>Ga0172373_10000040_pt1 | contig 177356 bp, 183 predicted proteins | sample Lak10m_2_FD_114546 | JGI IMG/M metagenome (GOLD analysis project Ga0172373, IMG submission 114546) | Freshwater microbial communities from Kabuno Bay, South-Kivu, Congo - kab_092012_10m | ecosystem: Environmental > Aquatic > Freshwater > Lake | place: Democratic Republic of the Congo... | reverse complement strand
CGCGGACAGCTGCGTGACGTGCCGAACGCGGACAGTCTTTATTTCACGATGCTCAACTGCAACAAGCGGTCGATCACCGTGAACATGAAAAGCGCCGAAGGCAAAACGGTGTTTGTCGACTTGCTGAAAAAGTGCGACATCATCATGGAAAACTTCGGCCCCGGCGTACTTGACCGCTTCGGTTTTACCTGGGAAAAGATTCACGAAATCAATCCGAAAATCGTCATGGGCTCGATCAAGGGCTTTGGTTCCAACGGTCCCTATTCGGATTTCAAGGCCTATGAAAACGTCGCGCAGGCGATGGGCGGTGCGATGAGCACCACTGGCGTGCCCGATGGCGCCCCCTTCGTGACCGGTGCGCAGATCGGTGACTCCGGCACCGGCCTGCATCTGGCGATCGGCCTGCTGGCCGCCTTGCACCAGGCCAACCGTACCGGTCAGGGCCAATACGTAGAAGTGGCGATGATGGACGGCGTGATGAATCTTTGCCGCGTGAAGTGGCGCGATCACCAACGCCTGACTCGAGGCGACCTGCCCGAGTATTCAGTGCCGACCTACAAGGGTATGGGTGAGACCCCGCGCGCAGGCAATGACTCCGGCGGCGGCCAGCTTGGCAATGCCATTCATTGCAAACCTCATGGCGCCAACGACTGGCTCTACATCGTTGTGCAGGAAGCGGTTTGGGATGCGCTGGCCAAACGCATCGGCCCCGATGTCGGCATGCCTGACCTTGCCACCGATGCGCGCTTTGCCACCATCGGCGAGCGCCGCAAGAATCAGCAACTGATGTGGACGCTGATCAACAAATTCGCCGAGAAATTCACCAAGCGCGAGTTCATGGCCATCCTTAATCCGCTGGATGTGCCCTGTGGCCCGATCATGTCGACGGAAGACCTCGCCAACGACGAACATGTGCGTGGCCGCGAGATGTATGTCGAACTGGATCATCCGCAGCGCGGCAAGTGGTACAACGTGGGCATGCCGATCAAACTGTCAGCGTCCCCGGCGGTGATTAAACGTTCGCCGCTGTTGGGTGAACACACCGAGGAGGTGCTGAAGGATGTCCTCGGCTACGGCAACGACCAGGTCGAGAAGCTGAAGGCTTCCGGCGCATTCAGTCTGCCGCCGAAGAAAAAATAATCACGGCAAGATCGAAATTCTTCAAAGGACTCGCAATGAAAATCGCAATCATCGGACAGCAGGATTTCGGCAAGGAAGTGCTCGAAGCATTTCTCGCGCGCAAGGACGAAGTGGCCGGCGTTTTCTGCGCCCCGGAGAAACCCGGCGCCAAAGCCGATCCTTTACGTACTGCAGCCGAGGCGCATGGCCTGAAGGTGTTCCAGTTTCCTTCGCTGCGCGTACCGGAAGCGCATGATGCGCTGAAATCGCTGAATGTTGATATCGGGGTGATGGCCTATGTGTTGCAGTTTGCACCGGATACTTTTGTGCACCTGCCGCGACTGGGGATGATCCAATACCATCCGTCGCTGCTGCCGCTCTACCGTGGCCCGTCGTCGATCAACTGGCCAATCATTCGCGGCGATACCAAAACCGGCCTGACCATTTTCCGGCCGAACGAAGGTCTCGACGAAGGTCCGGTGATTCTGCAGAAGACCTGCGACATCGGTCCCGACGAAACCATCGGTGAGGTGTATTTCAACAAACTGTTTCCGATGGGTGTCAAGGCCATGCTGGAAGCGGCGGATCTGGTGTACGCCGGCAAACACACCGAGACTGTGCAGGATGAGTCAAAGGCCAGTTATGAGGGCTGGTGTCGTGCCGGCGAAGCACATATCCAGTGGGCCAACCATGTTGATTTCATCTACAACCTGATCCGCGGTACCAATCCGGCGCCGGGTGCCTGGACCACACTCAACGGCAAGAAGGTGCAGATTTTTGATGCGCGTAAGCACTTGTTCCGCAAGTTCGGTGATGTGGTCGGCAAAATTGGTGAAGTAGCCGAAGTGACTGAAAACAGTTTCAAAGTGACGGCACAGGGCGGCTTTATTGAGGTGCTGCGCGCACGTGGCGAAGACGGCAAGAAACTTTCCGGCGGTGACTTTGCTCGTGCAAATGAACTCGCGAAAGGTGCCTTGCTCGGAACCTGATTCAATCTTGGATCGTTTTTGTTGGGTTCGGGGTCACGCTGCGGCGTGGCCCTTTTTATTGTAAATATTTGTTTTTATTGCATTTTTTTATTCTTGCTGTGGGGCTTCATATTGGGCGGGCAGCTACAAGGCGACGTTCGTCGGTAATTCAACACCGGCGGTCGGGTAAGTTCAAATGATGTGTGATGTTTGGCACTAAGTACTTAAAAAAACAAAACTTTTTGAGGGGAATATCGTAAAATCTTTGAAATTCCGTCGTTAAGCCATTCAGCCGAAACATAAAAACAACGCGGACCGGGGCGTATTAGGGATGAAAAAGCTGAGTTTCTGGAAGGCCGACTGGTTTCTCGGGGTTCTGGTAGCCATCGTGATGCTGGTTGCCGCTCGCGGGGACCTGATCCAGAGCCTTGAGCGCAAGGCCTACGATCTCGGGGTAAAGGCAGCGTCGCGCACACCCTCTGATCGCATTGCGATCATCGCCATTGATGATGCCAGCATTGCCAATATTGGCCGCTGGCCCTGGTCGCGTGACGTTCACGCCCGGATGATTGATCTGCTGGGTGGTGCCAAAGCGAAAGTTATTGCCAATACCACGTTCTTTTTCGAGCCGCAGCGGGACGCCGGGCTGGCCTATGTCGAAAAGCTCATCGCTCTGCAAAAGGAAATGGAATCCGCGGCAGACTCAGCCAAGCCAGCGGCGGGCGCAGACACACTGACACGCATTGGCAGTCTGCTGACCGAAGCCGAGCAGGCGTTGAATACCGACCGGAAGCTGGCCAGCAGCATCAAAAATGCCGGAACTGTTGTGTTGCCGATGGTGTTCCAGCAACTGGCTGAACCACAGGGCAATCCCGACAAGCCGCTGCCACCCTACGTCAGCGCAAACAGCGTTGCGTCAGCCGGGGCTGGAGAGTTTTTGCCGCCACCGGGTATTCTGCCGATTTATCCGATTGCAGAACTGGGAGCCGCTCTTCCGGGTATAGGCCATCTGAACGCGGACAATGATGTCGATGGTGCAGTACGTGCGGAGCCATTGCTGGTTCGATATTACGACCGCACTTTTCCCGCCTTGTCGGTGCAGATTGCGGCGCGCAGCCTGAATCTCGGAATTTCTGACATCAAGCCGATCTGGGGTGAGGCGCTGCAGGTTGGAAAATTGCGAGTGCTGACTGATCCGGAACTGCGCATGCACACCTTTTTCTATGCGGATCGCGATGGCCGGCCGCCGTTTCAGGTGGATTCTTTTTTTGATGTCATCAGCGGCAAAGTGCCTGCATCGAAGTATCAGGACAAGATTGTTTTGATTGGCGCGACCGCGGCAGGTCTGGGTACGGCGCAGGTGACGCCCGTGTCACCTGCCACAGCGCCAGTCATGACGCTGGCGCATACGGTATCGAGCATTCTGGGCGAACACTTTTTCATCACCCCCTCCTGGGGCATCTGGGTTCAGGCCGGCGTGTTTCTGGCGGTAGCGCTTTATTTGATCATCCTTCTGCCGCGGCTCAAGGCGGGCGTTGCCGCCGTGCTGAGTCTCGGTATCGGTATTGTGTTGATCGCAACGCATTTCGGTCTGATGATTTCGCAACTCATGTGGATCCAGTTGATGGCATCGACCGCGCTGCTGGCTGTCGGATATGCGGCATTGACGACAAAACGCTTTCTGGTCACCGAGCGTGGCAAAGAAAAGTCTGACGCCGAATCCGCCGAATCAAGTCGCATGCTCGGTATTGCCTATCAGGCACAGGGGCAGCTCGATCTGGCCTGGGACAAGTTCAGGCAATGTCCGCTCAGCGATCCGGTGATGGAGAATCTGTATAGCCTGGCGCTGGACTTCGAGCGCAAGCGGCAGTTCAACAAGGCGGAATCAGTGTTCCGCTACATGGCCGAGTTCAATCCGAAATTCCGCGATCTGGAGCAGCGGCTGACGCGGGCGAAGGCTTTGTCGGAGACGGTCATTCTGGGAGGTGCACAGGGGCATCCAGGCGGAACGGTCATGCTGGAAGGCGGTGGCATGGAAAAGCCCATGCTCGGTCGTTACCAGATCGAAAAGGAACTGGGCAAGGGTGCGATGGGTGTCGTTTATCTCGGCAAGGATCCGAAGATCGGTCGAGTTGTGGCGATCAAAACCATGGCGCTGTCGCAGGAGTTCGAGGGTGACGAACTGGTCGAAGTCAAGGAGCGTTTTTTCCGCGAGGCGGAAACTGCGGGTCGGTTGACTCACCCCAACATTGTCACCATCTACGATGCCGGCGAAGAGCACGACCTGGCCTATATCGCGATGGAGTTTCTGAAGGGTCGCGATCTGGCGCCGTTCACGAAAAAGGACGCCTTGCTGCCGGTGCCGCAGGTGCTGTCGATCGTGGCTCGCGTGGCGGAAGCATTGGGTTATGCACACCAGCAGAACGTTGTGCATCGCGATATCAAGCCGGCCAACATCATGTATGAGCCGGAGAGCGATACACCCAAGGTCACGGACTTCGGCATCGCACGCGTCACCGATTCCTCCAAGACCAAGACCGGCATGGTGCTGGGCACGCCGTCATACATGTCGCCCGAACAGCTTGCAGGCAAGAAGGTGGAGGGCCGTTCTGACCTGTTTTCTCTGGGCGTCATGCTTTACCAGATGCTCAGCGGCACTCTCCCGTTTACCGGCGAATCCATGGCGCAGCTGATGTTCAAGATCGCCAATGAGCCCCATGCCGACATCCGCACCGTCAATTCCGGTCTGCCGACCTGTGTCGCGGTGGTGATCAACAAGGCGCTGGCCAAGGATCCGGATCAGCGTTACCAGAGCGGAGAGCAGATGGCAAAGGCCATACGGCTGTGCCTCGGCACAATGACTGCAGCCAAGCCTGCACCCGCGGTATCCTGAGATATACATGGCTGACCTGACCAACGTGATTGAAATTGCAACGGCGACGCACTCAGGAATGGTGCGTTCGCATAACGAAGACAGCATTGCCGCGGATGCCGCGGCCGGACTTGCCGTCCTCGCTGATGGCATGGGCGGCTACAATGCAGGGGAAGTGGCGAGCGGCATTGCCGTGGCCATGATCAGCGCCGAGCTGAAGAAGGCGCTGGCCTCTATCTCCGGCGAGTTTGATGTGGCGAAGGCAGAGAAGCTGGTGGGCGAGCATGCCGTTCGCGCCAATAACGCGATTTTTCAGGCTTCGCAGAGCCAGCAGCAGTATGCCGGCATGGGCACTACGCTGGTGGTGGCGCTGTGGCATGACGACCGGATGATTGTCGGGCATATCGGGGACTCAAGACTGTACCGCATGCGCGCGAACAAGCTCGAGCAGGTGACCCGGGATCATTCACTGCTGCAGGAGCAGATCGACAGCGGACTGATTACCAAAGAGCAGGCGCGGCACTCGCAGAACAAGAATCTGGTGACCCGTGCAGTCGGCATTGACCCCGAAGTTGAAGCCGAAGTGCATAGCTATCCGGTCGAGGTTGGCGATATTTATTTATTGTGCTCGGACGGTCTCAACGACATGGTGACCGACGAGGATATGGAATTGACGCTGTCCTCGCTGCAGGCCAATCTGCCGCTCGCGGCGGAGCAACTGGTGCAGCAGGCCAACGACAATGGCGGTCGTGACAATGTTTCGGTTATTCTGGTGCGCGTGCTGAAGAGTTTTCCGGCCCGCAGCGGTTTGGTGGACAGGCTGAAGTCCTGGTTCAGATAAGCAACGGGGATGACACTATGGCGAAGTTGATACTTTCTCTCGAAAACTCGGTGATCCGCGAGGTGCCGCTCGACAAAGAGCGCATCATGATCGGTCGCAAGCCGTCGAACGAGATCCAGATCGAGAATCTTGCGGTCAGCGGCGAACATGCCTGCATCGTAACGATCCTCAACGACTCGTTTCTGGAGGACATGGGTTCGACCAACGGGACGCTCGTAAACGGCAACCCGATCAAAAAGCACATCCTGCAGAACAATGATGTCATCGAAATCGGCAAATACAAGCTCAAGTATGTTGCCAGCGCGCCCGCACATGCGCCGGCCGAAGATTTTGAAAAAACGATGATTCTCCGTCCGTCGGCAAAACCGGCGGCCCCCAAGCCTGCATCAGAGCCGGCGCCTGCAGCCAAGCCTTCAATGCCACCGCCCACCCCCAAACCGTCGATGCCGCCGCCGACGCCCAAGTCGTCGATGGCAACGCCAGCCGCGCCTGCTGCCGCCAAGCCAGCGCCGGCTGCGGCCGCTGCTCCAGCTCCAGCTCCCGCAGCCGCCAAGCCCGGTGAGCCGCATTTGCTGGCTGCTGTACAAATCCTTACCGGACCCAGTGCGGGCCGTGAACTGGATCTCGTCAAGAATCTGACCACGCTTGGCAAACCCGGTATGCAGGTTGCGGTTATTACGCGCCGGCCGCAGGGCTACTTCATCACTCACGTTGAGGGGGCAAAATTCCCGATCATCAACGGGAAAATGATTGATGCCCAGGCCCAGCCGCTGCATGACCACGACGTGATCGAACTTGCCGGTGTGAAAATGGAGTTCTTCATCAAGAAGTGACGTGACCGCGCCTCGCGTTTGCGGAGTGTTGCCGTTTACCCGGTGACGCATCCGCGCCGAGGCTGTCGCCGGAACTTCTGACGGCACGGGTTTACCCGCATCGGGTGTTCGAAGCGCAGGCGGGAGACTCGATTCTCGCCGTATCTTGAAGCCCCGCGACGGCGGGATCGGTATAGGACGACAGGGTGAAGAAAAATCTGAATCGCATCGTGATTGGTCTGGTGATTACCAGCCTTTTTCTCGCGCATGCGGTGCATCTTTTCCGGCTGCCGCTGATCGAAAAACTTGAGGCGATTGTTTACGACACACGCCTGCGTCTGACGATGCCGAGGACTGTGGATCCGCGCGTTGTCATTCTCGATATTGACGAAAAAAGCCTGCTGGAGAAGGAAAAGGGCGGTGAAGGACGCTGGCCATGGCCGCGCGACCGTCTGGCATTGTTGCTCGACAAGCTGTTTGACAAGTATGGCATTGCCGTAGTCGGCTTCGACGTGGTCTTCGCCGAGCGGGATGAGTCATCCGGCATACGGGTGCTTGAACGTCTGGGACAACGCGAACTGCGCGGTGTGCCACAGTTCCAGTCGGTGCTTGACCAGGTGAGGCCGCAACTTGAATACGACGACATTTTTGCCCGCAAGATGCAGGGCCGTGCCGTTGTGCTCGGCCACGTGTTCCTCAGCGATGATCCGGCGAACGCCAGCCGCAAGGGTATGTTGCCGCCCCCAGTGCTGCCGGAAGGTTCATTCGGCAATCGTAAAATCGGCGTTACGGCCTGGAGCGGCTATACCGCGAATCTGGAGCGACTGCAGAAGTCGGCAGCCAGTGCCGGTCATATCAACCCGCTGCCGGACCCCGATGGCATTACCCGTCGTGTGCCGATATTGGTCGAACACCAGAAGGCCTATTTCGAGCCCTTATCGCTGGCGATGGTGCGCGCAGTTCATGGCAACCCGCCCGTAAAGGCCGTAGTCAGCGACGATGGCAGCACCTCAAATTACAGCGGGCTGGAGTGGGTCAAGACCGGCACTTTCGAAATCCCCGTGGATGACCAGGCCGCTGCGCTGGTGCCCTACCGCGGCGGCAAGGGCAGTTATCGGTATTACTCGCTGGTAGATGTGCTTCACGAGCGTATTCCTGTTGAAGAACTCAAGGGCAAGATTGCCCTGGTCGGTACCACAGCCCCCGGCCTTCTGGATTTGCGGGCGACCCCGGTCGATCCGGTATTCCCCGGTGTGGAGATTCACGCAAACCTGATTGGCGGCATCCTTGACGGCAACATCAAACAACGCCCGCCCTATGTGGTCGGCGCAGAATTCGTGCTGCTGCTCGTGGCCGGACTCGCCTTGTCGCTGCTGTTGCCGTTGCTGACGCCGTTCAAATCGATGCTGGTGTCGGCGGTGGGTGTGCTGGGTGTTATTGGCGCCAATCTGCTGATCTTTCATTCCGGCAATCTGGTATTGCCGCTTGCATCAGGGCTGATACTGATACTGGTGTTGTTCACGTTCAACATGGCCTATGGTTTCCTGGTGGAGGCGCGCGGCACCCGCCTGATCACCGGGCTGTTCGGCCAGTATGTGCCGCCGGAACTGGTTGAGGAGATGGCGCGCAATCCGGAGCAGTTCAACATGGCACCGCGCGCCGAGGAACTGTCGGTGCTCTTCTCTGATGTGCGCGGGTTCACCACGATCTCGGAAACCCTGTCGCCCGACGATCTTTCGCTTTACATCAACGATTATCTGACCACGATGAGTCTGGTCATTCGCGAAGGCCACCGCGGTACCCTCGACAAATACATTGGCGATGCGGTGATGGCGTTCTGGGGGGCCCCGGTGGCCAATCCCAATCATGCACAGGATGCGGTGCTGGCGGCACTCGATATGATGAAGCAGGCAAAGGTGCTGAACGAAAAATTTCACGCCAAAGGCTGGCCGCCATTTGCGATCGGCATCGGTGTCAACTCGGGCACGATGCGCGTCGGTGACATGGGATCACAGATCCGCAAAGCGTACACGGTGATGGGCGACGCCGTGAACCTGGGTTCGCGGCTTGAAGGCATCACCAAGCAGTACGGCGCCGGCATCCTGATCGGTCAGGTGACCAAAGAGCGGATATCCGGAATTGTCCTGCGCGAGATCGACCTGGTGCAGGTCAAGGGCAAGGACGAACCCATCGCCATTTATGAACCGCTGGGGCTTGATGGCGAGGTTGAACAGGCCTTGCTTGACGAGATCAAGCTCTGGAACCAGGCATTGCGGTTTTATCGTGCCCAGGACTGGGACAAGGCGGAACTGCAGTTGATCAATCTGCAGAAAATCGCGCAACGTTATCTCTACCAGGTGTTTCTTGAGCGGATCGCGGCCTACCGCGCCGATCCGCCCGAGCCCACCTGGAAGGGCGTGCACAAGTTCGATACCAAGTGATGCGGTTGCGAATATTGGGATGCAGCGGCGGTATCGGCGGTGATTTACGCACGACGTCGATGCTGCTGGATGAGGATGTGCTGATTGATGCCGGTACCGGAGTAGGCGACCTGTCGCTGCAGCAACTGGCGCAAATCGACCATATATTCCTGACTCACTCGCATCTTGATCATGTGACTTCGATCCCGTTCCTGCTCGATACCGTTGGTTTTCAGCGGAGCAGTCCGGTTACCCTTCACGCGACGCAGGAAACCCTCGATATTCTCAGCGCCCATTTGTTCAACTGGCAGATATGGCCAGATTTCAGGGTGATTCCGGATGCACAGGCGCCGATCCTGCGGTACTCGCCGGTTCGCATCGGCGAGCCTGTCGAGCTGGGTGATGGCCGACGGGTCACGCCGCTGCCGGCCAACCATGTGGTTCCGGCTGTGGGTTACCAGCTGGATTCCGGAAGAGGGGCTCTCGTTTTCACGGGGGATACCACGACCAATCCGCCGCTTTGGGATTATGTAAATAAAATCAATAACTTAAAGTTTTTGATTATTGAGTCCGCCGTCTCCGATGGTGAGCGAGACCTGGCCGTCGCATCCAAGCATCTGTGCCCCGGGCTGCTCGAGGACGAACTTGCCAGACTGAGTCTGGATCCGGCCATTTATGTGACACACTTCAAACCGCGGGAAGCGGAACTTATCATGGAGCAGATTAAGGCCCGAGTACCGCATCGCCAGGCGCGTATGCTTGAGCAAAACCAGTTATTCGAATTCTGAGTCCGGTGCGGCGTCAGGCGCCGACCGCTACTGCAGCAGTGGGAACAGCGAGGTCATCATGAGCACAGTACTTCAGAGCAAACCGGTCGCCGCTGACAATCTGGCTGAAAAGCTGGGTTTTCAGCAGAAGCTTCAAACGGTAACCAACAAGATCCATGCGACCAAGAACATCGATGAGATTATCCTTGAACTGTCGCAGGAACTCTGCAACCTGTTCAATGCGGATCGGTTGACGATTTATCTGCTCAGCGAAGACAAAGGCTCGATCATTTCCAAGGTCAAGACCGGCCTGAATTCTTTCAAGGACATCAAGCTGCCGATCAACGAGCAGTCGATTGCCGGTTTTGTGGCGACCAACAAGCGGGTGGTCAATATCCGCGACGTTTATGATGATGTCGAACTCAAGTCTTACAGTGCCCAGCTCAACTTCCTGAAGGCGGTTGATGCCAAGACCGGCTACCGTACCAAGCAGATGCTCGTTGCGCCGGTGCTCGAGGTGAAGACCAAGGAACTGGTCGGCGTTGTCCAGATCATCAACAACAAATCGGGGCAACCCTTCCCCGCAATGATGGAGGAAGGGGTTGTTTCCCTGACTGAAACGCTGTCGATCGCGTTCCGCCAGCGTCAGGGTCCGATGATGCAGGTGCGCAGCAAGTATGACGCGCTGGTGACCAACGCCGTGATCTCCGGCGAAGAACTTGAACTCGCACAGCGCTCGGCGCGGCGCAAGAACCTTGATGTGGAAGTGGTGTTGACCGACGAGTTCCAGGTCAAGCTGCCGGCACTGGGAGATGCGCTGGGCAGCTACTTCGGCGTTCCCTATGAGCCGTTCAAGCAGGACCGCATCAAGTCGCCCGACCTGATGAAGAACATGAACCGCGAGTTCTGCCAGACCAACCAGTGGATACCGTTGGAAGAGGTCAAGGAGGGCATCATTGTTGTAACCACCGATCCGGAGCGCGTGAAGGCTTCGCGGATGGTCAACAACGTATATCCGAAAAGCAAAATCGTTTTTCGTGTTACCACCAACAAGGAATTCGCCAGCACGCTGGACCTGATGTTCGGCGGCACGACCGGGCTCGAAGACTCGGGCAATATTGACGATCTGCTGGGTACGCTGGATGACGACGCAGAAGGCGAGGTCGGCGGTGCTGACGATGTTGTATCAGCCGCAGCGGACAACGAACTGGTCAAGCTGGTCAACAAGGTCATTATTGACGCCTATCAGCAGGGTGCATCGGATATCCATATCGAACCTTACCCGGGCAAGGCCAAGACCGAAATCCGTTTCCGCAAGGATGGCTCGCTGCAGCCGTACATCCAGATCCCCGCCAGTTACCGCAGCGCGCTGGCGGCCCGCCTGAAAATCATGTGCGATCTTGATATTTCCGAGCGTCGCAAACCGCAGGACGGAAAGATCAAGTTCAAGAAGTTTGGCCCGCTGGACATCGAGTTACGGGTAGCGACCATTCCGTCGGCAGGCGGTGTCGAAGATATTGTCATGCGGATTCTGGCTGCAGGCGAGCCCATTCCGCTCGACAAGCTGGGTCTGACCAAATTCAATCTGGAAACACTTAAAGAGGTGGTGTCCAAGCCTTACGGCCTGTTTTTCGTCTGCGGTCCTACCGGCTCCGGTAAAACCACCACGCTGCACTCGGTTCTGGGTTACCTGAATACTTCGGATACGAAAATCTGGACAGCGGAAGACCCGGTTGAAATTACGCAGAAGGGCCTGCGCCAGGTCCAAATGAACCCGAAAGCCGGGATGACATTTGCGGTGGCAATGAAAGCCTTCCTTCGCGCCGATCCGGACATCATCATGGTTGGCGAGATGCGCGACAAGGAAACCGCGGGTACCGGCATTGAGGCATCACTGACGGGTCACTTGGTGTTTGCCACCCTGCACACGAACAGCGCGCCGGAGTCGATCATCCGCCTGCTGGACATGGGCATGGATCCGTTCAACTTCGCCGACGCCTTGCTGGGCATTCTGGCGCAGCGTCTGGCCAAGCGCTTGTGCGGCAAATGCAAGAAGCCGCACGAGGCAACACCGGAAGAAATCCAGTCGCTGGTGGTGGAATACGCGATGGAGTTGAAGAATACGGAAAGCTGGAAAAAAGATCCCAAGGCGGCGGAAGCCAAGCTGCTGGAAGACTGGATCGCCAACTATGGCGGCGACAGCGGCAAACTGGTCATCCACGATCCGGTGGGTTGCGAGGTCTGCGGCGGCAGCGGTTACAAAGGCCGGGTCGGTCTGCATGAATTGCTGGTTGGCACGGATCCGTTGAAGAAAAACATTCAGGAACACGCTCGCGTGGCGGAAATGGTCGCGACTGCGCTCGAACACGGCATGCGCACCCTGAAGCAGGACGGCATTGAAAAGGTACTGATGGGCATTACCGACATGAAGCAGGTGCGTGCGGTCTGTATCAAGTAATCAGCCAACCCCGGGCACTCTGATGAACCGCATGCAAGCTCTCCCGGCGCAGGGCGAACTGACACACCGTCTGGGTGAACTGCTGCGGATCGGCGTTGCGCTTTCCAAAGAGCGCGATATCAACCGGTTGCTTGAAGCCATACTGATGGCCGCCAAGGACATTACCAATGCGGATGGAGGTACGCTCTACCGGATGACCGACGAGCAGGCCTTGCGCTTCGAGATCATGCGCAATGACTCCCTGGGCATTGCAATGGGGGGCACCAGCGGCGTTGAGATCCCTTTTTACCCGGTCAATCTGTTTGACAAGGACGGAAAGCCGGTGTTGAGCATGGTCGCTGCCTACGCCGTGCATCACGACCAGTCTGTCAATGTCGCCGACGCCTATACCGAAGCGGGTTTTGATTTCTCAGGCACCAAGAATTTCGACAAAAAAACCGGTTACCGATCGACGTCATTCCTGACGGTGCCGATGAAGAATCACGAAGGCGAGATCATCGGCGTTCTGCAACTGATCAACGCCAAAAACCGGAATACGGGCGCGGTAGTGGCGTTTTCAGAAGAAGACCAGCAACTCGCCGAATCGTTGGCGTCACAGGCTGCGATTGCACTGACCAACCGGTTGCTGATCAACCATCTGGAAACCCTGTTCGAGTCGTTCATCCAGATGATCAATGCGGCGATTGATGACAAGTCGCCCTATACCGGCGGTCATTGCGAGCGCGTACCGACGCTGACGATGATGCTGGCCGAGGCGGTCAATAATTGCCGGACAGGTCCGCTCAAGGATTTTTCGATGAGCGACCGCGACCGCTATGAGCTCAAGATTGCCGGCCTGCTGCACGATTGCGGCAAGGTCACCACTCCTGTTCATGTGGTCGACAAGGCCACCAAGCTGCAGACCATTTACGACCGCATTGAACTTATCGATACGCGTTTTGAAGTGGTTCGCCGCGATGCGCAGCTTGCGCTGCTGACCGGTGCCTCCAGCGAAGGGGCAACGCGGGAGTTGCTCAATGATATCGAGAGTGATCGAGAGTTCCTGCGCCGCGCCAATATCGGCGGCGAGATGATGAGCGATGCCGACATCGCCCGCGTCAAGGTGATTTCAGCGCGTTACCGCTGGAGCAAACCTGACGGCACGACTGCTGATTTTCTCAGTGCTGACGAAATCGAGAACCTGACGATCCGGGCGGGCACGCTAACCGCAGCGGAACGCCAGATCTTCAACCACCACATCGAGGTGACGATCCAGATGCTGGAGTCGCTGCCCTGGCCCAAACACCTGAGGCACGTTCCTGAATATGCCGGTGGCCACCATGAGCGCATGGACGGCAAAGGTTATCCGCGAGGACTGACCCGGGATCAAATGTCAGTGCAGGCCCGTTGCATGGGCATTGCGGACATTTTCGAGGCCTTGACCGCGAAAGACCGTCCCTACAAGAAGGGTAAAACGCTGACCGAGTCGTTGTCCATCCTCGGGAAGTTCAAGTTGAACGGCCACATTGATCCCGACCTTTTCGACGTATTCATGTGGGAGAAGGTTTACGAGAAGTATGCGAAGGAATTTCTTGATCCCGAGCAGATCGATCCGGTTGATGTCAGCCGGATACCTGGATATCAGCCACCGCTAAAGTGACAAGTTTCGTCACTCAGTGACGTGAACATGGCGGCATCATCCAGTTCCTGGCGCTTTTCTGCGGATGTTGATGGCGTTCGAGGCATTCTCCGTGACAGAATTCACGCCGCAATGTGTAACGAACGGCCCTTTATAAACTTATTAAAATCATATACTTATATTATTTTTCCGTGATATGTCCTTTCGGTATCACGCATTGGGACCCATTGGTACACGTTTTGCTTTTTAGGCAAGGCAGCAGAGAATACCTGCTGGATTTCATCCAACTTATTGGGAGCTACCATGAGCAAAATGCAAAAAGGTTTTACGCTGATCGAACTGATGATCGTCGTTGCGATCATCGGTATTCTGGCGGCGATTGCGATCCCGCAATATCAGGACTACATCACCCGCGCAAAATGGCAGGACAACTTCGCCAGGGTGCAGGCGTATAAAACCGGTATTGCTGAATGCATGCAAAACAACAACGGTGATCTGACATTGTGCGATACCGAAGCCGAAGTTGGTCTCACGCTCCCCTCAGCGACTGCAACGCTGACCAGCGTGACACAAACGGCGACCACTGGTGCCCTCGTGATTACCGGAACTGCTGCGGTTGGCAGCTGCGTTGTGACGTTGACCCCGACCCCGGCTACAGGTTCGGTTGGCTGGGTGTTCACCAACTCTGGTTGCACCAAAACAAAAACCGGCGTGGGTACCTGATACACACTGGCTCTGAAAAACCCCGGGCAACCGGGGTTTTTTTTGCGGTTTTGCTGAACCACTCGCGCCTATCCGGTTGTATGACTGGCTTTCGATGCCAACTTAACCGCATTGACGGCCTGCCGTTAAGGCGGAGTCATCAACATATTCCGCGATTGACGCGGAATGCGGCTGATATTGACCATCCCCATGTCCGCTGAATTACCACGCCAGACACTGGATCGTTGGGTCAAAGGGCTGCTTTGTCCCAATACATGGCCTTTGCTGGCTGTTGCTGTCTTTGTATTCGTTGCGCCGAACATCGATTTATCGCCCGGCTTGCAGTGGCATGACGGTCAGCGACTCGCGCAACTGGTGCTGCTGGCGGTTGTGCTGGCGACTTTTTTGATTCCCGGGATTTGGCGCGAAGTTACCGGAACCTGGATATTGCTGCCGCGTTGGGTTCGTGGCGCCTTGGCCATCACATTTGTTCTGGGATTGGTTTCCACGATCCGGGCACCGCTCCCCAGATGGGCGATGCTGGAGTGGTCGCTGTACTGGCTGCTGATTGTTCTGCTGCTGTCCGTTGCCGGGCAATTTCGCCGCTTTGGACAGAAAGCTGAAGTGGCGATGGTGGTTCTGGTCTTTGCGACAGCCACGGCCTATTCGATCAGCTCGAGCGTTGTTTATGTTTCGATGCTTCTATTTGCTGCCGACTACGGGCAGGTATTCGATATTCGCGAGTTGTATGTGTCTTTTTCGAATATGCGGTTTTTCGGCCATATTCAAACCATGCTCATTCCGTTTTTGTTGTTGCCTGCGATGTGGTGGGGTAGCAGCCGTTTGCGCCGCGCCGCGCTATGGATTGTTCCGGGAATATGGTGGACATTGGTTGTCGCTTCCGGAACCCGCGGAACCTGGGTGGCTCTGTTACTTGGCCTTGTTGCTGTGGCACTGTATTCCGGATCAGTCGGACGCAGGTGGATCAAATGGCAGTTAGGCGGTCTTGTTTGCGGCCTTGTCTGTTACTGGTTTTTCATACTGATGATCCCCAAATGGCTCAGCCAGCCGGCCTGGTTGTTGCAGCGGGCGGGGGAAATCATGACCTTGTCGCTCAGGGATGTGTTGTGGCGCAATGCACTGGCGTTTACCGCTGATCATCCGATTCTTGGCGTCGGCCCGATGCATTATGCCTATTCGGCAACGGTTGTAGGCGCACATCCCCACAATGCTTTATTGCAGTGGTCGGCGGAATGGGGTCTGCCTTCGGCGGCACTGTTTTTCGGTGTTTGTACATTCGCGGGACTGGCCTACGCAAAATATGTTCGGCATCAGTCCGGACTGGAGGTCGGGCGGCCAGCCATGTTCCGGACTGCAATGCTGGCGGCCTTGGTAGGGGCCGCAGCGCAAGCCATGGTGGATGGGGTTCTTGTGATGCCTGTCAGCCAGGTCATTCTTGCAGGACTTTGTGGCTGTGCGATTGCGATGACTTATGCGGATGAATCAGCTCGCGACAAGATGAAGCGGCCCGCATGGCTGGCGGTTGTGACGGTTTTCGCTGCCGCAGGACTTGTCTACGGGGTGATCCCTGAGATCACGCATATTGAGGAGCGTGAGCGTGCTTACCTGGCTGCCAGCCCCCCGGATACCCAATTGCTGCCGCGATTCTGGACTCATGGCCTGATCGGTCGGTAACGACAGGTCCAGCAGGGTTTTGCACGCCTCACGCCGAAGCCCTGTTTTTCAAGCATGGTCGAAGGCCTCGATGGCCATCGCACAAAATGAGTGTTTATCGTTCCTGCGGTCCTGCTTGGAGCGTAAGTACCCGCGCTGCTGGTCGCTGTCGTTTCAGGAACCCGCCATTACGGCGACTTCATCGGTTCGTTTGTCGTTTTTGTTGTCGGTCCAGGTGACGGATATCTTGTCACCGACTTGCGCGCCTTTGACCCGGAGTCCGAGGAATGGGTCCCTGGAGATCGCCTGGCTCCATTGCGCATCAAGGATGGTCTTGCCGTTGTGCTGGACGATGACGTTTTGGATGAAGTGCAGCGGCACGAGACCGGATGCGGTTTTGCGGGTGCCCGTTTCCATCGGGTGGCTTATCAATATGCGCACATCGGCGATGTCACCTTGAAGCGTGGCGCGGATTTTCATCGGATCAGCCATGAGTGTTCTTTTCCTGAGATCGAGACAGTGTCTTGCGCTTTCTGTCGGGGTCAGCCGCAACCGCCGACTGTGACCCTGATTTCTTTAACCGCGGTATAGAACTTGCCGTCCGCTTTTACGACGGCACGCACATTCATTGTTTGCCCCATCTTCAAGCGCGTCGAAACATGGCTGTCGCTGCCTGCCATGATGTCAAAGCTGGCAGCCAATGGAAAAGGGTTCTTTTCCGCAATGATCGCAATGCTTTGAGTATTTGGAATCCTGCTGGTGATTGCAACGGGAACAACGGCGCCATTTTCTGCAATGTCCGGTACGGTAATGGTGATCTCTTTGCTTTCGATCAGGTTTTTTGCCCCCAGTTCTTTCAGTGTTTCAGCAGGCGCTTTCGCCGCAAAAGCGGTCTTGTTCCAGGGGGTGGCCCAGACTGCGCCTGCTTTCAGCAATCCGGTAGCTGCGGCAAGAAGCATTGCTCCAGTGCCTCCGGTGAACCGGAGTAAGGAGCGGCGTTGAAGATTCATCGGAATTTCTTCTCCTGAAGGTGCAAGGTTGGTGCAATAGACGGCAAGTCGATTTTATTTGTAGCAGGTTGTTCGCTGAACTGAGGGGCAAAAATCGGGCGGGTGATGCTAGCCAAACTCGCTGGCCGTGTCCAGAAACCGGCTGTAGTGGCAAACAATTCTGATGAAAGGGTTATGGTTTTGCCAGCCAGTGCCCTGATTTTCCACCACGCTTTTCTTCAAGCCCCAGTGAATCGATACGCATGCCGCGATCCACCGCCTTGCACATGTCGTAAATGGTCAGCAGGGCTACGCTGGCAGCGGTCAAGGCCTCCATCTCGACGCCGGTCCGTCCGAAAGTTTCGGTGGTGGCGATACAGGTCACTGCGTGGTCACGACGGGAGATCCGGAACTCAAGTTCGACATGGGTCAAGGCCAGTGGATGGCAAAGGGGAATCAATGTTGAGGTTTGTTTTGCCGCCTGTATGCCGGCGATTCGCGCGACACCGAGCACATCACCCTTTTTGGCTGATCCAGCGATGATGTGGCGCAAAGTTGCCGGCTGCATGACGATGCGTCCGCTGGCGCGTGCGAGTCGCAGTGTTTCGGCTTTGCCTCCGACATCCACCATCCAGGCCTGCCCGTGCGTGTCGAAGTGCGTTAAGTTGGGTGTAACAGATTGTTTTTTCATTGGGAACTCCTGACGGACGGATTTATCATAGCATCATGATCCGGCGTCTTTTCGTATTGTTGATCCTTCTTTGCGTGCCCAGAGTGCTGGCGCAGGCATTGCCTGAACTCGGCGATGTGTCGGGCGCAGCGATTTCCCCGGCTGACGAGCGGCGGCTGGGTGAACGCATCATGCGCGACATTCGTCGCGACCCGGCTTACCTCAATGATCCTGAGGTGGTTGATTACGTCAATAATCTTGGGGGCAGGCTGACGGCACGGAGCGATGCCAACAGGCAGGATTTCGAGTTTTTTGTCGTGCGCGATCCACAGATCAATGCGTTCGCGTTGCCTGGCGGGTTCATCGGCATCCACAGCGGATTGCTGCTTGCGGCACAAAGCGAATCCGAAGTCGCCGGCGTCGTTGCCCATGAGATCTCACACGTTACGCAGCGTCATATCGCTCGCATGATCAGCCAGCAGGGTCAAAGCCAGTTGATGTCCCTTGCTGCGATGGCGGTTGCGATTCTGGCCGCGCGTTCCAACTCCCAGGTCGCCGAAGCAGCGATGGCGTTTGGTCAGGCTGGCGTGATGCAAAGCCAGCTCAACTTCAGCCGCGATAACGAGCGTGAGGCTGATCGTGTGGGTGTGCAAATGCTGGATGCTGCCGGTTTTGATCCGCGTGGCATGGCTGCCTTTTTTGAGCGTTTGCAACGGGCGACCCGGGTTTACGAGGGCGGCGCTCCCGCATACCTGCGCACGCACCCGCTGACTTTCGAACGCATCGGCGACATCCAGGGACGTGTCGAGAAAATGCCCTATCGGCAGATTCCGGACACCCTTGATTTCCAGTTGATCCGTGCCAAGCTGCGTGCTGAAAGCGACACGCCGCGCGAGGCTGTCGCATTTTTCGAGTCCAGCCTCGGCGAGCGTAAATTTCTTTCCGAGACGGCCACCCGTTACGGTCTCGTTGCAAGCCTGATACGCGCGCGCGAATTTGACCGCGCCAGACGCGAGCTTGCGCCATTGCGCAAAACGGCAAGTCCGATCATCGAGAGCCTGGCTTGCCGGATTCCCGATGCTGCGGGTGACGCGTCCCAGGCCTTGGCCTGCTACCAGAGCGCACGGAAAACCTATCCCAACCAGCGGGCATTGTTTTATGGCCACGTTGAGCAGTTGCTGCGCCTCAGCCAACCGGCGGAAGCGTTGCAGCTCATCGATGCGCGCCTGCAGATTCAGCCGGAGGAGGCACGTCTTTATCAGTTGCAGGCGCAGGCGTATGCAGCCCAGGGGAATCGCCTGTTGCAGCATCGCGCCCAGGGCGAGGCGCTTGCAAAGTCAGGCCAGCTGGGTGCGGCGATGGAGCAGTTTCAACTGGCCTTGAAGAGCGGACAGGGCGATTTTTACCAGCTGTCAGCGGTCGAGGCGCGCCTGCGTGAATTGCGTCGTGTGGTGGCTGAGCAGGAGCGCAAGCCCTGAGGACGGAGCAACCGCACCCGTTTGATGGTATTTTTTGCCTATGAGTGATTCTCGCGAATCCGGACAGGCAACGGGGCCGGCCCTTGAGGCGGCGCGCCGTATCGGCAAATATGAAATCATCGGCGAGCTCGGTCGTGGCGCGACCAGCGTGGTTTACAAGGCTTACGATCCTTTTCAGGACAGGGAAGTCGCATTAAAGGTGGTCTACCCCGAAGTCCTCGGTGATGACGAACAGGGCAGGCGTTATCGTAAACTTTTCGTCACCGAGGCGTCACTCGCCGGGAAACTCGCGCACCCCCACATCGTTGCCATTTACGATGCCGTCGCAGAAGAGTCGGCAAGTTATATCGTCATGGAGTATGTGGATGGATCCACCCTTGAGCGATATACGCAGGTTGAACATCTGTTGCCGCTGCCACGGGTGCTTGAGATCATCTACAAGTGCGCCAGGGCACTGGATTACGCCGCCCGGGAAGGCGTAATCCATCGCGACATCAAACCCGCGAATATCCTTCTGTCCGGAGAAGCGGACATCAAGATCTCGGATTTTGGGGCGGCGTTGAACGCATCCAGCGATACCACGCAGATCACCGGCATCGGATCCCCGGCATACATGTCGCCCGAACAGGTGCGCGAACAATCGCTGACCTACCAGACGGATATATTTTCGCTGGGTGTGGTCTTTTACCAGATGCTGACCGGACGCTTGCCTTTTATCGGTACCAACAATTACAGCATCATTTATCAAATCATCAATGTGGAGCCGCCGCCCCCCAGCCGGCTTCGGGCTGAACTGTCGACGCGCATTGATGCTATCGTGCTGCGCATGCTCAGCAAAGGGACTCTGGAGCGTTATCAAACCTGGGGTGAGCTTGCGGGCGATCTGGTGGAGGCTCTGGGCGGTTCACGTTCGAAAGCGCCGGACAGCATGCCTGAGGCGGAAAAGTTCGATACCTTGCGCCGTCTCGAATTCTTTCGCGAATTCAGTGATGTGGAACTTTGGGAAGTGCTGCGGCTTGCGAAATGGCAACGTCTGCCGGCGTCGTCGGTGCTGATCCAGGAAGGGGACATCGGGTCTTCCTTTTTCATTCTTGCCGATGGCCATGTCGAAGTGCGCAAGCAGGACAGGCTGCTCACGGTATTGAAGGCCGGCGAGTGTTTTGGGGAAATGGCCTATCTGGGCAAACACAAGTTCCAGCGCTCCGCCAGCGTTGTGGCGACCTCCGATGTGGTTGTGATCGAAATCCGCGCGGAAACCCTGCCGCGAGCCTCGGAACTGTGTCGCCATCATTTTAATGGCGCCTTTCTTGAGTTGTTGGTGGACAGGCTATCTGCGGCCAATCTGCGCCTTTCCAGGCTGCTGGCGGACAGCAACGTCAGCGTGTTCTAGTCTCTACCGCCAGCGCCTATATAATCCGTCAGCACGGTTCACTGGCTGCCGGCGTCAATATGGTCTTGTCTTGAGACGCGAGGGCGCAGACCGTATATTGAAATTTGCAGCTAGACCATTTCCAGAAAAGCGAGGTTCAAACATGCAGTTCGACAAGGAACTCGACGCACGCGGCCTGAATTGCCCGTTGCCGATTCTGCGCACCAAAAAGGCATTGACGGATATGACTTCCGGTCAGGTGCTGAAGATCATGGCCACTGATCCGGGGTCGGTGAAGGATTTTCAGGCCTTTGCGAGACAGACCGGCAATGACTTGTTGTCTTCGGAGACGGTCGAGAAAGAATTTACGTTTTTCATGAAGAAAAAATGATTCGCGGCAGCACGGAAAACCATCCGTGCATGAAGCGTCTGAACAGGGAAGCCATCAATGAAGCAAGCCGGAATGAAGACGGGGCGCCGAGCCTGGTTGCGTGGGGCCGCGGCAACTGCAATGGTCGCCGCCGGCATGTTCAAGCTGCGCGCCGCATTGGCGGCAGGCACCCTGCCACCGGGCATCGCCCGGATCAAAGGTGATGTGCGTATCAACGGTAAACCTGCGGAACGCGGACAGCGGGTCGGACCGGGTGACGTTGTTGTAACCGGCAAGGGGGCGGAACTGGTCGTAGTGGTTGAAAAGGACGCGTTTCTGGTCCGTGCCGACAGTCGTGTCGAGTTTGGGTCGGCCGCCGCGCAGGGGGCTGTTACCGTGCTGCGGCTTGTGACCGGTGCCTTGCTGTCGGTATTTGAATCCGGACGCCGACGCGAAATTCGCACCGGAACGGCAACCATCGGTATTCGCGGCACCGGCATCTATATCGAGTCGGAGGCGAAACGTACATACGCCTGTACTTGCTACGGCGAGGCGGTGCTGACGCCCGTTGATGAACCTCAGGCTGCTGAAACGGTGCGCACCAAGCAGCATGACCAGCCGCGTTACATCTACGGCAAGGGCATGCCACGAATGCTGGAGGCGGCTCCGGTCGTGAATCACACTGATCTCGAACTGCAGATGCTGGAAACACTGGTGGGCCGCCGGCTGCCGTTTGAGCCGCGGCTGTACTGAGCAGACGGCACCAATAGCAGAAGCAGGCTGTTGTTCAGGGACGTGCCGGGTTTCGCCTGAAAGCGGAGACCAATTGCCGCAGACCGCGCCAGATTCTGGGCAACAGCCATGCGGCAATCAGCACAAAAAGTGCCAGCAAAACGAGAAATACCAGCGGATATTTGAGCAGCGTCCACAGTGCCGCGATGACCGCGACATCTTCGGTCAGGATGCGGCCCAGTTGCTGAACGGCTCCGGAGAAAGATTGATCAGCGCGCGACTGCCGGCCTTGGTGAAATGCGCGCCCGCTGCAATGGTGCCGCCGAGCAGACCTGCTGCCAGCGCAAGCCCGGGATCACTGTCGATGACAGCAGCGGTGGCCAGCAGTGCGCCTCCGGGAATGCGGATGAAGGTATGCACGGCATCCCACAGGGAATCCACGCCCGGAATCTTGTCCGCGAGGAACTCGGTGACGCAGAGCAGTCCGGATACCGCGATGACCCATGGATGCGCCAGCATCTCGAGACTGGCTGGAAGTGTGTGTAATCCGCTGCGATGCAGGATGCCCAGCAGAAACAGCACCACGTAAAACCGTATGCCGCTGGTCCAGCCCAATCCGGTAATCAATGCCAGCGAAAGCGGATCCATGGATTTATTTAACTAATTGATTTTATTATCTATTTCAAGTTTCTCGTAGATCGTCCGCAGATGGGCGCGCAGCGCCGGCATGCGTCGCCAGAGCACCAGTGCCGCTGCGGTGCAGAAGCAACCGCCGATTGCCAGTGTGGCCGGTGCGCCGATGGCCGCAGCCAGCGCACCGCCCGCCAGACTGCCCAGCGGAAACATGCCGAGGAAGGCCATCGAGAAGATGCCCATCACGCGGCCGCGCATGCGGTCATCGACAATGGTCTGGATCATCGTGCTGACCGACATGCCATTGACGACAATGCCGAATCCGGTAAAAGCAATCGCCAGCAGCGACAGCGGCAGCCAGGATGACAGCGCAAACACGATCACGCTGATCCCCGCGGCCAGCGATGCAAACAGCACCCAGCGCGTCAGGCCGCGCACATCGCGGCGCGACGCGAGCGCCAGCATGCCGATCACACCGCCGCTGCCTGCAGCGGCCATCAGGAAGCCGAGCAGCGTGGCGTCGCCCTTGAAGACTTCGGCGGCAAAGATCGGCATCAATGTCTGGTAGGGCGTGACCATGAAGCTGATGGTCGCCACTATGGGCAGCAACCAGCGAACCGGAACGAGTTCCCAGGCGTAGAGCGCGCCGTCACGCAACTGTTGCCAGGGCGAGTTGGTGGCCTTAGCGATCGTTTGCGGTGCCACTGTCATCATGATGACGGTGCTGACAATGATGACTTTGCTCAGTGTATTGACGACAAAACAGAATGCCTCGGTCGATACGGCCAGCAGTACGCCAGCCACGGTGGGTCCGATCATGCGACCGATGCTTTGCATCAGCGCATTCATGGCGATGGCGCTGGGCAGATCATCCCGCGAGACCAGTCCGGTGGTGAAGGTCAGACGGATCGGTGTGTCGACGGCATTGACGATACCGGCGAGCAAAGCCATCACCACGACATGCCAGACTGCAATCATTTCGGTGTAGCTGAGCACCGCGAGTACCAGCGGCGGAATGGCTGAAAGCGCCTGGGTGATCAGCAGCAGTCGATGGCGATTGAAACGGTCCGCCCAGAGGCCGCCGAATGGCGCCAGGACCAGTATCGCAATTTGCCCGGCAAATCCGGTTACCCCGAGCAGCCATGCGGATTCAGTCAACCGGTAGACCAGCCAGGCCATCGCAATTTGCTGTACCCAGTTGCCGATGATCGACAGGGTCTGGCCGAAAAAAAACAGCCGGTAGTTGCGGTGACGCAGTGCGCGCAGCGTATGTTTGAAGTCCATGGTGCTGCGCGCAGTCTGCGCGCGATCAGCCGCCGAGCTTGGCGAGCTGCGCGCGCATCTGTTCCAGAGTAGCCGAGAAGCGTGCGAGGCGTTCCTGTTCCTGGGCCACAACCAGTGGCGGCGCCTTGGCGACAAAACTTTCGTTCGCGAGTTTGGCGCGCGCCTTGGTGGTTTCCCCATCCAGCCGGGCAATTTCCTTGGCCAGACGCTCGCGCTCGGCAGCCACGTTGATTTCCACTTTGAGCATCAGCTTGAAATCGCCGACGATGGATACCGGCGCATCTTCCGCGGGCAGTTCATTGACGACCAGCACTTCGGACAACCTTGCCAGCGACATCAGGTACGGCGCACAGGCGCGCAACTGGGCGGCATCACCCTGGGCCAGCAGCGGCAGCTTCTGCGACGGTGCGATATTCATTTCGCCGCGCAGCGTACGGCAGGCCGAAACCAGTTGTTTCAGCAAATCAATGTCATGTTCGGCGGCAACATCGATTTTTGCCGGTTCGGCCTGCGGGTATTTCTGCAGCATGATGCTGTCGCCGCTTTTGCCGGCCAGCGGCGCAACGGTTTGCCAGAGTTCTTCGGTGATGAAAGGGATCACCGGATGGGCGAGGCGCAATATGGTTTCGAGCACCCGCACCAGCGTGCGCCGGGTGCCGCGGCATTGTTCCTCGCTGCCGTTGGCCAGTTGCACCTTGGCCAGTTCCAGATACCAGTCGCAGTACTCGTCCCACACCAGTTCATAGATGGTGCGGGCAAGATTGTCGAAGCGGTAATCGGTATAGGCCTGCTGTGCTTCGGCCTCAGCGCGCTGCAGGCGGCTGATCAGCCAGCGGTCGGCGACCGAGAGTTCGACCGGCGCGGCGACGTCCAGTCCGGTGTCCTTGCCGTCGCAATTCATCAGCACGAAGCGCGTGGCATTCCACAGCTTGTTGCAGAAGTTGCGGTAACCCTCACAGCGTTTCTGGTCGAACTTGATGTCGCGGCCGAGGCTGGCCAGACTCGCGAACGTGAAGCGTACGGCGTCGGTGCCGTAGGCCGGAATGCCTTCAGGGAATTCCGCGCGTGTGCGTTTGGCGATGGCTTCGGCCTGTTTCGGGTTCATCAGGCCGGAAGTGCGCTTGGCGACCAGCGATTCGATGTCGATGCCGCCGATCAGGTCCAGCGGGTCGAGTGTATTGCCTTTGGACTTGGACATTTTCTGGCCTTCGGCATCACGCACCAGTCCGTGTACGTAGACATGGCGGAACGGTACCTTTCCGGTCATGTACTTGGTGATCATCACCATGCGCGCGACCCAGAAAAAGATGATGTCGAAGCCGGTGACCAGGACTGATGACGGCAGGTAGCGATCCAGGGCCGGATTGGATTTGGCAGGCCATCCCGGTGTCCAGTCGAGTGTGGAGAAACACCACAGCTGCGAAGAGAACCAGGTGTCGAGCACGTCCGGGTCCTGCTTCAGGGCTTTGCCGCCGGCAAGAGTTTTTGCTTCGGCTTCGTCATGCGCGACGTAGATGTTGCCGGCTTCATCGTGCCATGCCGGCACGCGATGGCCCCACCACAGCTGACGCGAGATGCACCAGTCCTGGATGTTGTTGAGCCAATGGTTGTAGGTATTGATCCACTGATCGGGGAACAGTTTGACTTCGCCGGTGGCAACCGCATCAAGTCCCAGTTTCGCGAGGGGCTCCATCTTGACGAACCACTGGCTGGTGAGCATCGGCTCGATGACCACGCCGGTGCGGTCGCCGCGCGGCACGACCATGCGGTGTGGTTTTTCCGATTCCAGCAGGCCCTGGGCCTTTAGGTCGGCGATGATCGCATCACGCGCGACGTAACGGTCCATCCCGCGGTATTTTTCCGGCGCACTGTCGTTGACAGCAGCGTCGAGCGTGAAAATATTCAGTTGCGGCAGATTGTGACGCTGGCCGACCTGATAGTCGTTGAAATCGTGTGCCGGCGTGATTTTCACGCAGCCGGTGCCGAAAGCCTTGTCGACGTATTCGTCGGCAATGACCGGAATCGTGCGTCCGGTCAGCGGCAGGATGACCTGACGGCCGACCAGGCTGCGATAACGCTCGTCTTCCGGATGCACGGCGACGGCTGCATCGCCGAGCATGGTTTCCGGCCGCGTGGTGGCGACGGTCAGGTGACCGCTGCCATCGGCGAGCGGATAACGGATCTGCCACAGCTTGCCGTCTTCTTCCTCGGACTGAACCTCAAGGTCGGAAATGACGGTGTGCAGCACAGGGTCCCAGTTCGACAGGCGTACACCGCGGTAGATCAGACCGTCACGGTAGAGTTTGACGAAGGTATGCGTGACGAGTTTCGCCAGCGGTTCGTCCATCGTGAAACGTTCACGCTCCCAATCGCAGGAGGCGCCGAGACGTCGCATCTGGCGGGTGATGGTCGAGCCGGATTGCTCCTTCCACTCCCAGACTTTTTTGATGAATTCGTCGCGCCCCATGGCATTGCGCGACTGCCCCTGCTGTTCGAGCTGGCGCGTGACCACCATTTCGGTGGCGATACCGGCGTGATCGGTACCCGGCTGCCAAAGCGTGTTGCTGCCATTCATCCGGTGATAACGCGTCAGCCCGTCCATGATGGTCTGATTGAACGCGTGGCCCATGTGCAGCACGCCGGTGACATTCGGCGGTGGCAGTTGAATACAGTAAGCGTCTTTTTTCTCAGGGTCTGCGCCAGCCCTGAAGTAACCGTTTTTTTCCCACGTGGGATACCAGCGCGACTCAATGGCTGCGGGTTCGAAGCTTTTCGGGAGTTCCATTTTTGGTGCCGGGGGAGGCGCTGCTGAGGAGGGCGGGATTATACCGGAGGGTTGCAAGTTTTCCGGCGCTGGCGCCAATGGCTGGAGCTGAATCTGTTTGAGTTGTGCCTGAAGCGTTTCGGCGACCGAGGTTCGCACCATTTCAGCGATGCCGGACTGCAATTCACTGGTAACGCGGGACAAGGCCTGCTCCAGTGCTGCGCCAATCTCCGGCAGGTAACGGTCACGCACGACACCCGCAATCTGGTCATCAAGGCCGCGTTTCAGTTTGAGGTAAACGGCATGTTCGATATTTTGTGCCTGGACCCGCGAAACGATTTCGCCGCCCTCAGGCTGTGGCGCAGGCGTCTGTTGCGGCACAGCTTCCTGTCGGGGAATGATTTCCCCTTCCATGACGATATCGGTCAGCACAGGTATCTCGCTGCCTGGTTTGATCCGCGAAGTTTCCGGTGCTGCAGGTTTGCGGTGTCGCTGCAGCAACGCATCCGCGCGGCTGAGCACATCGCTTGTGCTGTCGTCTGGCGTATTCGGATCGGACATGTTGAGCGGATGGATTATCCGGCTTGCCGGCCGGAGAGGTCGTGCGTGTTGATTTCGTAACCCCGGTCCCGGTAGAACTTGTAGCGGGTGCGGGCCTCGCGGCGATCCGCGTCATCGACGCAGACGATTTCGGCCAGGCGCTGGAAGCGGCTGAAACATGCGGGCCATTCGCTGTGCAGATTAATCAGCACTTCGTCATGGAGCGGATTGTCGCCTGCAGTGTCGATCAATACCGGCGTCACTGCGGACAGAGGATCATCCGCCCTGCAGTGCGGCATAAAACCAGTCGGGGGGAGGCTCCACAACATCCGGTCCAGCCTGGAGGCGGTGTCCCGGTCCGGACAGAACAGGGTCACACGCAGCCCGCGGCTGCGTGCTTTCGCGGTCAGACGGCATGCGGTCTGCAGTTTGTCTTCAACCTGTGTGTAGAAGTCGATCTGCGTCATTGGCCTTGGAGTGTCAGCGTTTTGCGGTGCGGTTGACCAGGAATTGTGTCAGCAGCGGCACCGGGCGTCCGGTGGAGCCTTTGTCCTTGCCTGATTTCCATGCAGTGCCGGCAACGTCCAGATGCACCCATTTGTATTTTTTCGTAAACCGCGAAAGGAAGCAGGCCGCAGTCACCGCGCCGGCTGGTCGGCCGCCGATATTGGCAAAGTCGGCAAAATTGCTGCGCAGCTGGTCCTGGTATTCGTCATGCAGCGGCAGGTGCCAGACGCCGTCACCGGCGTGTTCACCTGCAGCCAGTACTTCGCGGGCAAGAGGATCATCGTTGGCGAACAGTCCGCTGACGACATGGCCCAGCGCGATGACACAGGCGCCGGTCAGTGTTGCGATATCGATGACTGCCGCCGGATCAAATCGTTCGGCGTAGGTCAGCGCGTCGCAGAGGATCAGGCGGCCCTCGGCGTCGGTATTGAGGATTTCAACGGTTTGTCCTGACATGCTGGTGACAATGTCGCCGGGTTTGGTGGCACGCCCGCCGGGCATGTTTTCAGTGGCAGGGATGATGCCTACAACATTGACCGGCAGTTTCATTTCGGCAACCGCTTTGAGCGTACCCAGCACGCTGCCGGCGCCGCTCATGTCGTATTTCATCTCGTCCATTTCCGGTGCGGGTTTGAGCGAAATGCCGCCGGTATCGAAGGTCACGCCTTTGCCGACAAGAACGACAGGTTTCTGGCTCTTGGCGCCGGCGCGATACTCAAGAACAATCAGTTTCGGCGGCTGGCTGCTGCCGGCCGCGACAGAGAGCAGGGTATTCATGCCGAGTTTTTCCATGTCGGCCTGTTCCAATACCTGCACCTTCATCCGGTAATGTTTCGCAAGTTTTCGCGCCTCTTCAGCGAGGTAGGCGGGCGTGCAGATATTTCCAGGCAGATTGCCGAGATCACGTGCAAGGCTGACGCCGTGGGCCAGGGCCAGGCCCTGGGCCAGGCCGCGGGCTGCGCGTTTCTCGTCGCTTTTGGCGACTGCCAGGACAAGCCGGCGCAACGCCGAAGTATCTTTTGAAGGCGCGCTTTTCATCTGTTCGAAGCGGTAGGTGGCTTCACGCGCAGCGCGTGCAGTCTGCATGACACGCCATTCAACGTCCCGCCGCCCGACTGAAAGCTCGGTGACATGCAGCTCGGCATCGGTGGCCCCGGTTTTTGCCAGCACTTCAATAGCGGTACCGATGCAGCGGCGGAATTGTTTTTCTGCGAATTCGGCTTTCGGGCCCAACCCCAGCAGTAACACGCGCGTGCTGGCGATCCCCGGCACATCGTGGAGCAGCAAGGTGCTGCCGATAAGACCTTTCATGTCGCCACGTTCAATAACGCGCCGCAGATAACCTTTCGCTGCTTTGTCGATTGCCGCGGCAGCTTCACTCAGTTTTCCGTCGGCATATACGCCAGCAACGGTACAGCCGCTGGCGTTTTGTCCCGGAACCAGGGGTTTTATGCTAAATTCCACGCGTCGACTCCTCTGCGCATTTCGTGTTTGTCAAAAATATGATTGGCGGTCGTGCGATGCGAATTCGGATGCTGGGGCGCCGATCTTCAGGTCGGAGCTGAAATGCGGCGGGACTCCCAGCGCATGGCCGGTTTCCGGCATCGCTCATTGATTATCTGCGGGTTCCTTTCAAAAAGCAAAACGCCGGCATGATTTTCCGGTCTTCACTGCTCCGCGAACTGGCCACTTCGGCCATTGCGACTTTTCTGGTTTTGCTCGGCATATCGATCACCACGCAACTGGTGCGTCTCCTTGGTCAGGCCGCGGGCGGTCAGATCACATCCACCGGTGTTGTGGCGCTGCTGGGCTTCACGCTGGTCGGTTATCTGCCAATCCTGCTGTCGGTAACGCTGTTTATCGCCGTGTTGATGACATTGACGAGGAGTTATCGTGACTCCGAGATGGTTGTGTGGTTTTCCAGCGGGCAGGGACTTACGCAATGGGTCAGGCCGGTGCTGACCTTTGCTCTGCCCCTGGTGCTGACGATTGCCGCGCTGTCCCTGCTGCTGTCTCCCTGGGCGGTAGAAAAAGCCGAGGAGTTTCGGCGGCAAATGGACAGTCGTGATGACGTTGCGCAGGTGACGCCGGGGGTGTTTCACGAGTCCAGGCGAGCTGATCGCGTGTACCTTGTCGAAGAGGTTTCCGGGAAAACAAATCTTGTTGCAAATGTGTTTGTCAGTTCCACCCAGAACGGCAAGCTTGGCGTCATGGTGGCACAGAGCGGTTTCCAGGAAACCGCCGAAAACGGCGATCGATTTCTGGTTCTGCAGAATGGTCGTCGTTACGAGGGCGATCCTGGCGCCCCGGATTACAAGATTTTCGAGTTTGAACGTTATGCGATGCGCATAGAATCTGCCGATCCTGCCGCACGTGCGCCGACGACCAAAACGATGTCGACACTGGATCTGCTGAGCGAGCCGACGTCGCGCAATCTTGGCGAGCTGTCATGGCGCATCGGCCTTCCGGCGAGTGCACTGATTCTCTGCCTTCTGGCGATTCCGCTGTCGTTCGTCAATCCACGTGCCGGTCGTTCGATGAATATCGTGTTGGCCATACTGGTTTACATGGTTTACAGCAATCTGCTGTCGATCATGCAGGCTTCGATTGCGCAGGATCGCATCAACGTTTTTGCCGGAATGTGGGGCGTTCATATAGGGATGCTGCTGCTGTTGACGCTTATGTTTTATCGCAGGCTTTCGGTGTTTTCGTTCTGGCGGTTGCTGAAGTGAAAACTTTACGCCGATATGTTGCACGCGAGATCACGGTTTCGACCGCACTGGTTTTTCTCTCCCTGCTGTTGTTGTTCGCCTTTTTTGATCTGGTTGAGCAGATGAAGGATCTCGGGCGCGGTGGTTACCAGCTGCGCCACATCCTGCTCCATGTCCTGTTGTCTGCCCCGAATCATGTGTATGAGCTGTTTCCGATTGCGGCGTTGATCGGTACGCTTTTCACGCTTGCACAGTTTGTGGCGAGTTCCGAATACACGGTAATGCGCGCTTCGGGCGTTTCGCTGCAGCGCATGGTCGGCGCGTTGGCCGTGGTTGGTGCGGCATTCAGTATTTTGACTTTCACGATCGGCGAATTCGTGGCGCCGCCCGCTGAGCAGTTTGCGCAGCGTCTGCGATCCCAGGCCATATCAGGGATCGTGGCGCAGGAGTTCAGGTCGGGCTTGTGGATCAAGGACGGCACTTCGTTTGTCAATGTACTTGAGGTGACGCCGACCGGGGGACTGAAGGGCTTGCGCATTTACGAGTTTGACAATGATTACCGGTTGCGTGTGCTGAGGACGGCCGAGGCTGCTGAGTATGAGGGCGGCAATCAATGGCTTCTGGCGAATGTTGCGCAAACCAGCTTTGATCAGCTAACGACGCGAGTCAGTTTTCGAGATTTCGTGCGATGGGAGTCGGTTCTTGAGCCGGGGCTGCTCAACGTGCTGCTCGTCAAACCGGAAAAAATGTCGGCATTGAGCCTGTATTCCTACTCCCAGCACTTGAAGGAGAATCGGCAGAAGGCGTTGCGTTATGAAATTGCGCTGTGGACCAAACTGCTTTACCCCGTTGCCGTGCTCGTAATGATGATTCTGGCGCTGCCCTTCGCCTATTTCCAGAGCAGACAGGGCGGAGTTGGCGCCAAGATTTTCGCCGGCATCATGATCGGCCTCGCGTTCCACTTTTTGAATCGACTGCTTGGCCACCTGGGATTGTTGAATGACTGGCCGCCATTTGCGAGCGCTGTTGCACCCACTTTGCTGTTTTTAAGTCTTGCTGTTGGGATGATGTGGTGGCAGGAGCGGCGTTGACGTTCAGTGTGTGGGATCTGTTGCCGCAACAGTAACGAGACGTGTGCCGCAAAGCCGGTCGTGGAGAAACTGCCTGTCCTGGTCCAGAAGTGCCCACAGTATCGACATGCCCAGCGCGAGATAACCGATGGTTGCCAGGGCCATGCGCAGCAGTGCCTGTCTTGGCGTGAGACAGTGACCCGATATGGTTTGTAAACGGATGCGCCAGGTTTTCATGGGTAACGTTTGCCCCCGACCGCACCACTGGATGGCAAAGTATCCCGCACATATCGCCGTTACGATGAATTGTGTCAGCCCCCGCGCCTCCGGCAATTCTGCTGCGCGCCCAATCCAGGTCGCAATGCCACTCGCCATCAGCACGACAGCCGTGAGCAGCAGTATCTCGTAGATCAGGCAAAGCATGCGTCGACCGAAGCCGGCCGTCTCGGGTGAACCAGTCACTGCCGCTCTACGGTGGCTGCCGGTCCTGGGGTGGGCGTAATGGGTTCCTCAACCGGTGGGTCAAACTGTGTCTCTGGTTGAGCCAGTGACTTGCGATACGCCGTCCATTGCTTTGCCATGTTCCGACGCTGTGAGGAGTTCAGCTTTTTCAGGTCCAGATATTTTTCGCGCGCTTCCTGGCGTTGTGCCGGAGTCAGCGCAGCCCATTCCTTCATCCGCTGTTGCAGGCGTTCCTGTTCGGCTTTTTTCATTTTCGGGTAGCGATTGGCGATGCTGACCCATTTCTTGCGTTGTGAGGAATCCAATTCATCCCATTCAGGGGCGAGTGGCGCCAATACCTGCTGCTGGGCGGGCGCAAGTTCCGACCATGCAGGGCGAATGGGTTTAGAGGCTGTCTTGGACGGCTGTGCAGCGATGACGGGCAGCGCGAGGCATAGCCAGAGAATCAGCGCGACTGCCGTTTTAGCCATGAATCGAAGCCCTTGTCGAGATAGGCGTCGATCGGCAAATCGTCTGTCAGCAGGCGCGCATCGATGTCGGCGAGTTCACTACCCGACCCGTTGCTGCTTTGCCAAAAAACGATCCCGGCCAAGCCCAGAATCAGAACGGCCAACGACAAGGCATACCGGGCTCCGGATGCCGGGCGTTCAAACCAGTGGGAAACAATGGTTCCCGCCCCAGCCATCCCGACGTCGGATGTTTGCTGGTACTGTGCGAGCGCCTGTTCACGGGCAGCAAGAAGGCGCGCTGCAGTATCCTTGTCGATACCTAGCGCACTGCGATCAAGTTCGCGAACGATTCGCTGCGCAATCTCGCGTTCTTGGACGTTCATAACTCAATTCCCTGTTTTTTAAGCAATATCGACAAAGCATGCGTAGCCCGGGAGCAATGCGTTTTCACGCTACCCTCCGAGCATCCCATGGCCTTTGCGGCTTCGGCAACATCTAGTTCCTCCCAGTAACGCAGTATGAAGGCCTGACGTTGACGCAGCGGCAGGGTTTCTATGGCTTTTTCAATGATATCAAGGACTTGCTTTTGCTCCAGTTGTTCGGCCGGGCGCGAGGCGACTTTGGAGTTATTTTCGATCTCCATAGCGTCCAGTGGATCGGAATCTTCGTCCGCATCTGACCCGAAGAGGGAGCCCAAAGGGGTAACCCAGGCTGAACGGACCTTTTGGCGACGGAAGAAATCGCGAATGGCATTCTGCAGTATCCGCTGGAAAAGCATCGGGAACTCGGTTGCCGGACGGCCCGCGTATTTTTCCGAGAGTTTGAGCATGGCCTCTTGGACGATATCCAATGCAAGGTGTTCATCCCGCAGGGAAAACACGGCTTGCTTGAATGCTCTGCGCTCGACTTCGGCCAGGAAATCCGCGAGCTCCTTGTATGAGGCCAGTTGGATGCCTTTTTTTATGTTCCAGCGCCTTTGTGGCGCTGCAGGGCCATTCAGAAGCCCTTTAATCCGCGGCATCTTAGCAAAACACCGGGCGGAGGCAAGTTATCGCCGCATCGTATCTGCGAACGCATCTATCCTGCTGTTTAAAGGGATATTTTGCTTGACCATGAGAGCGTGGGCCGGTAATGTTTCGGGTTTCCTTCTCGCAAGAAACCCGCTTGAAGCTTTCCAGCGTGCGCGGGTCAAAAATCATGCAATTGTCGGGTGCAGAGATCGTGGTGCGTTGTCTGCAGGAAGAAGGCATTGAGCACGTGTTCGGATATCCGGGCGGTGCAGTGCTGTTCCTGTACGACGAACTGTTCAAGCAGGACAAAGTGAAGCACGTGCTGGTAAGGCATGAGCAGGCTGCGGTCCATGCGGCGGATGCGTATGCGCGGTCCACCGAAAAGGTTGGCGTTGCCCTGGTGACGTCCGGTCCCGGTGTGACCAACGCGATCACCGGAATTGCCACGGCATACATGGATTCGATACCGATGGTCATTCTTACGGGGCAGGTGCCAACGTATGCCATCGGCGAAGATGCGTTCCAGGAATGCGACACGGTCGGCATCACGCGTCCCTGTGTGAAACACAACTTCCTGGTCAAGGACATCAAGGATTTGGCGCTGACGATCAAGAAGGCGTTCTACATTGCCTCGACCGGCAGGCCTGGTCCTGTGGTGGTCGATATCCCGAAAGATCTTACGGCGGCGAAAACGGAGTTTGAATATCCGAAGTCGATCGCCATGCGTTCGTACAACCCTGTGGTTAAGGGGCATGCGGGCCAGATCAAGAAGGCGGTCAAGCTGTTGCTCGAAGCAAAAAGGCCGATGATCTACACCGGCGGTGGCGTGATCCTCGGCAATGCATCGGCAGAGCTTGCGCAGCTGGTGCGTCTGCTGGGCTACCCCTGCACCAATACGCTGATGGGCCTTGGTGGTTATCCATCGTCCGACAAACAGTTTTTGGGCATGCTGGGCATGCATGGAACATATGAAGCCAACATGGCCATGCAGCACTGTGATGTGCTGCTTGCTGTCGGTGCGCGTTTCGACGACCGCGTGATCGGCAACCCCAAGCATTTCTTTGAGGAGCCGCGACAGATCATCCATGTGGATATCGATCCCGCTTCGATTTCGAAGCGCGTGAAGGTCGACGTGCCGGTTGTCGGCAATGTGCGCGACGTGCTCAAGGAACTGATACGCCAGATCGAAGCTGCACGTGCCAGCACGGACAAGGAAGCGCTCAAATCCTGGTGGTCGCAGATTGAACAGTGGCGCGGACGCGATTGCCTCAAGTACGACCGGTCTAGCAAAATCATCAAGCCCCAATTTGTGATTGAGATGCTGCACAAGGTGACCAAGGGTGATGCGTTCATCACTTCCGATGTAGGTCAGCACCAGATGTGGGCCGCGCAGTTTTATAAATTCGACAAGCCGCGGCGCTGGATCAATTCCGGTGGTCTGGGCACGATGGGTGTCGGGTTGCCATATGCCATGGGCGTGCAGATGGCGCATCCCAAGGCGACAGTGGCGTGTGTCACTGGCGAGGCCTCCATCCAGATGTGCATCCAGGAGCTGTCAACCTGCAAGCAGTACCGCCTGCCCCTCAAGATGATCAATCTGAACAACCGCTATATGGGCATGGTGCGGCAGTGGCAGGAGTTTTTTCACGGTAACCGTTATTCGGAATCCTACATGGATGCACTTCCGGATTTCGTCAAACTTGCCGAGTCCTACGGACATGTCGGAATGCGCATTGAAAAGCCGGCGGACGTCGAGCCAGCGCTGAAAGAGGCATTTGCCCGCAAGAAGGAACTGGTTTTCATGGATTTCATCACCGACCAGACTGAAAACGTGTTTCCGATGGTGCCCGGCGGCAAGGGGCTGTCAGAAATGATTCTGGTCTGACGCCATGAGACACATCATTTCCGTATTGCTGGAAAACGAAGCGGGGGCGCTGTCACGTGTGGCGGGTTTGTTTTCGGCGCGTGGCTACAACATCGAGTCACTGACGGTTGCGCCGACCGAAGACGCCACGCTGTCGCGCATGACCATTGTGACTTCAGGATCGGACGAAATCATTGAGCAGATCAACAAGCAGTTGAACAAGCTGGTTGATGTGGTCAAGGTGGTGGATCTGTCCGAAGGCGAACATATCGAGCGCGAACTGATGCTGGTGAAATTGCGCGCCGTCGGGAAGGACCGCGAGGAAATGAAGCGGATGGCGGATATTTTTCGCGGCCGCATCATTGATGTTACCGACAAGGACTACACGGTCGAGCTTACCGGTCCCGGCTCGAAGCTTGATGCCTTCCTGAAAGCGATAGACCCGACAGCGATTCTTGAAACCGTGCGCACAGGCGCATCCGGCATCGGGCGTGGCGACCGCGTGCTGAAAGCTTGATTTACCGATCCCCGGCGCCGCGTCTGAAACGCGTGTGCCGGTGTGAAGACATTATCATCCACGATCCAAACAGAGGGAAACATGAAGATCTATTACGATAAAGACGCAGACCTTTCGCTGATCAAGCGCAAACAGGTCGCCATCATCGGCTACGGCTCGCAGGGCCACGCGCACGCGAACAATCTGAAGGATTCCGGCGCCAAAGTCACCGTGGGACTGCGCAAGGACGGCGCCTCCTGGAACAAGGCCAAAAAAGCCGGCATCGCGGTCAAGGAAGTCGCCGATGCCGTCAAGGGTGCTGATCTGGTGATGATTCTGCTGCCGGACGAACATCATGCCGACGTTTACCGTAATGAGATCGAACCCAATATCAAGAAGGGTGCGACGCTGGCTTTCGCCCATGGCTTCAACATTCATTTCGGTCAGGTCGAGCCGCGTGCTGACCTCGACGTGATCATGATTGCCCCCAAGGGCCCCGGTCATCTGGTGCGTTCCACTTACACGCAGGGCGGCGGTGTGCCGGCGCTGATTGCCGTTCACCAGAACCCCAGCAAAAAAGCGCGCGACATCGCGCTGTCCTACGCCGCAGGTATCGGCGCGGCGCGTGCTGGCGTAATTGAAACGTCATTCCGTGAAGAATGCGAAACCGATCTGTTTGGCGAGCAGGTCGTGCTGTGCGGCGGTGTGTCAGCACTGATTCAGGCCGGCTTTGAAACGCTGGTTGAAGCCGGTTATGCCCCGGAAATGGCTTACTTCGAATGTCTGCATGAAGTGAAGCTGATCGTCGACCTGATTTACGAAGGCGGCATCGCCAACATGCGGTATTCGGTGTCGAATACCGCCGAATACGGCGACTTCACCCGTGGCCCGCGTATCGTTACTGACGAGACCCGCGCTGAAATGCGCAAGATCCTTACCGAAATCCAGACCGGGCAGTTCGCCTGGGAATTCATCCTGGAGAACAAGGCCGGCGCACCGACACTGAAAGCGATGCGCCGCATCGGCCAGGCGCACCAAGTGGAGACTGTCGGCGCGAAGCTGCGCGACATGATGCCCTGGATCAAGAAAAACCGTCTGGTCGATCAGTCGAAAAACTGATGCCAGCGTGGGGGACGGTTTGCGGCGGGTCGTGTAATCACGGATGCCGCAGACCGGCTCCGTCCGCCTGCTGATGAAAAATACCCCCACCCGATCATCGCCCGCGAGGGCTGGCCATTTATCGCCCTCGCCCTGGCTGCTGCTGCTGGTATTCATGCCTATTCCGGGTTCGGCGCGGCCGCATTTCCCTGGCTGATCGTGCTGTTCATGGTGCAGTTTTTCCGCGATCCGCAACGCGCCATTCCCGCAGACCCGCTTGCGGTGATTTCACCGGCCGATGGCCGCATTGTTTCTGTGGAAAAGGCACGTGATCCTTATCTGGAGCGCGATGCACTGAAGATCAGCGTGTTCATGAATGTATTCAATGCGCATTCGAACCGAGTTCCGGTCGATGGGATTGTTACCAAAACGCTGTATTTCCCGGGCAAATTCGTCAATGCCGAGTTGTCAAAGGCATCAATCGAAAATGAGCGTGCGGTAACCTGTTTGCGCACTTCTGATGGACTTGATGTGACCTGCGTTCAGGTTGCTGGCCTGATTGCCCGACGTATTCTCTGTTATGCAAAAGAAGGGCAGCACTTTGCCCGTGGTGACCGTTTCGGTTTCATCCGCTTTGGTTCGCGCGTCGATGTTTATCTTCCGCCGACGGCAGTCCCGCGTGCGGTCGTTGGTGACAAGGTTTACGCGACGGAAACCGTTCTCGCCTCCCTTCAGTGACGGTCGTCCAAACCGTCTGACGGATTGCCGGCTGATGGTTTAACATCTGGATCATGGCTGAACTCAAAGAGCACAAGTTATTCATCAAGTCCCGCTTTGCGCGGCGCGGCATCTATTGGCTGCCGAACATGTTTACGTTGGCTGCGCTCTTCGCGGGCTTTTACGCCGTAGTGCAGGCGGTCAGCGGCCGTTTTGAGCTGGCTGCCATTGCCATATTCGTGGCGTTGGTGCTGGACGGCCTAGACGGTCGTATAGCGCGACTGACCCGGACGCAGAGCGCTTTTGGCGCTGAACTCGACAGTCTTTCCGATATGGTGTCGTTCGGTGTTGCGCCGGCGCTGGTGGTATATGTCTGGGCGTTAAAGGACTTTGCGGCGATGAAAACCGTGCCACTCCTTGGCCCCTGGTTGTCCACCAAGCTGGGCTGGATTGCGGCGTTTGTGTATTGCGCCTGCGCAGCACTGCGGCTTGCCCGGTTCAATACGAATATCGATGTGGTAGATAAAAGGTTTTTTCAGGGCTTGCCGAGCCCGGCCGCTGCAGCTTTGGTGGCAGGATTGGTTCTGGCCATGTCCGAATATCAGGTGAGGGGCGCTGATGTGAAATGGCTGGCGTGGGGCCTTACGCTGGTGGCCGGACTGACGATGGTCAGCAATCTGCGGTTTTACAGTGGCAAGGATATCAACCTGCGCAAAAGCGTACCTTTTTCTGCGGTTGTGGCGATTGCGCTGGGATTCGTACTGCTGATTTCGTTCGCGGGCACACTCCCTGAGATGTTGTTTGCGCTGTTCATGGTGTACGGCCTTTCGGGCTATGCCCTGTGGGTACATGACAAATTTCGGCGGCCGCCGCCTACCGAACCGCCTGCGGCCGGTTAGCCGGCTTGCAGGTCTTGCGGAAAGCCGATATATTTCATAAACCATGTGTCGTTTAATGCAGACCCAATTGTTGTTCCCCGTCGCCGCGCTCGCGCTGGCCGGTCTGCTGCTGCGCGGCCGCGCGCGCTAAACACACCCCTACTTCCGATTTGCAGTTCCCCGTCCGGCCCGAATCAAATGGCCGGAACCCCCGATTAAGGGATGCTTATCCGCATCCCGACTGAATGCTGAGGTTTGAATAATGGCCAAAGAAAAGTTGATCATATTTGATACGACGATGCGTGACGGCGAACAGAGTCCTGGCGCATCGATGACCAAGGAAGACAAGTTGCGCATTGCACGTCAGCTTGAGCGCATGCGTGTCGATGTCATCGAGGCAGGGTTTCCGGCTGCTAGTGATGGAGATTTCGAGTCGGTCCAGGCGTTGGCTCGCGCCATCAAGGAGAGCACAATCTGCGGGCTGGCCCGAGCCAACGAAAAGGACATCCGCCGCTGTGGTGAGGCGGTCCGTGTCGCTGCGCAGCCGCGCATCCACACTTTTATTGCCACTTCTCCGATTCACATGGAGAAAAAGCTGCGCATGGAGCCGTCGCAAGTCATCGACCAGGCTGTTCGTGCGATCAAATGGGCGCGGGATTACACCGACAATGTCGAGTTTTCTCCGGAAGATGCCGGTCGCTCGGATCTCGATTTTTTGTGCCGCATTCTTGAGCAGGTGATCAAGGCTGGTGCCAGGACGATCAATGTGCCGGACACCGTGGGTTATACGCTGCCCGACCAGTTCGGCCGATTGATCAGAAATCTGCGTGAACGCATCCCAAATGCCGATCAGGCCATCTGGTCAGTGCATTGCCACAACGACCTTGGACTGGCGGTTGCAAACTCCCTGTCGGCTGTGCAGAACGGCGCCCGACAGGTCGAGTGCACCATCAACGGTCTTGGCGAACGTGCAGGTAATGCCGCCCTTGAGGAAATCGTGATGGCGGTGCGTACGCGCCAGGATGTCTTTACATGCGACACCAATATCGATGCGACGCAGATCGTGCCGGCATCCAAGCTGGTTTCCGGCATCACCGGATACCCGGTGCAACCGAACAAGGCGATTGTCGGGGCCAATGCGTTTGCGCATGAATCAGGCATTCATCAGGATGGCGTGCTCAAGCATCGTGAAACCTACGAGATCATGAGCGCCGAATCGGTGGGCTGGACCACCAACCGGCTGACTTTGGGCAAGCTTTCGGGGCGCAATGCGTTCAAAACGCGTCTTCAGGAGATTGGAGTTGAACTCGACTCGGAAGAAGCGCTTAACGCCGCATTCAAGCGCTTCAAGGAACTTGCCGACAAGAAGCGCGAGATTTTTGACGAGGATCTCCATGCGCTGATCAGCGAAGAGAATCTTGAGCATATCGAGAACGAGCGCTACAACCTGGTTTCGCTGACCGCGCATTCAGAAACCGGAGAACAGCCGTATGCGCGGATTGTGATGTCCGACGAGGGAAAGGAACGTGCTTCCGAAGCCCAGGGCAGCGGTCCTGTCGATGCTGCATTCAAGGCGGTCGAGGCGCTGGTGTCGAGTAATGCCGAGTTGTTGCTGTATTCGGTGAACGCCATCACTACGGGTACCGATGCCCAAGGGGAGGTTACCGTGCGACTGTCCAAGGATGGTCGGGTCGTCAATGGCCAGGGCGCTGATACCGATATTGTCGTGGCATCCGCCAAAGCCTATATCAACGCGGTAAACAAACTGTGCGCCAAGGCCGAGCGGTTAAACCCTCAGCTTTGAAAATACAACAATCCCAAGGGGCAGGGTGGCTGTCTTGTTGAAGTGGCTGCTCACCCTGGCGGTGGTGATTATTGTTTTGGGACTTGCCGGGCCATGGCTGGCACGGTTGGGTTTGGGGCGGATGCCGGGTGATGTCAGTGTCCAGCGCAATGGCCGGCGTTTTTATTTTCCGGTCGCGACCAGTATTGTCCTGTCGCTGGCCCTTATGCTGGTGTTACGCCTGCTGCGGATTTGATTGCGCGGCAGGTACGGACGTGGCCAATGGCACCGGCGAAAAACACCATCGACAGCACAACTTCAACCAGCGCCAGCGTTGCGCTTAGTCCCGTGTCGGAATAGGCCCGTACCACGCCCTCTGCAAAGTAGGCGAGAATCAGCATGGTTGATGCTCGAAAGGTGTAGAGGCGGCCACGCAGGATGCCGGGGCTGATCCATAACAGCGGCAGCACTTTCAGCGCGAGCCAGGATCCGCCGGGGCGCAGCGGCGCCAGCCACAGTTCCCATGCCACGCACAGAAGCATCAGCATGCAGAGTGTGATTGCGGTGATGAGATGTGTGTTGCGCATGCCGGAATTACTTCGCGAGCTGTAATGCGGTTTCAGCGAGGCGCTTGCCCAGCGTCAAGCACAATTTGCGTTCGTGTTCCGATACCGGAAGATCACTGGCGGCGCCGGCATGATGGCTTGGCCCGTAGGGCGTGCCGCCGGTGGTTGTGGTCAACAGTTCGGGTGCGGAGTAGGGCAGTCCGACGATCAACATGCCGTGGTGCATCAGCGGCAACATCATCGAAATCAGTGTTGTTTCCTGCCCTCCATGCAGGCTTGCCGTTGAAGTAAAAACGGCGGCAGGCTTTCCTGCGAGTGATCCTTTGAGCCAAAGGCTCGCGGTACCATCCCAGAAATATTTCATCGGTGCGGCCATGTTACCGAAACGTGTCGGAGATCCCAATGCAAGGCCGGCACATTCTTCAAGATCGCTGAGTTGCGCGTAAGGAGCGCCGTCATCGGGGATCAATGGTGCGGTTGCCTCGGTGACCGTGGAGACCTTCGGTACTGTACGCAGGCGCGCCGTTGCCCCCGCCTGCTGGATGCCGCGTGCAATCAATTGCGCCATCTCGCGGGTTGCACCGTGGTGGCTGTAATACAGCACAAGGATCTCGGTCATTGGATTCGCAAAGATAATGCGTCTCGGGGCGGTTTACTGTGTCGTGCGTATTACGGCCGGCGGTGTGTAGCGCCAGTTGCCGTGCCATGCCCGCAGCACCATGTCCGGATATTCCGCTTTTCCCAGGCTGCCGTTGTAGCGGCCCAAGGCGCGGAACAGGTTGCCGCCTTCGATATCAACATAGTGTCGCAGAATTGTGCAGCCATAACGCAGGTTGGTGCGCAGGTGGAACAGGTTATGTTCGGTGGTGCCGATCAGTTTGGCCCAGAACGGCATCACCTGCATGAAGCCGCGCGCACCGGCACTGGACACGGCATACTTGCGGAACGCGCTTTCAACTTGAATCAGGCCAAGTACCAGCTGCGGATCAAGGCCGGCGCGTCGTGCTTCGTAATGCACGGTCAGCAGGAATTCCTCGCGCGCGATACGGTCCGGCATTTTTTTGGCCAGCCGTGATGACATTGCCGCCAGCCAGGCGCGTGCTTCCTGCTCGTCTTCAAAGGCCACAACCGGTGCGGCCTGATCGGCAATCGCCCGGTGCAGGTTGGCCTGTACGCTGGCTGACAGTGGTTCGTATTTCTGCGCGCCGCTGTGAACGGTGAGCGGTGCCAGTAAAAGCAGGCCACTCAGTGCCGCGCTCAGTGCTGTACTGGATCTCCACATATCATTGATTTTAATGATGTTTCTGCTTCGGTCAACGGCAGGGTGCGCGCCTCGGCATCACGGCGACCTTTGTATTCGATCTGGCCGTCCTTGAGCCCGCGGTCGCCGATGACGACGCGATGCGGAATGCCGATCAGTTCCATGTCGGCAAACATCGAACCCGGACGCCCGTCGCGGTTGTCGAGCAGCACGTCGATGCCGGCTGCAGCCAGCGCGTCGTGCAGGCGATCGGCTGCTTCCTTGACCTGCGGACTCTTGCCGTAGCCGATGGGTACGATGACGACATCGAACGGTGCGATCGCCTTGGGGAAAATGATGCCGCGTTCATCGTAGTTCTGTTCGATTGCTGCAGCGACAATGCGTGTCACACCGATGCCGTAGCAGCCCATTTCCATGATCTGCGATTTGCCCGCTTCGTCGAGGAAGGCAAGATTCATCGCTTTCGCATACTTGGAGCGCAGTTGGAAGATGTGGCCGACTTCAATGCCTCGGCAAATCTCCAGCGCGCCTTTGCCGTCGGGTGAAGCATCGCCGGCCACCACGTTGCGGATGTCGGCGAACAGGGGTTCGGCAAAGTCGCGGCCGATGTTGACGCCGGTCAGGTGATGATCGTTAACATTGGCACCAACAACGAAATCGGCCATGGCGCCGACGGCACGGTCGGCAATGACGGTGCCGTTGAATCCGACCGGACCCAGCGAGCCGGGATCGGCGTTGAAGGCGGAGCGGATGGCTTCCGCCGAAGAAAACGCGATTGGCTGCTGAACTTGTTCAAGTTTGCCAGCCTTGATCATGTTCAGCTCGTGATCGCCTCGTACCAGCAGCAGCAACGGTTTGCCATCGACGCCGTCGACTACCACGGCTTTTACAGTGCGCTCCGCGGGTAATTTCAGAAATGCGCTCAGGTCGGGAATGGTCTTGATGCCGGGCGTATGCACTTTCTGCACGCTCTGTGCAGGGGAGGGGCGTGGTACTGCAGGGGCCACTGCCTCGGCCAGTTCGACATTGGCTGCGTAATCCGATTGCGGGCAGTAGGCGATGGCGTCTTCACCCGAATCGGCGAGCACATGGAATTCATGGGAGCCTGTGCCGCCGATGGAGCCGGTGTCCGCTGCCACTGCACGGAACTTCAAGCCCAATCGCGTAAAAATGCGGCTGTAGGTGTCGTGCATGTTGCGATATTCGCGTACCAGATCGTCGTAGCTCACATGGAAGGAGTAAGCGTCCTTCATCAGGAATTCGCGACCGCGCATCACACCGAAACGCGGGCGGATTTCGTCGCGGAACTTGGTCTGGATCTGGTACAGGTTCAGCGGCAACTGCCGGTAGCTTTTGATTTCGCGGCGGGCGACATCGCAGACTACTTCCTCATGTGTGGGACCAAAGCAGAAATCGCGCTGGTGGCGATCCTTCAGGCGCAGCAATTCGGGGCCGTACTGTTCCCAGCGCGTCGACTCCTGCCACAGTTCGGCGGGCTGAACTGCCGGCATCAGCAGCTCAATGGCGCCACCGCGGTTCATTTCCTCGCGGATGATGTTCTCGACTTTGCGCAGCACGCGCAGGCCCAGCGGCATCCAGGTGTACACGCCGCTGGTCAGGCGTTTGATCAGGCCGGCGCGCAACATGAGCTTGTGGCTGACGACTTCGGCTTCGGAAGGGGCTTCCTTCAGCGTGGAGATTAGAAATTGCGTGACGCGCATGCCTGTTCCAGATCGGGAAAAGGCCTTATTCTACAGGACACTAGAGCAACCTTCCCCCGGAAACACGATGCGATTTGTCCCGAAATGGCGTCTGCGCAAGCCCGCAGAGGACGCCAAGACTGTTTATGTCAGCGAGAAATACGGTGTGCGTTCCCTGCATATCGGGAGCGATACCGTACAGAGTTCGATGCGTATTTCACGTCCCAACGACCTTGAATTGTCGTATACCCGGTCGATGATGGCATTTATGCTGTTCCACCCCTCGCCTAAGCATGTGCTGATGATTGGCCTGGGTGGCGGATCAGTGGCGAAGTTTGTGCGTCACCACATGCCGGAAGTGCAGGTGCGGGTATTGGAAATCGATCCCCATGTCGTGGCGATTGCCAGGCAGTGTTTTCTGGTCCCGGAAAACGATCCCCGTTTTGAAATCATCGTCGGTGATGGTGCGGAATACATTTCACGTGAGGACGTGCGCGCGGATGTCATCATGGTTGACGGTTATGATGCCGAGTCCCATGTGGAAGCGCTGGCGACCAGGGCGTTTTACTCCGATTGCCGGGCCCGGCTGGCGCCCGGCGGCATGCTGGTGGTGAACCTGTGGGGGGGTGACAGGGAATTCAACGATGTCCTGAAACGGATCGAGGAGGCTTTCCCGGGCGGAACCTTGTGCCTTCCTGCGCGAAAGCTGGGCAATGTAATTGCCTTCGGCTTTCGCGATGCGCCGGGTCCGCAACATTGGGAGGACTTGCGTTTGCGCGCCGTGGATCTGGAGGCCCGCTACGGGCTGGAGTTTCCGCAGTTCGTTGCCGGACTGCACACAATGAACTGTCATGACGGTATGGTGCTGAACCCCTGAAAAACCACGTTTTTCCGGGCTTTCAATACCCGGGGAATTGTGAAAAAATCAGTTCCATATGTTCAACGCATTCGGGGATGACCATGATCGACAGAGATGGCTATCGCCCCAACGTCGGGATCGTTTTGTGCAATTGGAAAAACGAGGTTTTTTGGGGTAAGCGGGTACGCGAGCATTCGTGGCAGTTTCCGCAGGGTGGTATCAAGGGCGGTGAGCGTCCTGAGGCGGCAATGTACCGCGAATTGCATGAAGAAGTCGGGCTCAAACCCGAGCATGTTCAGGTGCTGGGGCGCACGCGTGACTGGCTGCGTTACGAAGTGCCTGAACGCTGGTTGCGGCGGGAGTGGCGCGGCAATTACCGCGGGCAGAAGCAGATCTGGTTTCTGCTGCGGCTTGTGGGCCGTGATTGCGATGTCTGCCTGCGTGCATCCGAGAAGCCCGAGTTTGACGCGTGGCGCTGGCACGAATACTGGGCGCCGACACAGGATGTCATTGAATTCAAACGTGCTGTTTATGAGCAGGCGCTGAACGAGTTGTCCCGCTTCCTGGTCAAACGTCAGGATCAACGCAAACGTCAGCGTGCACCCCTGGTAGGCGTGTAGAGTCCAGCCGTCAGCAGCCGGCACGCGGCAAGGCCGGTACGGCAACGGTTCCGAACGAAGTTTCTCGACGAGGGCGGAGGCGGAAATGGTTCGCGACTATTCGGCAATAAAACCCGTTGCACTGCAGGCCGACAGCGGTTATGCGCAGCCGACCCAGGCTGTTCTTGAACGCGCACGCATCGACAGTCCTGCGCTCGATGTGATGACTGATTTCACCAAGGTCACCGCGGTCATCATTCTCCCCGGGGATACCGTTGATGAAGCGCACCGTCGCATGATTCAGCGTGGTGTGCGCCTGTTGCTGGTGGTGGATGCCGACCGACGCGTGCATGGTCTTGTCACGGCCAACGACGTACTCGGTGAAAAACCCGTCAAGACCGCCGTGCAGCAGGGTGTTCATCGCAGCGAGGTGCAGGTCCGCGACATCATGACGCCGCGGGACGCGCTGGAGGCGATGGATCTTCGTGATGTCGAGGCGGCAACCGTCGGCCATGTCGTTGCCACGCTGAAAGCGGCGGGACGTCAGCACACATTGGTGGTTGATCTGGATGCGAAGGGACGGCAGCGTGTTCGCGGCGTATTTTCGGCCACGCAGATCGCAAGACAATTGGGCATTGCGATTACTACTGAAGCAGTCGCCCGTACTTTTGCGGACATTGAGGCGAGTCTCGGTCACTGACCCTTCTGAACGAAGTTTTCGTTCCGGTTCCGGCTTTATTGTTGACTCTGTTTAGTGGTTCGATTTACACTTCAAATACAGATTAGATTTAGTCTAAATATCTGTGCAGGTATGCTGTTCCGGAGCGCGGGATACCGTGTGAGGCTATAAGTAACCTATTGTTTTTAAAGGAGTTTTTATGCAGCTCAAGAATTCAAAGACCCATGGCAATCTGAAGGCGGCATTTGCCGGTGAATCGCAGGCCAACCGCCGTTATCTCTATTTCGCAGCCAAAGCAGATGTGGAAGGCAAGAACGATGTCGCAGCGGTGTTCCGTTCTACCGCTGAAGGTGAAACCGGTCACGCGCACGGTCATCTTGAATACATGGAAGCCTGTGGTGACCCCGCTACCGATCTGCCGATCGGCCGTACCCGCGACAACCTGAAGGCCGCGATTGCCGGCGAGACCCACGAGTACACCGACATGTACCCGGGCATGGCCAAAACCGCGCGCGACGAAGGTTTCGGTGAAATCGCCGACTGGTTCGAGACGCTGGCAAAAGCCGAACGTTCCCACGCCAACCGCTTCCAGAAAGCCCTGGACGCCTTGGCCGACTGATCCGTATCCAGGATCAATCGGAGAAAGGGGCGCATCTGCGCCTCTTTCTTTTCAGCCCAACCCATTGAGCGACATATTCGACCATGACCGCACGCGAAGGTAGTCTCGAGGCCCCGACCCGGCACCCCTTGGACTGGAAATCCGAGGATTTCTACAACGAGGAAAAACTCGACAAGGAACTCGAACGCGTATTCGACATCTGTCATGGTTGCCGTCGTTGTGTGAACCTGTGCACGGCGTTTCCCAAGCTGTTTGATCTGGTCGATGAAAGTCCGACGCTGGAAGTCGATGGCATACCCAAGAAGGATTACTGGGAAGTCATTGATCGTTGCTACCTCTGCGACATGTGCTACATGACCAAGTGTCCTTATGTGCCGCCGCACGAATGGAATCTGGATTTCCCTCACTTGATGCTGCGCGCAAAGGCGGTGAAATTCCGCAAGGGCGGTGCGAGTTTCCGTGACAAGCTGCTGTCGAGCACGGACGCGCTGGGCAAACTCGCCTCGATTCCGGTTGTTGTGCAGATGGTCAATGCCGCGAACAAGGCCGCGCCGGTGCGCAAGGTCATGGACAGCGTACTCGGCATCCACAAAGATCGCGTCCTCCCCGAATACGACAGCGCAAAATTCCGCTCGAATGCCAAAGCGGATGCATCATTTCCGGTCAAAGATGGCCAGCAAACGCCGGGCAAGGTCGCGATCTTTGCGACCTGTTACGTGAATTACAACGAGCCGGGCATTGGCCACGACTTGCTGAAAATCCTCGCGCACAACGAAGTCCCTTCCCTAGTCGTCGAGAAGGAAGCCTGCTGCGGCATGCCGAAGCTGGAGCTGGGCGATCTGGAGGCTGTGCAGCGCAACAAGGAACTCAATATTCCGGTGCTGGCAAATCTGGCGCGTGAAGGCTACGCAATTCTCAGTGCCGTGCCGTCCTGCACACTGATGTTCAAGCAGGAGTTGCCGCTGATGTTCCCGGATGACGCCGATGTCAAAGCCGTGGCTGCGGCGATGTTTGATCCGTTTGAATACTTGGTGTTGCGCCACAAGGACGGCTTGCTGAAAAATGAATTCAAGCAGCCGCTGGGCAATGTGTCGTACCACATCCCCTGCCATCTGCGCGTGCAGAACATGGGGCAGAAGACGCGTGAACTGCTGGAAATGGTGCCGGAGACCAGGGTCACGACGGTTGAACGCTGCGCTGGTCACGACGGGACCTGGGGCGTGAAAAGCGAGTTCTTCGAACAATCGATGAAGATCGGCCGGCCAGTGTTCCGTCTGATGGGGGATGCCCAGCCCGATTACATCAGCTCGGACTGCGCAATCGCCGGACGCCACATCCAGCAGGGTATCGGCGAAGGTGGGGCGGGCGGTGGTGCCGAGAAGCAGCATCCCATTACCCTGATACGCATTGCATACGGACTGTGAGAACGACCATGCCGCAAATTTCCCCTGAGACACTGATGCCGCTGGAGGTTTACGCCAAGGCGCGCCCTGAATTCCGTGCAAAAGTCATTGCGCACAAAAAGGACCGCACCCTGCAACTGGGCGAGAACGTCACGCTGATATTTGAGGATGAGCTGACCATACGTTACCAGGTGCAGGAAATGTTGCGGGTGGAACGGATATTCGAGGAGGAAGGCATTCGCGACGAACTCGGCGCCTACAATCCGCTGGTGCCCGATGGCAGCAATTGGAAAGCGACGATGATGATCGAGTATCCCGATGAAGGCGAACGGCGCAGCAAGCTGGCGCAACTGATCGGTGTCGAAGACAAGGTCTGGGTGCAAGTTGAGGGCCATGATCGTGTGCATGCAATAGCAGACGAAGATCTCGAGCGGGAGAACGAGCTGAAAACTTCCTCGGTACACTTTCTCCGCTTCGAGCTGACCGCACCCATGGTTTCAGCCTTGCGTGGCGGTGCTGTTCTTGCAATGGGCGTGGATCACCCGAACTACTCCGCAGCCGTCCCCCGGGTTGCAGATGCCATGCGGGCATCGCTGATGTCAGACCTGGCCTGAACGTGGGTTATTGGCTGCGATTGCCATTCGCGCAGTCGCGGCCGGACCCGGGCAGGGTTAGAATCACTCCCATGCAAGCAATGCTGATTCGTTTTTTCACGGGCGCCGTCATTTCGCTGTTATGTTCTTCGGTCTTTGCCCAAAAGCAGTGGGATGGCTGGGACTACACTTTTGACCGGGAAATAACGCCATGGGCCGAAATGCAGGCCCAGTTGCCTGCATATCCCGCGGAAGCAAACCTGGTTCCGCTGGATGTGGGGGCTGAAACCCCGCACCGCTATTTCGTAGACGCCCTGTCGGTTTCTACCGGCAGTGATGGAGTTGTCCGCTATACACTGGTCATCAAGACTTCCGGTGGCGCCACCAATGTGTCTTTTGAAGGCATGCGTTGCGAGTCGCGTGAACAGAAATATTACGCTATAGGTCGTAGCGACAAAACCTGGGTGCGCGCCCGCAATCCGCAGTGGCGCTTTGTAGAGTTCAAGGAATTCGCCGGGCACCATGTCACCCTGTACAAGGAATACCTGTGCCGGGGGAAAATCATGGAGGAGTCCGCAGCCCAGATAGTCCAGGCCTTGCGTGCAGGTCCCCGCCGTTCACCGGTACGTGACTGAAACGGTTGCTCAGAGCAGAACCAGATTGTCGCGATGGATCAGTTCGGGTTCGTCTACATAACCCAGCTTCGATTCGATCTGGTTTGATGGTGTGCGCAGGATACGGCAGGTTTCAATGCAGCTGTAATTGATCAGACCCCGTGCGATTTCGCGTCCGGTTTCGTCGAGGCAGCTGACAACTTCGCCACGCTCAAAGTCTCCTGCGGCATCACACACGCCGACAGGCAGCAGACTTTTGCCGTCTATCAGCAATGCCTTGGTGGCGCCTGCATCGAGCGTAACGCGTCCGCGCACCTGCAAGTGATCAGCCAGCCATTGTTTGCGTGCGGCGACGGTAGCCTGTCCGGCCAGCAATTGGGTCCCAACGTGTTCGCCATCTGCGAGTCGCAGCAGTACGTTCTGTTCTCGTCCTGAAGCAATGATGGTATGCGCACCGCTTCGTGCGGCTCGTTTTGCTGCGAGGATTTTTGTCAGCATGCCGCCGCGGGCAATGGCGCTGCCGGTGGAGCCTGCGATGGTTTCCAGATAAGGGTCGCCTGCGGTGCCGTCGGGCACAAGTGTCGCTGCCGGGTTTATGCGCGGATCGGCACTGTAGAGGCCCTGCTGATCAGTGAGGATGATCAGCGCATCGGCTTCAATCAGGTTGGTGACCAGTGCGGCAAGTGTGTCGTTATCGCCAAAACGAATCTCGTCGATCGCAACGGTGTCATTTTCGTTGATCACCGGGATGACGCCCAGATCAAGCAGGGTGCGCAGTGTCGAGCGGGCATTGAGATAACGCTTGCGGTCAGCAAGATCTTCATGGGTCAGCAGAATCTGTGATGCCAGCAGGCCATGACTGCTGAAGCAGGATTCATAAACCTGAACCATGCCCATCTGGCCGACAGCTGCTGCTGCCTGCAGTTCGTGCAGCGCGTTGGGTCGGCGCGACCAGCCCAGTCTTTGCATGCCTTCGGCAATGGCGCCGCTGGAAACCAGCACGACTTCCTTGCCGTCATGCCGCAGGCGGGCAATCTGTTCGGCCCATCCGGTGAGGGCAGCATGGTCGAGTCCCAGCCCGGAGTTCGTGACCAGTGCGCTGCCGACCTTGATCACCAGCCGTCGGGCCTTGTGGATCACGGATTTTGCGGCGCCGCTCATGCTTTCGCCTTGACCGTTTTCTGTCGTGCGGTCTTTTGCGGTTTGTCCAGCTGCTGTTCCAGATGCTCCATCGCGGCAAAGACCAGCGGCCGGCAGCCGTCACCGCTGATTGCAGCAATGGCGAAGTGTCTGCGTTTGACCCCGAGTTTTTTCAAAAGCGATTGCACGAGTTTTTCGCGTTCCTTTTCAGGAACCAGGTCGAGTTTGTTGAACACCAGCCAGCGCGGCTTGCGATAGAGGGACTCATCATACTTGCGCAACTCGCGCACCAGCGCCTTGGCGTCACGTACGACATCCGCATCCGGGTCGGGGGGTACAACATCAATCACATGCAACAACAGCTTGGTGCGAGCCAGGTGGCGGAGGAATTGATGTCCCAGGCCGGCACCCTCGGCGGCACCTTCAATCAGCCCCGGGATGTCGGCCACAACAAAGCTGCGGTTATCGTCGGCGCGGACTACGCCGAGATTGGGCTGCAGGGTCGTGAACGGGTAGTCCGCGACTTTGGGCCGTGCCGCCGAGATAGCCCGGATCAGCGTTGATTTTCCCGCGTTGGGCATGCCCAGCAGGCCGACGTCGGCAAGCACCTTGAGTTCGAGCTGGAGATAACGCGAAACACCCGGCTCGCCAAAGGTGAATTGCCGGGGTGCGCGGTTGGTACTCGATTTGAAATGCAGATTGCCCAGTCCGCCGCGACCGCCCTGGGCCAGGGTGACCCGGTCGCCGTCGTGCGCGAGGTCGAACAGGATTTCGCCGGTCTCGGCATCGCTGACCACGGTGCCCACCGGCATGCGCAACTCAATGTCTGCCGCGGCGCGTCCGTAGCAGTCGGAACCCATGCCTTTCTGGCCATTCTTTGCCCGGTGGATACGCGCGTAGCGGTAGTCGATCAGGGTGTTGATATTGCGGTCGGCGATTGCAAAAATGCTGCCGCCACGGCCGCCGTCGCCGCCGTCCGGGCCGCCTCGCGGTACGAATTTTTCGCGTCGAAAGCTCGCAACGCCGTCGCCGCCCTTGCCGGCGTGAACTTCAATGCGTGCTTCGTCGATGAATTTCATGGCTTCCTCAAATGAAAAAGGCCCTGTCGTTCAACAGGGCCTTTTCTACAGCGTATGACGCGATCAGGCGGGAACGACACTCACCGTCTGGCGCTGCTGCGGACCCTTGACCGCAAACTGCACGCGGCCGTTCACTTTAGCAAACAGCGTGTGGTCGCGGCCCATGCCGACGTTTTCGCCGGGGTGCACCTGAGTGCCGCGCTGACGAATGATAATGCTGCCAGCGGGAATCAGTTCACCACCGAAGCGTTTGACGCCCAGTCGTTTGGATTCCGAGTCGCGGCCGTTACGTGAACTGCCGCCTGCTTTTTTATGTGCCATGAGATGTGCTCTCCTTAACCTGCAATGCCCGTGATTTCGAGCTCGGTGAAATTCTGCCGATGCCCCTGGGACTTGCGATAGTGTTTACGCCGGCGCATTTTGTAAATGCGCACCTTGTCACCGCGACCCTGGGACAGGACTTTGGCTTTGACTGCGGCGCCAGCCACCAGCGGTGCGCCCAGTTTGACATTGCCTTCCTCGGCAATCATCAGAACCTGGTCCAGAGTGACTTCCGACCCGACATCGGCCGTCAGCTGTTCAACCTTGATTTTGGTGCCAGCGCTCACGCGATACTGTTTGCCGCCGGTCTTGACTACCGCATACATGGGAAACCCCTCAACTCGAACTACGGAAAGCCGGCGATTATACAAGCCCCCGGGGGCTCAGTCAAAATATCTCTAAATCCCGGTCTGGGGGGATATTGCCTAAAAATCAAGGAGTTGGCGATAACTGTGGGCATTGCAGGCTTCTGGCCAGCGCGCTGGCATCCCGCGTTATTGATATCATCCCGCTTTTTCACCCGCCCGTGGCACTCGAACAACTCCAAAAACTGCTCGCCGCCGACATGCAGGCTGTGGATCAAGTGATCCGTGATCGTCTGCACTCGGATGTCGTGCTGGTCAAGCAGGTCGCCGAATACATCATCGGCGGTGGCGGCAAACGCCTGCGTCCAGCGCTCGTGCTGTTGTCGGCCGGTGCCCTGGGTTACCGCGGCACCACCCACCATACTCTTGCCGCGGTGGTCGAGTTCATCCACACGGCGACGCTTCTGCATGACGATGTGGTTGATGAATCGGCTCTGCGACGCGGCCAGCCGACCGCCAACACGCTGTTCGGAAATGCGGCGTCGGTGCTGGTAGGCGACTTTGTCTATTCCCGCGCTTTCCAGATGATGGTGAGTGCAGGCGACATGCGTGTGCTCGAGGTGCTGGCCGACGCCACCAACGTGATTGCCGAAGGCGAGGTTCTGCAATTGATGAATTGCAGGAACGCCGACATCGACGAAGACAGTTACCTGCAGGTGATTCGTTACAAAACCGCCAAGCTGTTCGAAGCCGCTGGCCGGCTGGGGGCGATTCTCGCCGGTGCGCCTGCTGAAACCGAGCAGGCGCTGGCGACGTATGGCAGTCACCTGGGCACGGCGTTTCAGCTGATCGACGATGCACTGGATTACTCCGGCGAAGCCGGCATCATTGGCAAGAACATCGGCGATGACTTGGCCGAGGGAAAACCGACACTGCCGCTGATTTATGCCATGCGCAAAGGCACCGCCGAGGAGGCGGCGCTGGTCCGTCGTGCGGTGTCCTCGGGCGGGCTTGCCGAGCTCGATGGTGTGCTTGCCGCAATCCGCGGTTCCGGTGCTCTGGAATACACGCGGCGTCAGGCGCAAGCCGAGGCTGATGCGGCGCGGGATGCGTTGTCGGTGATTCCGGACTCGCAGTACCGCGATTCTTTGATACAATTGGCGTCGTTCGCGGTAACGCGATCGCATTGACCACAAGGGCACGCTCAACGTGCCCTTCGCGTTTGTGTCATTCGGGGTGTAGCTCAGCCTGGTAGAGTACTGCGTTCGGGACGCAGGAGTCGGAGGTTCGAATCCTCTCACCCCGACCAGGATTATCCGATGCCGTCATCAGGTTCCCGTGACGGATCAGGATCCCCTTCCGGAGTTTTTCTGATATGGCTCGCTTGGCCTATGGCGACGAGAACAGCAGTCCCGAAGTCAGGGCACTGGCCAGCCAGATTCGCCGGGAGCGCGACGGGCGCATGCTCAATCTTTACAGCATGTTGCTCAATGCCCCGCCGGTGGCCGAAGGCTGGCTGGCACTGTTCACTGCAATACGTCAGCGATGCACGCTGCGGGGAGATTACCGGGAACTGGTGATCCTGAGGGTGGCGCTGCTGAACGGCGCCTCCTACGAATATCAGGTGCATGTGCCATTCGCGCTGCGCGAGGGTGTTACAAAACAGCAGATTGACGCACTTCAACAATGGGAAAATGCAGAGGTGCTGACCCAGGCGCAGCGTGCTGTTCTGGCATACACCGATTCCATGACACGCGAGATCCATGTGCCCGCAGCCGTCTTCGATGCGCTGCGCGGACATTTCAATACCCGCGAAATCGTCGAGTTGACTGCAACCATTGGCGGATACAATCTCGTTTCGCGGTTCCTCGAAGCGCTGGCGGTTGATCCGGAACAGCCCCGCGTCTGACTGGTTCCGGAACCGGTCCGTACCTCGCGGTGATTCCGAGGCTGGAGCTTGAATGTCCAAGATTGTGATTCTTGCGATTGCGTTTGCCGCTGCGCTATGGTTGCTGCGCGGCCTCCGCAAGCGTTCTAAAAAAGAAGAACCACCTCCCGTGCAACCCGGTACGGAAGATATGGTCTGCTGCGCCCGCTGTGGTGTGCATCTGCCGCGGGGCGAGGCCATCATGTCGCAGCAGCGCTTTTTCTGCTCAGGCCAGCACCAGCGCGATTTCGACCGTAATCCCTGAGATGAACGTCTCCACCGAAAGCATGCCCGTAAGTTCCGAGACGGAGATTCCCGGGAAAGGCGGAGGGGTTCCCGATGCCTATTGGCGTTCCCTGCTGCTTTTCAACACCTATCGTACGGCAGCGGCGCTGCTGCTGCTTCTGACCGCCGCATACTGGGGAGACATGCTGCAGTTTGGTTCCCGGGATATCCGGCTTTTCATGATCGGTTCGTCGGTTTACGCGGGATTCGGCCTGGCAATGTTTGCGATGATCCGCACCCGCGAACGTTTCACGCTGCAACTTTCAATCCAGGTGGGTGGCGATATCGGCTTCATCATTCTGCTGATGTATGCCAGCGGTGGACTCGCCAGTGGCCTTGGATTGTTGCTGCTGACCTCGCTTGCGGCAGCCGGTCTGGTTACTCGCGGTCAGCTCACGCTGTTTTTTGCTGCCATCGCGACGATTGCAGTATTGCTCGAGCATACCTACGAAGTGCTGCGGTTTTTCGAAAGTGGCGCCCAGTATGCGCAGGCAGGGTTGTTGTCGATTGCCTATTTCGCAACGGCCTGGCTTGCGCATGTGCTGGCCAAGCGATCCCTGGTCAGTGAACAGCTTGCTGCGCAGCGTGAGATCGATCTTGCCAACATGGCGCAGGTCAATCAGTTGGTGATCCAGGACATGGAGCATGGCGTCATCGTGGTCGATGGCAACGGTATCGTACGCCAGGCGAATTCCGCCGCCGCGCGCATGATCGAAGGGCTCCGCGGTGACGGAGTTATCGCACTGAAGGATCTGTTGCCGGCGCTACACGGCCGTTTCGAACGCTGGCTGCGCGATCCACAGGACCACGGCACTCCCGATACGTTCGGGATTGGCACGAACCTGCGCGCCAGACTGGTTCCGGTTGCGGCGCGGCGTGGTGCAGGTGCGGTGATTTTTCTCGAAGATCTTGCCCGTATCCAGGCTGAGGCGCGGCAAATGAAACTTGCTGCGCTTGGCCGGCTGACGGCCAATATCGCCCATGAGATCCGCAACCCGCTGGGGGCGATCAGTCATGCGGCCGAACTGTTGCAGGAGGAGTCCGCGATATCGGCGGGCGCCAAGCGCCTCACCGCCATCATCCATGACAACACGCGGCGCCTTGATCGCATGATCAATGATGTGCAGACGCTCAACCGTGGCGAACGTGCCGAGCGCGAACGTTTTCGCCTCGCACCGTACCTGCATGCATTCGTTGCGCAGTTTGTGGCAACCGAAAGGCTGGAAGGTAACGAGATTGAAGTTGAGTTGATGGTCGACCCGTATGTGATGTTTGATCATGATCACCTGAATCAGGTGCTGTGGAACCTGTGTCGCAATGCGCTGCGGCATTCGACGCGGCGACCCGGCTGCATACGCCTTCAGGTGGCCCGTGCTGCTCGAAGCAATGCGGTAAGATTGGATGTGGTCGATGATGGTGCAGGCGTGCCGCCGGAATCACGATCCAAACTGTTCGAACCTTTTTTTACGACCGATCCGGATGGAACCGGACTGGGCCTGCATTTGGCCCGGGAAATCTGCGAGGCGAACGGCGCAATGCTCGAATACATTGAAACCGCGGGCGGGGCACGTTTTGCCGTAACCTGCGCAGCGGGCTGAGGGAGGGCAGATTGGCGATCGGACAGGTTCTGGTGGTGGATGACGAGGCCGACATCCGGGAGTTGCTCGGCATGACGCTGATCCGGATGGGTCTTGAGCCGCATTGCGCAGGCAGCGTCGCCGAGGCCCTGGAAATGCTCGGACGCAACACCTTTGAACTTTGCCTGACCGACATGCGGCTCGCCGATGGCGATGGCCTGTCGATTGTCGAGCACATCACCAAAAGCCATCCGAGCCTGCCGGTTGCGGTGATTACCGCGCATGGCAGCGCCGAAAACGCAGTGGCCGCATTAAAAGCCGGGGCATTTGATTATCTTGGCAAACCGGTTTCGCTTGACCAGTTGCGCGCACTGGTGCGTTCAGCGCTCAAGCTGCCGCGCCCTGGCGCAGATCGACGCAATGCCGATACCGACAATCCTGCTTCCCCGAACGCGCCACAGCTGATCGGTGATGCGGCACCTCTGGTGCTGGCACGACAGATGATCGAGAAACTTGCCCGCAGTCAGGCGCCGGTGCAGATTCGTGGTGAATCGGGTTGCGGCAAGGAACTTGCAGCCCGCCTGATTCATGTCAACGGTGCGCGGCGGGACGGGCCGTTCGTGGCCGTCAATTGCGGTGCGATTCCCGAAAGCCTGATGGAGTCCGAGTTTTTCGGCCATCGCAAAGGCGCGTTCACGGGTGCGGTAGCCGATCATGACGGCTTTTTCCAGGCCGCCAACGGCGGCACGCTGTTTCTCGACGAAGTGGGTGATCTGCCGCTGTCGATGCAGGTCAAACTCTTGCGGGCGATCCAGGAAAAGCGCGTGCGCAAGGTCGGCTCTACCAGTGAGGAGCCGGTCGACGTGCGCATCATCAGTGCGACGCATCGACATCTTGCTGACGAGGTCAAAAGCGGTGCGTTCCGGCAGGATCTGTATTACCGGCTGAATGTCATTGAATTGCGGATGCCTTCGCTGCGCGAACTGAGGGACGATATCCCGCGGCTTGCGGCAGCGATTCTGGCAAGGCATGCGGCAGACGGTCGCTCGCTGCAACTTTCGGCGCAGGCCGAAACGGTCCTTCAGTCTTACCATTTTCCCGGCAACGTCCGTGAACTTGAAAACATTCTTGAACGCGCGGTAGCGCTTGCCGGTTCCAGCGAAATCGCGGTCGATGATCTGCAACTGACCGATGAACGTGCTCCGGAGCAGGATGCGGATGTCGAAGGTCTGCCGCTGCCCGAGCGGCTGGAGGCGATCGAACGCAAGGCGATTCTCGATGCGCTGGAACGCACCCGTTACAACCAGACCGCAGCGGCGAAAGTGCTTGGTATTTCTTTCCGGGCGCTGCGTTATCGCATCCAGAGACTGGGCATCAAACAGGAACTCGATGCCAAGCAGTAAGGCGTTGCGACAGGTATGAAGCTTGATGCTGCCGGGCTGGTTGCAGAAGCGCGTTATCTGCCTTCCCCCAATTGTGATGATCGTCCTGCAGATGCATTGATTGACCTGCTGGTGATTCATAACATCAGTCTGCCGCCGGGAGAATTTGGCGGTGACGCCATTATTGACCTGTTTCTGAACCGCCTTGATCCCGACGCGCATCCCTATTACAAGGCCATTGCGGCGCTTCGGGTGTCGTCGCACTTCCTGATCCGGCGCGACGGTGTGTTGTTGCAGTTTGTGCCGTGCTCAAAACGCGCGTGGCATGCAGGGCAGTCCTTGTGGTGTGGTCGCCAACGGTGCAATGATTTTTCGGTCGGCGTCGAACTTGAGGGGACCGATGAGGAGGCCTTCAGTGATGCTCAATACGAAAGCCTCAATGAGTTGGCGCTCGCCCTGTATGCCCGATACCCCATCAAGGCCAGTGTCGGCCATTCCGACATTGCGCCGGGTCGCAAGACCGATCCTGGCCCCCATTTTTCCTGGTCACGCTACTTCAGCGGCCTGAGTATCAAAAATATCATTTAAAAACAACAGGTTATATTTACTTACTCCCTGAGGTCCGGTCGGGATTCACTGATTCAGACCTTTTCACAGGCTATCAGCCGGCGCAGCGAACGAGGCCCGCAGGTAATGACGCTGCAAAACGAAACCAGCTAACCAGCACCAATTGGATTTCGGTGGCGGCCGCGCCCCTCGGGCAGGCTCATGGCCGCCTTTGGGGCGTGCTGGCGCCCAGGGGTGCCCGCCTATTCGCCCACGGAACTCCAAGGACGCTTCCGGTCGACCTGAGTGTGGCCTGGATATGGATCAAAACCACCCAAGCGGCATCCATGAGGGGGGGGGCGGACTCAAGTGTGCCTGCCTGAGCCAACTCCACTATCCGGTCTGGTTGGTAAGTCCTACGCCCCAAAGTGGTTACTTTCCCTTCTTTTGGGGACATTCATGCTCAATTTTTGGTATCTATCCCTTGACAGCAAGTAACCCAATCTGTAGTATTGGGGGCGTCAACTAAGCCCAAGGGGCAAAACGCCATGAAATTCACCTTTATTCAGTTCAAAGAGCAGTTTCCGGATGACGATGCCTGCCTGAATTCGATCATGCAAAGGCGTTTTGGCGCTTCCCCGACCTGCCCCGGCTGTGGGGTTATCGGAACCAAGTTCCATCGCATTACGGGCCGCCGTGGCTACGCCTGCCAGCATTGCGGACACCATGTGTATCCCTGCGCCGGAACGATCTTTGAACACTCCAGCACACCCCTGACGCTGTGGTTCCACGCCATGTATCTGATGACATCAACCCGCAACGGGGTATCAGCCAAGGAACTGCAACGGCAGCTTGGCGTTACCTATAAATGCGCTTGGCGCATCGGGCACCAGCTTCGCATCCTCATGGCCGCTAGGGACAAGGCAACGACTCCGCCCCAACTCTCCGGCCATGTGGAGATTGATGAAACCTTGGTTGGCGGTCGCGTCCGTATCAAGAAAGGCAACAAGCGCCGCAACTCAGGCCAGCACCTTGAGAACAAGACAATCGTTATGGGCCTTGTTCAGCGCGGTGGCGCGTTCAAAGGCCACATCGTTCCGACTGGCGGTAAAGCCTCTTTGATTCCTCACGTTCTGGCAGACGTAGAGCAAGGTTCCACGATCAGCACAGACACCCACAGCGCCTACAAGCACCTTGGCGATATGGGCTTCACTCATGGCGCAGTCAACCACACGAACGAAGAATGGGCGCGTGGTGAGTTCTGCACTAACAGGATTGAAGGTTTCTGGTCACACCTGAAACGCGGCATCAGCAGCACCCACGTATCGGTGTCTAAGAAACACCTTCAGAAATACGTTGATGAATTCGCGTTTCGATACAACAACCGGAAAGCGCCGGCGGATATGTTTGCGCGTATGCTGGCGCAGGTAAGTAAACCTAACTCTTAGGTTTAATTTGCGGCGCAATATCGTCAAGCAGTCGATTGAAGTCGCGCTTGTGATCTGGGTTTGCGTCATCGCCATTTTTCCTTTCGGCAATACGCTTCTTGACCTTGGGCGTCTTTTCTCGTCGCTGTTTGTTGTCCGTTGGTTCGCTCATTGCGTTGTCATCTATGGCTTTGCCGGTATTTTGGCAAAACGCTCCAACTCATCTTCAAATTTTTTCTCGGCATTTATCTTTGTGTCCGCGGTAACCCCGATACCCAAAGGCCAACCCTTAGGGGTAATCGCCAGCCATCCACCGCAGCGACGTTCCATCAGTACCGGCTTAACCATATAAATCGCTTGGTTCACGCTCATATAACGCTCCTTTGATGGTTTTTGAAAGCGTTATTTTAAAAATATTTTCTCAATAAAATCAAGTATTTGACTTGGTATTGGTACTCTGTTTTTAAAAAGTATCAAATATGCGTGCTACAATGGTTCTGTTGCATACGAAAACCGGAGAACCACAATGGCTTTGACCAGTAATTCTAACGCCCCATACGCCCCAGCGGCAACCATCATCGGTCTCTTGAAGCGGTTTAGAGACAAAGGGCTGTCATTCCCTGTTACTTATGAGGTATTGCTACGCGCCGGGATAGCCGAAAGCCTTGTCTCACGCATCCATCAGACGCTGCAACTATTGGAGCTGATTACGGAAGATGGGCAGGCAACCGAAGTTCTGCAAAAAATCCGCGCAGTCCCCGAGAAGGACTATCAAGCTACTCTCCAAGCGTGGCTCAAACAGGTTTACGCAGAGGTATTTTCATTTGCCGATCCGGCAACTGATGACACCGTTCAAGTGCGTGATGCCTTCCGAACATATCTGCCGCACGCGCAGCAGGATCGCATGGTGACGTTGTTCATGGCACTTTGCGCCGAAGCTGGATTGGCCCCGGATCACCGAAAGGCGGAGACAAAGCCGCGCGTGCGTAGTGCTTCGCAGCCTGCGCCTAAGCCGCGCATAGCCACGAGCCACCGTAATCAACCAGCGGCCCAAGAAATCTTGCGTCAAGGCAATCTGCCGCCAGAACTGGCTGGATTGATGGCGCGGCTCCCTCAGCATGGATGGACACAGGAAACCCGCGATAAGTTTGTTGCCACATTCGAGTCCGTACTCGACTACGTCATCCCCATCGTAGAGAAAACAGGGGAAGGGGAGGGCGCGGAATGAGGGTCTGATACTGCGGCTGCGTTAGTCATTGCCCTCGACGCGCAGCCCAAATGGAAAAAGCCCGTAATGGTTAGTTCCTCGCAAGAACTGTAGTAACCATTACGGGCCGGTAGGGCGCTTTACAACTGGGGGTAGCAGATTTGCCGAGCAGGCCTTCTAATCCACGCCCGGACGGTTTAAGCCCGTCTGCCTCCACCTAACTACTTCACTACAAAGGAAATTGTACCATGAAAACGAAACAACGAAACGAGCAAACCAGCCCCAAGGCAGCGAGTGCGGCGAGCAAGGTTCTTCGCAATCCGAACTCATCGGCAGCAGCTAAGACCGCCGCCGCTTCCGCTTTGACGCAGGCGCGGAACAAGAAATAACGGTCCGCTTTAGCACGGCAACGCGGGGTATCACAATTATCCCCGTTGCCTGTGCTTCTTCCTCTACGTCAGCGACGTTCGCGGCCAGCGCAATGACGTTCTGATCGTCCTGCACCACAAAACCTACTGAGTAGCACCGGCAGAAGTCCCTAGGGTCACTGTCGCCAATCCTGGCCCACTCGTTAGTGGGCTGGCGGCTATCCGCCCACTCCACAAGAACCATATATTTGTCGATTTCGCTCATTTTGAGCATCTAACCCGGTTTGCCCCCAATTTTGTACGTGGCGTCAAGGGATACATGCCCAATTTTTGTGCAAGAAATCCGGTGCTTAACGGCCCTTCCTGCTGTTTCTCAAGAACTTTTAAAAAAAGCGTCAAAACCTATTGCGGATTCAAAACGTGGCCACTAGAATTCGTCGAAAATAGCGTGTTGACCACTACATGTTGTGGTTAGTGAGTCGGGAGGCCTTTTTTCGTTTGGTTTCCCCAAGTAGTCTAAAAAATCTAAAAAGATCAAGGAGTAAAGGCATGCACGTCACCGTCGATTCCACCCAGTCCCGCGCCAACCCTCAAATCACTGCCACGACCGAAGACGCGGAGCGGGAGGCGGTATACGCGCAATACAAGATCATTCGCCGGAACGGCGCTGTTGTTGGTTTTGAGCCTTCCAAAATCGCCATCGCGATGACCAAGGCGTTTATTGCCGTCAATGGCGGTCAGGGAGCTGCTTCTGCCCGCGTGCGCGAGCAGGTTGCCGCGCTGACCGACAGCGTGGTCAACGCCCTGATGCGGCGGCAGCCTTCGGGCGGCACTTTCCATATCGAAGACATCCAGGACCAGGTCGAACTGGCGATGATGCGCAATGGCGAACACCATGTCGCCCGTGCCTATGTGCTTTATCGCGAAGAGCGTTCGAAGGAGCGCGCCCGCCAGCGTGAGGCGCAGCCAGCCGCAGTCGCGCAGAAAACCCATGTCATCAATGTCACCGACGGCGGTGTGACCCGTCCGCTCGACGTCGAACGCATTACCGCCCTCGTTGAAAGCGCTTGCGCCGGCCTCGGTCGTGACGTCAGCGCCCAGCCGATCCTCGAGGCCATGCAGCGCGACCTCTACGACGGCGTGCCCATCGATGAAGTGCGCAAATCGCTGATCCTCGCCGCGCGCGGCCAGATCGAGCAGGACCCGGGCTACAGCTATGTCACCGCCCGCCTGCTGATGCACACCATGCGCCTGGAGACACTGGGTCAGGAAGTGACCCAGGAAGAAATGGCGACGCGTTATGCCACCTATCTCCCGGAATTCATTCAGAAGGGCATCAAGGCCGAACTGCTCGATGAACGCCTCGGACATTACGACATGAAGGCCCTGGGCGCCGCACTGGACGCGCAGCGCGACCTGAAATTCACCTATCTCGGCCTGCAGATCCTTTACGACCGCTATTTCCTGCACATCGAAGGCCAGCGCATCGAACTGCCGCAGGTGTTTTTCATGCGTGTGGCGATGGGCCTGGCGTTGAACGAGCCGGAAAGCCAGCGCGAAGCGCGCGCCATCGAGTTCTACAACGTGCTGTCGAGCTTCGACCTGATGAGCTCGACCCCGACGCTGTTCAACTCCGGCACGCGCCGCTCGCAGCTCGCCAGCTGCTACCTGACCACGGTGTCCGACGACCTTGACGGCATCTACGAAGCGATCAAGGAAAACGCGATGCTGCAGAAATATGCCGGCGGCATCGGCAACGACTGGACGCCGGTGCGTGCGCTCGGCGCCTACATCAAGGGCACCAACGGCAAATCGCAGGGCGTGGTGCCGTTCCTGAAAGTGGTCAATGACACCGCCGTCGCGGTGAACCAGGGCGGCAAACGCAAGGGTGCAGTCTGTTCGTATCTTGAGACCTGGCATCTGGACATCGAGGAATTCCTCGAGCTGCGCAAGAACACCGGTGACGACCGCCGCCGCACCCATGACATGAACACCTCGAACTGGATTCCCGACCTGTTCATGAAGCGCGTGATGGAAGCCGGCGAGTGGACGCTGTTCTCGCCGTCCGATGTTCCGGACCTTCATGAGAAATTCGGCAAGGCTTTCGAGAAGGCCTACACCGACTACGAGGCAATGTGTGCCCGCGGTGAAATGAAGCTGTTCAAGAAGGTGCCGGCGCTGCAGCTGTGGCGCAAGATGCTGACCATGCTGTTTGAAACGGGTCATCCGTGGATCACTTTCAAGGATCCCTGCAACCTGCGTTCGCCGCAGCAACACGTCGGCGTTGTCCACAGCTCCAACCTGTGCACCGAAATCACGCTGAACACCGGCCCCGATGAAATCGCCGTTTGCAACCTGGCCTCGGTCAACATGCCCGCGCATCTGGATCTGTCCACCGGCCTGCTCGACATGGAGAAACTGAAGCGTACTGTGAGCACCGGCATGCGCATGCTCGACAACGTCATTGACCTCAACTTCTACAACGTCAACAAGGCGCGCAACTCCAACTTCAAGCACCGTCCGGTCGGCCTCGGCATCATGGGCTTCCAGGACTGCCTGCACATGCTGCGCATCCCCTACGGATCGCCGGCCGCTGTGGAGTTCGCTGATCGTTCGATGGAGCAGGTCACCTACACCGCCTATTCGGCGTCGTCGGATCTGGCGGAGGAACGCGGCCCGTACTCGACGTTCAAGGGTTCGTTGTGGGACCGCGGTATCCTGCCGCTGGATTCGCTGAAGGTGCTGGCTGAGGAGCGCGGCGGTTATGTCGAGTGCGACATGTCCACCCGGCTCGACTGGAATGCGCTGCGCAGTCGTATCCAGCGCGTCGGCATCCGCAACTCGAACTGCATTGCCATCGCGCCGACGGCGACCATCGCCAACATCACCGGCCTGTCGCAGTGCATCGAGCCGACCTACCAGAATCTCTACGTCAAATCGAACCTGTCGGGCGAGTTCACCGTCGTCAACGAGTTCCTCGTGCGCGACCTGAAAAAACTCAACCTGTGGGACGAGGTGATGGTTGCGGATCTGAAGTATTTCGACGGTTCGCTGGCAAAGATCGACCGGGTGCCTCCTGACGTTCGCGCCCTGTATGCCACCGCGTTTGAAGTGGATGCGAGCTGGCTGGTGGAGTGCGCTGCACGACGCCAGAAATGGATCGACCAGTCGCAGTCACTGAATATTTATATGGCCGGCGCTTCGGGCAAGAAGCTGGATGACACCTACAAACTGGCGTGGCTGCGCGGTCTGAAGACCACTTATTACCTGCGCACGCTGGGCGCGACTTCTGCAGAGAAATCCACCGGTCGTGCGGGGCAGCTGAACGCAGTATCGGCCGACGGGGCGTCAACCGAAGAACAACCCAAGGTGTGCTCGATACTCGATCCCGAGTGCGAGGCCTGTCAGTAAAAATGCAGTTGCAAGGCGGAATCAGGGACGGCGGTATGAAGAAGATTGCTTTGCGGGCGGTGCGACAGCTTCACCCATAACAACAATCAAGAAACTGTCGTCGGCCCTGGAGAGTATCCACCGACAACGCTAATAAAGGAGACTAAGATGTTGCAATTCGAAGATAGCTCGGCTGCCGCTGGCGGCGCCATCCGTCAACCCGTTGAGGCCGATCGCGCCCCGGCGCAGAATCCCGCGGCAGAAGCTGAGCTGCGTCGGGTCAATGTCGCCGACAAGCGCGTGATCAACGGCAGCACCGACGTCAACCAGCTGGTGCCGTTCAAATACAAATGGGCTTGGGACAAATACCTTTCGGCCTGCGCGAATCACTGGATGCCGCAGGAAATCCAGATGAGCCGCGACATCGCGATGTGGAAAGACCCGAATGGTCTGACCGAAGACGAGCGTCGTATCGTCAAGCGCAACCTCGGCTTCTTTGTGACCGCAGATTCGCTTGCCGCCAACAACATCGTGCTCGGTACCTACCGCCACATTACGGCGCCGGAATGCCGGCAGTACCTGCTGCGCCAGGCCTTCGAGGAAGCAATCCACACCCACGCCTACCAGTACATCGTGGAAAGTCTGGGCCTCGACGAAGGCGAAATTTTCAACGCCTACCACGAAGTGTCGTCGATCCGCGCCAAGGATGAATTCCTGATCCCGTTCATCGACGTGTTGACCGACCCGTCATTCAAGACCGGTACGCCGGAAGCCGACCAGAAGCTGCTGAAAAGCCTGATCGTGTTTGCCTGCCTGATGGAAGGCCTGTTCTTCTACGTCGGTTTCGCGCAGATCCTCGCGCTGGGCCGCCAGAACAAGATGACCGGCGCGGCAGAGCAGTATCAGTACATCCTGCGCGACGAATCCATGCACTGCAACTTCGGCATCGACCTGATCAACACGATCAAGATGGAAAACCCGCATCTGTGGACCACCGAGTTCCGCGAAGAACTGAAGGAGTTGTTCCACAAAGGCGTCGAACTGGAGTTCCGCTACGCGGAAGACACCATGCCGCGCGGCGTGCTCGGGCTCAATGCCGCGATGTTCAAGGAGTATCTGCGTTACATCGCCAATCGCCGTGCGCAGCAGATCGGACTCGATATCCTGTTCGAAGGCGTCAGCAACCCCTTCCCATGGATGTCGGAAATGATCGATCTGAAGAAAGAACGCAATTTCTTTGAAACCCGAGTCATCGAGTACCAGACCGGGGGCGCGTTGTCCTGGGAGTGATCCCGGGGAATCCCGACACAAAACGGAGATCAACACGAAACATGCGATTGAACGCGTGCATCTCGCCAACGGGCGAGGTGGTGTGCTGACCCAGCAAGGCAGCCGGCGGCGTTTCGTTCTGCGGTGCAAACCACAGAGCGGCGCCGCCGGAATTTTTCGGGGTTTTGATCAACACCACGATGGAGGGTCCATTCCTTGGCACTCAGTCTGAAGTTCCGGCGTTACCGCAGTCGCAGGCCGCATTTGCACACGGTTACCGAACTGCGTGCAGAAGACAACTGCACGCTCTGGCTGCGTTTTGATGATGGCCTTGAGGGGCATGTCTATCTCGGCGATCTGGTGGAGGAAACTTCTCTTGCAGTGTTGTCCGATGCTTCGTTGTTCCGCCGTGTGGCATTCGATCCGGTGTCAAATCTGCTGACATGGAGCGGCGGCGTGCGTATTGATCCTGACATGCTGTACCGCAATCTGGCGTACAAGGCTGGCGCCGTATTGCAATGACCGAGCAGCGAGAGGCGCGTGATCCCTGACGGGAAACTGTGCCACCGTACCTAGACCGTGATGGAGGTTCCCATGGCAAAAGCCAAGAAGAAGGCAGCGAAGAAAAAAGCGGCGAAAAAGACGTCAGCGCCGAAAAAAAAGACGTCGACGAAAAAAGTCGCCAAGAAAAAGGTCACAAAAAAGAAAATCGTCCGCAAGGCGGCGGCCAGGAGTTCCAGCCGCAAAGCAGGCAAAAAAAAGCCGGCTCGAAAGCCGGCTGAGAAAAAAGCAGTCAAGAAGAAACCTGCTGTAACAAAGCGGGCGGTCAAGGCGAAACCGGTAACCCAGAGTGCGGCACCGGCGCCGATCACGCCCCGTCCGATTGCGATTCCAGGTGCCTGGCCTTTTCCGATGGGAAGCAAACCATAGGAATTCGGCCTGACATCTGCGCTGTGCGGCGGAATCGTCCTCGGGAGTAGTCCGATGTCCGTCGCGGAGAGCGGGTCGCAACCGCGAACAGCAGGGCGTTAAAGATACCCAATCCGCCCCCCCGGGGCAAGGCGCGGTTTGCCTTGCGCCTGCCAATGAACCATTAAATTATATTTATAATCAATGGTTTATATCCGGTAAAAATTTTTTCCGCAGCTTCAATCCAGCAGTTGAGCGTCACTTGGCGAGGCCTTGGAGTCCATATTACGGGGTCGAAATGCTGCCGTGTTTGCCCCTTACTCTTCGGTCTTGGCACTCAAAAAGGGTGCAACCATGAACCAGCCGATGCAGGCATTGATCTTTCTTTGCGCAATGCTGGTGGCGGATATTGCAGGTGCTGCAACTGCCGACGTGAAATTGCGTGAAGACAACAGCGCTTTCACCAAGCACAGGAATCGCCGGGTGAAAGCGCTTGAAAATCGCGGCCTCGTGGACAATTACACCGCGAAGGTCGCGACATGCTTGAACGTTCCGGACACGATCTCGGACGTAATCGCAAAATTTGCAACCAGGTTGACGTAATCGAGTGCTGCAGCGCCACCCCGATGGAAGCCGACCCGCGCAACATCGTGGTTTGTCCGTATTCGAATGCTGTCTATATCTTGCAGCAAGTTCCGGTCATGGTTCATCGGTCTTACAGGATTCCGGTCGCGCAGGGCTCGGGGCAGTCGATCCGCGCATTGCGTGCGGCCGAAAAACTGCTTGCAGACGTGGTTGGCGAAGCTTCGCAATAACGCCGCCAAAACTGCAGGACTGATTTTTAACGGTAAACGGGAAGCGACTGGCCATCCCCGCATCGGTATTTTTACTTCAGTGGTGCTTTTCCGTTCGAGATATCCATGATCATCCGCGTCGCCAGGTAGAGCCGCGGTTCTATCGACGGGATCAGGATGTATTCGGCGTTGGTCGAGTGTGATCCGAAACCGCGCAGACCGAAGCCTTCGATGACCGGCGCCTTGGTGGACAGCGCAGCAAACGCAGCGTCGGTGCCGCCGCCGGTCGGACGGTCGCGCAGAGCCAGTTTCTGGCCGAGTTCTTCGTAGATGCCTACGGCGTGGGTGCCCAATGCACGTGAAGCATCGGTGGCCTGCAGCGGCGGTCGGCGGCGTTCGAAATCGAGCGTGACGTCGGCTTCCGGCAGCAGCTTGTTCTTGATGCGTTCGCGCAGCGTCTGTTCAATACCGTCGAGATCGGCGACGCGATCGACGCGGACGTCGGCCTGGGCCTGCGCGCCCGGCGGGATCATGTTGCGTACGATGCCGGCCCGCGCCATGGTCCAGTTCAGGTGTTGTCCGACTTTCGGATTCGACAGGTCGCGCGCCTGAAGAATCTGGTGCGACAGTTCATAGAGGGCATTGACGCCGAGATGGGGCGACCCGCCGGCATGCGAGGCGCGGCCACGAACCGTGAGTGTTGCCGCACCGATGCCGCTGGTGGCGAGGCGGATCTGGTCCGTCTTCGGTCCGCCGCCGCCCTCGAAGGACAGCACGGCATCGTGTTCGCGGCCAAGTTTCTCGATCAGGAAGCGTGACCCCGGCGAGCTGATTTCCTCGTCGCCATTGATCAGAACGGTCAGCGTGCCGTACTCGCGGAAGTTGAGGCTTCGCAGCATCGTCAGCGTATGCATGATGAGGGCTATGCCATGTTTGTTGTCGGCAATGCCGAGGCCGTAGGCACGATCGCCTTCAATCTTGAACGGCTGTCCCGACAGCATGCCCGGCGGATACACGGTGTCCATATGGGCGATCAGCAGGATTTTGCGTGCGCCGGTACCGGTGAAGGTGGCGCGAACCATGCGGCCGATTTTCTCCGGCGTGTCGAACATCTTGTAGATTTCCGGGCCGGCTTCAAGCAGCTCGGTTGTTGCGCCCAGCGCTTTGAGTTTTTCCGCAAGCAGGTTGGCGATTTTCTCCAGGCCGACGGAATCCGCGCTGCCGGATTCGATTTCAACGAGTTCCTTCATCGTCTGCAGCATTGCGGGCTGTTCTTTTTTTGCAAGCGCCATGACGGACTCATTGGCGGCTGCAAATGCGCTGCCGGTGCCTAGCACCATTGCCAGCGATATGCTGCATGCAATTGTTTTTATTGCTTTTTTCATTTGGCCCCCTGATTGAATGCTGCGAGACGAGTTCAAGTTCAATGTGAAGCCTTCGATACCGTATTCAGCGGCTGCCGGCGAGCGTTGCAGCAAATGCGGCGATGACCTGATCGACTTCGTTATTGCCGACATGACGATGTGTCACGAAGCGCAGCGAACGGGGATCGGCAGGGCTGACAGCAATTCCGGCCAGCGCCAGTGCGTCTGACCACTGTGCAGCACTGCGGGTGGTGAACGAAACATCGACGCGCACGATATTGGTTTCCGCATCAGCGGGATTGCACAGTCGAGAATCAATCTGGTGCAGGCCATCCGCCAGCCGTTTCGCAACGGCGTGATCCTCTTTCAGTCGATCCACCATGGTTTCCAGTGCGACGATGCCGGCTGCTGCGATCGATCCCGCCTGCCGCATATTGCCGCCGACCATGCGCCGGAACGGGCGCGCGCGTTCGATGAAAGCCTTCGAGCCGCAGAGCACGGAGCCGATCGGCGCCGACAGTCCTTTCGACACGCAGAAACACACGGAATCGGTGTGCCGCGCAACTTCTGCAGCAGTCACGCCGAGCGCAGTGGCTGCATTGAACAGCCGCGCGCCGTCGGTATGCACCGGAATGCCGTTGCTGCGCGCGAGTTCATGGACGCGCTGCATATGTGCCAGTGGCAGCACGGCGCCGCCCGCGCCGTTGTGGGAGTTTTCCATGCAGATCAGGGCCGTGCCGAAATTGTTGCGCGTCATCGGCCGGATGGCTTCACGCAGCAAGGATTCATCCATCGCGCCGCGGGTGCCGGGTATCGCCTTGTAGAACACACCGGCTACGGCGGCGAGTCCGCCGAGTTCGGTATTGAGCATGTGCGCGCCGCGTTCCAGCAGCACTTCACCGGCGCGTGAGGTATGCGCGAGCACCGCGACAAGGTTGGTCATTGTTCCGCTGGGCATGTACAGGCCCGCTTCCTTGCCGGTGCGTTCAGCCGCCAGCGCTTCCAGTTTGATCACCGTTGGATCACCGTCGCGTGAATCATCGCCCTGGGTGGCGGCCTGCATCGCGGCAAGCATCGCTTCGGTCGGGCGGGTGACAGTGTCGGTACGGAAATCGATTGGCGTGGTCATGGTGATGAAGTCGGGTGTGGAAAGCGGGGATTTGAAATCAGGGTTTGTTGCGGAGCTTGCCGGAAGGAATCAGGCCAGCGCGCAGGTTACGTCGGACCACGGCGTTGTGGCAACCGGCCGTTCAATAACATTCTTCCTCACCGGCGGGCTGTACCGGACGCGCGACAAAACCGAACCGTGCCTGGACATCGGCCTCCCGCAGGGCCCGCACGGGAATTTCCCCGTTGCCTGTCTGCAGGTGCAGGCCGGGGTCATGGCCGGCCTGAAGTGAGTCGAGTGCGGCGGCCAGCATGGTTTCGTCCGGGCCTTTCGCCGTGGCATCGCGAAAACGCGGAATCAGCAATTCGAGGTCGCTGTCGTGAACAAGGCCAATGCCGATATCGGTATCCAGCAGCAACTGGCCGGCATCATCAATGAAAGCGGTATGGATGGTGGTGGTGTTGACGCCGGTATGCGCAGTCAGCGTCAACGCTGATCTGGGCCGGGCGCTGATGCGATAGATGAACGGCGTGTAATCCAGCGACACGTACACCCGCTGCGGCCCGTTCTGCAAAAACCAGCGGCCCTGCGCATCGTGGCTGTAATTGCGACCGAAAAATTCGGCGATGCCGGGATTGGTCACGCGATCGCCCTTGAGCAGCCAGTGACCACGCCGGTCCAGCGACAGCCAGCCGAATACTGAAGGCACATTCGGCCACTTCGCCATTCCTCGAAGTACGATGTCATCCATGCCGCAAATTTATCATGCTGCTGTCCGGCGCCCGGTTTAACCCCATTTGTCATCGCATCGCGTTTACAGATGAACGGAGCCGGGTTTTCCGGCAACAGGGCTATAACAGTGATGTCCGGGACATGCGGATTAATCGCACTTGATGCAGGCGCGACCGGTTGCCGGGTCGCAGGGCCTTCTGCATACTGGCGTCCCGTGAAAACTGCAGAACCCGATGACAGCGATGAAGCGCTGATGCTGGCTTATCGCGATGGCGATGCCGGCGCATTTGATGTGCTGTATGCGCGGCATCGCGGCGGCACCTATCGTTATCTGCTGCGCCAGTGCCGCAACGCCGGGCTGGCCGAAGAAATGTTCCAGGACGTGTGGATGAATCTGATCCGGGCGCGTGCCGCTTACACCGTTCAGGCCCGCTTCACCACTTATCTATACCGGATTGCGCATAACCGGCTGATGGATCACTTCCGGCGCCATGACAGTGACGCGGTTTCGCTGGATGATGACAACGCCGTTCCGATGGATGAACCCGTCGCGCCGCGCAGTGCCGACCCCGCAGTCAGTGCAGAATCGCGGGCACAGGCCGCGCAACTGCTGGTATTGCTGAACAAGCTCCCCGATGAACAGCGCGAAGCCTTTGTGCTGCAGCAGGAGGGCGGCATGAGTGTGGAAGAAATCGCCGAGGCCACCGGAGTGAACCGCGAAACGGCAAAAAGCCGCCTGCGTTACGCGCTGGCCAAACTGCGGGAGGGCATGCAGCCATGGCGCTGAATCCTGGAACGGATATGGAGCACGATCCTCAACTCGCGGCCGATTACAAGGCGGCCGCGGCAGAGCTGCCACCGCTTGCGCTGGATGACCGCATCCGCGCCGCCGCCCGCCGCGAAGTGGGCGCCGGACCGCGCCGCAAGTCGCGCTGGCTGGCGTGGCAGGTGCCGTTGTCGCTGGCTGCGGTTGTCGTGCTTTCGGTCACTCTCGTACTGATGATGCGCGACGAAGGGGTCGACCGGATTGAACCGGACTTGCCGCCGCCCGCCGAAGCGGTCGCTCCGCAGAAGGCCGTCGAAGCGGCGCCGAGGCAAGGCATGGCGGAGGCGCCCCGGCCGTCGGTGGTCCCGCAGGCAGCGCCACCTGCATTCACTGGCGCCCTGCAGGCGAGCCCGGCGCCAGCGGCAGCCGACGCGGTACCGCTTCCGATGGCCAAGGTACAACCTCCGGTCGAACCGCCGGCACCCGCCGCTGCGGCAGCGCTGCGTGAGGAGTCGATAGCGTCCGAACGGAACGTCGCCCCGGCGCAGGAGTCGGCCCGACCGCTGCTTCGTTCGGCCCCGGGCCCTGCCGCAGCCGACACCGCAGCAGAACCTGCAGCGCGCAAGGCTGCACCGGCAGCGGCGATGTCCGCACCGGTGCCGGAGCGGCTGCTGTGGCAAGACCTGGTGAACGAAGCGGCAGAGAAATGGGTACAGCGTATTGTTGAATGGCGTCGTGCCGGACGAGCCGCAGATGCCGATGCACTGACTGCCGAATTCCGCCGCCGCTTTCCGGATCACCCCTTGCCCGATGAAGCCGCCGCCCGATGAACGCTGATCCCAAGCCGGAAAAACCACCGGCCCCCGAGCCCTGGGAATGCTGCCAAAGCGGCTGCGAACCCTGTGTTTACGACAGGTATTGGGAGGCACTCACTAACTATGAGGCTGCATTACAAGCCTGGGAATCGCGCCATCCCGAAGAGCAATCCATCGCCGAAGATTCTGAATAAATATCTGTTTTTATTCATATTTATTGAAAATCCCACGCTCTGGTGAACTCTCCGCTGCAATGCGGCTCAAATTGCAGCCAATGCTTCAGAAGGGGCCGGTTTTATTCATAATAATTGATATTATTATATATAAATCAATTACTTATGATTAATGTTGCGTCGCGGGAGCAGTTGCCGGTAAACTCCGCGTCCCTTTCTAGTCCAGTCGATCAAACAAAGGCAGAAAATGCCCTCTGTTTGGGTTGCGACGCCTGTGCTGAACACCTAGAATTGGCCAGTTTTTTTGAGTAGCCCACAACCTGTAGTGGTCTGGGGCTGAACGCAGTCTTAATGGAGACACCCGTTACCGTAGCGAGGTAACACAGATGTTGCGCCCCGCTCGATGCGTAGGCGCGAACCCGAAAGGAGGTTTTGCGTGTTTGCAAAATCGATTTCAGAACTATCCCCGACGGACCGTCCGGCAGAATCACTGTCGCGACTCCGCAAGATGCTCACCCTGGCTGTTTTCCTGGCCAGTTTTTCTGCCCTGATCCTGCTGTTGCACGAACGTTACGGCGTCCAGTTGATGGAGTCTGCCCTTGCCGTCGTGCAAAGCGAAGCCACGGCCATTTCCGCCCGCGTCCTGGCGCAGCCGGAAGAAGCTGTCGTCAAGCCCGAAGATGCCCGTCACGTGGCCCTGGCCGACTATCTGGCCAAGCGCTACAAGGTCGCGCAGGAACTGACGCTGGACTTCGTCCGCATCGCCCACGCTGAAGGCGCCAAGGTCGGTCTCGACCCGCTGCTGGTGATGGCGGTAATCGCGGTCGAGTCCCGCTTCAACCCGATCGCTGAAAGCGTGGTCGGTGCCAAGGGCCTGATGCAGATCATCCCGAAATTCCACGGCGACAAGCTGGCGAAGTTCGGCGGTGAAAAGGCGGTATTCGATCCGGAGTCGAACATCCGTGTCGGCACCCGGATTCTCAAGGAATACCTGGCCCGTACCGGCAATGTCGGCATCGCCCTGCAGATGTATGCCGGTGCGCTGGGCGACGAGAACGACACCTATACCAACAAAGTGCTGGGTGAAAAGCAGCGCCTGCAGCAGGTGGTGGCCTCACTGGCTGAACCAGCGCCGAGCGCACCGCGGCTGGTGCAGCGCGTCCGCGTCGCGTCACGCCACGCCGACTCCGCCCTCGGCGAGTAATCCTCGGACGGCATGGCCGGCATCCGCATCGTCTGGTCTGCGGGTTCGGTCATTGCTGATCTGGATCCCGGTCCGACGCTCGACAAGCTGCTGGCCGCATTACCCTGCGAATCGACCGTCAACACCTGGGGCGAAGAAGTCTATTTCATGCTGCCGATCAAGGCGACGCTCGAACCCGGCGCGCAACAGGTTGTTGAACCCGGTACCGTTTGCTTCTGGGTCGATGGCAGCGCACTCGCACTGCCCTGGGGACGCACCCCCGCATCCCGCGGCGATGAATGCCGGCTGGTCAGCCCCTGCAGCGTGCTCGGCCGCATCCGCGGCGACGCTTCGTTGCTGAACACCGCAAAAGACGGCGACACGATCCGCATCGAAGCGGTCTGACGACCCCTATAATGGCTGCACACCCACCGGGAGCGCGCCATGGCTGAGCAGGAAATCCCCAAAGACTTTTTCGAATTCATGCAGAAGATGTGGAACCCCATGGGTTTCCCCATTCCCGGCATGATTGCCCCGACGATGAATGTCGAAGACCTCGACAAAAAAATCGCCGAACTCAAAGCCGTTGAAACCTGGCTGACGATGAACACCGGCTTTGTGCAGATGACCATCAAGACGCTGGAGATGCAGCGCGCGGGACTGGAAAGTTTGCAGGCAGCGGGCAAGGCGGCTGCTGACAGCATGAAAAAAACGCCGGAGTAAACCGGCGTTTCGTATTTCAGGGTGGAAGTTTTAAGCCCGCAGATCCAGCGTCTTCGGATCAAAGAAGGGCTTGCCGCCTTTGATCTGCGTCCGGTGCATCAGCCTTCTCGACTCCGGATCGAAGGCATCGCGACGATGCATCGCGCAGCGGTTGTCCCACATCACCAGATCGCCGACTTTCCATACCTGATACCACTCGAACTCCGGTTTGGTGGCGTGCGCCCAGAGCTGGTTGAGCAGGTCTTCGCTTTCGTCCAGCGGCAGGCCAATCACGTAGGAATTATGGCGGCGGCCGAGGAACAGGCAGTTGCGGTGGGTTTTTTCATGCGTGCGCACCAGCGGGTGCATCGCACCCGGCGCATCGCGCGGGTCGCTGACTTCGGCGAATCCTTTGCGCAGTTCACCGGCGCTGTTGCGGCTGGAATCGTGGCGGCAGTAGCGGCCGAGCACCTGTTTTTTCAATGCGGCGGGCAGCGTGTCCCAGGCCTTGTACATATTCGAGAAACCGGTGTTGCCACCGGCGGGCGGCACTTCCAGCGAATAGAGCAGGCTGCCGATCGGTGCCAAGTCGTTGTATGACATGTCGGTATGCCACACCGCTTCGTAGTGACCGAGGTTGCCGATGGGTTTGCCATCGACCTTGATGTTCGACATCACGGTGATCTGCGGGTAGGGATTGACCACATCCTTGCCGGCATGGATCGGCGCTGAATCGAGTTCGCCGAAGCGCTGGCCGAAGGCGAGCAGTGCGGGGTCGTCGAGCTTCTGACCGCGGAAGCGCAGCACCAGATGCGAGTGCCAGGCATCTTCGATCTGGCGGAAGGTTTCATCCGACAGCGGCTTCGACAGGTCGATACCCACAACGTCGGCGCCGAGCGCGGCGCCGGTGGGGATCACGGTGACATTGTTTTTTTGCGGTGCATCCATGGGGACTCCTCCAGACAGAGGGGCCATGCTACGCCGCCCGGCCGCTGCACTCAATGCAGCGGCCATATTGCGGAAACGTTCCGGCTGTTGCCATGGCGCTTATTTGGCGCCGATCTTGTTGCGCAGCAGGCCCAGACCTTCGACTTCCGTTTCCAGGATGTCGCCGGCTTTCATGAATTCCGGCGGATTGCGAGCATGGCCGACGCCGGCGGGGGTGCCGGTCAGGAACAGGTCGCCGGACTCCAGCGTCAGGCCGGCCGAGAGTTCGGCAAGAAGGCGCGGAATCTTGAAATACATATAGCTGGTGTTCGAATCCTGCTTGGTCACGCCGTTGACGCGGCAGGTGATGCGCAGGTTCTGCGGATTCTTGACTTCATCAGCAGTGGTCAGCCACGGGCCCATCGGGCAGTGGCCGTCGAGGCTTTTGCCCTTGAACCACTGCTGGCCGTGCTGGCGCTGCACTTCACGCGCCGACACGTCGTTGGCGATCATATAGCCGAAGATGTGTTTCATCGCATCGGCTTCCTTGATGTTGCGGCCGGGTTTGCCGATGACGACCGCCATTTCAACTTCCCAGTCGAGTTTCTCGGTGACGCCGGGGTGCGACGGCACTTCACCGTAGGGGCTGTTCACACACAGCGGCTGCTTGGTGAAGAAGGCCGGGTGTTTCGGCAGCTCGGTCACATGCGGGCGCGCCTTCGCGCCTTCCTCGAAATGCTCGACATAGTTCCAGCCGACGCAAAACACGTTTTTGCGCGGACGCGGAATCGGCGCGTGCAGCGTGACCTTGTTCATCTTGTGGTGTCCGGTCTTCACGCCGGTGACCGCTTTTTTCACCAGCGCGAGGCCGCTTTTGCCGGCGGCGACGAGGCCGATCATGTCATTGGCGGCGAAGGGCAGTTTGACGCGCGCCTTTTTCGCGGCGGTCGCGAGATCGATGATGCTGCCGTCAGCGGCGATGACGCCGATCGCGGCGGGGCCGCGTTTGGTGGCGGAATAGGTTACGAGTTTCATGTCATTCTCCCTTGGTAATCGTATTAGAGGTTTTTGAATTTTTCGCAGGCGCGGACCAGCGCTGCGCAGATGCCGGGTTCCCAGGCCGAATGGCCGGCGTCGGGAATGATGTGGTATTCCGCCTCGGGCCAGACGCGGTGCAGGTCGTAGGCCGACACGATGGGGCAGACCGCGTCATAACGGCCCTGCACGATGATGCCGGGTATGTGGCGGATGCGCCCCACGTTGGCGAGCAGCGAATTTTCCGGCAGGAAAATATCGTGCTTGAAATAATGCGCTTCGATGCGCGCAAGTCCGAGCGACACCACGTCGCCGGCAAAATAGGCCACGGTTTCCGGGCTCGGCAGCAGCGTCGAACAGGAGCCTTCATAAATGCCCCAGGCACGTGCGGCAGGCATGTGCACCGCCGGATCCGGGTCGGTCAGCCGGCGGTGATAGGCCGTCAGCAGATCACCGCGTTCCGCTGCGGGAATCGGATCGCTGAACGCGCGCCAGGCTTCCGGAAAAATATTGCGCAGGCCGTAAAGGAACCAGTCGATCTCGCTTTTGCGGCACAGGAAAATGCCGCGCAGGATCAGTCCCGTGCAGCGCTCGGGATGGAATTCCGCATAGGCCAGCGCCAGCGTGCTGCCCCAGGAGCCGCCGAACACCAGCCATTGTTTGATGCCGAGATGCTCGCGCAGTTTTTCAATGTCGGCGACCAGCAGCGGCGTCGTGTTGTCGGTGATCTCGCCCAGCGGCGTCGAACGTCCCGCACCGCGCTGGTCGAAAATGACGATGCGGTAATGCGCCGGATCAAAAAACCGGCGATGCGACGGCGCCGCACCGGCGCCCGGGCCCCCGTGAAGGAACAGCACCGGCGCCCCGTTCGGATTGCCCGACTCCTCGAAATACATGCGATGCCGCCCGTCGAGCGCAAGCATGCCGGCGTTATAGGGTTCGATCTCGGGATAGAGTTCGGCGCGCACGCCGGAAGAAGCTGTGGCCATGGAATTTACGTTGCGGGTTTAAGGCAGCAAAACAACGCTGCAAAAAAGCAGCGCAACGTTAGCACAAAGGCCGCGCGGCTAGAACCCGTTTCAAAAACCTGCCGGGCGCAGTCGGGACAAGGCGCCCGCGAGGCTACGACGAGACAATACTGTGATGGTAAGACTTGGGATGGTGAGGCGGGAGAAACGCAGCGGGCAACGTAGTCCTGACAAGCGCAGGCGTTTTTGAGACGGGTTCTACATCATGCTGACATGGGCGGCCACCACGCGCCAACCCTCGGGCAGGCGCACCCAGGTCTGCATCTGCCGACCGATGCGGCCGCCGCGTTCGAAGTGGATGCTGGCTGTGGCGCAGTCGCGGCCGAAGGTGGTGATGACCGTGCGTTGTACGGTTCGCGCCAGTCCCACGGGGGAGCGCGCCGACCGGAAGCGCGCGATTTCTTCATGGCCGTAGAGCAGTTCGCCGGCGCCGTAACGCACGGTGTGCGGGCTGTGCCAGAACAACTCGTCGAGTACCGCGACGTCGTTGTTGACCAGCGCCTGCTCGTAGCGATCGAACGCTGCGGTCACTTCCGCAAGCACATCCGGAATATTGATTTCCACGGCTCCCCCTTGATCCTAAATACCCAAGCCGAAAACCTGCGCTTCAGTCGGCGCGGGCGCCGGTCTCCTTGACCACCTTCGCCCATTTTTCGATGTCCTGTTTGACCACTGCAGAAAACTGCAGGGAATTACCATACATCATTTCCGCACCGCGCTGCGACAGGCCGCTGCGCAAGGTTTTGTTGTCCATCAGTTTCGCGACGTCGGCTTCGACTTTTTTGCTGACCGGACCCGGCGTTCCTGCCGGAGCAAACAGGCCATACCACTGCGCCGCCTCGTAACCGGGCAATCCGTTTTCGGCGACCGTCGGGATTTCCGGCAGCGTCGGATAACGTTTGGTGGTGGTGACCGCCAGCGCGCGCAGCTTCCCGCTCTGCACCTGCGGCAATGCCGAAACGATGATGTCGATCATGTACTGGGTGCGTCCCGCGATCAGGTCAGGCAGTGCCGGGCCGCTGCCCTTGTACGGCACATGCACGGCATTGATGCCGGTCATCATGTTGAACATCGCCGCGGCAAGATGCGGCAAGGCGCCGTTGCCGGAAGAGGCATAGGACAGCTGGCCCGGCTTGGCCTTGCCGAGCGCAATCAATTCCTTGACCGATTTCACCGGCAGGCTGTTGGTGACCACCAGCAGCTGCGGCGACAGCGCAAACGAGGACAGCGCCATCAGGTCCTTGCGCGGATCGTATTGAAGATCGGGATACACGCTGGGTGCGATGACCACGCCGGCGTTGACGCCCATCAGCAGCGTGTAACCGTCGGGTGGACTTTTCGCCACCAGCCCGGTGCCGATGGTGGCGCCGGCGCCGCCGCGGTTGTCGATGACCACGGTTTGCCCCCACATTTCCGCCAGGGACTGGCCCACGGCACGGCCGACGTAATCCGAAGCGCCGCCCGGCGGAAACGGAATGATCAGGCGCAGCGGTTTGGTCGGGTAAGCGCTGGCCACATAAGGCGATGCAGTCAGCAACACGAAAGTGATCAGGCGAATCAGCGTGTGCATGGTGTTCTCCGGGCGAGGGCGCAACAAGAGGGGGTGACGCCAACTGTTGTGCAAGTCCTGTGCCAACGCGTCCGGAGGGGCCGCGCGGTCTGCAGCGGCACCGCGCGGGTGCTTTTGCGGGCGTACGCGCCTCTTCCCGGTGCGTGATGCGGCGCTTTGCGTTTTGTGCGTGAGCTGCGGGCTGCAGGAGGGGCTACGGTATAATCCCGCTCCCGCGCGGCTGAGGCCGCGTGATCGAATTTCCGAAAGGCGGATTCCGCAATGCCTGAAGAACAACTGCGCAAAGCAGCCCTCGAATATCACCGTTATCCCGTGCCCGGGAAGATCGCGGTCACCCCGACCAAGGGCCTGGTCAACCAGCGCGACCTCGGACTGGCGTACACGCCGGGCGTGGCCAAGGTGTGCGAAGAGATCGCCGCACATCCCGCCGAAGCCAGCAACTACACCGCGCGCGGCAACCTCGTCGCGGTGATCACCAACGGCACCGCGGTGCTGGGCCTGGGCAACATCGGGCCGCTGGCCGCCAAGCCGGTGATGGAAGGCAAGGCGGTGCTGTTCAAGAAATTCGCCGGCATCGACGTCTTCGACATCGAGATCAACGAGCTCGACCCGCACAAGCTGGTCGACATCATCGCCGCGCTGGAGCCCACCTTCGGCGGCATCAACCTCGAGGACATCAAGGCGCCGGAGTGCTTCATCGTCGAGCGTGAGCTGCGCAAGCGCTGCAAGATCCCGGTTTTCCATGATGACCAGCACGGCACCGCGATCACCGTCAGCGCAGCCTTCACCAACGGCCTCAAGGTCGTCGGCAAGGACATTTCCAAAATCAAGCTGGTGGTATCCGGCGCGGGCGCTGCGGCACTGGCCTGTCTGGATCTGCTGGTGACGCTGGGTCTGAAAAAAGAAAACATCACCGTCACCGACATCGTCGGCGTGGTCTACAAGGGCCGTGCCGAATTGATGGACCACGACAAGGCGCGTTACGCGATTGAAACCGATGCGCGCCAGCTGGGCGACGTGATGGCGGGTGCGGATGCCTTCCTCGGTCTGTCAGCGGGCAAGGTGCTCAAGCCCGAGATGGTCAAGCAGATGGCCGAGCGGCCGCTGATCCTCGCACTGGCGAATCCGGAACCGGAAATCCTGCCCGAGCTGGTGAAGGAAGTGCGCCCGGATGCGGTAATGGCCACGGGCCGTTCGGATTACCCGAACCAGGTCAATAACGTGCTGTGCTTTCCGTTCATTTTCCGTGGCGCGCTGGATGTCGGCGCGACCACCATCAACCGCGAAATGGAAATTGCCGCGGTCAACGCGATTGCCGCGCTGGCCCAGGCCGAGCAGTCGGACATCGTTGCCGCCGCCTATGGCGAGCAGGACCTCAAGTTCGGCGCCGACTACCTGATTCCCAAACCGTTTGATCCGCGCCTGATCGAACACGTCGCGCCAGCGGTGGCCAAGGCCGCGATGGACAGCGGCGTGGCGACGCGGCCGATCACCGATTTCGACGCCTACAAGGCGCGTCTCAACCGCTTTGTTTACCAGTCCGGACACATCATGCGTTCGGTGTTCGCCGCCGCGAAAAAAGCGCCGAAGCGCGTGGTCTATGCCGAAGGCGAGGAAGAGCGTTTCCTGCGCGCCGCGCAGCAGGTGGTTGATGAAGGCCTCGCGCGTCCGATCCTGATCGGCCGTCCGAATGTCATCGAGACGCGCATCGAACGCCTCGGCCTGCGGTTGCAGCGCGACAAGCATTACGTGGTCATCGATCCCAACAACGATCCGCGTTACCGCGACTACTGGACCGAATACCACCGCCTGACCAAACGCAAGGGCATCTCCGCGGAACTCGCCAAACTCGACATGCGCCGCCGGCCGACACTGATCGGCGCGATGATGCTGCACATGGGCGATGCCGACGCAATGCTCTGCGGCGTCCTTGGCCAGTACGGCCGCCACCTGCGTTTGATTGACCAGGTGATCGGCCGCCGCCCCGGCGTGAATCATTATTCGGCGATGAACACGCTGCTGCTGCCCAAGGGCACGGTGTTCATCTGCGATACCTATGTGACATTTGATCCGACGGCGGAGCAGATCGCCGAATCAACAATACTCGCTGCGGAAGAGATCCGCCGCTTCGGCGTCACGCCGAAAGCCGCGATGCTGTCGCACTCGAGCTTCGGCGGCAGCGACAGCGCCACCGCGCAGAAAATGCGCCGCGCGCTGGAACTGGTGATGCAGCTCGACCCGACACTCGAAGTCGAAGGCGAGATGCAGGGCGACATGGCGCTGTCCGAAGACATCCGCCTGCGCGCATTGCCCGACAATCGGCTGAAGGGCACGGCGAATCTGCTGGTGATGCCCAACCTCGACGCCGCGAACATCTCTTTCAATCTGCTGAAGAGCGCGTCCGGCGACGGCATCACCATCGGCCCGATGCTGCTCGGCGCCGCCAAGCCGGTGCACATCATCACGCCGTCATCGACGGTGCGCCGTATCGTCAACATGACCGCGCTGTCCGTGGTCGATGCCGGTGCGCAGCGCGGTGAACAGAAGCCGTTGATCTGAGCGCTGCGAACAAATGCAGTTACCCTCTCCCCGTAGTCTTACGGGGAGAGGGCCAGGGTGAGGGGCAGAGACAAGGCCCAAATTTTATAAGCTATTGTTTTTATTAACTATTTTATAGACTGACGACCATGGCCAAATTCCGCATCGAAAACGACACGATGGGCGAGATCGACGTGCCCGACAACATGCTGTGGGGCGCGCAGACGCAGCGCAGCCTGCACCACTTCCATTTCCCCGGCGAGACCATGCCGCTGCCGGTGGTGCACGCGCAGGTGCTGGTGAAAAAGGCCGCCGCGCTGACCAATATGGCGCTGGGCATCCTCGACAGGAAAAAAGGCGGTGCCATCGTCAAGGCCGCCGATGAAGCATTGACCGGCCAGTGGAATGATCATTTCCCGCTGGTGGTGTGGCAGACCGGCTCGGGCACGCAGACCAATATGAACGTCAACGAAGTGCTGGCGAATCGTGCTTCCGAGTTGCTCGGCGGCAAACGCGGCGCCAACCGCCTCGTGCACGAGAACGACGACGTCAACAAGGGCCAGTCCTCCAACGACACCTTCCCGACCGCGATGCACGTCGCCGCAGTGATCGCGCTGGAAAAAGAACTCAAACCCGCGGTGAAAAAACTGCGCAACACGCTGGACAAGAAGGCGAAGTCCTTCATGAACATCGTCAAGATCGGCCGCACCCATCTGCAGGATGCAACGCCGCTGACGCTGGGCCAGGAGTTTTCCGGTTACGTGTCGCAGCTCGACCACGCGCTGCAGCACATCGATGCCGCGAAGCCGCACCTCTGCGAACTCGCCCTCGGTGGCACCGCCGTCGGCACCGGCCTCAATGCCCATCCGAAATTCGCGAAAGACGTTGCCGCGCAACTGAAGAAACTGACGGGTCTTCCCTTTGTCACCGCCCCGAACAAGTTCGAGGCGCTGGGCTCCTGCGACGGCGTCGTCGCCGCACACGGCGCGCTGAAAACCTTGGCAGCTTCCCTCATGAAAATCGCCAACGACATCCGCTGGCTGTCGAGCGGCCCGCGCTGCGGCATCGGCGAGCTGAGCATCCCCGAAAACGAACCCGGCTCGTCGATCATGCCGGGCAAGGTCAACCCGACCCAGTCCGAGTCGATGACCATGGTCTGCTGCCAGGTCTTCGGCAACGACACCGCGATCAACGTCGGCGGCTCGATGGGCAACTTTGAACTCAACGTGTTCCGCCCGATGGTGATCCGCAACTTCATGCACAGCGCGCACCTGCTGGCGCATGCCTGCGAAAACTTCGAGGAACACTGCGCGATCGGCATCGAACCCAACCGCGCCCGCATCGACCAGCTGATGCGCGAATCACTGATGCTGGTGACCGCGCTGAACCCCTACATCGGTTACGCCAAGGCTGCCGCGATCGCCAAGAACGCGCACAAGAAGGGTCTGACGCTGAAGGAATCCGCGATCCAGCTGGGCCACCTGACCTCCGCGCAGTTCGACCAGTGGGTCAAGCCGGAGAGCATGGTGGGGATGAAGATCAAGGTGGCGAAGAAGAAGTAAGTAACCCACATTCCCTCTCACCATCCCCTGATGGGGAGACAAGGGAACACTTGAAGCGAAGCAGGGTTAGGGAGAGGGGCAATAAAAACGCCCACCGGCGGGAGTCGGTGGGCGTTTTGTTTGATGCTATACGGAGACTAGTCTGTAAGGTGCGCAGCGTATTACAGGATCGATGTTGATACCCCGTAATCTGTTCTCACTAGGGTTATGCCTCAACTAGATATGGGCGGAAAAGCGTTTTCAATTCACGGGTCTCGTTCGCAAACCACTCGACAACGCCTTCGATATTCTCCTCGGCAGTGGCATATGCACGATCAACGGGTTCATTTTGGCCTCCGGCGATTCGGTCGATAAGCCGTTGAATTCTCCAAGCGTAGGAGATGAGCTCAGTTACTTTGGCTTCTACTTCAGGCATGTCAAGGGGGCCGTGTTGCTCGATCTCCCATTTGAATGTGTCTATTCGAGCTACAAGGTCGCGTGCTTTGTCCACCGCGCCGACATGGTGCAGAGTCCAATATGTTGAGCAGTAGTGGGAAAACTGAAGCATCGCTTTAAACACTGCCAGACGAAGAGGTCGACGACTCTCATGCACAGTGATTTTATTCGCCTTTGCTGCAACATCTCTCGCGCCACGTGCATAAAAGGCTGCCAGGCCGGCGATAAGTAGCGCAGCTATCGCGAGAAGATCACTGGATGACATTGTATGGTCTCAAGTGTCTAGCGTGATTAGGAGTGGCCCGTAAGGGGCGAAGCAGATTAAAAGATAATACACGCCATGGGGTCCTACCGCCGCAACCGTATGACCGGTGGTAGGTATTTTCTTTACGGCGGATCTGCTCGACAGTCGAAAAAACTGCTGATGGAGCACATTGACTCATTTCGTGAGGTCATCGGTCACATGGGACAGAAATTCTCGTTCGTGATCAATGCCATGGTCAACCTGCTGTATCACCTGCGCGTCGTGTGGACATTGCCGTAGGATGATGCGACCGATGCACGACGATACGCTTGCTCCAAGAGGCGGCTTGTAGCTCGATCACTTCACAGGAGCTGACGTGCGAGCTGGCGCGCGCCGTCGAGTTCGTTGGCGCTGAGTGCTGAGGTGTATCGCAAGGCGTGCTGCACGGAAAGCCTCGCGTCCGGTGTGCGCTGCATGCCGTGCTCGATTTGTGCTTTCAGGTACCACGCTCGGGCGTATTCAGGATCTTCGGCTACAGCGCGCGAGAGTTCGGCGACAGCTTCTTGCGCCAGCCCTTGCTGAACGAGGGCTGCGGCAAGGTTATAGCGGATATGGGGCTGCGAGGGGATTAACTCGAGCGAACGCGAAAGATGCACTTGCGCGCGCGCGAAGTCACCATTGTGCAGGTAAGCAGTCCCAGCGCAGCGGTGGCTGAATGCATCGTCTGGATCGAGTTCGCAGGCGTGCGCATAAAGCCTACACGCGCGCTGCGGTTCTCCAAACTCGCTGTGCCAGTCCCCGAGCCTGCGATGCGCGAGGGCGCTTCGCGAGTCTAGCCCCGCCGCCTTCTCAAAGTGAAGGCGTGCGCCTTCGGCGTTCTTCAAGTTCAGCAGGGCGTTTCCCATGTTTACCAGGGCAACTGCCTTACCCTCGGTGCTCGGCTCAAGTTCGGCGGCAGTGTCGAAAATCGCCAGCGCCTTACGGGCTTGTCCGTGTTCACTCATGTAAATGGCAATTTCATTAAGGATCTCCACTTCTCCTCGATAAATCTGGAGGAGCCGATCGTAGGCAGAATTTTCCGCTTTGGAATCCCCAAGCTGGTGGGCGAGAGACGCAAAAAGCAGGCTAGCCGAAACCCGCATCGGGTCCAGTGCGATTGCTCGCCTCAAGGCTTCAAGTGCGGCGGTTGTGTCTTTGCGCGACCAGAGCGCGCGTCCCCGAAACTCGTGCGCAAGAGCGTGGTCGGGAACTTCCTTGAGCACTGCATCGAGAATAGACAGTGCCTCATCATGGCGTCCGCGGCGGCTGAGTGCAGAAGCGAGCTGAATACGTGCCTCGGTGTTACGTGAATGGCGACCAAGAACTTCTGACAGAAGCTTTTCGGCGGCATCCACATGGTCCATTTGTAGCATTGCCTTTGCCATGCCAATCGTCGGCGTGTCTGTCGTCGGCTCAAGCTCATGGGCTGCCCGAAAATCGCGCAGAGCGGCGACGGTGTCGTTCATTTCCAAATGGGTGTCGCCTCGCGCAATGAGTGCGGCTGTCGAGTTGGCTTGGAACTCGACGGCTTTGTTTAGGATTTTTAGCGCCCTGACACGGCGCCCAAGTGCCGCAAAGGCACGCGCTCGGGAGACGTGATCCTCCACCGCTCCTCGAAAACCCGGAGCAACGATGAAGTCTATCGCGCGAAAGCCTTGGCGCTTTGCTAGGGTTTTCAGGTCTTCGCGCAGCTCGGCAAAGTTCGGATAGCGACGTGCAGGGTCCGGCGCAAGGCAGCGGCGGATAATATCAAGATAGGGGGAATCGATGCGACGGATGCGGCGCTCTATTGCCTCGTGCCAAGCTTGTTTCTGGTAGGCCTGTACGTTGCCACTGAATTTTACTTCGAACGGCAGCTCAAGCGACCGAGCAGCGAGTTGCCACAGCGTGACTCCGAAGCTAAACATGTCGCTGTAGGGGCCGGCCTTCTCATTGGTCGCAAGCTCAGGCGCGATGTAGCCAGGCGTGCCGCACGTTGCGCGACCGTCGGCCGATTGCAATTGCTGCAACACGATCATGTCCTCAGACGGTCGCCCGGGGGAAGACACATGGCCCGAAGTGGCAAGCACCAGGCCAAAGTCGGAGATTTTCAGGAAAGGGGATGCTCCGACGAGCAAATTGGACGGCTTGATGTCCCGGTGAGCGTCGATGCCATGGGACAAGGCATGTTCCATTCCCACGCAAAACTGAACTGCCCACATTCCTAGGGTGTTGTCGGTGTAGTTGTTCGTGCGGCGGATGTAGTCTTCCAGAGAAGTGCAACCGTTCTCGGGGGCGACGTATTGCAGGATGAGAACAGTGTCTCGGCCACGCTCGTGCAACTCGTGCAAGCGCACGATGAATGGGTGGCTTCCGAGATTCAGCATTGCCATGGCTTCGCGACGAAAAGCCAGCAAGTCCCCAACGCTCGCTTGATCGCTTGCGCGAATAACTTTTGCCGCGCGCACCTCGCCAGTCGATGTGTCCTCGGATAAGTACACCTCGCCCATGCCGCCGCGCCCGAGCAGCTTGCGCACAACGTAGTGGCCGGCCAGTGGTTCACCCGGCTGAAAAACCAGCTCTGGTGGCTTGGGGGCGGGCGTTTCGTCTCGCGCTGGTCCGCCCCCGAAGATTTGCCGCAGAATGCCCATCGATTCAATTTAGCATTGGGTGTACATCCAATCGATCAATAGTGGGCAGGGCATCGCCCACCGTATCAACGTACGAAACGCGTAGCGTGTAGACCAAGTCAAAAGCCATGCGGAAGTCTGCGTGCAGGGTATCGGAACGGCGAGCGTAGTTGAACCCATTCCGGTACGATGGATAATGCCCTGTGACTAAATTACATTTAATTTAATAAAAACAAATACTTATTAATTTTTTATTGATTTCGAAAATGATGAAATCGGGATTAAAGGCGCCCCCGATAATGCACGCGGGAAAGAATAGCGGAAATCATTTCCGTTGTTGAAATGATTACGTATTAACTATCCCCATGACCAAACTAAACCCCGACAGTCCGCTCCGCACCCTGATGGAAACCTTCCCGATGGAAGGCCGCCTCGAATGGATCGGCCTGCGTCCGGGCCGGCGCGCGCCACTGCAGTCGATGAATCATGTCGAGGTGATTGCCGATCACGGACTTGCGGGTGACCACAAGGCGCAACGCGCAGGCGGCAAGCGTCAGGTCACCTTGATCCAGCGCGAGCATCTGGCGGCGGTGGCGCAACTGCTGCGGCGTGAGGCGATTGATCCGGTGCTGCTGCGGCGGAATCTGGTGGTGTCGGGGTTGAATCTGCTGGCTTTGCGCAATGAACGTTTTCGTATCGGTGAGGTGTTGTTTGAGGGCACGGGGCCATGCGAGCCGTGTTCGCGGATGGAAGAGGTGCTGGGTGCGGGCGGTTATAACGCGATGCGTGGCCATGGCGGGATCACGGCGCAGGTGCTGAGTAGCGGGGTTATTGCGATTGGTGATGCCTTGGTCTATCAGCTACAGGAGAATTCTGGGAAAGTTCTTTTATAGCTTCGGGGTTTCCCCTCACCCTAACCCTGCTGCGCTTCAAGTGTTCCCTTGTCTCCCCGCAAGCGGGGAGAGGGGATGTAGGGATATGTCGCTGGGGTTGTTGCTGTTACTTGATGTTGAGCAGGGCCATGGCCTTGGCCAGCGTATCCACCGATTCCTGGTGTTTGCCGGCTTTGTGCAGGGTTTCGCCTTCGGCGCGGAATTTTTTGACGTCGGCCATCTGCGCGGGGCTCAGTTTCGGATTTTTTGAAATGGCCTCGTCGATTTTTTTCATGTCGGCCGGGCAATGAAAGGCCAGCGCGGCGCTGCTGAAGGTGATCAGGGTTGCGGTGATGCAGGCTGCGAGCAGTTTGTTCATGGCGAATCTCCTGTGGCAGTTGCGGTTGGGGGCGGGTACGGCGCGATTAGTGTGGCACGAAGGCCGGATATCCGTAAGAGCCGTTCAGTTACGGGTAGAATTTCCGCTCCATGACACCGGCCTCCTCAATCATTACTCTGGATCAGATCCGCGCGGGCCTGCAACGGCCGCCCCCGCCGCCGGAAGAAAACGATCTGCACACGATTTCTCTGCGCGAGGGCACCAAGGTTACCGAGGCCGCGGTGCTGGTGCCGCTGGTGAACCGGCCGCAGGGGGTGCAATTGCTGCTGACCCAGCGCACCGCGCATTTGCGTGATCACGCGGGGCAGATCAGTTTTCCCGGCGGGCGGGTGGAGCCGGATGATCCGGACCGCGAATCCACGGCGCTGCGCGAAACCGAGGAAGAGATTGGCCTCGCGCGCGAACGAATCGCGCTGCTCGGGCGGCTGCCGGGTTATGAAATTCCGTCGGGCTTTCGTATCGTGCCGGTGGTGGGCTGGGTCGAGCCGCCGTTTGATCTGAAGCCGGATGATTTTGAAGTGGCCGATATTTTTGAAGCGCCGTTGACGCATTTTTTGGATCCGGCGAATTACCAGCGCCGTGAATACCATTTCCGCGGACGCCATCGCCATTACCTGGCGATCCCCTACGAAGGTCGCTATATCTGGGGCGCCACGGCCGGCATGTTGTACAGCCTGTGCCGGTTAATGACGGGCAAATGAGAAACGAATCATGAGCGCGCCGAAGATGCCTTCGACGCCGGCGGTGCTGGCCCTGCGTGCGGCGAAGGTGGAGTTCACGCCGCATTTCTACAACTATGAAGATCGCGGCGGCACCGCGGTGTCGTCGCGTGAACTCGGCGTCGATGAACATGCGGTGGTGAAGACGCTGATCATGCAGGACGAGGCCGCCAAACCCTGCATCGTGTTGATGCACGGCGACCGCCAGGTGTCGGCGAAGGCGCTGGCGCGGCATCTGGGCGTCAAACGCATTGAGCCCTGCAAGCCGGAGGTGGCGGAGCGCCATACCGGTTATCGCGTCGGCGGCACTTCGCCCTTCGGCACGCGCCGCAAAATGCCGGTGTATCTGGAGCAGGGCATCCTTGAGCTGCCGCGCCTGTATATCAACGGCGGCAGTCGCGGTTTTCTGGTGAGCCTGCAGCCGCAGGCGCTGGTCGCATTGTTGCAGCCCGAGCTGGTGACCGTGGCCATCGAGCCCTGAGTACAGGCCGCCGCGTTTCAGGCACACTGGCGCTTCAGGATAAAAACCATGTCCAGCGCATCCACTCCAGCGAAACCGGTCGTCGGTCTGATCATGACCGGTGGCGGGGCGCGCGCGGCCTATCAGGTCGGCGTGATGCGCGCGCTGTATGAGCTGCTGCCACGCGACATCGGCAATCCCTTCCCGATCATCTGCGGCACCTCGGCCGGTGCGATCAACGCCGCGGTGCTGGCGACGGACGCCGGCAATTTCCATCGCGGCGCGCGCCGGCTGATGACGGTGTGGAAAAATTTTCAGGTGGAGCAGGTCTATCGCGCCGATGCCTGGGGTGCGTTGGGCAACAGCGCGCGCTGGCTGCTGTCGGCCCTGTCCGGCGGCGGTCTCGACGGCCCGGTGTCCCTGCTCGACAACTCGCCGCTGGCCGACCTGCTGGATCGCCATATCGATTTCCCGGCGATCGGCCGCAACGTCAACGCCGGCCATCTGCGCGCCTTCGCAGTGACCTGTTCCGGCTACACCTCGGGCCAGTCGGTGACGTTTTATGAAGGCAACGCCAAATTGGAGGACTGGGAGCGCGCGCGCCGTGTCGGTGTGGCGATGCCTATCGGCCTGCCGCATCTGATGGCGTCGAGCGCACTGCCTTTCATTTTTCCGCCGGTGAAAATCAACCGCGAATATTTCGGCGACGGCTCGATGCGCCAGATCGCGCCGGTCAGCCCCGCGCTGCACCTGGGCGCCGAACGTCTGCTGGTGATCGGCGTCGGCCGTCAGGCCAAACAATCCGCCGTGCGCCAGCCGTCGAACGGTTATCCGACGCTCGCGCAGATCGCCGGCCATGCGCTGGACAGCATTTTTCTGGATTCGCTGGAGGTCGATCTGGAGCGCCTGCAGCGCATCAACCGCACGCTCGCCATCATTCCGCCGGAGACGCTGGCGAAAAACGGTTATCCGCTGCGCGCCGTCGAATTCCGTGTGCTGACCCCCAGCGTGCCGCTGAGCCAGATCGCCGCGCAGTACGCGCATGATCTGCCGCGGGTGATCCGCGGGCTGCTGAATACCGTCGGCGCGATGAAACGCACCGGTTCCAATCTGGTGTCGTACCTGCTGTTCGAAAAATCCTATTGCCGCGCGCTGATCAAACTCGGTTATGCCGATGCGATGGCGCAGCGCGATGATCTGCTGGCCTTTCTCGGCCACGGTCCGCGCTGATGGACCGCCGTCAATATTCCGAGGCCTGCGCGCGCAACCGCGGCCCGATTCTCGACGTGCTGCGCAATACATTCTCCGCGTCGACGACCGTGCTCGAGATCGGCGCCGGCACTGGCGAACATGCGGCGTTTTTTGCCGGACAGTTGCCGCATCTGCTGTGGCAGCCGACGGATGTGGCTGAACATCTGCCGGGCATCGCGGCCTGGCGCGATGCCGTGGCCCTGCCCAATCTGCGCGAGCCGCTGGCGCTGGATGTGGATGCCGCGGAGTGGCCGGTCAATGAAGCGGACGCGGTGTTCACGGCGAATACGCTGCACATCATGTCCTGGGATTCGGTCGGGCATTTTTTTGAAGGCGTCGGACGGGTCTTGCTGCCCGGCGGCGTGCTCGCGGTTTACGGGCCGTTCAGCGACAACGGCCGACATACCGCCGAATCGAATGCGCGTTTTGACGCTTTCCTGCGCGAACGCGATCCGCAGAGCGGCGTGCGCGACTGGCAAGCCGTTGATGAATTGGCAAAAAAGCAGGGATTGTCGCTGACTGGCGACCATGCGATGCCAGCCAATAATCGTATGCTGATCTGGCGGCACATTCTTTGACCAAAGGCGGTTGCCAGTGGTGGAAACAGCCGGTATAAACAGAGTGAAGCATTGCTGAAGCAGTGCTGAGTCAGCATGTAGTGAAAGGTAACGGGCCGCCCGCAGGGCGCCTGCGGAGACGGGCTCCGTCTCCGATTCCAGACCGTAAAACTGACGCTCCGCACGAGCGACGAGAGTGAACATGAGCCGCGCCTTTGTAAAAGAAAGTGATGACGAACTGACCGCGGGTGAACTGCCGGAACGTCCGGTGCCCGCACACGCCAACTATGTGACGCCGCTGGGCATGGAGCAGTTGCGTGCGCGCGTGCGTGAGCTCGCCGAACGGCATGAGCAGTTGAAGGCGCTGTCGCAGGATGATTCCGAGGCCAAGCGCCAGCTGCGCGAAGTCGAGCGCGACCAGCGCTATTTCAATGCGCAGCTGGAGCGCGCCGAGGTGGTGGACCCCGCCGGACATCCGCCGGGTGAAGTGCGTTTTGGCGCGACGGTGAAGGTCGAAGAGGCCGACGGCCGCGTCGAAACCTTTCACATCGTCGGCGACGACGAAGCCGATGTTGCCGCCGGCAAGATCAGCTGGGGCTCGCCGCTGGCGCGTTCGTTGATCGGCGCCAAGGTCGGCGAGACCGTCAAATGGCGCCGTCCGGCCGGCGATACCGAGGTCGAGATTGTTGCGATTGAATACCGGAACTCTGGTAAGTGATTGATTATATTTACAAAATAGTCATTTCCGCGACAGCATGAAGTTCCTCGCCCTGGTATTGGCGCTGGCGCTGGAACAGGTGCGGCCGCTGCGGCGAAACAATCGCCTGTACGCGGCATTTGATCGTTACGCCGATTTCCTCGAACGCCAGTTCAACGGCTTGCAGGCCAGTCACGGTGCAATTGCCTGGCTGGTCGCGGTATTGCCGCTCGCGCTGCTGACGCTCATTGTTGAAGCGTTGATGCGCAATCTCAATGTGTTCCTGGCCATCGCCTGGAGCGTCGGCGTGTTGTACGTGGCGATGGGTTTTCGCCGTTTCAGTCATTGCTTCACCGATATTGCGCAGGCCTTGCGTGAACAGAACATCAACAACGCGCGTGATGTGCTCGCACACTGGCGCGGCATTCCCTCCGATGAACTGCATGCCGCGGACGTTGCGCGGGTTTCCATCGAACTCGGTTTGCTGCAGGCGCATCGTTATGTGCTGGGGCCGATATTCTGGTTTGTGGTCCTCGGGCCGGTGGGGCCGGTGATTTACCGTGCTGCCGATCTGCTGGCGGAATCCTGGGGCAGGCAGGTGGAGCCGGAGAAACGCATTTTTGCCTTGTTTGCCGAGCGCGCATTTTTCTGGATTGACTGGTTGCCGGCGCGGGTGACTGCGGCGAGTTTTGCGATTGCCGGCAATTTTGAAGATGCCGCGTATTGCTGGCGCACCCAGGCCGCCGCCTGGAACCGCAATGCCGAGGGCGTGGTGCTGGCCAGCGGTGCGGGCGCGCTGGGCATCAAGCTGGGCGGCGCCTTGCGCGAGGACGGCTTGCTCAATCAGCGGCCTGAGCTGGGCATCGGCGAGGATGTCGATGTCGAGGATCTGCGCAGCGTGGTCGGCCTGATCTGGCGCGCGCTGGTGCTGTGGCTGGTGCTGCTGTTTATTGTGTCGGTCGCCAAGGTCGTCGGCTGACCGCAGCGGCGGGCCCGTTTCGCGGTTCACGCTCGGGGATTTGTATTCCCCGACGCTTTATTCCCAGTCCGGACGTTTCAACCGCAGATTGTCTTCCGCCAGCCGGCGGTATGACGCCAGCCTTCGCGCACTGATCGTACCCGCGGCTTCCGCTGCCGTGATTGCGCATCCGGGTTCGGCCAGATGTTTGCAGTCGCGAAAGCGGCATTGGCCCAGCAGCGGCTGAAACTCGATGAACGCCCCCGCGAGATCATCCACCCCGAGATGATGTACGCCGAAGGCCTGCACGCCCGGCGTATCGATGAGATCGCTGCGCGCATCAAGGTGATAAAGCTTTGCGTGCGTGGTGGTGTGTTTGCCGGTGCCCAGTGAGGCGGATACCTCGCGGGTCTGCGCGGCGGCCTGCGGCAGCAACTGGTTGAGGATGGTCGATTTGCCCATGCCCGATTCGCCGACCAGCACGCTGCGTTCGCCGTCGAGCAGCGGGCGCAGCGGATCAATGTTGTCGCGGGCCACCAGTTTCAGCAGGGGATAACCCAGCGCGACGTATGGCGCGAGCACCGTTTCCGAGGTTGCCGCTTCCGGCAACTCCGCCTTGTTCATCACGATCAGCGGTTTGATGCCGGCATGACCGACCGCGGCGAGACAGCAGTCGAGCACATTGAGATCAAACGAGGGTACTGGTGCAACGACGATGACCGCCTGCGTGACATTGGCGGCGATCAGTTTTTGTTTCCACTGATCCGAGCGGTAGAGCAGGCTTTTGCGCGGTGAGCAGTCGTTGATCGCGCCCTGGGTTTCGTTCTGCACGGCGATGGCGACATCGTCGCCGCAGGCAAAGTCGGTGCGTTTGCCGCGCGTCACGCAATCGCGCGTGACGCCGTCGGCGCATTCAACCAGAAAGCGGCGGCCGTAGGCCGCAACGATCAGGCCGCGGATGATGCCGTCAGAGCTCAAGCAGGGCGTCGATCTTGGCAGCGCAGATGAAGTCGTTTTCCGACAGGCCGCCGATGGCGTGGGTGATGTAATCCACTTTGCATTGTTTGTAGCCGACAAGCAGATCGGGATGATGGTCTTCGCGGTGCGATATCCATGCCGTTGCATTCACGAAGGCCATGGTCTCGTGATAGTTGCGGAAGTCGTAGGTCTTGCTGAGTTTGCCGTCGACCAGCGACCAGCCTTTGAGGCCTTTGATCAGGCTCGCCGCTTCCGCTGCGGTCAGCGGCGATACGCCGCCTTCGCAGGGTACGCATTTTTTTTGTGCGAGTGTGCTCATTGCAATCAATGCGCGCCGGCCATCGCCTGCTGCAGCCGCGCGATGCGCAGCGTGGCCGGCGGGTGTGAATCGTAGAACGCGGAATGCAGCGGGTCCGGCGTCAGTGTCGAGGCGTTGTCCTTGTAGAGCTTGACCAGCGCGGCGATCAGGTCGGAGGCCGGCGTGTATTGCGCGGCGAAGGCGTCGGCTTCGAATTCATGCTTCCGGGAATACATCGCGCTGAAGGGCTGGAACAGGAAGGTGAACACCGGCACCACGATCGAGAACAGCAGCAGCGCCATTGCGGTGGACGGGGTTTCGACGCCGAGGCCGCTGTAGAACCACGGCGCATGCAGCACGACGCCGAGCAGCCACAGAAAGCCCAGGCTGGCCGTGAATATCCACACGATGCGCTTGATCACATGTTTGAGCTTGAAGTGGCCAAGCTCATGCGCCAGTACGGCTTCGACTTCCTGTGGTTCGAGGCGCGACAGCAGCGTGTCGAAAAACACGATGCGTTTGGTTTTGCCGAAGCCGGTGAAATAGGCGTTGCTGTGGCTGGAGCGGCGCGAGCCGTCCATCACCATCAGACCCTTGACCTTGAAGCCGCAGCGGTCGAGCAGGCGTTCGACGCGTTCCTTCATCGCGGCATCGGTCAGCGGCGAGAACTTGTTGAACAGCGGCGCGATCCACGTCGGGTAGACCGCGAGCATGACGATGTTGAAGGCCATCCACGTGACCCAGGCATAAAGCCACCACAGTTCGCCCATGCGCTCCATCAGCCACAGCACCGTCGCGGCCAGCGGAAGGCCCAGCACGGCGCCGAGCAGCAGGCCCTTGATCAGGTCGATCCAGAACAGTTTCGGGGTGATCTTGTTGAAGCCGAAATTTTCTTCGATGACAAAGGTGCGGTAGAGGCTGAACGGGATGTCGATGAGCATGGTGATCAGCATGAAGCCGCCGATCAGGGCCAGACCGCGCAGCAGCCCCGGCTCGAACCAGCCCGCGGTCAGTTCATGCAGCGCCTGCAGGCCGCCACCGAAGGTGAAGGCCAGTGTGACCACGGTGCCGGCGAGCAGGTCGATCATCGCGAAGCGGGTCTTGGCGCAGGTGTAGTCGGCCGCGCGCTGGTGGGCGTCAAGGGTGATCACGGAGGAGAACTGTGCCGGCACGGCGCCGCGATGGGCGGCGACATGGGCGGCGTGGCGGGTGGCGAGCCACAGCCGCAAAACCACGGTCAGCAGCAGGGCTGCAAGGAATATCAGGCCAAAGGTATGCATATTTTCGAGTATTGGGGAGTCCGGGCTTATGACACAATGTGCGTCTGTAAATTCCCGAAAGCCGACGCTTTCAAAGCGTCCAAATCATTATGGCACAGGATCCCAACGCCCTCATCTGGATTGACATGGAGATGAGCGGCCTCAACCCCGAAACCGACCGCGTGCTCGAGGTCGCCATCGTCATCACCGATGCGCAGCTCAACACCGTGGCCGAAGCGCCGACGCTGGTGGTGCATCAGCCCGATTCAGTGCTGGACGCGATGGATAACTGGAACCAGTCGACGCACAAGAAATCCGGGCTCATCGACCGGGTCAAGGCTTCAACGCTGACCGATGCCGATGTCGAGAACCGCATGGTCGAGTTTCTCGCCCAGTATGTGCCTTCGGGCGCGTCGCCGATCTGCGGCAATTCGGTGCATCAGGACCGGCGTTTCCTGGTGAAGTACATGCCGAAGCTGGATGCCTATTTCCATTACCGGCTGATCGACGTCAGCACGCTGAAGGAACTGGCGCGGCGCTGGAAACCCGATGTGCTCGGCGGCATGGTCAAACACGGCAAGCACGAAGCGCTGGCCGACATACACGAGTCCATCGAGGAGCTGCGCTATTACCGCGCGCAGATCATGAAGATCTGAAGCCTGCGGCTTCAGTCCAGTTTCAGGTCACCGTCAAAGGTGACATTGACGTCGAGCCCGCCGACCTTCAGTGTCATCGCCACCGGCAGTGATTCACTGCCTTTGAGTTTCCCGTCCTCGATCGCCTTGCGCACGGCCTTTTCGATGGTCAGCTGCGAATTGACACCGACGGTTTTGAGGAACTTGCGGATGCTCATGTTCAGGGCTTCGTCATTCATGGCGCGGTCTCCAATAAAGTCAAAAACTCAGCCACAGAGTTCACAGAGGGCACAGAGGATTCAACACCAGAAGCGCCCGCCTTGGCTTTTCTCTGTGCTCTCTGTGAACTCTGTGGCTAAGGGTTTTAGGGTTTTAAGGGGTTTAAGGGGTTCAGGTTTTTTTCGTCTTGGCGTAATTAATCAGGCCGTTGGTCGATGCATCATGCGCCGTTGCGGGCGTGGCCGTTGAAAATTCAGGCAGCAGGCTGCCGGCGAGTTTTTTGCCGTGTTCGACGCCGTACTGGTCGAAGGCATTGATGTCGAGGACCGCGGACTGCACGAAGGTGCGGTGTTCGTACAGCGCCAGCAGCGCGCCGAGGCGGCGCGGCGTCAGCATGTCCATCAGCAGCGTGTTGCTGGGCCGGTTGCCGGGCAGCGCCTGGTGTATTGCGAGCCGCGCCGCTTCGCGCAAGCCGCTGCCCCTGGCGATCAGTTGCTGTTGCAGTTCTTCCGGGGTCATGCCGCGCATCAGCAGGGCCGATTGCGCGAAACAGTTGGCGAGCATCACGGCGTGCGTATCGGCGTCACCCAGCCGCGGCCGGCAACTGGCGATGTAATCGACGGGCACCGGCTGCGTGCCCTGATGCAGCGCCTGCATATAGGCATGCTGCCCGTCCATGCCGAGCCCGCCCCACACCACCGTGCTGCTGCCGGTGCGCAGCGCCTTGCCGCGCTGCGTGACGCTTTTGCCGAGGCTTTCCATTTCCAGCTGCTGCAGGTAGGTCGGCAGCAGCGCGAGGCCGGGTTCGTAGGAAATGACGGCGCGCGATCCGGCGCCGAAAAAGTTGCTGTGCCAGAGGCCGATCAATGCAAGCAGTATCGGCATATTGCGTTCCGGCGGTGCGTCGGTGAAATGTTTGTCCATGCCCGCGGCGCCTGCGAGCAGTTCGTCAAACGCGACCGTGCCCATGGCAATCATCGCCGGCAGGCCGACCGCCGACCACACCGAATAACGCCCGCCGACCCAGTCCCACATCGGGAACAGGCGTGTCTTGGCGATGCCGAAGGTGGTTGCGGCTTCCACGTTGGCGCTGACGGCGGCAAAGTGCGCGCCGACATCGGCAGTGTGCAGGCCCGTCTGCAGCCACGATCGCGCGTCCTGCGCGTTGCGCGTGGTTTCCATCGTGGTGAAGCTTTTCGACTGCAGAATAAAGAGCGTGGTCGCCGGATTCAGCGTTGCGAGCAGGCGCTGCAGCGATTCGCCCGGTGCGGTGATGAAATGCACGCGCGGATTTGCAACGCCCGGTGCGCAGGCATCCACCACCAGTGCCGGACCGAGGGCCGAGCCGCCGATGCCGAGGCTCACCACGTCGGTGATGGCGGCGCCGCTGATGCCGTGAACCTGGCCGGCGCGCAGTGCGTCGGCGAATAGCCGCATGTCTGCCAATGTGCGGCGGACTTCGACCGGTGCCGCAGTGCCGGCGCGCAGTGCGCTGTGCCAGGCCGCGCGCTTTTCGGTGATGTTGATGCGTTCACCCGCAAGCAGCGCGGCGATGCGCGACGGGACATCGCGCGCGTGGGCCAGTTCGACCAGCAGGTCACGCGTTTCCGCGGTAATCAGGTTTTTCGAGTAATCAAGGAACAATCCTGCAGCTTCGAGCGAAAACGTGCTGAAGCGGCCGGGGTCGGCGGCGAACAGATCGCGCAGCCGGCGATTGTTCCAGTGGCCGCGATGGGCCAGCAAGGCCTTCCAGGCCGGTGAGCGTATTAATGATGCGGGTGAGGTCATTTGCAGTGATTCTAACGCGACGGCGCGGTGAACCACCGCGTTTACAATATTGTCATAGCCTACGGTAACAATAATACATGTCTGATGTTTCCAAATTCGTTTCCAAATTCGTTTCCGATTTCGTTTTCGATTTCCCGGTCATGAAGCGGATCCAATGAGCGCCGTCATCCAGGCCCTGCTGCGCGCGGGTGGCAATCTGCTTGAGCCGCGCATTCTTGCGCTGCTGCTGCTTCCGGTATTGGGCAGTTTTGTGCTGTGGGCGATCCTGACCTGGGTGTTCTGGGAGGCGTGGACCGGCCTGGTCGCGGGCATGCTGCGCACCACGATGGTGGCCGGCTGGCTGGAAAACTGGAGCGCAGTCTGGGTCATCGACTATACGGCGGTATTGGCCGTGCTGATCGCCGTGCTGCCGGCGATGCTGGTTACCGCGCTGGTGATCACCGAAATCGTGGCGATGCCGGTGATCGTGCGTTTTGTCGCGGATCGTTATTACCCCGGGCTCGGGCATGCCTTTGGTGGATCCGTGGCGGGCAGCATGGCCAACGCCGCGGTTGCCATCGTGATTTTTGCCGTGTTATGGGTGGTCACGCTGCCGTTGTGGCTGACCGGCATCGGTGCGGTGCTGGCGCCGGTGCTGACTTCCGCCTGGCTCAACCAGCGCCTGTTCCGTTACGACGCGCTGGCGGATCATGCCAGTCGCGAGGAATTCGCGGATTTTGTGCGCACCTCGCGCCGGGAACTGTTTGGGCTCGGTGTGCTGTTGTCCCTGCTGCTTTATGTGCCGCTGTTCAATCTGGCGGTGCCGGTGCTTGCGGGACTGGCTTTTACGCATTTCGGACTTGCCCGGCTGGCGCTGTTGCGACAGTCAAAAATCCCGTTGATTTAGGTCAAGCTGTCGCGGCACACTTGGTATCATGCTTGATCAAAGACCGGCTGCACTGCGGTTCGTGTGGAGTTCAAAGTTGGAGTTTCAAGTCGTAGTTTTAATCAACACTGAAAGGAATTGAATCATGAGCAATGCCCCCTCTGCGGTCGATACCTCGAAGGAACAACTGGTCCGCGATTTCAAGATTCTCGTGGCCGATGCCGAAGCCCTGCTGAAAGCGACTGCGGGCCAAAGCGGTGAAGCGGTTGCCGCGATGCGCGCCAAGGTCGGCGAATCACTGGCAGTCGCGAAAGTGAAACTGACCGAAGCGGAGCAACTGGCGCTGGAAAAGGCGAAAGCCGCAGCTGCAGCTACTGACGAATATGTGCACGAACATCCGTGGCACGCAGTCGGCGTCGCTGCCGGCGTGGGTCTGGTGATCGGCCTGCTGATCGGTCGGCGTTAATCGCTGATGGCTGAAAAAGACGGGGTTGCCGGAGACGGTCTGTTCGTCTCGCTGAAGGCGTTGTCGGCCAGGCTGCTCGGCATTGTCCAGACGCGGCTGGAGCTGCTGTCGATGGACATTGTCGAGGAGCGCGAGCGCATCGTGACGCTGGTGGTGCTCGCGCTGGCGGCGCTGTTCTGTATCGGCGTGGGTGTTGTTCTGCTGGCAATCCTTGTTGTCGTCGCGCTGTGGGAATCGAACCGCCTGTTCGCGCTCGGCGGCATGATCGTGTTTTTTGTGATGTCCGGCGCCATCTTTGGCTGGATTGTGATGAACAAGCTGCGCAGTCAACCGCGTCCGTTTGACGCCAGCATCAGCGAACTGGCGAAGGATCGCCAGGAGTTGAATTCCCGATCATGAGGTATCGTTCAGAAGAACTGGCCGCAAAACGCCAGCGCCTGGTCGCAAAGGCGGCGGTTCAACGCGTCGAATTGGCGCATCAGATGCAACCATGGCGTGAACGCATGGCCGTGGCGGACAAGGGCATATCCCTTGTGCGCACCGCAGGTCGGCATCCACTGTTGATTGCGGGTGCGGCGCTATTGCTGGTGGTGTGGCGACCGCGCCGTACGATCAAAGTGTTGCAATACGGCTGGGTCGCGTGGCAGTTGCTGCGCGAACTGCGTGCACAACCGCTGAACACCGCGCCGCAATGGCGCGGCTTTAAAAACTTATTTAAATCAATAGGTTAAAAAAGTAACCCGGGCTAGGCTGCGGCCAGCACCGGGTAATCGGTATATCCCTTGGGGCCCGGCGTGTAGAACGTTGCCGCATCTGGCGCATTCAGCACTGCTTTGGCCTTGAAGCGCGCCGGCAAATCGGGATTGGCGAGGAAGGGTGTGCCGAACGCAATCGCATCGACTTTGCCGTCGGCGATCGCCTGCTCTGCTTCGTCGGCGCTGTATCCCATGTTGGCGATCAGCGTACCTTTGAAGTTTGCACGTGCCGGTGTCAGCACATCGCCTTTCTGCTGCTGGAAAAAATCACCGCGCATCACATGCAGGTAGGCGAGCTTGTAGCGGTTGAGCATGGCCGCAACGGTTGAAATCAATGTGACCGGATCGCTGTCGATCATGCTGTTGTAGCTGTTCAGCGGCGACAGACGCACGCCAACGCGGTCGCTGCCCCACACGCTGCATACCGCTTCAACGACTTCACACAGCAGCCGTGCACGGTTCTCGATGGATCCGCCGTAGGGGCCGCTGCGTTTGTTCGCACCGTCGCGCAGGAATTCGTCGAGCAGGTAGCCGTTGGCGCCATGTACTTCAACGCCGTCGAATCCGGCAGCCTTGGCGTTTTCCGCGGCTTTCCTGAAACCGGCGACAATGCCCGGCAGTTCATCGTCGCGCAGCGCGCGCGGCTCGACATAGGGTTTTTTGCCTTCCGGGGTATGCACTTCATCGCCGGTGATCGGAATCGCGCTCGGCGCCACCGGTTGCGCGCCGTCGTTGAGGAGCGGATGGCAGGCGCGGCCGCCGTGCCAGATCTGCAGGAAAATCCTGCCGCCTTTGGCGTGCACGGCATCGGTGACTTTTTTCCAGCCGGCGACCTGTGCCGCGGAATAAATGCCGGGCTCCATCCAGAACGAGGAGTTGCCTTCCATTGCCATGGTTGCCTCGGCAATCAGCAGTCCGCCGCTGGCGCGCTGCGCGTAATGCTCGACCATGATGTCGGTCGGCACGTGGTCCGCATCGGCGCGGCAGCGGGTCAGCGGCGCCATGAAAATGCGATTGGGCGCGCTGATGGCGCCGAACTGGATCGGGCTGTGTAGCGAAGGCATGAGGGGGAATCTCCGGGGGGAATTGAATATTCCCGGAAAAGATGAGGGCGCCGTCCGCGATTTCAAGCCCGCGGAGGGCGCCCTGTCGTGGACAGTTTGCCGCGGTGCTTATTTCACCAGGGCCTGCATCACCAGTGATTTCATCAACGCACGGTAATACAGCCGCGGCTCGCCCGGCGTGTGCGCCATGTAGACCACAACGAGTTCTTCTTTCGGATCAACCCAGAACATGGTGCCGTTGGCGCCGCCCCAGTTGTAGTCGCCGGTGGTGCCGGTGACCGCCGATTCGCCGGTTGCGGTGCGTACTGCCATGCTCAGGCCGAAACCGTAACCGGCGCGTGATGGATCGGTTGCTGCGACTTTGTTGTCGATGGTGCTGCCCAGATGATCGGCCGTCATGTATTCGACCGTGGTTTTGCCGAGGATGCGTTTGTCGTCCAACTGTCCCTTGTTCAGCAGCATCTGCGTAAAGCGCAGGTAGTCGCCCGCTGTGCCTGCTGCGCAGGCGCCGGCGCACTGGAATTTTGCCGGCGGACCCGAGTGCAGTGACACGTTTTGCGGACGCCCGGTATCCGGATTGTTCGGCAGTGCCTTGGCGTAACGTGCGAGTTTATCTTTCGGGATGCTGAAGCCGGTGTCCTTCATGCCCAGCGGATTCCAGACCCGTTCGGCGAGGATGTCACCGAGTGACTGTTGGGTGATGCGTTCCATCAGAATACCCAGCACGTCGATGGATACGCTGTATTCCCACACCGTTCCCGGATGATGTATCAACGGCAGGCCGGAGAGTTGATTGATGAACTCTTCCGCGCTCATTTTCAAGGCGGTGGTCGTTGATGATGCCGGATGCATTTTATGCAGCGCCGTCTGGCCGCGAGCGCCGTAGGTCAGGCCCGCGGTGTGGCGCAGCAGATCCTGGATCACCATCTGCCGTTTCGCCGGCACGCGTTCGATCACCGGTTTGCCGTCGGGACCGTTCTTGATCACGCCCACATCCATCCTGGCGAGTTCCGGAATGTGTTTGCCCACCGTATCGCCGATCAGCAGGCGGCCTTCCTCGTACAGCGACATGGCGCCGACTGCCGCCATTGGTTTGGTCATCGACGCCAGGCTGAAGATGGTGTCGGTGGTCATGCGCACGCCGGCCTGTTTGTCGCGCCAGCCGAAGGCTTCGTAGTACACCAGCTTGCCCTTGCGCGCGACGGCGACCACCATGCCCGGCAGGTGATTTTTTTCGATATGCGCATTGATGACGGGGCCGATGCGCGCGAGGCGCTCGGAGGACATGCCGACGGATTCCGGGCGCGCCCGCGGCAGCGGATCATCGGCGAATGCCGGCAGCGCGGACAGCAACAGGAAAGCAGCAAGAAAGCGAGCAATCAAGCGTGACGAGCGTTTCATTATTATTCTCCCCCCTAGAGATGAATGCGCAGATTACGCCGGCAGCAATGACCCGTAAAGCCGAACTGTTTCCGGCCGTCACATGGGTTTATAATGTTCGCAAACGCCGAATGGCAGCTGGATATCGGACTTGGGGGAGATCATGAGAAAAATCATCAGCGGCATGAGCCGCCGCAGTTTTGTTGCAGCCGCAATCCTGCTGCTGGCGTTTACGGGTTGCGCGAGCCACTCATCGTTATCCGGTTCTGATGCCGGCACGCCGAAGAACATCATCATCCTGTTCGCAGACGGCGCCGCTCCCGTGCAATGGGATTTCGGCAAACGCTCCAGCGCGCTGCTGCGCAATCAGCCGTTCATGACGACTGATGTGGTGTTCCGTGAAGGTACGCTCGGCCTGCTCTCCACGCAGCCGCACGGTCCCTATGTCACCGATTCGGCCGCCGCCGCTTCGGCCATGTCGACGGGGCACAAGGTGGTCAACGGCGCGGTGTCGATCACGCCTGACGGGAAACCGCAGACGACATTGATGCAGGCGGCCAAGGCTGCGGGCAAACGCATCGGCCTCGTGACCACGGCAACGGTTTATGACGCGACGCCGGCGGCGTTTGCGGTCAATGCCAAATCCCGTCGTGATTCGCAGGCGCTGGTGGACCTGCTGTTCAAGCTGCAGCCGGATGTGCTGATGGGCGGCGGCGCAGAATACTTTCTGCCGGCCAATGCTGCAGGCGGCAAGCGCAAGGACGGCCAGGATGTGATCGCCGCTTTCCGGGCGCGCGGACATGATGTTGCCCGCGACATCCGCGAACTCAAAGCGTCCGGCGGCGCCAGGCTGCTCGGACTGTTCGCGCCGGGCGACATGGCTTTTGAAATTGACCGTGATCCCTCGCAACAGCCGTCAACGGCGGAAATGGCGGCAGCTGCGCTGAAGGCCTTGTCGAAGGGCAGCCCCAACGGATTTGTGCTGCTGGTCGAGAATGAAAATACCGATACCGCCGGTCATGCCAATGACGCGCCATCATTGATGCGGGCGCTCTGGGCCTTTGACGACGCGGTCAAGGTTGCACTCGAATTCCAGCGCCGGAATCCGGATACGCTGCTGATCGTCACCGGCGATCATGAGACCGGCGGTTTCTCGCCGACCTACGCGCTGAAGGATCTGAGCACGCTGTCGAGCAAGAACCGTTTTTACGCCGGCGACGAGCAGTTCCGCATGCTTGAGGGGGTGACGATGTCGCTGGGCATGCTCAAGGAGAAATTGGGCAAGAAGCCGACCGGCGAAGCGCTGGACGCGCTGGTGGCGCAACATTTTCCCGGTTTCCGTTTTGACGATGATTTGCGCGCGCTGCTGCTTGGCGGCAAGACCATCGAACGCAATTTCTCCTACATGCCGCAGAACCTGCTCGGGCGCATGATTGCGCGTCAGACCGGTTTCTACTGGGGCAATTCGGGGCACACCTCGGAACCCGTGGCCGTCGGCGCCATCGGCCCCGGTGCGGAACTGTTCCGCGGCTACCAAGACAACACCGACTTCGGCAAAAACCTGCACCGCCTGATCAACACAAAGTAAAAGGCAAGGATCAGCCGCCGCTCAATGCCTGCGCAATAATTACTTCGTCCGCAGCGGCGAGCGTCTTTGTGAGGTCATGACACTGCTTGCCGTTGATGAATATGCGGATATGCCGGCGGATGCGATCCTGTTCATCGACCATGCGGAAACGGATGCCCGGATACTGGCGCTCCAGATCGTCGAGCAGGGCCGCGAGGGTCGCGCCTTGTGCTTCGGCGCGTCCCGATTGCGTATAGGATCGCAGTGCGCTGGGAATCAATACCCGCACGGCTTTACGCGAACACGCCGGTTTCGACCGAGTAGATTTCCGGCAGATGCTGAGCGATGCATTGCCAGCGTTTGCCTTCATCACGGCTTAGCCACAACTCGCCGCTGGTGGTGCCGAAATACAGCCCAACCGTATCCCGCGTATCGCTGCACATCGCCTGGCGTTTGACCGTCCACCACGCCTGCTGCTTCGGCATGCCGGCGTCGAGTCGTTGCCAGGTCTTGCCGCCGTTGCGCGTGCCGTAGACCGCAGGTTTGCCGCCGGGACTGGTGCGCGGCCACACCTGCGTGCCGTCCATCGGAAACACCCAGGCGGTGTTGTCGTCGCGCGGATGCACCACCAGCGGGAAACCGATGTCGCCGACGCTTTTCGGCATCGACTTGCCGATGCGCACCCAGGTGTCGGACGGACGGTCGAGGCGATAGATGCCGCAGTGGTTCTGCTGGTAGATGCGGTCGGGGTTGCTTGGGCACAGGCGCAGGCAATGCGGATCGTGGAAGGTCGGCTGCAGCGGATCGAAACCGAAACCTTCAACGACATCCAGTCCCTTGATCCGTGTTTTCCAGGTCTGGCCGCTGTCCGTTGATTCGTGAACGCCGCCGCCGGACATGCCGATGTAGAGATGACGGCTGTCGCGCGGATCGATGATGATCGAATGCAGTTTCGGACCATCGGGCGTGCCGTCCTGCGCAGTGCCCATCCATTCGCGAAACTGCGGATCGTCGTTGATCGTCGAGAACGGCGACCAGGTCACGCCGCCGTCGGTGGAGCGGAACAGGCCTTGCGGGCTGGTGCCGGCGTACCAGACATCGGGTTCGGAGGCCGGACCCGGCGTCAGCCAGAAGGTGTGATCAACTGATCGGCCTTTGCCGTCGGTGGTTTTCGCGAATGCCGGGGGTTGCTGTGCCTCTTTCCATGTGCGTCCGCGGTTGGTCGAACGGAACACGGTCGGTCCGAGGTGGCCGGTCTTGGCAGCGGCGAGCAATGTTTTGCCGTCGCGCGGGTCCAGCACGAGGTGGCTGATCACATGGCCGAGGAAATGCGGGCCGTCGGCCTTCCAGGTTTTGCGCGCGGTATCTCCGTGGATCAGCCACGCGCCCTTGCGCGTGGCGACGAGCACGGTGACATTGCCCGGTTTGCGGGCAGCCGGTTTTTTGAGTGAAGCGGGCATGGTGTTCTCCTTGATCAGTGGCGGGTCAGGCGCGGACCAGCATCTTGAAGCCGCCCCAGAACATGCGTTTGGCATCGAAAGGCATGTTGCCGGGATCGCACATCGTCTCCATGCGCTTGTCCTTGAACACTTTGGCGTTGACGCGGTCGCGATGGGCACGTGACTTGTAGACAATCCATGCAAAGACCACGGTTTCGCCCTTTTTCAGCTTCACGCTTTGCGGAAAGGACGTGAGCTTTCCGGGTTTGACGTCGTCGGCCACGCATTCGACATAGTCCAGTGCGCCGTGCTCTCGCCAGATCCGGCCGGCCTTGCGTGCGATCCTGCGATAGTCCTCGACCTTCTTTTTCGGGACCGGTACCACGAATCCATCGACATAGGGCATTGCAGTTCTCCTTGCAGATAGGGTGATCAGAGGGCAGCCGCTCAGGCGCCGGCCTTGCGCTGTTTTGCGGCGGCAACCGTGTCGCGGATCGGCCGTATCGGACGCACTTCGATGCTGCCGACGCGTGCCGGCGGGATGCGCGCGGCGATGCGGATGGCTTCGTCGAGGTCTGCGGCTTCGATCATGTAAAAGCCGGCGAGCTGTTCCTTGGTTTCGGCAAAAGGTCCGTCGGTGACGGCGACCTTGCCGTCGCGCATCCGCACCGTGGTTGCAGTCTGTACTGATTCGAGCGCTTCGGACGCCATGCAATGGCCGCTGGCACGGATCGACTGGTCGAATTCGACGCAGTCCTCATCCGGCAGTTCGCCGAGGCGTTTCTCGTCGAGGTACACCAGGCACAGGTATTTCATGACTGCCCTCCAGCGGCGAGAATTTCCCTAGTTGCCAGGTCATCAGCGATGGGCCGCACCTCGACACAGCCTTTGGCTGCACCGGGGATGCCGGCGGCAACGCGGATGGCTTCGTTGAGGTCGCGCGCTTCAATCAGGAAGTAGCCGCCGAGCTGCTCCTTGGTTTCCACCCAGGGCCCGTCAGTGGTCGAGATCTTGCCGTTGCGCACCCGTACCGTGATGGCCTGATCCGGCGGCAGCAGACGGTTGCAGCTGATGTAGTGACCGCTGCGGTGGATGCCGGCGGTGTACTCGACGTATTCGGCGTAATGTTTTTCCGCCTCGGCGGCGGGCATCTGCTCCATGACTTTTTCGGCGCAGATCAGGCACAGGAATTTCATCGGGTTCTCCAGGGTTTCATTTTTCGGCGAGTGTTTTGAGGCTGGCCAGTCCGGCTTCGAAATCCCTGCCCACCATCGCATCCATGTTCATGAAAACATGGATGATCTTGGCGAAGTAGGGCGTCGGGCCTTCCATCGCCCAGTTGACGGCGGTGCCGTCGCCTTGCGGCGTCAGCGTGAAAGTGACCGTGTTGTGCGCTTCGAAGGGTTTCACGAAATCCAGCTTCAGGCGTATCCGTGCCGGCGCCATCGCTTCGGAAATCTCCATGCTGCCCTGGCCGACATCCTTGTTGCCTTCCCAGGCGTAGGTCGCGCCTTTGCCGGCGGTGTTCGCGCTGTAGCTGCGTTTCATCGACGGATCTTTTTTCTCCCATGGCGACCACGCTTCCCATTGTTTGAAGTCGTTGATCAGCACAAAAACCCTGTCGGCTGGCGCCCGAATCACGGTGCTGCGTTCGACACGGAAGACGTCGGGTTTGGTCGCCGCAAAAATCAGCACGCCTGCAGCCAGCAGAACAATGGTCATGAGGATGATCCTGATCATGATGTTCTCCGTTTGTGCATTCTGTATTGACTGTCAGGCGCCGATCAGTACCGCCAGATCGATTTTTTTCATCGGCAGGACCGCTTTCATCACGCGGCCCGCGCGTTCCGGGTCGCGCATCAGTTCCGGCAGCACCGCGGGTACGATCTGCCACGACAGGCCGTAGCGATCCTTGAGCCAGCCGCATTGTTGCGCAGCGGGATCGCCGCCTGCGGTCAGGTGATTCCAGTAGTGATCGATATCGGCCTGGGTCTCGCAGCTGACGACGAAAGATACCGCTTCGGTGAACCTGAAGTGCGGACCGCCGTTGATGGCCACGAATTCCTGGCCCTCAAGGCTGAAGGCGATGGTCATCACCGAACCTTCGGGCATGCCGGAGGCTTGCGCGCCTTCCGCGCTGAACCGCGTGACGATACCGATGGCGCTGTCGCGGAATACCGATGCATAGAAGTTGACGGCCTCTTCGGCATTGTTGTCGAACCACAGGAAGGGCGTGATTTTCTGCCGGATGCGGGCGCTCATGATGATCTGACCTGCTGTGTTTCAAGTTCGCGAAAGCGGTCCAGCGCGGTGCTGTCGCCGAAATCCTCAAGTTCGTACAACGGCCGCACTTCGATCTGCGCTTCACCGCCTTCTTCCGCCGGATTGGGAAAACGTTTGGTCCATTCAATCGCTTCCTGCAGCGACTGCACCCGGATCAGCGTGTAGCCGGCGATCAGTTCCTTGGTCTCGGCAAACGGCCCGTCGATGTAGCTGCGTTTGCTGCCTGAATATTGGATGCGCCAGCCCTCCGAACTCGGCTTGAGGCCGGAGGCATCGAGCAGCGCACCGGCCGCCGCGAGTTCTTCGTGGTATTTCGCCATGCGCGTCATCAGGTCTTCGCTGGGCATCGCGCCGGCTTCGGAATCCCGGCTGGCTTTGACAATAATCATGAATCTCATAATAAATCCTTGTTTATTAAAGGTTTTAAGCATTTCCCGCCATGCATTCCGGCAGTGTTCATGCTCTAGTCGAACGGCATCACGCCAATTCGACACCCCGGGAAAATTATTTTTCAGCGGCCCAGTGCGGCAAGCCGGCGTTCCAGGAAACGTCGTTCGGGTTCCAGCCGGGTCAGCGCCAGCGCGCGTTCATAGGCGGCGCACGCCTCGGTGTCACGTCCGAGGCGCCGGCAGAAATCCGCGCGTGCGGCATGCGCCAGCCGGTAATCGTTGAGTTCGCCGCGCGCAAGCAGAGCATCGACGAGGGCCAGCCCGGCATCCGGCCCTTCATGCATGGCCACGGCCACCGCACGATTCAGTTCAATGACCGGCGACGGTTCGATGCGCAGCAGCAGGTCGTAGAGGCCGAGGATCTGCGACCAGTCGGTTGCCGCAGCGGTGGTGGCTTCGGCATGCACCGCGGAGATGGCAGCTTGCAATGTGTACGGGCCGACGCGACGTGTCGTCAGCGCGCGTTCGGTCAGCGCAATGCCTTCGTCTATCAGTGCGCGGTTCCATTGCGTACGGTCCTGGTCCTCGAGCAGGATCAGATCGCCATCGACGGTCGCCCGCGCCGTGCGCCGGGATTCATGCAGCAGCATCAGCGCCAGCAGGCCCATTGCTTCCGGTTCCGGCAACAGTTCGACCAGCAGCCGCGCCAGACGGATCGCTTCACCCGAAAGATCATGCCGTGTCAGTGATGCGCCGGACGATGCGGCATAACCTTCATTGAATACCAGATAGATCACCCGCAGCACGCTGTCGAGGCGTTGCGGCAGTTCATCGGGTGCGGGCACCTGATAGGGGATTTTCGCGTCGCGGATCTTGTTTTTCGCGCGCACGATGCGCTGCGCCAGCGTCGGTGCTGCGGTAAGGAAGGCATGGGCGATTTCTTCGGTGGTGAGTCCGCAGACTTCGCGCAGCGTCAGCGCGACCTGGGCATCGGGATGCAGCGCCGGGTGGCAGCAGGTGAACATCAGCCGCAGGCGGTCGTCGGCAATGTTTTCAGTTTCCGGATTTTCGGGAGCGGGGATGTTGTTCGCGGCATCCTCGTTGAGTGGGTCAATGCGTGCATTGCGGCGCAGGGTATCTATGGCCTTGAAACGGCCGGCCGACACCAGCCATGCGCGGGGATTCGCCGGAATGCCGTCGTGTGGCCAATGTTCCAGCGCAGCGCGGAAGGCTTCGTGCAGCGCTTCTTCCGCCATGTCGAGATCACCCAGAAGGCGCACCAGTGTGGCGAAGACACGGCGCGACTCGGCGCGGTAAATCGCGCCGACGGTTTCACTTAAAGGCGTAATAGTCTGGTGGTTCATCCCGCGTCCTGGTTGCGGGATAGTCTAATCGAGGATATGCAAGGCTGCTTTGACCGGCCTGCAGGTCATCAACGCTTAACCCTGGTCGCGCAAGACTTGCTGCAGGCCTTTGAGGTTCGTGATTTCCATATCCTTGTTGTGGATAACGATCAGCTGTTTGCTGGCCATGTGCGAAAAAGCGCGGCTGACGGTTTCAAACTGCAAACCGAGATAGTTGCCGATTTCCTGTCGAGACATCGGCATTCGAAAACGCGTTTCAGAGCGGCCGCGGAGCGCAAAGCGCCGGGAAAGATTGAGAAGAAACATCGCGACCCGTTCTTCCGCGCGCATCGCGCCCAGCAGAAGCATCATGCCGTGGTCGCGGGTGATTTCCGCACCCATGGTCTGATGGAAATGACGCTGCAGCGCCGGAATTTCACGATTGAGCTGCTCCAGATCCGCAAAGGCCATTCCGCAAAGGCTGCTGTCTTCGAGCGCGATGGTGCTGCACTGATGTTTTCCGGTGGCGATGGCGTCCATGCCGATCAGGTCGCCGGGCATCGAGAACCCGGTGATCTGCTGGTGTCCGCTGCCGTCGCTGATGATGGTTTTCACAAAGCCGCTGTTGATCACGTACAGCACGCTGAGCGCTGTTCCGGCGCGATGCAGATGCTCGTGATGTTTTCTCAGACGACGATGTTCGATCCGGTCGCTGAAACGCCTTAAATCAGCAGCGGAAATATCGGCGCGCCGGCCCCAGTCAATAAAACCGCAGTCCGGGCATTCGCGGGAAAGTGGAGAGGGTGGTGCGGCATTGATGACGGGTTTTCTGTTCATGAGCGGTTCCTTTGTATTTACCGGAAGTCATGAACGCCGCCCGTGCCGGACTTTTCACCCGGCCGGGCGACATCGGTCGATGATCAATTTCACCATAAGCGCCTGAAATCCGGAACGCAAGGATTTTGTCGCATGCCGCACATGGCGAAGCCGATTGAACAGGCCAGCGGAACTGCGGGCCTGATCCTGCCGCCCGCGGCTCCGTCTGCGCTGAGGATTATTCCGGCTTGATGCCGGCCTCTGCGACCACTTTGCGCCACCTGGCGAGTTCGGTGCGGATCATTTCGCCCATCTGCTGCGGTGTCGTCCAGGTCGGAACCATGCCGATGCTTTCGAGGTGCTTGACGACGCCCGGATCCTCGACGGCGCGCTTCATTTCAGCATTGATTTTTCTGACCACGTGTGAAGGCGTACCGGTTGGTCCGAGGAAGCCGTACCAGGTGGTGTTGTTGAAGCCCGGGTAGGTTTCGGTAATGGCCGGGACGTCGGGCAAGGTTTTCAGGCGCTCGTGGTGACCGATTGCGATCGCGCGTGCCCTGCCGCTGGCCATATGCGGCTGCCAGGGAGCGGCGCCGCCAAAGATGGCCTGTACCCGCCCTGCCAGCAGATCCACCGTGGCCGGTCCGCCGCCCTTGTAGGGCACATGGGTGAACTTGGCACCCGTGAGTGAAGTGAGCAGTTCGACGCCAAGGTGGTTGGGGGTTCCGGTACCGGGGGAAGCAAAATTGATCTTGCCCGGCTGTGCTTTGGCGAGTTCGACCAGTTCCTTCACGTTCTTCGCCGGTACCGACGGATGGACCACGATCAGGAACGGTACATAAACGCCGACGCCGATCGGCGTGAAATCCTTGACCGGGTCATACGCCAGCTTGCTGCCGAATGCGGCACTGACCACGAGGCCGCCGGAGGTGCCGAGCAGCAGCGTGTAACCGTCGGGTGTGGCCTTGGCGCCGAGGCCGTGGCCCAGCGTGGAGCCTGCGCCGGGGCGATTGTCGACCACAAAGGTGGTGCCCATCTTGTCGGCGAACCAGCCGGTGAACGCGCGTGCGGTCGGATCGGTGGTGCCGCCGGGCGGATAAGGCACGATGATGCGCACCGGTTTGGTGGGGTAGGCGGGTTCGGCGGCCTGCGCAGCAGCAGCGAGCAGTGCAAGCGCGAACGGGGCGAGTTTCCAGTACGAACGGAACATTATTTCTCCTCCACGGCTGATTATTTGAATTGCTGCATTGGGTTTGCCGTTGCGGGGCATTCTAGATTCAATCGAAGCTTCCGCCAACCCGTGCGTCGCACCCTGCGTTCAACCCGGCTTGCGTCGCGGCGCAGCCTTCAGCAGTTCTTCGATTTCCTTTTTGTAGAACTTCGCCATGCCGGTGGTGCTGTGGCCGCGGGTGTCGGGGCTCTGTGGAATCAGCAGGTAGCGGCCGTTCTTCACGCGCTTCATGGCGTTTTCCATCATGCCCAGTTCGGGTGGATTGCGTTCGTCATCCGCGGCATTGATCGCCAGTACCGTCGCCTGCACGCGGTCGAGCAGCGGCATCGGGTTGTAGTCGGCGGATGACTCCCATTGCAGCAGAACGTCATTGGCATCATTGCGGAATGGCGCCGCCAGCCGTTTGGCAAGGATGGCATCGCCCTGCGCCGAGGTCGGCGCCGCGTTGTACACCGCAATGTTGCCGCCGGTGGTGGCGATCGAGAAGTACGTCAGGTGCCGCATCATGTTGCGCGGTTGTTCGGTGTAGTCGCCGTTGTTCCATTCCGGATCGTTGCGGATCGATTCCGCAAGAAGACGCCGCATCATCCAGTTGCGGCCCGACATCGCGCCGGGCTGGCAGGCCATCGGCACGGCAACGTCCATCATGTCCGGATACTTGGTCGCCCACACCCAGGTGTGCATGCCGCCCATGGAATTACCCATCACCAGTCGCAGGTGCTTGATGCCGAGGCCTTCGGTGACCAGGCGGTAATGCGCCTGCACCATGTCGTCGGAGTTGTATTTCGGGAATTTCATGCGCAGCCCGCTGCTGGAGGGGCGGGTTGATTTGCCGCTGCCCAGTGCGTCGGGAAGGATGATGAAATACTTGGTCGCGTCGAGCGGCTGGCCGGGGCCGAACATTTCATCGGCGAAGTTGCGCGTCATGAAGTTGAGGCCCGAACCCGCGGTGCCGTGCAGCAGCAGTACCGGCTCATTGGACGGCGAGCCGATGGTGCGGTAATGCAGGGTGACTTCAGGCATTACCTCGCCGGTGTGGAACCTGAAATTCTTCGCGACCCAGCTGCCTTCTTTCGGCTCGGGAAAATTCGCGGCAAACGCCGTTGATAAGGTGTAAAGAAAAAAGGCGAACAACAACGTGGCAACACGGTGCAGTGAATGCATGGCTCCTCCCAGAGCGTGATGATTGAAGGGCCGGCTGACGGTGTTGTTGTCGGGTCAGTCCGGCCGTTACTGCATGCTACTCCCGGTGATGGCGCGGTGATGCGTGCGATACGACCGGATCATAAAATACAATATAAACAAACACTTATGGGTCGCCCTGCCGTGTAGGCCGCTGCCGGTTGTTTACTGCTCGCGCAAGGACCGTGCGTGTTTTGCAGCAGGTCGATCCCAGCACTTGTGCAGCCAGGCATCAAACGCCGGCCATTTGCTGACGTCGATCGACAGCGCGCGGTACAGCGCGCCGGCCACGTTGAGGTCGCCTACCGAAAACGCCGGGCCGGCGAGCCAGGGTGTTTTGGTCAGCGCGGTTTCCAGCACATCAAACGCGGGCGCGACCTGCAGCCACGCTGCTTCGGCGATGGCCGGTTTACGTTCGGCCGGCGGTGATGCCACGCTGTTGCGCACGTAATCAACAATTTGCCGGTCAAGACGGTCGGTTTCCCACAGGCTCCACTGCCAGCACAGTGCTTCATGCTTCGGATCGGCGGGGTAGAGTGGGCTTTTGTGTTTCTTGGCGAGGTACATGTTGATTGCCAGCGATTCACTGAGGATGAAACCATCGTCATCAATCGACGGCACGCGCGCGTTTGGGTTCAGCGCAAGGTAGTCGTCAGTCTTTGTTTCCGGTGAGCGCGGCAGCCAGTCCTTGTGATCGTATTTGAGGCCGAGTTCAGCGGCCATCCAGATGACGCGGAGGGCGCGGGAATTGGCGGAGCCGTAGATGGTGAGCATGTTGTTCCTCAGTGGTGATGGATTCGGTTTTGTTATTTGGGGTACTGGTGATATTGGAGGGAAGATTTTACGCGAGCTTTTGGGTTTTCCGGCACGGGTGGTTCGGGCGTGGCTTGTGCTGCCAGTCTGGAGTCAAAGTACCGGGGTGTTGTGAAATAAAAAACGCCGGCATCAACCGGCGTTTTTTATTCAGGTCGTTCAGCAATCGTCGCTGATCACTGCCGCCATTTATTTTTCAGATCACGGACTTGGCCGGCACCGAACCCTTGGGCTTGCGACCGGGGGCGACGGGCGGAATGTAGCCGGAAATGCGGCACAGCATGCCTTCGCTGGGCTTGCCATCCTTGAAGCGGATCGAGCGGCAGATCATGATGTCGCCGCGGGATTGCAGCACCGTGACATGCTGGCGCACGCTGGCCAGTGAAAGTCCGGTGGCGGTGGCGATCTCGGAATCGAGTTGTTCGCCGGTTTTCTTCAGGTAATCCAGAATTGCCTGCATGTCTTGCCTTCTCTCTGCGATGGGGTTGACGGGCAGCGCCGGCCGGGGCCGGACGCATGGCGGGAACCGGCAATGATACCCCAATTGCCTGCTTTTTAGCCAGTTCCCCAATCGGGAAAAGGCCAATTCCCCTTAAAAAACAGCTAAAACACCCCGATCAGGCCCTAAAAGGGTCTGTTGACCAGCCATAACAATCAAATGGGGTGCGGACCGTGACACCCGGTCGCGGGTTCAGATTTTGACCGGTTCGGCTTCCGGTTCGTCCGGCAGCAGCAGCACGATCGCCGCCTTGATCGCGGCGATGCCGGCCATGATCCACAGTGCGTGGGAGAAGCCGATGCTCTTGACCAGCGGCCCCAGTATCCATACCGCCAGTGAACTGAATCCGAAGGCGACCGTCAGGCGCATGCCCGCAACGCGGGAACGCAGCCGGTCATCGACGTAGCGCACGATCATCGCGTCGGTGAACGGAATCGAACCGAATACAAACACCATTACCGCGAGCAGCGCCACGAACAGGCCCCAGTCCTGGGTATGCGCAGCCCAGATCAGCAGCGGCACCTGAGCCACCGACATCCACAGCTGCAGTGGTTTGAACGGCATACGGTCGATCAGACGGCCAACGACCAGTTGCGCCAGCGATGCGACCGCATAGATTATGGCAAGCAGAGTGCCGATCACGGCGGGGTCTTCGATGACGCCTTTGAATCCCGCAGCCAGCAGTTGTGAATTGCCATTGGTGGTGAAGTTGAAGAGGATGGTGCTGACTGCGGCGGCGGCGGTCATCACTGCAAACGCGCGTACCAGCAGTTCGGGCGTCAGCGTGACCTTGGCCTTGCCGCCTTTGCGTTTGGACGGCGCTTCGGTTTCTTTCGGACACGCCAGCGCAAAGGCGATGCCGCAGGCGATCGAGACCAGCCCGGGAATGACGAAAGCTTCGCGCCAGCCCAGCCATTTGACGATGAAGCCGGTGACCAGCGCGGCGACGGCGATGCCGAGGTTGCCGGCAAGTCCGTTGAGGCCGATCACCGCGCCCGGATTCTTCACGCCCTGCACCAGCATCGGGATGCCGACGGGATGGTAGATCGCGGCGAAGGCGCCCATCAGCGTCAGCGCGGCGGCGAGTTGCCAGGCGTTTTGGGTCATCGCCACAAGCATCGCCGACAACCCCATGCCGATGAAAAAAATGATCATCATCACGCGGCGTCCCCACAGGTCGCCGAGGCGTCCGGCGGGCAATGCACCGAGTCCGAACAAGGCAAAAGCGCCGACACTGTAGGGCATCAATTCGGTCCAGTCGCTGTGGCCGAATTCAATGGCGATCTTTGCGACGGCAGTGGCAAAAATCAGCAGGAACATGTGGTCAACGGCATGTCCGATATTGAGCAGCAGGTTGACGGTAGGGGAGTGGCCGTCGGGGCGGCTCGCGGTTTGGGCTTGGGTGGCAGTCATGGCATCGAATTCTGCACCGGTTACAATCGTCTGTCTTTCGATGTTTTACCGTAAATCTGTCAGATATGGACAAACGTCAGCCTGCCCGCACCGCAGCCAGATCTTTGCCAGTGAGCAACGCTTTTGCCGTTGCGCCGGAGAGCCCGGTACAGGGTGATTTGAAACGGGCTGTGGTGATTCGCCACACCTCATACCCCAAGGGGCACCACATCCGGCCGCACTGGCATTCGCGGGCGCAGTTTGCCTATGCGATTGCGGGCACGATGCGTGTGCGTACTGCGCGCCATGCGTGGATCGTGCCGCCGTCGCGTGCATTGTGGATACCGGCGCACACGGCGCATGAAATCCAGATGTACGGGGCGGTGGCGATGCACAGCGCCTATGTGAACGAGGCGGCGGGTGCGGGCATGCCCGCTGCCTGTGCGGTGCTTGAGGTGACGTCCCTGGCGCGGGAACTGATCGTGCGTGCTGCTGCATTGCCGGCGGCATATGACGAAGGCGGTGACGATGGCCTGCTGATGCAATTGCTGATGGCAGAGATCCGCCGCCTGCCGTGCAGTGCGCTGGATCTGCCGCTGCCGGAGAGTGCGGACCTCACGCAGTTGTGCGAACGCATTCTTGCCGATCTTTCAAAGCGCCGTCCGAGTGTGCGCGATGCCGGCGAGATGAATACCAGCACGCGCACGCTGTACCGGCGTTTTCTCGGTGAAACCGGCATTACTTTCGCGCGCTGGAAACAGCAGGCGCGTCTGCTGGAGTCGATCCGCAGGCTGGCCGAAGGTGCGCCGGTAACGGCAGTGGCGATTGATCTGGGTTATGAAAGTCCCAGCGCATTTTCGACAATGTTCCGGCGCGCGTTGGGCGTGGCGCCACGGACATTTGCCAAGGCTTCTGAATTACCGGCTTATTCGAGGAAGCGTCTGTAAAACACGGCGATGGCTTGAGCGGTATCTTTTGCGGTCTTGTCGAGCATTGTGCCTTCGCGCAGGTCGCGGCCGAATTCGAGTTGCATGGCATTGATGCCGTCGGGACGGTGGCTGCCGTAGAGGTTAACGGTGTGTCCGCCGATGTAATTCGGGGCTTCAACGCGATCGGTCGGGACGGTGTCGTTTTCCGGCACGATGGCGTAACCCATGGCCGCAAAACGACCGAACACGCTGTCGGGCCCCGTTACACCTGCAGCACCGGCGCGAGCGAGCAGTGAACGTACCGTGTTTCCGTGGCGGGTGCCGCGCAGAATGGCTTCGCGGTAAGCGGTCTGGCCGTGGATGTCGAAGAGCATTGCCCGTGGAAATCGGGCACGGATTTCGTCGATGTGGCGGCGTATCGCGGCATGGTAGGCGTCATAGGCGGCCGCGCAACCAGATACGGCATAGGCCTCTTCGGCGGCGCGGTTGGCATCGATGTATTTGCGGTGGAAATTGGCGATGACCCGATAAGGAGACTTGCCGGTGAGCCGTTGCAGTTCATCGGCGATGCCGCGGGCGAGACGACTGGTATGGGCATCGGGCCGGTTGACGAAACGGCTGCCGACGCTGCTGCGTTCAATGCAGCCTGGTACTTCCTGCAGGCCGCCATGCGGCGCGGTGATGATGATCGGCAACTCGCCGGATACGGTTTGTATCGGTTCCGAGGCCTGTGCATGAATTGCAACGGCAGTCAGCAACAGGGCCGGCAACAGGCGGGTCAACGGTGATCTCCTTCCATCAGTCGAAAAAAACGCCGCGCATGGCGCGGCGTAGTCGTGATCAATGGCCACGGTTATTTCTGCTTGGCCCCGGAAATTTTCACCAGTTCGTTGATGCGCTTGTTTTCGTCACGGCGCCAGGCATCAAGCGTCGCGCGGTCGCCGCCCACCACTTCGATGCCCAGACCTTTAAGTTTCTCAGCAAAAGCGGGCTCGCGTACCGCAGTGACAATTTCCTTGCTGACCTTGCTCATGATTTCAGCCGGTGCGCGGGCAGGCGCAACGATACTGTACCAGGCGTTCATGGCATAGCCGGGAACCACTTCGCCGATTGCCGGCACTTCCGGAATCAGTGCTGCACGCTTGGCCGTGGTGACACCGAGCGGACGCAGACGTCCGGCCTTGATGTGCGGCAGCGCCGCAGGCAGCACGGCATAGGTGGTTTGCACTTCGTTGGCCAGAGCGTCGGTGATTGCCTGTGCGACGCCTTTATACGGAACATGAAGCATGTTGGTGCCGGTGAGATGGTTGAGCAGCACGCCGGAGAGGTGTTCGGAGGCGCCAGTGCCGGCCGAACCGTAGCGCAGTTTGCCCGGCTGCTTTTTCGCCAATTCAATCAGGTCTTTCAGCGATGTGACCGGCAACTGGTTGTTGGAGAGCAATACGAACGGTGTGACGCCGATCAGCGCCACCGACTGAAAATCGCGCGCAAGGTCGAATTTGATGTCGGCCAGCACCTGTGAAGCAACAAACAACTGCGACGTCAGCATCATCCAGGTGTAACCGTCGGGTGCGGCAGCCAGCGTCAGGTCGGCACTGATCGCACCGGCCGCTCCGGGGCGGGTATCGACAACGATGCGCTGTTTCCAGCTCTCGTACAAGCGGTCAGCCATCAGACGGCTGATGATGTCGGGGCCGGAGCCCGGGGCGCTGCCGATGATCAGGCGAATGGGTTTTTCCGGGAATTTATCCTGCGCGGCCTGGACTGACGGTGCCGCGAGCAGTGCCGGCACAACGAGCGCGACCAGCAGTTTCGTGATGATATTCATGTCAAATTCCTCCTCAGGTTTATGTTTTGCCAACCCCCGAATGATCGTGAATTTCGGGGCGCAGGGCAACCGCCATGTAACTTTTGCAGCAGCCCCAGCCTAACCGTTCTGGAACAGTGGGTAGTAATCGCGGTCCGCGGTAAACAGGTGACGCGCAACCACGTCGTTGGCCAGAAAATCGACCAGCGTGCCGAAACTTGCCGAGCCGTTTTTTACGGCGGCGTGCAGTTCTTCGGCCTTGCCCAGCAGGCGGTTATGCGCATTGCGGTGTTCTTCAAGCCGGATGTAGCCGCGTTCTTCAAGAATGGTTTCCTCGTGTTCAAAATGCTGCTTGAGGTGCCGCAGCAAGGCGACGAGTGCGGTATCGGTTACGGTCTTGTCCTGTTCACCGCCTGGAAGGGCGGCATTGATCAGTGTGTTGGCGAGGACGAACAATTCCTGGTGCTCGGCGTCGATATGCGCTTCGCCGCAGGCGTAGGCTTCACGCCATACCAGGCGCAATGCCGGTCCGCCGTCAGCAATCCATTTATCGGAATCTCCGCTGCGGTCAGTGACAATCCGGTTACGGCCGCTGTTTTTCGCGGTAAACAACGCAGTGTCGAGCCGCTTGAACCACTGGTCGGCGGTCTCGTCGCCGCTGCGTTCGGACACGCCGATGCTGATGGTCAGCGAACCCGCCCCCGGGAAATCATGGCTGGCGACACGTGCACGCAGATGTTCGGCCAGGGTTTCGGCATCGCGATAGCCGGTGGATACGGCCAGCACGACGAATTCCTCGCCGCTCCAGCGGAACAGAAGGTCAGCGGTGCGAATCTTGGCCTGGATCAGCCGGACCATCTCGCACAGGACTGTGTCACCGACCTGATGGCCATGAGTGTCGTTGACATCCTTGAAATGGTCGATGTCTATCAGCAGCGCCGACAGCGGTTGGCGGAAACGGATGCTGCGAGCCATTTCCGAAGCAACCACGCGCACGAGATGGGGGCGATTCCATGCGCCTGTCAGGTAGTCGGTGGAGCTGACTTTTTCAAGATTGGCGATGCGTTTTCGCAAGCGGTCAAGTTCGGCGTCGTGCATCACGACCGCGGCCTCGCCGAGGATCAGCATCCTGCCGTGCGGCACCGAAATGGACTGCGCATAAAGATCGGCTTTGCCGCCGTCACGTGCAGTGATGTTGACCGGCTGCCAGCCCTGTCCCGGCGCGCCGAGAACGTCACGCAGCGCGGCGGCGCCAAGGCAGGCCGGATCGAAAAACTGTGTGAAGCGTTCGTTGAACTGGTTCCGTCCGCTGTCATCAATCAATGCCAGCGGCAGCGGAAACTGCATGAATATTTTTCGTGCTTCAGGTTCAAGCAGACGCTGGATATCGATGTCGGGCATCAGCTTTTGAAGGGGTGTTTTTGCAGCATGATTTTACTGTTCTTGGCTTCAGGGCGCTAATTTTCGCCGGAGCAGTCACCGCACGGGAATTGAATCGGACGCCGCATGGCGCGGCGTCCGGGACACGGCCGATGACGGTTTTTACATGCGTTCGAACACGGCGGCGATACCCTGACCGCCGCCGATGCACATGGTGACCAGGGCATATCGGCCGCCGGTACGTTGCAGCTCGTACAACGCCTTGACCGTCAACAGTGCGCCGGTGGCGCCGATCGGGTGGCCGAGGCCGACTGCACCGCCGTTGGGATTGGTTTTTTGCGGGTCGAACTTGAGGTCGCAGGAAACGGCGAGCGCCTGCACCGCGAACGCCTCGTTGGATTCGATGACGTCCATGTCCTCGACCTTGAGACCGGCTCTTTTCAGCGCGTTCTGCACGGCCGGCACCGGGCCGATACCCATGATTTTTGGATCAACACCGGCGAGGCCGTACGACACCAGACGCGCCATCGGCTTGAGGCCGGCTTTTTGCGCGGCTTGCTTTTCCATCAGCACCACGGCGGCAGCGCCGTCGTTGATGCCCGAAGCGTTGCCCGCGGTGACCGATCCGCCTTCCTTCTTGAATGCGGCGCGCAGTTTGGCCAGACCTTCGAGTGTGACGTCGGCGCGCGGATGTTCATCCTTGTCGAACAGTGTCGTGCCTTTGCGGGTCTTCAGTTCGATCGGCAGGATCTGGTCCTTGAAATAGCCTTTTTCGATGGCGTTGATGGCGCGGCGGTGACTCTCCACAGCGAACGCGTCCTGCTGTTCGCGGGAGATTTTCCATTGCGCGGCAATGTTTTCCGCGGTGATGCCCATGTGCACGGTATCGAACGGGTCGGTCAGCGCGCCGACCATCATGTCGATGAAGCCGCCGTCGCCCATGCGCTGGCCCCAGCGCAGTGACGGCATGAGATAGCCGCCACGGCTCATCGATTCGGCGCCGCCGCCGACCGCGACATCGCAATCGCCGAGCATGATGCCCTGCGCTGCGGAAACGATGGCCTGCATGCCGCTGCCGCAGAGGCGGTTTACGGTCAGAGCCGTGGTGTCCTGCGGCAGGCCGCCCTTGATGCAGGCGACGCGCGAAAAATACATGTCCTTGGCTTCGCCGTGGATCACGTTGCCGAAGACCAGCTGGCCGACCTGTTTCGGGTCGATCTTCGCGCGGCTGACGGCCTCCTTGACCACCTGACCGGCAAGTTCGGTCGGGGCAATGTCCTTCAGCGCGCCACCGTAGTCACCGATCGCAGTCCGTACACCGCTGAGCACGACCACTTCGCGTCCGTTGTTCATGAAGATCTCCGTAAATAATTGATTTTAAACGTAATTATTAGATGCCCTTGAGGGGCTTGTTAACAGTCCAGAGTTTACGCTCGCTGATGCTGTGCAGCAATCGGGGTCAATGGCGGGTGCCGACTGCCGCTGTTGTCACTGCCGCTGCAAAAATTTCCTCGCTGTCGACGGCATCGAAGGCGTAGCGACGATTGCAGAATTCGCAATGCACTTCGACTTCACCGCGTTCGGCAATTACGCTGCGCACTTCGTCGCGACCGAGCATGCGCAGCATGCCGACGACGCGATCGCGCGAGCATGAACAGCGGAAATAGACCGGGCGCGGTTCGAACACGCGCAGGTCTTCTTCGTGAAACAGCCGGTGCAGCAACTTCTGTGGCTCAAGGCCCAGCAGTTCATCGGATTTTACGGTCGAGGCCAGATGCTCGGCGCGAGGCCATGCATCGTCATCGGCGGATTCGCGTTCCGGCAACTTCTGCAACAGCAGGCCTGCGCTGCGCTGTTCGTCGCAGGCGAGCCAGATGCGGGTGGCAATCTGTTCAGACGTCGCCATGTAATGTTCAAGCGCGGCGGCGATGCTGTCGGCGTCTAGATCAACGACGCCCTGATAACTCTGTTGTCCCGACTCCGGCACTAGGCTGATCGCAAAACGCCCGCTGCCCAGCAGCGTGCGCAGGTTGCCATCGGGAATGTCGCCTTCCCATTTTGCGGTCGCGCGCATCGCGTGATCCGACGTGCATTCGACCACAATCAGCTTGACCGGACCGCTGCCGTGCAACTGCAGGATCAGTGTTCCGTTGAATTTCAGGGTTGCTGCGAGCAGGGCGCCGGCGGCCATCAGTTCACCGAGCACCTTTCGCAGCGGAGCCGGATATTCGTGGCGTTCGATGACGGCTTGCCAGGTTGCGGCCAATTGCACCATTTCGCCGCGGATCGGCGCGTGTTCGAAAATGAAGCGCTGCAGGGAGTCGGTCATGGCTGTGGTGAATGGGTGACAGCTGGAATGATATGCGGTGGATTTATCTGCGGCTGCGCTGATACAACCTGAAACGCTCATCCTTGTCGCCAGGTCGGTGACCTTCCCAGATTTTTTTCCATTCTGAAGTCATCACCGATTCGTCCAGAGGGCGACCCTGTACCAACAGCAGGTCGCAGGACAAAGCCTTCGGTCTGGTTTCGACGCGTTGAGTCTTGATGTCGGCGAAATAATGCAGCATCGCGCGTTGCGCCTCGCCGAGTTCGCGACTGGCCATGCAGCGGTATTTCGCGGGCATTGCGCGGCCCATGTCGGCAATCATCGAGCGGTAGCTTTTCTGCGTGTCGACCCAGCCGATGAACAGCGTGCCCAAGAGGGCCCACACGGCAGTAATGCCGCCGGCCCAGACGATCAAGGGCCGTTCGGCGCTTTTCTTGAGTTTTATCAGCAGCGCGAACCAGCCTGCGGTGTAGGCCAGTCCAAGCGCAAAGGGTAGCCAGCGGAAGCCGAAGTCGTAGCCGGGCCGGATGGTATGAAGATGGCCGTGCAGTTTTGGCGGAATGCCGAGTTCCAGCGCACCCCAGTAAAACCAGCCGATGGCGATGAAAAAGGTGAAGCCCATCATGCTGAACCAGTACCAGCCATTGGCGGCACCGCGCCGCAGCGGATCAACCCCGGGGACTGCAAGCAATGCCAGCGGCAGCAGCATCGGCAAAGCGTAAAGTTCACGGAATTCGGATGAGAATCCGAGCAGCAGCAGTGTCACGCCGAATCCGAGTACGGGCAGCACGATCGTTGGCGACACCAGTTGATGCGCCCGTGCCGCGCGCCACAGCGCCCACAAAGCAATGGGCCAGGCCGGGAAGGTATACCAAGGGAGGATGCGCAGGTAGTAACCGAGGCCGTCGGCAGGATTGCGGGCGCCGAAAAAGCGCATCAGGTTTTCGGCAGTGACCCAGGCCTCGAACAGCGCGTGGTCGCGCTGATACAGCAAGGCAGGCCAGATGATCAGCCACGGCAGTGCGGCAACAACAGCCACCATCAGTGCAGCCGCGTAACGCGGTGTGCGCCAGTACGGTCCGGCCAGCGGCAGCAGCAGGGCGATCGCGGCGACGATCGCGGCTTCGGGTATGCCCTGCGTCATGAACACGATGCCGCAGGCGGTGCCGATCCAGAATCCGCCGGGTGCGGCGCGGCGCAGTGACAGCGCGGTGCCGTAGTAGGCCATCGCAAAGCCGGCAAGCGCCGCGACATCGGTGATCAACTGGTGGCCGCGGACGACAAGGCCCAATGAGCCCAGCAGCAGCAAAGCGGCGACCAGGCCATGGCGCGGTCCATGCAGTTCGCGGGAAGTGAAGGCGACGAACAGCAGCGCAAGGCCGATCCACAGGCCGGCGGCCAGCCGCGCGCCGTCGTGCAGTTCGAGGAATGGTGAAAACAGCAGTGCGCTGGCCGCCGCGATCAGGTGGAACAGCGGCGGCTTGTCGATAAACGGTTCACCGGCGATCTGCGGGATGATCCAGCTGCCGCCCTGCAGGATCTCGTAGACCACGCCAAAGGTGTAGGCCTCGTCGGGTTTCCACGGGTCGTGCCCGACCAGTCCCGGCAGCAGCCAGGCAAGGCCGAGGATGGCGATCAGCAGCGGGCGCAGCGCAATATGCAAAATGGCAACTCGTATTGTTGTTATAGCGGCTGATTATCGCATTCACGGCGCACTCGGCGCAGTGCCTGCCCGATTACTCGACGATTTTCAGCGCCTGCCCGGCAACCGGTTCACCCGCGGGGTAAAGCGCGTTGATGACCCGCAGGTGGCCCTCGGCAAACCGTCCCAGTGGCGAGGTTTTGGCCAGTTCTGCAAAAGTCTGACCGGGGCGGGCGGTGATCACGCGCATTCTCAACGGTTTTGCCTGTTCACGTTCCTTTGCCGTGATGGCATGGAAGCTTTGCAACGTGGCTTCCATGGCCACCTTGTGTTGGCGGAATGCGGCGTCAGAAGCTCCCTGCAGGCCGATGGCATACGCACTTTTGCCGAGAAACACCACGGCGACACGGGTCGGTTTGCCGGAGATCGCGAGTTCGGTGACTGCAGCCTTGAGGCCGCCGATGGTCGTCGGGGTGACGCTGCTGCCGCTGCCGAGCTTGAGGATTCTGCGCAGCACTTCTGCCGGCGATCCTTCCGCATTGCCTGCGCCGCGCAGATCGACCAGTGCATTGCGGTCGGGGCTCGTGGCGACGACGCTTTGTGTGCCGTTGCGAATTTTCCAGTCTTTGGGAAAGTGCAGCGTGAGTCCCAGACTGGCGTGATAGAAGATGTTGTTGCGCACGATACCTTGCGCGGGACTTTCCGCGAACACCATGCCCTCCATGTGTTTGAGGAATTCCTCGCGGTCGATGCGATTCCCGGTACTGGAGATTTTTCCGGCTTCGCGCACGACTTCCTGCAGGCGGGTGTCGTTGTCGGGGTGTGATGCAAACAGGCCGTGGTAACGGCGCGGTTCCCGGCCTTCGGCCTTGGCGACTTCGTTGTCGAACAGTTCCTGATTCTTCAGTACGCCGACAACCTTGATCATCGCCTGCGGGTCGTATCCGGTCCGTGCCAGATATTCAGCGCCGAGACGGTCGGCCTCGAGTTCGTGTTCGCGACCATAGCCGGAGAGCAGCGCGCCGCCGAGTGTATTGATCAGCATGTCGCCGGCGGCGTTGCGTACCTGAGGAACAAAAATCTGCAGCACTGACGCACCGACACTGGCGGCGGTTGCCGCTGACAATTGCTGTACCGAATGACGGGCTGTGACATGGCCGATTTCATGACCCAGTACCGCGGCCAGCTCGGCTTCGGAGTTCAGGTAGGCGAGGATGCCGCGGGTGACATAGATATAGCCGCCGGGCAGCGCGAAAGCGTTGATCTCGGGTGAATCCACCACCACGAACTGGTATTCGAGGCCGGGCCGATGGCTGCTCTTGGCCAGACGCTGGCCGATGTCACTGACATAGCGTTGCAGCGATGCGTCATCGTAGATGCCGTATTGGCTGCGTACTTTTTTGTCTTCGCTGCGACCGACACTGACTTCCTGCGACTCCGACATGGTGACGAAATTCGGATTGCCGGAAACCGGGTTGACTGCGCAGTTGGCAAGCGCGAGTGCAGACAACAATGCGCTGATTCGAATGAACGGGGTGATTTGCATGGGGTGATTTTAGCGCGCACCTGCGCCGATGCAGTGCAGGTGCATCATGCCGGTGCATTGCGCTCCAAATGCGGGCATGCGTGCACTGCGATGAAGCGCTGCTGTTTGCCGGCGGGTTTGTCCTTCATCCAGATCGATCCTGGAAATCTTTTTTAAACAACGAGTTGCGACGGTTTCTCGGGGACGTCAATTGGCTGGCACGCTTGCTGCAATAAGGCTGACAACAAAATCAAACTCTTCAAGGAGCGCAGCATGTCAGCTTTCAAGGATCCCTTCGACGCAGCAACATCCCTGACTCACGGTTGTTCCTGTGGTCACCACCACAGCGAAGCTGAACATCAGGCCGACTTGGCCGTGCAAACCAGCGATAGCGAGGCGCTGAGCAACCGTGTGGTCGAAGCCGCCGTGATGCGCGCCTTGTTTCCGCACGATGCGACGCGTCGGCGTTTCCTGAATGCAGTCGGCGCGAGCACCGCGATGGCGGCGATTTCATCGCTGTTTCCGCTGGGCATGGCGAAGGAAGCGTTTGCCCAGTCCACGGGTCCGCTGGAAAAATCATCGATCAAGGTTGGTTTCATTCCCATCACCTGCGCAACGCCGATCATCATGTCGCAACCGATGGGTTTTTACGGCCGTCAAGGACTGAACGTTGATGTGGTGAAAACCGCCGGCTGGGCGGTGATCCGTGACAAGACGCTGAACAAGGAGTACGACGCGGCGCACATGCTGTCGCCGATGCCGATTGCCATATCAATGGGCGTGGGTTCGAGCCCGATTCCCTACACCGTGCCGGCGATCGAGAACATCAACGGCCAGGCGATCACGCTGTCGATCAAGCACAAGGACAAACGGGATCCGAAGTCGTGGAAGGGATTCAAGTTTGCTGTGCCCTTCGACTATTCGATGCATAACTATCTGCTGCGTTATTACCTCGCCGAGCATGGTCTGGATCCGGACAAGGATGTGCAGATCCGTTCGGTGCCGCCGCCCGAGATGGTCGCGAACCTGCGTGCCGACAACATTGACGGTTTTCTGGCACCGGACCCGGTGAATCAGCGCGCGGTGTATGACGGCGTCGGTTTCATTCACACGCTGACCAAGGATCTGTGGCCGGGCCATCCCTGCTGCGCGTTCGCGGCGAGCAGGGAGTTCGTCACCAAGATGCCGAACACCTACCGTGCGCTGCTGAAAGCGATCATGGAAGCCACGGCTTTCGCTGCAAAGCCTGAAAACCGCAAGCAGATTGCCGAAGCGATTGCGCCAGCCAATTACCTCAATCAGCCGGTGACCGTGATCGAGCAGGTGCTCACCGGTACTTATGCCGACGGGCTGGGCAACGTCAAGAAAGATGCCAACCGCATCGACTTCGATCCCTTCCCCTGGCATTCGTTTGCGATCTGGATCATGACCCAGATGAAGCGTTGGGGGCAGGTCAAGGGTGATGTGGATTACGCCAAGGTTGCCCGCGAGGTGTTTCTCGCCACTGACGCTGCGAAGCTGATGAAAGACGTCGGCATGAAACCGCCGACAACCATCAGCAAGAAATTCTCGGTGATGGGCAAGGAGTTTGACCCGGCCAAGCCCGATGCCTATATCGCGAGTTTTGCCATCAAAAGAACGTAACCGGTTGAATGCCGTTTCGTGAGGAGTTACTGATGAAGCGTTTGTTGAATTGGCGTGCGCCCGCGCTGTCGTTTATGGTTTTTATGCTGATGATCGGCATCTGGCATGCACTGACTTTGCCCAAAGCCGCAGCGGTTACTGCCGAGTCCGAGTATGCGGCGCTGGTCGGTGCCGCTGCAGCCAGCGGGCAGAAGTCTGCATTTCCTTCGCCGGCGGATGTCGGGGCGAAAATCATGCAGCACCTGGGGGAGCCTTTTTATGACCGCGGCCCGAACGACAAGGGCATCGGCATCCAACTGGCTTATTCGATTGCACGCGTGCTTCTGGGATATCTTCTCGCGGCTTTGGTGGCGATTCCTGTCGGTTTCCTGATCGGCATGTCGCCAACGGTGTATCGCGCGCTGGATCCCTATATTCAGGTGCTGAAGCCGATCTCGCCGCTGGCGTGGATGCCGCTCGCGCTGTTCACGCTGAAAGACAGCTCGATCTCGGCGATTTTTGTGATTTTCATTTGTTCGTTGTGGCCAATGCTGATCAATACGGCTTTTGGTGTTTCCAGCGTGCGCAAGGAATGGCTGAATGTGGCTCGTACGCTTGAAGTCGGCAATCTGCGCACGGCCTTCCGTGTGATTCTGCCGGCAGCCGCCCCCACCATCATGACCGGCATGCGCATTTCAATCAGCATTGCCTGGCTGGTGATCGTGGCGGCCGAGATGCTGGTCGGCGGCACGGGCATCGGCTACTTCGTCTGGAACGAATGGAACAACCTGTCGATCACTAACATCATCACGGCCATTCTGGCGATCGGAATGGTGGGCATGCTGCTCGATCTGATGATGGCGAAGTTGACCAAACTCGTCACTTTCCCCGAATAAGGGCAGGAGAAAATCATGAGTGATCCCCTGATCCGTATCGAAGGTATTGCCAAGAAGTTCACCGGCCGTGATGGCGTCATCACCACGGTGTTTGAAGATCTGCACTTCGGCATCGAGCCTGGCGAGTTTGTCTGTCTGATTGGTCATTCCGGCTGCGGAAAAACCACCATCCTCAATGTGTTGTCGGGCCTTGAGCAGTCTTCCGAGGGTTACGTGTTTGTCGGTGGCCGCGAAGTCAGCGGTCCGAGTCTCGACCGTGCGGTGATTTTCCAGAGCCATGCGCTGATGCCCTGGCTCACAGTGATGGGCAATATCGCCTTTGCCGTGTCCTCGCGCTGGCCGGAATGGCATGACGAGAAGGTGCGCGAGCACAGCCAGAAATACATCGATCTGGTCAATCTGACCGGTTCAGAAAAAAAACGCCCGGCGGAACTCTCCGGCGGCATGAAGCAGCGTGTCGGTATTGCCCGCGCCCTGTCGATACAGCCGAAGATGCTGCTGATGGACGAGCCGTTTTCAGCGCTGGATGCGCTGACCCGCGGCGTGCTGCAGGAAGAGGTCCTGCGCATCTGCGCCGAGACCAAACAGACGGTGTTCATGATCACCCACGACGTTGACGAGGCGATCCTGCTCGCCGACAAGATCATCCTGATGACCAATGGTCCGCGCGCCAAGATTGCCGAAATCGTCGTCAACACCATGCCGCGCAGCCGCACCCGCCACGACCTGCACAAGCACCCGCATTACTACCGCATCCGCAACCACCTGATCGATTTTCTGGTTGACCGCTCGAAGATGTTTTCGAGCTCGGCCGCCGGTTATGACCCGCGCAATCCGCCGCTGGTGACGCCGGGCCTCGATCCCAGTGAGGCGCTTGCAGTCGATCCGGTCAAGCCACAGGCGGTTGGCGGCGCTCCGCTGGCTGTTGTGCGCTGAGCAATTGTTTAATCAAAAGTTTAATCAAAACCCAAGGAGAACCCTATGAAGAAGAGTGATGCACCCGAGGCGCTGCTGGCCGCTGCCAGCTTTTCAAAACCGATGAAACGCATCGACGTCACTGAAATGGTCGTCGAGTCACGCCTGAAAAAAGGACTGTCGTGGGCAAAGATTGCCAAGACCATCGGTACGAGCAAGGAGTGGGCGACCGCCGCATTGCTCGGCCAGATGCAGATGACCAAGGCCCAGGCAGAAGCCGCCGGCAAACTGCTGGGACTCCCGCCTTACGCGGTGCTGTTGCTGCAGCAGGTGCCGTACAAGGGATCGCTGCCAACCGCGGTACCGACCGATCCGCTGATCTACCGTTTTTACGAACTGGTGAGCGTTTACGGCACGACCTTCAAGGAACTGATTCATGAAGAGTTCGGCGACGGCATCATGAGCGCGATCGATTTCAAGATGGATATGAAGCGCGAAGCGGATCCGAATGGTGATCGCGTAAAGATCGTGATGAGCGGCAAGTATCTGTCGTACAAGACGTACTGAGAAGACGCACAGATCATCGGGGAAATTTCCCCCCAGATCCGGCGGGATGAGCGGACGACTTTTACCGTTCATCCCGTTACCTTTTTAAAAACAGGAGAATTTGCATGACATCCGATCGCAGAAAATTCCTCAAAGGCGGCGCTGTTGCCGCCACCGGCGCCGCCATTGCCGGATTCCCGATGATTTCAAAGGCGCAGTCGGCCCAGACCTTTACCTGGAAAATGACCAGCGCCTATCCCAAGGGCGCACCGTTTTACATGGACGGTCCGGGCAGTGCGACCGATCTGGCCAAACGCATTGAGGCGATGTCCAACGGCCGGCTGAAAATCCAGGTTTTCGGCGCCGGCGAACTGATCCCGGCTTTGGAAGGGTTTGATGCAGTGCGTGCCGGCACGGTGGAAATGAATCACGCCAACAGCTATTTCTGGACCGGCAAAACTTTCGCCGCCCAGTATTTCACAGCAGTGCCGTTTGGATTGAATTTCCAGGGGATGAATGGATGGCTCTACGACGGCGGCGGCATCAAACTTTGGAATGAGGTTTACGCACCTTTCGGAATGGTGGCGATGCCTTGCGGCAATACCGGTGTGCAAATGACCGGCTGGTTCAAGAAGGAAATCAAGTCGGTTGCAGATTTCAAAGGACTGAAAATGCGTATTCCGGGCCTTGCCGGCAAGGTTTACGCGGCGCTGGGTGTAGATGTGAAACTGCTGCCGGGTGGAGAAATTTTCCCAGCGCTCGAACGTGGCGTGATCGACGCGGCGGAATTCGTCGGCCCGTATCAGGACCGCCGCCTGGGCTTGCAGAAAGCCGCCAAGTACTACTACACCACCGGCTGGCACGAGACGGCCACCGTATCGGAACTGCTCATCAACAAGGCGGCATGGGAAAAGCTGCCGAAGGATCTGCAGGCCGTGGTCGAAAATGCTGCGGCTGCCTGCAACGTGATCAGCGAAGCCTGGTGTCAGCGTACCAACGCCGAAGCGATGGAGGATCTGGTGAAGAACCAGAAAGTCATCGCCCAGCCCTTGCCCGATGCCGTAGTCAAAGCGTTGCGCGAAACCACCAAGAAGGTGCTGGACGAAGCGGTTGCGAAGGATCCGCTGGTGAAGAAGGTGCACGACTCGTATATGGCGTACAAGGCCAAATACGATGCGTGGGCGGGTTACAGCGAAACCGTTTACCACAACAAGATCCGTGGCTGAGACGCGCACATCCGGCATACGTGCCGGGATCGAACGTTTCACCGATCTCACCGGCCGGGCCACTTCGTGGCTCGTGCTGGTGATCGTCGTGCTGATGGCCGTCAATGTGCTGCTGCGCTATCTGTTCAGTTACGGCACGGTATGGGCCCAGGAACTGGAATGGCATCTGCTGGCGCCATTGATTCTGTTTGGAATGAGTTATGCGCTGCTGCATGGCGAACATGTACGGGTTGATGTGTTTTACGCGCACTTCTCGCCGCGTAAAAAACTGTATGTCGATCTGTTGGCTTCCGCGCTGTCCATTGCCATCTCGGCGATCATCATCTGGTTGTCCATGAAATATGTTCAACAGGCGTTTGTTATCGGTGAGCAATCTTCTGATCCCGGTGGTTTGCCTTATCGGTGGCTTCTTAAGTCGTTGATTCCAATAGGATTTTTGTTTCTGATCCTGCAGTCTGTCGCGATTGCGCTAGGTGCCTGGGACAATTTGAAAGCGCTGCGCAAATGAGTGGAACAGAAGCACTCGTCGTCCTGATGCTGGTCGCTTTTTTTGGTTTGCTGATGGCGGGCGTGCCGGTGGCACTGACTTTGGCCACCACCGGTTTTGTGTTCGGTTTTCTCGGATTCGGCCCGGATCTTTTCAATTTGCTGCCTGCCCGAATCTATGGCGTGGTGGCCAATTACCAGTGGCTGGCGATTCCGCTGTTTGTATTCATGGGCGTGATGCTGGAGAAATCCCGGCTCGCCGATGACCTGCTGGATGTGGTCGGGCATATTGCCGGCGGTCTTCGCGGCGGCATGGCGATCGGCATCATCGCCGTCGGTGTATTGATGGGGGCGACCACCGGCATTGTCGGTGCAACCGTAATCACGCTCGGCCTGCTGACACTGCCGACGTTACTCAAGCGTGGTTATCACCCGGGCATCGCCTGCGGCGCGATCTGTGCGTCGGGTACGCTGGGTCAGATCATCCCGCCCAGCCTGATCCTGATCCTGCTTTCGGACATCCTGCAACTCTCGGTGGGAACCATGTTTGCGGCCGCCGTGGTGCCGGGCATGGTGCTTGCAGCGATCTACTGCGTTTACATTGTCATCATCGGCATGGTGAAGCCGGAATGGGTGCCGCCGATTCCGGTCGAAGAGCGCGATGCCGTGTCGCGACGCCAGTTGTGGACCCGCTTCTTCAAGGTTGTTGTGCCACCGGTTCTGCTGGTGATGGCCGTGCTCGGGTCGATCATCGGCGGTGTGGCGGCGCCGACTGAGGCGGCGTCGATGGGCGCACTGGGTTCAATCCTGGTCACGTCGTTTGCAGGAAGATTCTCTTTTCAGGTTCTTCGTGATACCTGTCAGTCGACCACCAAAATCACGGCGATGATGATGTTCATCCTGATCTGTGCCCAGGTGTTTGCACTGGCTTTCCGCGGCTTGCACGGCGAGGACCTGATCAATGACCTGTTTGAATTCCTGCCTGGCGGAGTCAATGCCGACATCTGGTTTCTGATTGCGCTGATCTTCTTTCTCGGATTTTTTATCGAATGGATCGAGATCAGCTATATCGCCGTGCCGTTGTTCCTGCCGATTTTTGCAGCGCAGAACGTCGACCTGGTATGGCTGGGCATGCTGATCTGCGTGACCATGCAGACGTCTTTCCTGACGCCGCCTTTTGGCTGGGCGTTGTTTTTCCTGCGCGGCGTGGCGCCGAAGGAAGTGACCACCCGTCATATGTACATGGGCGTCATTCCGTTTGTGGGGATGCAGATGCTGGCCGTGCTGCTGGTATTCCTGTTTCCGCAACTGGCGCTGTGGCTGCCTAAAACCATTGGATGGTAGGCAACGGACCTGCCGGGAAAAAGCCCCGCGCTTGCGGGGCTTTTTATTTCTGTTCCCTGAGCATCCGTTCGATGGCTGCTGAACCGTCATCGCGATTATTGTCTCGCGATTCAGGCGGAGGCACGGGAATATCCGGGTTCGACTGCTCGAGCCTGATTTCAATTTTTGCCGGGTCGATGGCCTCTGTTTTATTGATGAAGCCGGTGACCAGCCCCGGCCAGAAAATCAGGATGGCTACCAGCAGCAGCTGCATGCATACCCATGGCACGGCGCCCCAGTAGATATCGGAACTTTTGACTTCCTTGGGGGCTACGCCGCGCAGATAAAACAGCGCGAAGCCGAAGGGCGGATGCATGAAGGAGGTCTGCATATTGGCGCCGAGCAGGACACCGAACCAGATCAGGTCGATGCCCAGCTTGGCGGCGACCGGCGCCAGCAGCGGGATCACGATGAAGGCGATCTCGAAAAAGTCGAGAAAAAACGCGAGTACGAAAATGAACAGGTTGACCGCAATCAGGAATCCGGTGACACCGCCGGGCAGGGACAACAGGTGCTGTTCAATCCACAGATCGCCATCCATGCCGCGGAAGACCAGCCCGAAAACGGTGGAACCGATGAGGATGAAAATCACCATCGCGGTGATGCGCATGGTCGAGTTCATGCTCTGCCACAGCAGGTTCCACGTCAGCCGGCGATGCAAAGCCGCGAGAGCGATGGCGCCGACTGCCCCCATCGCGCCGCCTTCGGTGGGTGTGGCGACGCCCATCAGGATGGTGCCGAGTACCAGGAACATCAGTACCAGCGACGGAACCATGCCGCGCAGCACGCGCCACACCAGCGGCCAGCCCTGCAGCGTGCGCGCTGAGGCGGGCAGCGGCGGCATCGCATCGGGCCGGAACCTTGAGACCAGGAATACGAACAGACAGAACAGCAGAACCTGCATGATGGAGGGGCCGATGGCGCCGGCATACATATCGCCCACAGATCGGCCAAGCTGGTCGGCCAGTACAATCAGAACGAGGGAGGGCGGGATCAGCTGGGTGATGGTGCCGGATGCGGCAATCACGCCGGTCGCCATGCGCATGTTGTAGCCATAACGGATCATCACCGGTAGCGAGATCAGGCCCATAGCAATCACCGATGCCGCGACCGTGCCGGTAATCGCACCGAGCAGTGCGCCGACAAAAATGACCGCATAGGCCAGGCCACCTCTGACCGAACCGAACAGCTGACCGGTGCCTTCGAGCAGGTCTTCAGCCAGACCGCAGCGTTCCAGAACTGCCCCCATGAACGTAAAGAAGGGGATCGACAGCAGCAGATCGTTGGCGAGGATGCCGAACACCCGTTCCGGCAGCGCCTGCATCAGGGCCCACTGGAAATAGCCAAGTTCGATGCCGATGATGCCAAACAGCAATCCGACTGCGCCCAGTGAAAATGCAACCGGATAGCCGATCAGCATGAACGCGATCAGCCCACCGAACATCAGCGGCGCCATCAGTTCGCGGTCAATCACTGCAACGGTCTTTCGTAATTGGCGTCGAGGCTGGTGCGTCCGCAGAGCGCGGCCATGCGTTTGATGATTTCGGAAATTCCCTGCAGGGCCAGCAGCAGGAAGCCCAGAGGCACCAGCAGCTTGACCGGCCAGCGCAGCAGGCCGCCGGCATTGCTGGAGGTTTCACTGATGGTGTAGGCGTTCAGGAACATCGGCCAGGAAAACCAGCCAATCATGATCACCATCGGCAACAGGAACAGCACGCCGCCGAGAAGATCCACCCACAAGCGGGTGCGGTCTTTGTAGCGGCTGTAGAGCACATCAACGCGAACATGCTGATTGGTTTTCAGCGTGGTTGCCGCGCCGAGCATGACGATGCCTCCGAACAGGTACCACTGGATTTCGAGCCAGGCGTTTGAGCTGATGCTGAAGCCATAACGCAGCACGGCATTGCCGGCGCTGATGATGCAGGCGATGAGTACCAGCCAGCAGGCGATGCGGCCGGCTTTTTCGTTCAGCACGTCAATCAGGGCGGCGATGCGGAGCAGTGCGTTCATTGGGAATTGCGGTTGTTCCGGGTGATGACTCCAGACGGTAACAGTCTATCAAGGTTAATGGTCGTGGTAACAGTCTGCGGTAGACTTCTGGCATGTACCTTGCATGTACTTTGCATGTTGGTAATCAAAATCTTCAAATCATGAGAGCGGGTAAAAACTGATGATCAATACACTGCGCGGCATCCGTGGCATGGCTGTCGCTCCGCACGCGCTGGCTTCGCAATCGGCACTGGCCGTGCTGCGCGAAGGCGGCAATGCCATTGAGGCGATGATTGCCGCCGCGGCGACAATCGCCGTGGTCTACCCGCACATGAATTCGATCGGTGGTGACAGTTTCTGGCTCCTGCATGTGCCGGGTGAGGCACCGGGAGCCATTGACGCCTGTGGCGCTGCGGCAGGGATGGCATCACGCGACTGGTATGCGGAACGTGGCCACCGGCAAGGTATTCCTCACCGCGGTGGCGTGGCGGCCAACACTGTCGCGGGCACCATTTCAGGCTGGGGCGCAGCCCACGAACTGTCGCGCAAGGCCTTGGGCGGTCGGTTGCCGCTGACTCGGCTGCTGGAAGATGCAATCTTCTATGCTCGCTATGGCATTCCGGTCACGATGAGCCAGTCATCATTGACTGCGGCCAAGCTGGATGAACTGCAGTTGCAGCCTGGATTTGCCGAAACTTTCCTGGTGGATGGTGTTGCGCCTGAAGGCGGCAGCCGGTTTTACCAGTCCAGGCTTGCCGCTACGCTGGAGCGTATTGCACGGGCAGGCACGGCGGATTTTTATCGCGGCGAACTGGCGCAATCCATGGCCGAAGATCTGGTGCGTGTGGACAGTCCCCTGACGGCCCGTGATCTGGCAGGTCATCGCGCACAGTTGGTAGATCCTTTGAAGCTGAAACATTCTGCGGGTGCTGTACACAACATGACGCCGCCGACTCAGGGTGTGGTGTCTTTGCTGATCCTCGGTATTCTGGATGTGCTCGATATTGGCGCGGTACCGCAGGGTAGTGCTGATTATGTGCATCTGTGTGTCGAGGCGACCAAGCAGGCATTCCGAGTACGTGATCGCTATGTCACTGATCCGAGGTACATGAAAGTTACGGCGCAGGATCTGCTCAAGGCGGAGCATGTGCGTGAACTGGCGCAGCGTATCGACCGCCGCCGTGCCGAACCCTGGGGCGGGAAGACGCAGGCGGGTGACACGATCTGGATGGGAGTGATCGATGGCGAAGGCCGTGCAGTGTCGTTTATCCAGAGCATTTATCACGAATTCGGTTCCGGCATCGTGCTGCCATCGAGCGGCGTCAACTGGCAGAACCGCGGCTGCAGTTTTTCATTGGATCCGACTGCACTGAATGCGCTGGAGCCTGGTCGCAAGCCATTCCACACCTTGAATCCTGCAATGGCCCGTTTGTCAGACGGTCGCACAGTCGTCTACGGCACGATGGGCGGTGACGGTCAGCCGCAGACTCAATGTGCAATATTTACGCGGGCGATAGCGCATGGCATGTCGCCGCAGGCCGCGGTGAGTGCGCCGCGCTGGCTGCTCGGTCGTACCTGGGGCAAACCCAGTGAGTCCCTGAAGCTGGAATCGCGTTTCGACGCTGGCGTGGTACGCGAACTGAGTGAACGCGGTCACGATGTCGAAATCATCGGCGCGTACGATGAAACCGTCGGCCATGCCGGGATGATCATCCGGCATGCCGACGGTGTGCTTGAGGGCGGGGCTGATCCGCGCAGCGATGGCGCGGTCGCTGCTTACTGAGTCAGTCCTGAATCAGAGGGCGTCTGCGACGGCCTTGCCGAGGTCGGCCGTACTCGCTTTGCCGCCGAGGTCCGGCGTTTTCGGGCCTTCCAGCAGTACTGTTTCAATCGCCTTGACCACGGCGGCGCCAGCCTCTTCACAGCCGAGGTGGTCGAGCATCATTGCTCCGGCCCAGATCATGCCGACCGGGTTGGCGATTTTTTTGCCGTAGATGTCGGGCGCCGAGCCGTGTACCGGTTCGAACAACGAGGGGAATTTCTTCTCGGGGTTCATGTTGGCCGACGGTGCAATGCCGATGGTGCCGGTGGCTGCAGGTCCGAGGTCGGAGAGGATGTCGCCAAACAGGTTGGAGGCAACGACCACGTCAAACCAGTCCGGGTGCATCACAAAATGCGCGGTCAGGATGTCGATGTGGTACTGGTCAGTTTTGATCTGGGGATACTTTGCCGCCATTTCCTTGACGCGCTCATCCCAATACGGCATCGATATCGAGATGCCGTTGGACTTGGTCGCCGAGGTCAGGTGTTTTTTCGGCCGCTTGTTGGCCAGTTCGTAGGCGAACTTGAGAATGCGGTCGACCCCCTGGCGCGAAAAGATCGCCTGCTGGGTTACGAACTCGCGCTCGGTACCGCCGAACATGCGGCCGCCCACGGATGAGTATTCGCCTTCGCTGTTTTCACGCACCACCCAGAAGTCGATGTCCCCGGGTTTGCGGTCGGCGAGCGGGCATTTCATGCCGGGCATCAGGCGCACCGGACGCAGATTGACGTACTGGTCATAGCCGCGGCGGAACGGAATCAGAAGTCCCCACAGCGAAATGTGGTCAGGCAGCATCGCCGGCCAGCCCACGGCGCCAAAATATACCGCGTCATGTTTTTCAAGCTGCTGCAGACCATCCTCCGGCATCATCCGGCCGTGTTTGGCGTGGTAATCACAACTCCAGTCCAGTTCATCGAACTTGAACTGGATATCGAATTTACGGCCGACGGTTTCGAGTACGCGCAGGCCTTCCGGCATGACTTCCTTGCCAATGCCGTCACCGGGGATTACGGCGATGCGGAACGATTTCATTTGCAGGTCTCCTCGTGGGGGCTGGGATAGGGATTTTTGGTTAGTGGAGGCCACCAAAACAAAGGGCAGCCCATTGGGCTGCCCTGGTATTTGCTACGCAACAGGCATCAGGCCGCAGCTTCTTTGGCCTTGGCGGGGGTGCGTTTGCCGTATTTCTGGTTGAATTTCTCGACGCGACCAGCGGTGTCGAGGATTTTCTGTTTTCCGGTATAGAACGGGTGGCAGGCTGAACAGACCTCGACATGCAGGTCTTTGGCCATGGTCGAACGCGTCTGCCATTTGTTTCCGCAGCTGCAAGCCACTGATATTTCAATATATTCCGGGTGTACGTCGGCTTTCATGGCGATATCCTGAGCGTGGTGCCCGCGACAATGCGGGAAACCAGTAATTATCGCGAAATTCGGCCATTACAGCAAGGCCCTTCTGCTTTTGGCTTTTCCGGGGAAAAGATGCTGAAGGCCACTTGCCTGACGCTTACTGCGAAATTAATGCGGTTATTTCGCCGCCCAAGACCAGGGATTTTCCGTAGGCCGCGTCAACCTGATCGAAGGTCGAGCTGACAAAACTGCGGTAGCCGTGGGCACTGTGCTGGATGAAATAGACCTTGCCGGGTTCCGTGACGAGATTGATAGAGCCGCTGTCCCCGGCCATGCCGCGCAGACGGTGTTTCCCGGCGGGAACTTCGATGCGCATATAAGTACCGCGGTAGGTTGAGCCGATCATGATGTCATCCAGTGCAACCGGGGCAACATAGCCGGGTTCAAGTGCATGACGTGCGAGGTAAATGACCGCTTTGCCGGGAATTGCCTCAAAGCGCTTTGCGGCGGCGTCTTCAGGAGGAGGGGGCAGTTGTGCGCAAGCTGCGGACAGCAGGGTGAGAAATGTAATCAGTAGAAGTCTGGTCATGGCGTGGCTCCAAGCAAATGGTTGAATGGAACGCTCCCGTATCTAGCCTACACCGGGAATATACAAGCTGCCCTACAGTGGTGGCAGCAAAAGGCTAACAGGCCAGCTTGGGCGGTAATTCCGTCACATCGCTGTGACAATCAGTTGGGATTACAGCTCAGCAGTGCGTGAAAGCAGAGCAGATTCCGGCCGCAACGTGAATTCAGGTGTTCAACCCGGCTTGCGCCGGCAGGACTCAATGAGCCGGATTAGCCGCGGCGCATCGAATCGAAGAAATCCGCGTTGTTCTTGGTGGCGCGAACCTTGTCGAGAAGGAATTCGGTCGCTTCCAGTTCATCCATCGGATACAGAAGTTTGCGCAGCACCCAGATTTTCTGAAGCACGTCTTTCGGCACCAGAAGTTCTTCTCGCCGGGTGCCGGAGCGGTTGACGTTGATCGCAGGGAAAATGCGCTTTTCGTACATGCGCCGGTCAAGATGGATTTCCATATTGCCGGTGCCTTTGAATTCTTCGTAGATCACGTCGTCCATGCGCGAACCGGTATCGATCAGCGCGGTGGCGAGGATGGTCAGGGAGCCGCCTTCCTCGACATTGCGCGCGGCGCCGAAGAAACGCTTCGGGCGCTGCAGGGCGTTGGCATCGACGCCGCCGGTCAGCACCTTGCCTGAGGCCGGCACCACGGTGTTGTAGGCGCGGGCGAGACGGGTGATCGAATCGAGCAGGATCACCACGTCTTTTTTGTGTTCGACCAGGCGTTTGGCCTTTTCGATCACCATTTCCGCGACTTGTACGTGACGGCTGGCGGGCTCATCAAAGGTCGATGACAGGACTTCGCCCTTTACCGAACGCTGCATTTCCGTCACCTCTTCCGGTCGTTCGTCGATCAGCAGAACGATCAACACGACTTCAGGATGATTGGAGGTGATGGCATGGGCGATGTGCTGCATCAGCACGGTCTTGCCGGCCTTGGGCGGTGACACGATCAGGCCGCGCTGGCCTTTGCCGATGGGGGCGATGATGTCGATGATGCGGCCGGTGAAGTTTTCCTCGGCCTTGATGTCGCGTTCGAGCTTGAGGTGTTCTGTCGGGTGGTACGGCGTCAGATTCTCGAAAAGAATCTTGTGCTTGGAATTCTCGGGAGAGTCGTCATTGACCTTGTCGACTTTCACCAGTGCGAAATAACGTTCGCCTTCCTTCGGCGTGCGGATCTCGCCTTCGATGGTGTCGCCGGTGTGCAGATTGAAGCGGCGGATCTGCGAGGGCGAGACATAAATATCGTCGGTGCCGGCCAGATACGAGGTATCCGGAGAACGCAGGAAACCGAAACCATCGGGCAGCACTTCAAGCGTGCCGCCCCCGAAGATGGATTCCCCTTTCTTTGCCTGGTTTTTAAGCAGTGCAAAGATCAGTTCCTGCTTGCGCAGTCGGTTGGCGCCGTCGATCTCGTTTTTGACGGCCATATCGACGAGTTCGCCGACGTGGAGATTTTTAAGGTCGGATAAATGCATGGACTTCGGGCGCTGATCGCGGAAGAAACTGGGAAAGAAACAGGGAAATTTAAGAAGGGAAGGGCGGTGCTGCGTGAATCTGTGCCAACGCCTGAATTATCTTTTGGTATTCGACCCGCTGATTTTGCGACGGGCGGTGTAACAGGCGTTGGCGAAGGGTATAGCGTTCAGATATGGCTGTCAATAAACGCGGTCAACTGCGATTTGGATAATGCGCCTACCTTGGTTGCTTCGACAGATCCGTTCTTGAACAGCATCAGCGTCGGGATGCCGCGAATGCCGTATTTCGGCGGTGTGGCCTGGTTGTCGTCGATGTTCAGTTTGGCAACCTTCAGCCGACCGGAGTACTCACGGGCGACTTCATCGAGTATGGGGGCAATCATCTTGCAGGGGCCGCACCACTCTGCCCAGTAGTCCACCAGCACCGGGGTCGCAGATTGCAGTACCTCGGGATCAAAGGAATCATCGGTTACGTGATGAATATGCTCACTCATTTTGGTCCTGCCTTGTCGGATATGGAAAATATTCTGCTGCGGGGCCGCAGCAAGGAATGGAGAATCCATGCTATCCAAAAACCCCGCATTTGGGAAGCAGCGCACCGCTTTGGGGCGTTGTGCATGCCGTCCCGCATCATCTGGTAAAATGGCGTCTGGCAAACCCCATTTCAAGACCGGTTATTCAGGAAATTCCATGACTTACGTTGTTACTGAGTCCTGCATCAAGTGCAAATATTCCGATTGTGTCGATGTCTGCCCCGTGGACTGTTTTCGCGAAGGGCCGAACATGCTGGTCATCGATCCGGATGAGTGTATTGATTGCACCTTGTGCGTGGCCGAATGCCCGGTTGAGGCGATTTTTGCCGAAGATGACGTCCCCGATGATCAGCGTGAATTCACTGCATTGAATGCCGAACTGGCCAAGGTGTGGAAGCCGATCATCGAGAAAAAAGATGCGCCGGCCGATGCCGATGAATGGGCCAAGGTCAAAGAGAAGAAACATCTGATCGAGAAGTAACGGCGCGCCCAGCGCCTTTTTGGCGGCAGGTTTATCATTCCTGCCCATGCCAGCCGCTGCAGAATTTCCAAGAATTTCCCACGATGACGTCTTTGTCCGGCTGACGCAGTCGCCGGCAGGACGTGTTTGCGTTGTCACGCCCAATCACCGGCTTTCACTCGCACTGCAGCGCGAGTTCGGCGAACGCCAGGCGATGCTCGGTGAATTACTCTGGGAATCGGCTGACATACTGCCGTGGAGCGAGTTTCTCGAACGTGTCAGCGAAGATGTTCGTTATTCCGATCTCGCTCCATTGCCCCTAGTGCTGACTGCCGCGCAGTCGCAGGCCTTGTGGGAGAACCTGTTGCGCGCGTCACCGACCGGGGAAGCGCTACTGGCGGTTGCCGATGCCGCACGTCTCGCGCATGAGGCCTGGCAGCTTTCGCGCATCTGGCGACTGGAACCGCATCTGCGTGATGCTGCACAGAATGAAGACGGCAAGGCATTCAAGGACTGGGCGCCACGCTACGAGCGCACACTGCTTCGCAATGGCCTGATGGATGCCGTGCAACTGGCAGATCGCATCCTGCCGCTGATGAAAGAAGGCCGTATCCGCAAGCCGCAGACATTGCTGGCTTATGGTTTCGACAGTTTTACGCCGCAGCAGGCGGACTTTCTAGGCGGATTGCAGAAGTCCGGCAGCGAGATATTGCTCTCGGGCCCGTCAAAACGCACTGGACGCGTGTTGCGCATGCCCTGCGCTGATGGCGAGCAGGAAATTCGTCGTGCCGCGGCATGGGCCCGCTCCCGTCTTGAGGCGGGACATACGCGCATCGGCATCGTAGTACCAGATCTGGCCGCGAGCCGTGCCGCAGTCGTGCGTCTGTTCAGTGCTGCCATGGCTCCGGATTACGCTCTGCCTGATGTGCCCGGGCGCATGCTGCCGTTCAATCTGTCGCTCGGCGTTCCACTTGCAAACTATCCTCTGGTCAACACCGCAATGCTGCTGCTCGAACTTGCGGGCAGGGAGATCGAGTTTGAACGCGCCAGCCGCGTGCTGCGTTCGCCGTTTATCGCAGGTGCGGAAACCGAACGATCGGGCCGCGCTTTATTGGACATCGAGTTGCGTCGCCGCGCAGAACCGTCACTGACGCTGGATCAACTGCAGAATCTGGTCGCAAGGCAGGATGTGGTTTGTCCACAACTGGCGCGGTTATTGACCGTGTTCGCCGGATTTCGCAAAGACCGTCTCTTTGGTGCACAGGCGCCATCGCAATGGGCGAGGGCGTTTTCGGAAGCGCTGGGGGTTGCCGGATTCCCCGGTGAACGCGCACTGGATTCTGCTGAATATCAGACCCTGAAGCGCTGGCACGAAGTGTTAGCCGGATTTGCGGCCATGGATCGCGTGGTGCCGCGCATGGTTGATGCGGAAGCGCTGTCGCGTTTGCGGCGGATGACGGTTGAAACACTGTTCCAGCCGGAAACACCGGATGTGCCGGTCCAGATACTTGGTGTGCTCGAAACGTCAGGACTGACTTTCGACTGCCTGTGGGTCATGGGACTCGACGATGAACACTGGCCCCCGCCGCAACGCCCAAACCCTTTTTTGCCGCTCTCCGTTCAGCGCGCCGCGGGTTTGCCGCAATGTTCTCCGGCTGATGCACTTGCAGCGGCGCGCGGTATAACCGAACGCTGGTGCGCCGCGGCTGAAGAGGTGGTGTTGAGCCATCCACTTCAGGAAGATGATCGTGATTTGCGGCCCAGCGCATTGATTGCGCGGATCGCTGAAACGGCTCCCGAGATCACTTATTATCCGGATTTCCGCAATGCAGTTCACGAAATGCGAGGCGTTGAGCGTGTAGTCGATGATCAGTTGCCGTCGCTGTTTGAAGGTCAGGTCACCGGTGGCGGCACAGGGCTGCTCAAGGATCAGGCCGCCTGTCCTTTCCGCGCGGGCGCCAAGCATCGTCTGCATGCCGACGCGCCGGAAGTGCCGCACACGGGACTCAATGCGCTGGAACGCGGCAATCTGGTGCATCACGTTCTGGCCAGGGTCTGGGCCGAATTGCGCAGCAGCGATGCGCTGCGCGCGATCGACGCTGATTCACTGGAACTTTTGCTGGGCAAAGCCACGGACATCGCTATGGAACGCATTCAGCGTGATCGGCCGATAGCCCTGACGGGTCTTTTCGCAGAGATCGAAAAGCGGCGTCTGATCGGTTTGGCGCGCGACTGGCTGGATGAAGACCGCAAACGCGAAGCATTCACCGTCATTGCCGTCGAGGACAAGCGCGGGATGGCCATCGGCGGACTCCAGCTCAATGCGCGGCTCGACCGTGTCGACGAAACCGCCGATGGTCGCCGTATTGTCATCGACTACAAAACCGGTAATGCAAGTGCCGCGGACATGCTCGGCGAACGGCCTGAAGAACCGCAGTTGCCTTTGTATCTGCTGACTGCGGAGCCCGATGCTGCCGCCGTGGCATTTGCGCGGGTGCGCACCGGCAGGACGGCTTATGTCGGGCTGGCTCGCGATGGCGATTTGTTGCCGGGCGTCAAGGCCCATGCCGAGTCCAAATACATTGAGCAGTATCCGGAATGGGCGGATCTGGTCACTGCCTGGCGCAAGGATCTGGAGCGCATTGCGATACAGTTTGCTGACGGTATTTCGTTTGTGGATCCCAAACGTTATCCGCAGACATGCCAGTTCTGCGACCAGCAGCCGTTCTGCCGCATCCGTGAGCGCATGGGCGAGCCTGACACTGACGAGGAGGGCGGCGAATGACGGCGGTCATACCCGATCTGGCACAGCGCCGCGAGGCGCTGGATCCGCAGCGCTCATTCATCGTCCAGGCGCCGGCAGGTTCGGGTAAAACCGAACTGCTGATCCAGCGTTACCTGTTGCTGCTTGCGCGTGTGAAGCATGCGGAAGAAATCATCGCGGTGACGTTCACCAAAAAAGCCGCAGGCGAAATGCGTGAGCGCGTGCTGCAGGCGCTCGCGGATGCGCAGGCGGGCAAAAGGCCGGAAAGTCCGCATGAAGAATTGACGCTGAGGCTTGCCGCCGCCGCATTGCAGCACGATCACGAATCGGGATGGTGCCTCATCGACAATCCGGCGCAGCTGCGCATCCAGACCATCGATGCCCTGTGTGCAGGCCTGACGCGGCAGATGCCGGTGCTGTCACAGTTCGGCGCCCAGCCGGACAGCACCGAAGACGCTGAAATACTGTATCGGCAGGCGGCGCAGGCGACGATTGCGCTGGTCAATGAGTCCGGAGCGGTCGCGGCGGACGTCGAAAACCTGCTTGCCCATCTCGACAATGATGTTGCACGTGCCGAGGATCTGCTGATTGACATGCTGGCGCGCCGCGATCATTGGCTGCGCCTGATACTTCATGGCCACGAACGCAGCAAACTCGAATCGGCGCTGGAGCATGCTCGCGCGTCAGCGCTGGAGCGAATGCGCGAAGTGATACCGCCACCGCTTACAACCGAACTGCGCGCACTGGCGGATTATGTATTCGGCAATCTGGGCCTGGGCGATTTTGCCGATGATGTCGAAGCCTGGGCCGCGCTGGCCGGCGCATTTCTGACGGCTGACGGCTCCTGGCGTAAACGGCTGACCAAAAACGAAGGTTTTCCCGCAGGCAAGGAAGCGCAGCCGTGGAAGGAGCGCGCGCTGGATCTGTTTCCCGCACTTGAAGTCCATGCCGACGCCCGTGCCGCGCTGGAAGAAATGCGGCGTGTGCCGCCGGCACAGTACAACGACAGCCAGTGGCAGGTGCTGGACGCCATCCTGCGTCTGTTGCCGCAGGCGGTCGGACAACTGAAGCTGGTATTCCAGTCGCGCCGGCAGGTGGATTTCACCGAAGTTGCTCAACGCGCGCTGCTGGCTTTGGGGACTGACGATGCTCCCACGGATCTGATGCTGGCGCTCGATTACCGCATTCATCATCTGCTGATCGACGAGTTTCAGGATACCTCGATCAGTCAGTACGAACTGGTGGAACGGCTGACCGCCGGCTGGTTGCCCGATGACGGACGCACGGTATTTGTGGTCGGTGATCCGATGCAGTCGATTTATCGTTTTCGCGAAGCCGAGGTCGGTCTGTTTTTACGTGCACGTGCCGAAGGCATTGCCGGGGTCGAACTGCATCCGATTGCACTGACATCCAATTTCAGATCGCAGTCGGGTATCGTCGAATGGGTCAATGCCGCATTTGCGCGCATTTTGCCGGCGACGGAGAGCATGGTATCCGGCGCAGTACCGTACACCGCATCCGTCCCGACGCGGGCTGCATTGGCCGGTACCGCAGTACATGTACATCCCCTGTTCGATGACGATGCCTTGGCCGAAGCGCGGCAAGTCACGGGCATTGTTCTCGCTGCACGCGCCGCAGATCCCGAAAACAGGGTGGCCATCCTCACCCGTACCAGAGGGCATCTGCGCGAAATCGTTCCCGCACTCAAAGCCGCTGGCCTGCGCTTCCGTGCCATCGACATCGAACCACTGGGTCAGCGTCCTGTCGTGCAGGATCTGCTGGCATTGACCCGTGCGCTGGCGCATCCGGGTGACCGGCTGGCCTGGTTTGCGGTACTGCGTGCGCCGTGGTGCGGACTGACGCTGGCTGACCTGCATGTCTTGGCCGAGGGCAAGGCCGAACGGACATTATGGGATGCGTTGCGCGACGATCAGTGCATCTCGCGGCTGTCGCAAGAAGGTCAGGCTCGCGTTTTGCGTGTATGCGCAGCGCTTGCGCCGGGGCTGCTGCAGCGCCGGCGTGCGCCGCTGCGCGAACAGGTGGCGGGGGCGTGGTTCGCACTGGGCGGCCCGGCCTGTATAGAGGATGAAACCGATCTGGAGGATGCGGAGGTATTTTTCCGCTATCTCGACCAGCATGAAGAAGCCCGTGAACTGCCCGATCGCGCCGCGTTTGAGGAAGGACTGGGTCAACTCTATGCTCTGGCCGACGTCGAAGCTGACGACACGCTGCAGATCATGACCATCCACAAGGCCAAGGGGCTGGAGTTCGACGTGGTGATTGTGCCGGGACTCGATCGACCGCCGCGCAACGACGAAAAGAAACTGTTCCTGTGGACTGAGCAACCCGATGTGCATGGTGCGACCGAATTGCTGCTGGCTCCGATCAATGCTACGGGTGACGACGGTGATGCCATTTACCAGTGGATTGCACGGTTTCATGCCGAGAAACAGGCGCTGGAGGACGGCCGCCTGTTGTATGTCGCCGCTACTCGGGCCAAGCGGCAGCTGCATCTGCTCGGCAGTGCGCGTGTGGCCGACGATGATAGTGGCGTCAGATCCGTGAAAGCGCCATCGACTCGTTCATTGCTCGGCAAACTGTGGCCGGTGGTTGCACCGCACTACGAAAATGCGCTGCAGGCCTTGCCGCTGAATGTTGGGAACACTGCTGCACAAGCGACCGTGATCGACCAGACTTTGCGCCGCTTGCCTGCGGGGTGGGTGCTCCCCGATGCGCCGCCGGCTGTTGTGTGGACTGCACCACCTGATCCTGCCCGTGCCCAGGATGAACTGGAGTTTTCCTGGGCCGGAGAAACGGCGCGCCACATCGGCAGCGTTGTTCATCGCTGGTTGCAGCGTATTGCCGAGGATGGCGGCGTGGGTTGGGATGCTGCACGCATCCATGCTCTGGGTCCGGCGATCCGGCATGCGCTGACGGCGCAGGGTGTGGGCGAGCAGGCGCTTGCGGATGCTGCCGCGCGCGCAACGCAGGCTTTGGTCAACTGTGTCAGCGACGAACGCGGACGCTGGGTGACGGCAACGCATGCACAGGCCCGGTCCGAATTGCGGCTTACCGGTATTGTCGAGAACCGGCAGATCAATGTCGTGATTGACCGCACCTTTGTCGATGAAGAGGGCGTGCGCTGGATTATTGATTACAAGACCAGCAGGCATGAGGGCGGCGATATCGCGGCTTTTTTCGACAATGAGCGCGAGCGGTATCGCGGCCAGCTTGAGCGTTATGCGCGACTGATGCAGACCGGCGGCGTCCCCCAAGAGGACTTGCTTCGCAGCGTCCCCCAAGAGGACTCGCTTCGCAGCGTCCCCCAAGAGGACTCGCTTCGCAGCGTCCCCCAAGAGGACTCGCTTCGCAGCGCCCGGCGCATCCGCCTGGGACTTTATTTTCCCTTGCATGGTGGCTGGCGTGAATGGGGTTTCGAGCCGCATTGAAATGCCGGCGGTTGCGGCGGCAGTGGATAACAATTAGCATCAACCTCCCCTGCAATTTCTGCATTGAAAATCCAAAAAATAATTCGAGGAGCATGATGATGATCAACCGGACATTTTTATCAGGCGGCATGATCCTGCTGGCGGCGGCGTTGTTGCAGTTTGCGCCCGCTGCCGCCCAGGCACAGAGCAAGTTTCCCGAGCGCACCTTGCGTCTGGTCGTGCCTTTTGCCCCAGGTGGCGTCAATGACATCATCGGCCGGCGCTGGGCGCAGGACATGTCGCGCCTGCTCGGCCAGAGCATCATTGTCGAGAACCGCGCCGGTGCATCAGGCGCCATCGGTTCCCAGGAAGTGGCGCGCGCCAAACCCGACGGCTACACGATGCTGATCGCCAACACCACGACACATGTGCTGAGTCCCCTGGGCAATCCGAAACTTGGCTATGACCCTCTCAAGGATTTCAGCGCTTTGGGCATCATCACGCTGGTGCCGACCGGCGTCGCCGTGCATCCTTCGATGCCGACGCGCACACTGAAGGAGCTGGCCGCATTTGCGAAGAAGAATCCTTCCAAGCTGTCGTTCGGATCGGCAGGCACCGGCAGCATCACGCACCTGACCGGCGAACTGTTCAAGAAGATCAATGGTGATCTGAAGATCGTGCATGTGCCCTACAAAGGCGCCGGACCGGGGTTGACGGATCTCGTCGCTGGTCACATTCCGATGTACACACCGACGATCAGTTCGGCGCCTCTGGAATATCACAAGCAGGGCCGCATTCGCATGCTGGCGATTTGTTCCGAAGAGCGGCTGACGGCGGTGCCCGACGTGCCGACTGCAACCCAGGCGGGCATGCCGGAACTGGTGGTGCAGGCGTTCAACGCGATTTTCCTGCCGCCGAATACCCCGCGTCCGATCATCGATACGCTGGCGCAGGCCAATCAGAAAGTGCTTGCCTCGACCGACATGCAGGAATTCCTGCGCCGGGCCGGTGCCGAAGCGGTGACCACGTCATCGCCGGAACGTGCGACCCAGTTCATCCAGAAAGAGTTGAAGCGCTGGGCGCCGATTGTGCGTGAGACCGGCGCCGAGTAATCTGATGCGGATTTTCCCTTGCAAGGCATGTTATATAAATAATTGATTATATTGGAAAATTTATGAAATCCTGCTGGATCGTCACCAAGGATCACAAGAACGTCCTCGAATTCCGCGATGTACCGCAGCCGCAGCCCAAGGCCAGCGAGATCGTCATCAAGGTGCATGCGACGGCGCTCAACCGCGGCGAACTGTTTGTGGGTGGTGTCATGCATGGCGGCCCCGAGAAACTCGGTGGCGGCGAAGCGTCCGGTGTCGTGCATGCCATCGGTGAAGGCGTCACTGGCGTCAAGGTCGGTGATGCCGTGTTCGGTCGCGTACGCGGCGGTTTTGCAGAATATGCCGTGATGGATATTGCGCAGATGATGCCGAAGCCGGCGCATCTGTCTTGGGAAGAGGCTGCAGCAATCCCGATCAGTTTCATCACTGCGTGGGAAATGATCTACCAGTTCGGCAAGCTGCAGAAGGGGGAAACCGTTTTAATCATGGGTGTGTCCTCTGGTGCAGGAATGGCGAGCATCCAGCTGGCGAAACTGATCGGCGCACGTTCCATCGGTACTTCCGGATCGCAGGAAAAAATCGACAAACTGAAAGCCACCGGACTCGATTTCGGCATTGTCACGCGCAAGCCGGACTTTGCCGACAAGGTCAAGGAGCTCAACGGCGGCAAAGGCATTGATCTGGTGATCAACGGCGTCGGTGGTTCGGTATTCGCCGAATGCATGCGCACGCTGGGTTTCCGCGGCCGCCTTGCCACGGTTGGTTATGTCGACAACGTTTTCAAGGCGGAAATTGACCTCAACGCCGTGCATGCATGGCGCCTGGAAGTATTCGGCGTTTCCAATGCGCATCTGTCGGCGGCCGGCAAGGCCGAGGCTGCCCGCGGCTTCAAGCAAGACGTGCTGCCGGCAATCATGGATGGCCGCATCAAGCCGCTGATCGACAGCATTTACAGTTTCGACGAACTGCCCGCTGCGAAGGCGCGCATGGATGCCAGCGCGATGGTCGGAAAGATCGCTGTGAAGGTCGCCTGAACCGCGAACTGCGACAGCGCAAAAGCAAGACACGGCAGCAGTACAGACAAAACCCGTTCATGGCCGGTCAGTACCGGGTGAACGGGTTTTTTGTTGCGACGTACGACGGCTAGTTAGCCTTGGCGCCCGAAGCCTTCACGACAGCCGCCCATTTGGGAATTTCGCTTTCAATCAGTTTGCGGAACTCCTCGGGCGTGCCGGGGTTGGTGTCGACGCCGGATGCGGCAAGCCGGTTCTTTACATCCTGTTGGGCCAGCGAATCCAGAGCAGCCTTGCTCAGTGTTGCAGCAATCGGTGCCGCTATGCCCGCCGGGCCGACAATGCCGTACCAGGCCACTGCGGCATATCCCGGCAGACCCGCCTCGGCGATGGTCGGCACATCCGGCATCGAGGCGATGCGCGCGGGGGAGGTTACGCCCAGGCCGCGCAGACGCCCGGCTTTCATGAACGGTATGGCCGAAGACACGCTGGCGAACTGCAGGTCGGTCTGTCCGGAGATCAGTGCTGTCAGGGCTTCCGATGCGCCCTTGTAGGCGACATGAATGGTTTTCACGCCCGCCATGCTGTTGAACAGTTCGGCCGACAGGTGTACCGAGGTGCCTGCACCCGAAGTGCTGTAGTTCAATACGCCCGGCCGGGCTTTGGCGAGCGCAATCAGTTCCTTGACCGATTTCGCGGGAACGCTGGGATTCAACACCAGCACATTGGGGCTGTCGCCGACCCGTGCGATCAGCGTGAAGCTGTTCAGCGGGTGGTAATTCAGTTTTGAATACAGGCTGTAGTTGATCGCCTGCGTGCCGATGGTGCCCATGAAAACCGTGTAACCGTCGGGGGGGCTTTTTGCCGTCAGTTCGGCAGCGATGTTGCCGCCTGCGCCGGCGCGGTTGTCGATGACCAGCGGCTGGCCGAGGCGTTCGCGCATCGCCGGCTCCATCGCGCGGGCGATCACGTCAGCCGCACTGCCGACCGTAAACGGGATGAGCATGCGCACGGCGCGGTTCGGGAAGTTCTGGGCCACAGCTACGTTTGCACAACACACGCCCAGGGCGAGCGCCACTCCGGCACGCAACAAGTTCATATCTCCTCCCGAAATTAATTTGTCGCGCAGACTAGCATGCGGTGAGGGATTTTTGCACGCGATGCGCCAGCGTAAACTATGACCAAGATCAAAGCCCAGGCGCAATCCAGGGTTTCTAATGCGCCGGTATGTGCTGAGCAACAACCACCCCGCATCGCATTTCAAGGAGTCAGGCATGAAGAAATCCATGGGCTGTGCCATTCTGGCACTGGCTGTTTGTCCCGCCGCTTCATTTGCGCAGCAGCAGAAAGTCACCCCGCCGGTCGCTGTTTACTGGATGAGTATTGATACCGCCAGCGGCCTGCCGATGGGTGGCATGGGCGGTGGCGGCATGTCGTCGATGGACATGGGGCGCATGATGCTTGGCGGCGGCATGGACGGCGGTCCCAATCGCACGATGCTGCTGGAACTGGGTTCGCAGCGCGGTGCCAGCGGATCACCGGCGGCCGCGCATGAGATTCCTGCCGGTCTGAAAATGGGGGCGCAGCTGCCGCTGGAAACGCCGCAGCAGGCGCGTCGTCCGGAACCGCGTGAAGACGGCGTACCCGAGAACTTTGAAAAACCGCGCGGACGCATGCTGATTTTCTGGGGTTGCGGTGAACAGGCGGGGCCGGGGCAGCCGTACGTCATTGATTTTGCGCGCCTGGCCCAGGGCGAGATGCCGCAGGGCCTGATCAGCCGCCGCGTCAATCTGCAGCGTGGCCCGTCCGTTTCGCGCAGTCGCACTTATGGCGACTGGCCGAATGCCCGCGACAGCCAGCGCGTGCCGGGGGATGCCAGCCTGCTTGGCGAGCATCAGGTCAAGGGCAACTACTCGCCCGATATCAGATTCACGCTTGCCGAGAAGTACGAATTCATGGAACCCGTAAACCTGTCGCAGGCAAAGTCCGCTGGCGGCGTCAGGATGTCATGGAACAGTATTGCCAACGCGCACGGTTATTTCGCGTCAGCGATGGGCGGCAAGGAAGGTACCGAAGATGTGGTGTTCTGGAGTTCCAGCAACAGCCGCGAGTTCGGTGATCAGCTGATGACCTGGCTGCCGCCGCGCGAAGTGGCACGGCTGGTCAAGGAGCGTGTGGTGTTGCCGGCATCAAGCACCGAATGCGTCGTGCCGGCGCAGTTTGTTGCTGCGGCGCCTGCAGCCTTCGTGCGTTTTATTGCCTATGGTGAAGAAGCCAACTTCGTGCATCCGCCGCGGCCGCAGGACCCCAAGGTGGAATGGAAGCAGGAATGGGCGGCCAAGGTGCGCCTGAAGTCCACCGTGTCTGCAATGCTCGGAGAAGAAGGCATGGGCGGCGGATCGCGGTCACGCGGTAGCCGCGCTGCTGAAGGTGATGGCGCGCAGTCCGGCAGCAGCCCATCGCAAAGCCCCGGCCAGGCTCCGGTTGATCCGGTGCAGGAAGGCGTGAAGGAAGGTGTCAAGGCGCTGAAGGGCCTGTTCGGTCTTTAACATCCGCGCCGTATTTTCCTTACATCATTACCCGGCCGCCGTTGACATCAAGCACCACGCCGTTGATGTAGGCCGCGGCATCCGAGGCGAGAAACAGCATCGCCTGCGCGTGATCCTCGGGCACCGCCAGCCGGCGCAGCGGCACCTGTGATGCGATGCGTTCGATATCGGCCTCCGTGCGCAGCGCCGCGACCCGCGGCGTCAGCGTGGTGATCGGCGCCACCGCATTGGCCGTGATGTTGTCGGGGCCCAGCTGGAAGGCGAGGAAACGCGTCAGCTGCGTCACGCCGGCCTTGGCGGCGCCGTAGGCCGGCGAGGAAGCTGCGTGTACCGTGCGCCCGGAAATCGACGACACATTGATGATGCGCCCCGCTCTGGATTTTTTCAGGTGCGGAATCGCCATCTTGCAGATCAGGAACACGCTGCGCAGGTTCAGCGTCACCGTGCGGTCCCATTCGTCGATGGGCATGTCTTCAACCGTGGCCAGCCGGCCGTAACCGCCGGCGCAGTTGATGACAATGTCGATGCCGCCGAAGGCCTGCACGATGCCGGCAATGCATTGTTCAACCGACGCGGCATCGGTGATGTCGGTCTTGAACAACTGCGCGGTACCGCCGGCATTGACGATGGCGGCGGCAACCTTGCTGCCGTTATCCGCGTCAATATCGACGATGGCGACTTTGCTGCCTTGCTGAGCAAACAGCCGTGCAGTTTCCGCGCCGATGCCTTGCGCTGCTCCGGTGATCAGCGCGACGCGGCTCTTGAGTTCCGGATAACTGGCCATCAGGGTTTCTCCTTGTTGTCCGCTGCGACGGTGACGCTGCGGTTGATCCACGACCCGCAGCCCATGATCGCGGCGCAAGTCCAGAAAATGGTGGCGACGCCGCCCACGGCCGCGCCGACGATGCCGAACGCCGGCGGCACAAATACATGCGCACCGTAACTCACGGCGAGGCGCATCGAAATCGCTTCCGCCGAACGGCCGGGCGGCCCGGCATTGAACGAGAGAATCATCGACAGCGGCTGGCCGCAGCCGAGTCCGAGGCCCAGCACAAAAGCGCTGGCTGCAAGCAGCGGCGCACTGGTGGTCAGCGGGAAGGCCATGAATGCCACCCCTGAGATGATGAAGGCCCCGGCCAGCATGGCGCGTTCGCCGTAACGTTTCGAGATCGGCGGGATGAACAGGCGCGTGACAAAGGCCGCAGCGCCGAATGCACCCATGATCAGGCCGATGGTCGTCGCCGAGAAATCGAGGCTGTGGCCATAAATCGGCATGTAGAGGTTGAAAAGATCGAGGCCGGTCATCACTGCCGCATTTGATAGCAGTGCGTTGCGCATGGCCGGCAGGGCAAGCAGGTCTTTCATGTTACGCGGTGCCTGGGCGGCGGCGCCTGCGACGGCGGTCGACGGGAATAGGTCGCGTTTGAAGGCAACGGTCAGTCCGCACAATGCCGGGATCACGGCAATCAGCAGGAAGGTCGGCAGGTGTGACAGCGTGTCGATGGACAGTCCGACGGCAATCGGCCCGATTACCGAACCGGTGGATTCACCGAGACTGTAATAGCTGAAACTGCGGGTACGGGTTTCTGCGGTCGATAGCAGGCCGACCAGGTTCTGCGTCGCCACTACCCACAACATGCTGGTGAAACCCCACAGCGGTGCGACCAGATAAAGGGTAGTCAGCGACGGAAAAAAATAAGGAATCGCCAGACTGACGGTGTAGGTACCCAGCCCCCAGTAAATCAGCAGGCGATTGTCAAAGCGGTCAGCAAGGCGGCCGGCGGCGATGGCCAGCAGGAAGGGAAAAACACCGTAGAGCGCAAACAGGATCCCTGTTTCGAAGGGGCCGGCGCCGAGATTGACGGCATACAAGGTCATCAGGATGCGGCTGCCCTTCATCGTGATGAAGGCAATGCTGATGAGGATGAGGAGCAGGGCGAGCGGCATATTTCCGCTCGATTATAACGGCCGCAGGCGCAGACTTGCCCCGGCACCGGTCGCGCATCCCCGCAACCAGTGTGACTGCAGCGCTGCCAGTTTATGCAGCGCGTCCGCTTGCTGGAATCAGCCGGCGGATTTCAGATGCCGCGGATCAGTTGCGTGCTGCTGGTGGTGTTCCACCCAACCCTTGACGGTCTGCAAGGCACTGAGCATCAGGTCAGCCATCGCTTCGCCGCGGAGCAGCGCGGCTTCAGCGCGATAGCGGTCAGCCGCTGACAGATGAATGCGGGCGAGCAGTTCTGCATTGCTGGTTACGGTATTCCCGGAGCTGGTACTACTGGGAACTTCGGTGGCAGTGGTTTTCATGGCAAACTCCTTTAATGATGCTGCGCAGTAAAAGCATCACGATCTATAAGGTTTTATAAATCAATATGATGCGTAACCATTAGAGCATTGATTTATTGCATTGTTGCGACGCAATAACTGTTAATTTTTCAACTGGCGCATCAGGAATTTTGTCTAATCAGTGGCAAAACGGCGCTTGAGGGCATATTCCGGCAACAAAACGGACTTTTTCATCGTTTATGCGCTGGAAACAGCCAGACGTGGTGCGGTTAACGACGCTGCGGCATCATCCTGAAATATGAACGACTATCCCGAACTCGACACCATCCGCGGCTGGATTGAAGCCGCACAACGCATCGTTGTACTGACCGGTGCCGGTATCTCCACCGATTCCGGCATTCCGGACTTCCGCGGACCGCAAGGGGTGTGGACGCTCAATCCCAAAGCCGAGCGCATGTCCGACATCCGTTATTACACGACTGATCCCGAAGTGCGTCGGCTGTCCTGGCAGTCGCGCCTTGCGCATCCGGCATGGACCGCCGATCCCAACGCGGGGCATCGCGCACTGGCGGCGCTGGAGAAACGCGGTCGATTGCACGCCTTGATCACTCAGAACATCGATGGCCTGCACCAGCGCGCCGGTGTGTCAGCGGACAAGGTCATCGAAGTACACGGCACGCTGCACAGGGTGATGTGTCTGTCCTGCGGCTGGCGTGGACCGATGCAGCAGACTCTGGATCGCGTGCGCGCCGGCGAGGAGGACCCGGAATGCCTTGAATGCAGCGGCCTGCTCAAAAGCGACACTATTTCGTTTGGTCAGCAATTGATACCTGAAGTCATTGACCGCGCGATGCGGGTGGCGAGTGAAGGCGAACTGTTCATCGCCATCGGCAGCACGCTGCAGGTTTATCCGGTGGCCGGCGCCGTGCCGCGTGCGCTGGATGCCGGCGCGCGGGTGGTGATCATCAATGCCGCGCCCACGCAGTTTGATGAGGTCGCGGATGCGGTGGTGAGGATGCCGATCGGGGAGGTGCTGCCGATGATGTGTGGTATGGGAGAAAGGTAATTTATGAATGGATATTTAAATGCCGACTTATGATTTTCCACATTTCGTCGCAGATATAGTTCGTAGGGCGGATGAGCCGCGCAGCGGCGTTATCCGCCGTATGTAATCAGTCATCGCATTCAGTCATCGTCGCGTTACAGAAAGACCCGCAAACACCGGATGACCTGCAACGATGCCGGACTACCGCCGCAACCGCGTTCACGGCGGCACCTATTTCTTTACCGTCAACCTGCTTGAGCGCCGCCGCCGGCTGCTGGTCGAGCATGTTGATGCGCTGCGCATCGCGGTAAGTACGGTTCGTGACAAGCTGCCGTTTCACATCGATGCATGGGTGGTGCTGCCGGACCATCTGCATTGCCTGTGGACACTGCCGCCCGGTGATGCCGATTACTCGCGACGATGGAAGGCGATCAAAATCGCTTTCGCCAAAGCCGTACCGCGGGAGGAATCGTTATCTGGTATCCGGCGCTCCAACCATGAACGCGGTATCTGGCAGCGACGGTTTTGGGAGCACACCATTCGTGATGATCGCGATTACGCGGCACATATGGATTACCTCTTGTTCAATCCGGTGAAACATGGATGGGTGGAGCGGGTGGCGGATTGGCCTTATTCGTCGTTTCACCAGCTGGTGCGAGCGGGGGTTTATGCGGTGGATTGGGGCGGTGTCGGCGGGGTCGATGTTGAGAGGGTGTTTGGGGAGCGCGGGGATGATTGAGACTTTTGTTTCATTCGGCGGATAACGTCGCTTCGCTCCTCATCCGCCCTACGATGGGTGGTGAATAAAAAAGGCGCATCGAAAACGACGCGCCTTTTATGGGTAACCGCGGTGTTATTTTTTCTTGACCGCTTTCTTCTTCGCCACTTTTTTCACGGCAACCTTCTTTTTCACCACGGCCTTTTTCTTCGCGGCGACTTTCTGTTTCTCCAGCTTGCCGATGGTGAACGTGATGACGCGCTGGGGTTTGGCCGGCGCCATGCCCTTGGTCAGCACGCCGCGCAGCCAAGCCCACGCTGCAGGCGCCCATACGCGTTCATTTTTCGCAGCGATGTGGCCGTCATCGGCATAGACGCGCGCCACGCGGCCGTCGGCAGGGCCCGATTCCAGCAACATGTACAGATTGCCGATAGGCGTCAGGTGATCGATCTTGCCGTTGACCAGATACATCGGCATGGTCAGATTCTTCAGCAGATCCTGGTCTTTCAGCGACCAGCGCAGGAATTCCTTGCGCTGCTCTTCCTCGGTGATTTGTTTCAGCGGTGGCCTCGTGCCGCGCGGACCGAACCAGTTGGTCTTGGCGCGTTCATAGGCGGCCTCGCGCCATTCGGCGTGTTCTTCCGGCGTACCCCAGTAGCCGACGCCGCCGGGAGCGCAGGAAATCACGCCCTTGATGCGTGCATCGTGCGCGGCGAGGCGGATTACCCACAGTCCGCCGCGGCTGACGCCGAAAGCGCCGAGGCGGTTGCCGTCGATGGCGGGGTGCTTCTGCAGTTCGTCCAGCGCGGCCTGCCACGCGACGATCGATTCCGGCGCATGAGGAAAAGTGGTTTCACCGGTGCCGGGAGCATCAACGACCAGTGCAGCCATGCCCTGTGCAAGCGCGCCCTCCGCGTATTTCTCGCGGTCTTCCTTGTACATGTCGGCGCCGCACATCACCAGTACCGCGGGCACCTTGCTGGTTTTTGATGCGCCCTTGGGCAGGCGCAGGAAGCCGGTGGCCTTCATGCCGTTTTTGGTGACGACCATGGTTTCCGGCGGATCGGGCAGCAGTGCCGCCGACTTGTTGTAGCAGCGCAGGTAGTCCTCATAGGACTGGGCCTTGATCGGGCTCATGGTTGGCGGGCAGATCGACGAGCCGGACCAGTATGGAGAGGGGAAGCGCGCGAGGCTGTAATAGGTCTTCGCCTGAACGTAAGCGGTGCGCGCACCGGCCTTGTCCTTGTGCGAGAGCAGGGCGTCGCCTTTCTTTTCGTATTCCGCGCCGACCGCGCTCCATACCGGCACCCAGTCTTCATCTTCGGTACTTTTGATTTTGGCGACGGTATTGATCAGCAGCTGCATGTCGTCGATCAGGTTGAACCAGCGGCGGTAGAAACCGCCGATGGCGACGACAAACGGATCCTCGCCCGAGCCCATCGGCAACGATGCAAGGATGGCAGCTTTGTCTTTGGTGTTCTGGCCTGCGTTCATGTACTCCCCCAATGGATTGCCTGGATTTTTGAATATTCGCGACATGCGCGAGGCCGTTATTCTGGCGCACGGCCAAATTGGGCGCTATGGCATCCCGATGATCCAACAGGATGTGACGGTAATCTTCGAGGGGATAATCATAAATATCTGATAATAAAGAAATTATTTTGCAGAACAGGCGGGGTGTCGCAACATGCGGACGGTACTGCACAAGGCTTCCCCGACAGCCGCCGCTTGAGCCACAATGCCCCCTTCATCTGGAGGAGATGACATGTCCCTGGTATCGCGCTCGACCGCGCCGGCTTTTTGCCTGCGCGCTGCTGTTGCTTCGTTTGTGCTGGCCGCGGTTTCGCTTATTTCGTTCGCCGCTCCTGCTTTTGCTGCATATCCCGAGCGGCCGATCCGCATCATCGTGCCGTTCCCGCCCGGTGGGGCTTCGGATGTCATCGCCCGCATGTTTGCCGATAAATTCGCGCAAAGCTGGGGCGTCACAGCCGTGGTCGACAATCGAACCGGCGCCTCCGGCATCATCGGCACCGATATCGTGGCCAAGGCCACGGCCGATGGTTACACGCTGGGAATGGTGGCGCTGAGTTTTGCGATCAATCCGTCGATTCACAAGCTGCCCTACGATTCGGACCGCGATTTCACTTTCGTGACCATCGCCGCATCCAATCCGCTGGTGCTGGTGAGCAATCCCCAGTTCCAGGCGAAATCGGTGAAGGAACTGATCGATATGGCCAAGGCCAAGCCCGACGGCGTGAGTTTTGCATCCAGTGGCACCGGCACTTCGCCGCACATGAGTGCTGAGTTGTTCAAGCTGATGACGGGCGTGAAGATGCTGCATGTGCCGTACAAGGGCAGCACCGCGGCGCACCCCGATCTGTTTGCCGGCCGCGTCAATGTCATGTTCGATACGCTGATTGCGACACTGCCGCACATCAAGGGGGGGCGCCTGAAAGTACTGGGCATCACTTCAAAGACGCGTTCGGCGGAACTGCCGGATGTGGCGCCCATTGCTGACTCTGTGCCCGGTTATGAGTCGACTTCATGGGTCGTGATGATGGGGCCGGCGAAAATTCCGGCACCCGTGGTCGAGAAGCTCAATGCGGAATCAGTGCGCCTGCTGGGCCAGCCTGATGTCAAGGAACGCATTGCTCGCCTGGGTGCAGTACCGGTGGGCAACAGTTCGGCCGAAGCGCGCAAGTTCATTCACGCCGAGCTGGCGAAATGGAGCAAGACGGTCAAGGCGGCCGGGATCACCAACCGTCAATAAGCAGACACGACCAACAAGCAAGGGGGTGACCATGCGCTGCAAGGCTGTGTTTACGAATTACCAGTTAGTGCTGCTGGCAGCGTTTTTGTTGCTGCCGGCATCCGTGCAGGCAGCATATCCCGAACGCCCGGTGCGCATGATCGTGCCGCAGGCGGTCGGGGCTTCGACCGATAACGTTGCGCGCATTGTCGCCACCGAACTTGCGCGCGAACTGGGTCAGCAGGTGGTTGTCGACAACCGGCCGGGCGGCGCGCTGCAGCTCGGCATGGAGCTGACGGCGAAATCCACGCCCGACGGATATACCATCGGATATGCGCCAATCGGCGCGCTGGCGATCGGCCCCCATCTTGTTTCGAAGCGCACGGTTGATGCGCAGCGCGAATTGGCACCGGTAGGGCAGACAATCACCGGACACATGATGGTGCTGGCGAGTCCGAAGTCGCCATTCCGCAGCATGCGAGAAGTGATCGACTATGCAAAACAAAATCCGGGGAAGTTGTTCAATGCGTCATCCAGCAACGGCTCTCCGGGGCATATCGGTTTTGAATTGCTGAAAAACATGACCAGCGTGCAGATCGTGCATGTGCCCTACAAGGGCGGTCCGGCGGCGATCGCCGATCTGATGTCCGGCCAGGTGCAGCTGATGATGGAAGGGCTCAATTCCGCGAGCGGGCACGTCAAGGCCGGTCGCGTGCGCGGCCTCGCGGTTACCGGCGCCAAACGTTCACCGGTTTTTCCTGATGTACCGACCCTGATTGAATCCGGTGTCGCCGGTTACGAAGCCACCACCTGGCATGGCGTGGTGGTGCCGGCGGGCACGCCGCGCGCCGTTGTGGCCACGCTTAATGCCAGTCTCAACCGGGCGGTGAATTCCAAGGCGGCGACCGAGCGCATTCTGGCGCTGGGCTCCGAACCGTTGACCGGTACGCCGGAGGCATTCTGGGCGCTGGTGCGCAGCGATTCTGCGAAATGGGCCGAGGTGATCCGCAGGGCTGGCGCAAAGATAGACTGAGTCATACGCTAAAAAGATTCGTGGCAACAACATCAAGCCCTGACTACAAGGGCAATCTGAAGAGGAGAAAGACATGAAAAACGCTGCAAGCTTCGTTCTGACGGCTGTGTTGCTCGTGGCCGGGCTAGTCCAGGCCCAGAACTATCCGGGTAACCGGCCGGTGCGCATAATGGTCGGCTACGCGCCGGGCGGCGGTGTCGACACCACCGCGCGCATGATGGCGCAGGCGCTTGGTGAACTGTGGGGTGGCAACGTGCTGGTGGAAAACCGCCCCGGTGCCGCAGGCAACATCGCAACGGAGGCAACCGCGAAAGCGCCGCCTGACGGTTACACGATGGTGTTGTGCAATATCGGTTCGCATTCCATCACGCCGGCGCGGTTTGCCAAGCGTCTGACCTATGATCCGATCGGCGATTTTGCGTTTCCGATCAAGATCGGCGGCGTGCCCAACATTTTCATGGTGCATCCGTCGATGCCCATTCGCAATCTGCAGCAATACATCGACTATGCGCGCAAAAATCCCGGCAAGCTGAATTACGGTTCATCGGGCGTCGGCGCATCGCCGCATCTGTCGATCGAGCTGCTGAAATCGATGACCAAGATCGACATCGTGCACGTGGCGTACAAGGGCGCTGCGCTGGCGCTGGCCGATGCGATAAGCGGTCATATGGAATCCTCGGTGGGCAATCTTGCCGGTGCGCCGCTGGCAGCCGTCAAGGCGGGTCGGGTGCGCGCGCTGGGCGTGACTTCGGCCGTCCGCAGCGCGCAACTGCCCGACGTGCCGACGTTTGCCGAATCCGGCGTCCCCGGTTACGACGTCACCGGATGGTACGGCCTGTGCACGCAGTCGAAAGTGCCGCAGCCGATATTGGCCAAACTGCATGCCGATGGCGCAAAGGTGCTGGCGGGACCACTGAAAAAGCGGCTGGAGGACCAGGGCGTCACGGTGGAGCAGGCCACGCCCGAGCAGTTCGCCGCGCATGTGAAAAGCGAAATCGCAAAATGGACCAAAGTGGTGATTGAGTCGAAACTTGAAGGTGATTGATCCGATTTTGTGCTGCCGCATCTTGTGAGAGCGCGAAGGCTGCGGCAGCACATTTTCCAGATGCAAGTCTGTGCCCACAAACTGGAATTGGTGCGCACAACGGATTTACTGATGCTTCATCAGCGTTTATTTTTTTTTCGATGCCGTGGAGGCAGCTCCAGCGATTGGTCAGCTTGCGGAAGGGTCCACGGAGGTGGATCAAACAAACCAGCCAAAAAATCCATGAATACACGCAGCTTGGGCGCGAGCCGCTGTTGTTGGCGGTAAACGACAGAAATCGTATATCCGCCTGCCTTGTAGTCCTTCAGTGTTTCGACAAGTTCGCCACTCGCAATATAGGGTTGCGCATAGCATTCTGGTACCTGGATCAGGCCGTAGCTGGCCCGTGCAGCCTCAATCAACATTCCAATGCGGTTGACGACCATCGCGCTGTTGATTGTCATTTGACGAACGGTTTGTCCGCTCATCACGCGCCATTCGCGCACACGGCCCGTGCGTGGGCGACGGTAGGCGATGCAGGTGTGGTTGCGAAGTTCCTCAGGTGATTGGGGCTCTCCATTCGTGGCGAAATAGTCCGGCGCTGCGCAGATCGTGTAGTGCGTGGTGGCAAGTTGCCGTACGGCAAGGCTGGAATCCTGCAATTCGCCAGTCTGAACCGAAACGTCAAGTCCGTCTTCGATGGAGTGCGAGACGTAATCCATGCACACGACTTCGATCGCGAGCGAGGGGTTTTCACGCATGAACTGGGGCAGGCTGGGAACAATCCACATGCGGCCCAATGTTAGTGGCAGCCTCACACGCAAACGTCCAACCACCGCTCGCGCGGCGCGGCTAACCAATACTTCTGCCTCAGCGAGTTCAGCGGTGATTTGCTTGCAGCGGGCATAAAACTCGGCGCCTTCTGGCGTCGTACTGAGCCCGCGCGTAGTGCGTATTAAGAGGCGTCCAGAGAGCTGTTTTTCCAGGCGGCTGATCGTGCTGCTCACCGCTGCGGTGCTGACGCCCAGCGCCCGCGCGGCGCCGCTCAGGGTGCCGTGTTCGACCACGCGCAGAAAGACAAGAATGCCGTGGAGACGGTCCATGCAGGTCTCATTGTTAAGGTTGATCTTAACAGTGATTGTAGGGGCTGCCGCCTTATGCCGCCAGCAGCTTGTTTCTAGAATCACCCTACAAAAAAACGTGCGTGCGGAGGACCGGTTATTGCCGCGCCCCCCATCTCCAACCGGAAAAGGAACCCAGCCCATGTCTACGGTGCTTAAAGAAGCTCCTGCCGCCAAATCGGCGTCAAAAAGGCAGCCCTTCGTGCTGAAGGGTGTTATGCAAGCCCCCGTGACCCCGCTGCATGAAGACTTCAGCGTGGATTACGATGGTCTAGAGAAAATGGTCAATTTCCACGTGGTCAATGGAGCGCCGGCCATCGCATGGCCGCATCACAAGGCGGAGTCGCCGAATCTCACGATGGAGGAGCGAAAGAAAGGCGCTGAAGTGTTGATTAAAACCGTCGCGCGCCGCGTGCCGGTCTCTATTTTTGTCGGTAGCCTTTCTGAAGAAGACTCGCTTGACCTCACGCGCCATGCCGAGAAGGCCGGCGCTGACATGCTGCTTACCATTTCACCATACTGTCGCCGGCCAACGCAGGAAGAGATCTTCCAATCGATCGTTAGGATCGGCGAGTACACGGACCTACCAGTGCTCACCTACAATTCGCCGTGGCGCAACGGTGAGGGCGTGGAATTCACCAGTGAACTCGTTGCGCGGCTGATCGAGCGTCTGCCTAACTACGCTGGAATGAAAGATGCCAGTTTCCACAGCGAGAAATTTACTGAAATATCACGCGTCGCGCTGCGCATGCGGCCCGGATTTTCGATCATCATGGGCCTCGAACATCTTCTCGCTTCGTATCCGCTGGGGGCCTGCGGATCATTTTCGTCGTGCGGCGCCATCGCTCCCAATTTGTGCAACCGCTTTTTTGCCGCTCTTGAGGCAAATGACTGGGATACCGCCCGTACCTGCCAGTACAAGATCACCAAACTCTATCGCCTATTCAAGGATCAGTATCCTTCGTCGCTGAAGGGCGCCATGATTTCAATGGGGCGCAATGCTGGTCCGATCAGACTGCCGCTGCCGACTGCATCAAAGGAGCGTGTCGAATTCCTGTGTCGCCAGCTCGAAGAGCTGGATGTCATCAATACCGAGCCGCATGGCTGGTAATTTCTAATATAAGGATTCAGCCATGAGCATATTCAAGCCCGGCCTGGTTCATGTTCCGGTAACGCCGTTCAAGGCCGACCAGAGCATCGATTACGACCTGTACGCCAAAGTTATCGAATTTCATCTGAAAAACGGCGCCGATTCTTTGGCCGTGCCGATGCAACCGGCCGAAGACGTCAGCCTCAGGGAAACTGAATTACGCCAGATCATCGACTTTGCGATCAAGCAGGTAAAAGGGCGAGTGCCTGTTATCGCGCACGTCAGTGATCCGGGCACCGGTATCGCCGTGGAGCGGGCGCGCTTTGCAGAAAAAGCAGGAGCATCGGCTATTGCTTCTCACCCGCCGTATTTCTGGCATCCGAAGCCTTCCATGGTCGTAGAGCATCTGGTGCAAATCGGTTCCGCAACACACTTGCCATTTTTCATCTGTACGCCGCTCGTGGAAGACGCAGGCACCCACCTCACCGGCGAAATCGTGATGGATGTCATCAAGCGCCTAGACAACATCGCCGGCTTGATTGACAGCAGCATGCGTTTTGTCTTTATGGCGGAAACGATTTCCCTCGGCCGCGAAGTCCGTCCGGATTTTCAGCTGTTGTCGGGGACGGATTTTATGGTTCCCAATGCGGCGGTAGGTGGCACCGGCGCTTTCTCGCCGTTGTCCAGTGTCGCCCCGAAACTTGCGCGGCAGCTCTATGAGCTATGTACGAAACAACAGCTCGTTCAGGCGCGGGCTTTACAGGAGGACATGGCCGAACTGCACCATCTTGTGAAGCAGGGCGGACGCGCCGGCTTAAAGACCGCCATGCGTGCCATGGGGCGCGAATGTGGTGATCCGAGGTTGCCCGGACTGAGTCTGGGCGAGCCCATGATGAGTCAGCTCGCCGCTCGTGTTGCCGCCTGCCCGTATCTGAGCGCTGAACCCCGTGGCTGGTGAGAGCCAGGGATGCGGTAGTGATTTGCGGGCAACAGCAACCATGCTTACGATCAACATTAACTCGACTGCAGGTGTCCCGCATTTTGCAGACCGTTGGGCACCGGGGTTTTGAGCATGACAGCGATCCTTGATTTCGCTTCGATGGACGGCCTGATTTCAATGTCTGACGCAATCGGCTTGCTTGAAAAGACAATGGTTCACGAAGCGCGCGGCAGTACATCGGTTTCTCCTAAATTCATTTCCGAATTCGATGGCGGCGCGATGCGCGTACTGTTCGCCGCTGACAGCGATGCCGGGTACTGTGCGCTAAAGGCGTACCACAACATCACCGGAATCGGTGCCCGCTACGTTGTTATGCTTTACAGCCTGAAAAGCGGCGAATTGCTGGCTGTGCTCGATGGGCGGTTGATTACCGACTTGCGGACGGGGGCGGCGAGCGGAGTCGCGGCGCGCCACGTGCCCTTGCCGGGAAAGGTGACCGTGGGGCTCGTCGGTTCGGGCAATCAGGCGCGTACGCAACTCGAAAGTCTTGCAGCGGTCTACGACATCGCCTCGGCGGCGGTTTACAGCCCGACGGTCGCAAATCGTGAGACCTTTGCTGCCGAGATGTCGCTGAAGTTGGGTTTCCCGATCACTCCCATGGGTTCGGCAGAGGCCGCTGTCAAGGGAAGGCAGGTGGTGGCAACGGCGAGCAAGGCGCGGGACGCTGAACCGGTAGTGCGTGCCGAATGGCTCAAGGACTGCCGGCTGCTTTGCGCGGTCGGCAATACGCGGCGCCAGTTCGCCGAAGTGGACGTGGACTGCTTTCGCATCGCAGGTATCGTTATCGTCGATTCTGCACATGCTTTGGAAGAAGCGGGTGAATTGCGGCAGGCCAAAGCGGCCGGTGCGCTTCCCGCGACAAAGTGCGCGACGCTCGCGAAGGTTGTTACGGGCTCCAGGTCCATACCACCCGCAGGGCTAGTTGTCTTCAAGTCGGTCGGTATGGCACTGCAGGATCTTGCTCTTGCTGCGCATTATTACGAACGGCTTGCTTCCCAGCCCAGTACCGTCATGGCCCCCGAGGTGGCAAGTTTGCGTGATCCTGTAAAGGTGTTGGCCGGCGTGCAGTAAGTGTTGCCTCAATCGGATGAGGCAGTGCTCAAAGCGCACTGATGCATTGCATCAAGAATAAAAATAAATCTTCTATTGTTCGACCTTGAGGAGAATAAGATGAAATACAAGTTTGGTTCTTTCCAAATCATTTCGGTTTTTGTTGTGGCCGGGGGACTCGCCGTGAGCCAGGCGATGGCTGCTGAAGGAGGATGGCAACCGCAAAGTTCTATCGAAATCGTGGTGCCGACAGGTGCAGGGGGTGAAAACGATCGAGTGGCGCGTTCCATCCAGAGAATTCTCGAGCAGAAGAAGTTTGTGACGACCCCGGTCGTGGTCGTGAACAAGGCAGGTGGAAACCAGGTTCTTGCGACCGCTTACGTAGTCAAAAAAACTGCGGATCCCCACGTCCTCCTGTATGCAACGGGCACCATTCAAAGCAATGAAATCGCAGGGGTCTCCGATTTGAGCTATCGCGACCTGACGGCAATCGCGAAGCTGCGCTGCGACAATACGGCAGTGACTGTTGCCTTTGATTCAGCTATCAAGGATATGCCCGACTTGATTCGGCGACTTAAAGCCGACGTCAAGTCAGTATCGTTTGCAACCGCTTCACGTGGCGGCGCAAACAATCTGGTGCTGGCTAAAGCGCTGCGTTCGGGTGGCATTGATCCCAATGCCTTGAAACTCCTAGTATTCAAGACCAACGCGCAGTCCATGACGGCCGTCATCGGAAAACATGTCGATGCAGTTGGATCCTCGGTCAGCGCCTCCTTCCAGAGCGTGGAGGCGGGGAAACTTCGGATCCTTGCCGTTTCGTCGCCCAAGCGGCTTGGTGGTGCGCTGGCCGAAGTGCCGACGATGGCGGAGGCAGGCCTCAATGTTAGTGGCGTGAGCAACTGCCGTTATATATATGCCCCGAAGGGGATTTCTGCAGCCCAGCGGGCATTCTGGGAAAAAGCGATGGCTGCCGTGAACGACGATGAGGAATGGAAAGCCGATATCTTGAAAGGAAACCAGACGCGGGATTTTCTTACAGGCAAGCAACTTGAGACCTCGCTGGCGGAGACGTATGACGCTACCAAGGCTGCGATGCTAGACATCGGTCTTGCGAAGTCCAAGTAGTCAGATGCGGGATTTCTGTAGCGTTTTAAGATTACGTCCGAAGAGTAATGCATGCAACCGGTAGATCGCATTCATACGGAAGTGAATGCTTCTGCCGGTTTCGTGGCTTGCAAACGAGCGAAGTCGCGCGAAGCGTGAAGTATGGTCTGCCTTGATTTTGCCGTGTGTGATTTTCCAGCGAGTTCAGTCAATATCCAGAAGCAGAAGCGCAATAGCTTCTTGCGGAATTCCGTAATGCAGAATTCATAAAGGCGGGGAGCATCATGGCCAACCAGATTACGTTCTGTTTTGCTGTTGTTTTCGCGTCTGTCTATCTATACGCCACCGGGCAATTCGCTCCAATGCATCTCAGTGATCCGCTGGGGCCCCAGGCATTTCCGCGGCTGCTGGGTATTGGCTTGCTGCTGACCGCTGTCGGGTTGCTGGTCGAGGTGCTGCGTGCCAGGAAGTCCAGAATTGCTGCCGCGGAAGGAAAAACGTCAGGTGAAGGGCGTTACTACGCCGTTGTTGTAGGAGCGACGATTTGGACAGCACTTTATTTCGCTGCGTTTGAATGGCTCGGTTATGCGATTTCGACGAGTATTTATCTGCTCGCAATGATGTCGTATTTTCGCCGTGGCAAGTGGACGAGCAACGGACTGACATCAGTGTTTTACAGTTTCGGAAGCTATCTGATTTTCACCCGGTTGTTGCTCGTCTCGCTGCCTGCGGGCCTTCTTCCGTTCTAAGAACAAGCCTCACATGGAAACGCTAAACCATATCCTCAACGGTTTTGCAGTGGCTCTGCAACCGATCAATCTTTGGTACACCCTTGTAGGTTGCTTTTTGGGTACGGTCGTAGGCGTATTGCCCGGCATCGGTCCGGCGGCAAGTATCGCATTGTTGATCCCCGTAACCTACGGCATGAATCCCGCATCGGCACTCATCATGCTTGCGGGGATTTACTACGGCGCAAAGTACGGTGGTTCGACAACGGCCATCCTGATTCGCACACCCGGGGAGACTTCTTCGGTAATGACCTGTATCGAAGGCTATGCGATGGCGCTCAAGGGGCGCGCGGGGGCTGCGCTGGCTGTGTCGGCGATTGGTTCATTTATTGCCGGTACCATCGGCGTGATTGGACTGACGCTGTTTGCTGTGCCATTGGCCTCGATGGCAATTGAATTCGGCCCTGCAGAGTTTTTTACGCTCATGCTGTTTGCGATGACTGCAGTAGCTTCCCTCACTGGCAGTTCTTTGCCCAAGGGACTCTTTTCGATGTTTCTGGGGCTGATGCTCGGTACCGTCGGTATCGATCTTCAGAGCGCGTACCCGCGCTATACGATGGGTGTTATTGAACTGCAGGAGGGGATCAGCTTCGTGGTGGTGGCTGTTGGATTGTTTGCCGTGGCAGAGGTTTTGCAGGGACTTGAGATGCTCGTCAGGGGAACGGCTCCAGACGTAATCCGGATATCCGGAAAGCTGTTGTTGACGCGGGAGGAGTGGCGACGCTCGATCGGTCCCATCTGGCGGGGCGGCGTCCTCGGTTTCGTCATTGGCGTGATACCTGGCGCCGGCAGCACCATCGCATCCATTCTCTCTTACAACATGGAAAAAAGCCTGTCAAAGCACCCGGAGGAATTTGGGGAGGGTGCGATAGAGGGCGTTGCTGGGCCGGAAGCAGCGAACAATTCTGATACTGCGGGTGCATTGGTGCCGTTGCTGACCCTGGGCTTGCCAGGCGGCGCTGTCACAGCGGTCATGATGGGCGCGTTCATCATGTACGGAATCCAGCCAGGCCCTCAGTTATTCAAGGATCATCCGGAAGTAGTATGGGGGCTCATCAACAGCATGTATGTCGGCAATATCATGCTGCTGATTCTAAATCTGCCGCTCATTGGTCTTTTTGTGCGCCTGCTCTACATCCCCCGTGCCATGCTTTATCCACTGATCGTTGCAATTGCGGCGATCGGGATTTACTCCGTCAACGGCAGCGTTGTTGACCTTTACATGTTGCTTTTCTTCGGGGTTGCAGGTTATCTCTTCAGCAAGGCTGATATTCCGATTACTCCGCTTGTTCTGAGTCTGGTTCTGGGCGACTTGCTGGAACAATCATTCCGACAGGCAATGACCTTGTCAGACGGGGCATTGGGGATATTTTTTGGCAGCCGGATTACCGTGATATTGATTTCGCTGACTGCCTTGTCTCTTCTGTGGCCACTCTTTGCGTCGAGGATCAAGGCGCTCAGGGGGTGAAAACTACCGAGCCTGACCTGTAGTCCAGCTGTGATCACCAGTCAGCAGGCTGAATGGATATAGGCACGTCCGCCGACCCAATGCGTTTGGGCAAGTTGAATGATGGCCAAGCCCGCAAGAGGTCCTTGACCGAAGGCTCAGGATCTGGACTGGCAATCGGCAGTTTAAAAGTGCTTGATATGATATAAATTTGAATAAATGAGGATATTCAGTCATGAATGACTTGGTGCGTGCTCACCTGAGCCCCGAAATTGTTCTGAACCAGTTGAAGAAGCACGGTGTGACCCACGTCGTGTGGTTGCCTGACAGCGAAACCAACTGGCTGTACCTGCTGATGAAGGCGGAACCGTCGCTGACGCTTGTCGCGGTGCCGCGCGAGGGCCTGGCCTGTTCGGTGGCTGCGGGATTGGCCGCCGGCGGCGCGGTGCCGGTGATCCTGGTGCAGAACACCGGCCTGATGGAATCCGGTGACTCGATCCGCGGCTGGCTGTTCGGACTGGAAATCCCGGTGGTGTATATCGTCGGCATGCGTGGGTGGACGCGTCACGGCGCGCCGACCGCGGACACGGCGTCGGTCTATACCGAACCCTTCCTCAATGCCTTCCGCATCAACTATTACCTTGTGGAAAGCGATGCCGATGCCGATCGCATCAGCCTCGCTTTCAATGAATGCAAAAAAACAAAACGTCCCGTGGCGGTCCTCGTCGGCGACGAATACCAGTTCAACGGCTAGGAGCGGACATGTTTCATACCGAAGATTTTCTCAAGGCCTTCAAATCCCATCGTGGCGATGCCATCGTGGTTCCGGGACGTGGTGGCAAACACTGGGTCAAGATCAGCGACCAGCCCGAACTCGACCTGCCGATGGGCGACCCGGCCATGGGCGGGCATGCGGGTTTCGCTTTCGGTCTGGCCATGGCACAGCCCAAGCAAAAGGTGGTGCTGTTTGATTCCGAAGGTGATGTGCAGATGGGGCTGGGTATCCTGCTGACGATTGCCGAACAGAAGCCAGCGAATTTTTATCATTTCATGCTCGACAACGAGTGTTACGCCACCACCGGTGGACAGCCGGTGCCTAACGCCAAAAACGTCAACTATGAAATGCTGGCGAAGGGCGCGGGGTATCCGCGCACTTATTCATTCACCGAACTCGACGCTGCGGTTGCTGCGCTGCCGGAAATTCTCGGCAAACCCGGCCCGGTGTTTGTGGCGATGAAGGTGCATGCCGACATCGAAAACAAGCCGATCGGCGAACGGGTGCGCTGGCGCAAGCGTTCGTGGACCCAGGTGATTTCCGATCTGCAGCGCAAGATCGGTATCGCGGCCTGAACACGATTGATATTTTGACGGAGCAATAAAGCATGGATGTAGCCAGCGTAACAATGATGGCGCGGTACAAGCAGTGGTCGGACAAGGTGATGTTCGATGCGGTTGCGGCATTGCCGGCGGAGGAGTTCACGAAACCCCGGCCTTCGCTGTTCAAAAACATGGTGCATACGCTGAACCACATCTATGTGATCGACCGCATCTGGCAGGCACATCTTGAGGGGCGTGACCACGGGTATGACGCGCGCAATACCAAGGACCATCCGCCGCTGGGCGAATTGTGGAAGCTGCAGCAGGAGGTTGACGCCTGGTATGTCGCCTGGGCGGACCGCCAGACGGCAAACAGCATCGGTGAAACAGTGAGTTACACGCTGATCGGCGGCAATCAAGGGGCGATGACGCGTGGTGAAATCCTGTTGCACGTGGTGATGCATTCCAATTATCACCGCGGCTACGTTGCGCAGATGATGTATGACATCCCGGGTTGCCGGCCGCCGCAGATGGACCTGCCGGTATATATGCGCGAAGGCCGATCTGCAGTTTGACCCTGCCGCGCTCGCGGCGTAGCATGGTTTTGGAATAACGCCCTTCCCGGCGTTTCCGTGAAGTTCCGGAATGTCCCGAAATTTTTCCGACTGAAGTACACGGAGGTTCACATGCCCGAACGCACGATCAATGACATCATTGCCGGACAAAGACTGCTCACCGCGCCGGGCAGCATGACCGTGGCTGAAGCTGCGCGGCAGATGAAGCAGCGCAACGTCGGCGCGATGATGGTGGTCGATAACGGACGACTGGTTGGCGTGTTCACCGAACGCGATGCGCTGTTCCGCGTGGTGGCCGCCGGGCTCGACAGCAAAACCACGCCGCTGAGCGTGGTGATGACCGCCAATCCCAAATGCATTACGCCGGACCAGTCGTTTGCGCATGCGCTGGCGATCATGCATGACGGACGCTTCCGCCACCTGCCGGTGGTCAAGAATGGCTGGCCCATCGGCATGCTGTCGGTGCGTGACGCGCTGGGGCCCGAACTCGAAGCGTTTGTCTACGAACTGCTGCGTCAGGAGCAGGTCAGCCAGATCCTCGCCTAGGCGGCGGCTGATTTGCCGCGTCTTGCGGCAATGAGGCAATAGAGTGCGACCGCAGCGGGCAGCACCAGCGATGCAAAGGCGATGCCGTAGCTGCGCGTCAGTGCATACACATTGGCGAAAATGATCGGGCCGATGAACTTGCCGACGTTGGTGATCACCAGCGAGCCGCTGATCGCCAGGCTGACCTGACCCTGCGGCGCCAGCCGTCCGACTTCAGCGAGGATCGCGCCGGGCCAGCAGCCCGAAGTCGCACCGAGGACCGCAAACAGCAGATACACCAGCAGCAGCGGCGTTGCGTCATGGATGGCGAGCCCGCCCAAGGTGAAGACTGTCAGTATCCCGGCATTCCACGCCAGCACGCGCGCAGTGTCGCCGACGCGATCGGTGATCCAGCCGATCAGCACGCGTCCCGATGCGCTGGCGATCTGCACCACGGTGAGCACGGTGCCCGCAGCCACCAGGCTCATGCCCAGCGTTTCAACGCAGGCGACCACGGCAAAGGTGGCGGCGCAGAATTGCGCCCATGAAAAGCAGCTACCGGCGATGGCGATCAGGCGCAGTTCGCGCTGGCGCCAGATGGCGATGGCGCCGGCGAGCGGGTTTCGTGTCACGACCGGCGCCTTGCGGTCGCGATCATCGTCCCAGCCGCGGCGTCCGCTTTGCATCAGCAGGACCACCCCGACCAGCAGTATGGCGCTGACGATGACGGCCCAGCGCCAGCCGGCATAAACCGTGACCGCCGGTGCGATCAGCGCGGCGAGCATGCCGCCTGCCGGGATGCCGGTCTGGTGGATGGAGAACACCGTGCTGCGCCGTTGCGGTGGCGTGTAGCGCATCAGCAGATGCGAGGCCGACGGCGTGATCATGCCGTAGCCGAGTCCGATGACTAGTGAACCGATGATCAGGAAGGCGCTGGCGGGAATCAGCAGCACCAGCAAGCCCCCCGCCACCATGCCGTGGCCGAGCTGATTGGTGCGCGCCGCGCCGTAGCGGCGCGTGGTGCTGCCGAACAGCGTCAGCGTCACCACCATGCCGAGGCTGACCAGGCTGATCTGGTAACCGATCAGTGATGGATCAAAGCCGTAGTCGCGCGCGACTTCCGGCGCCACTGCGGGCAGCACCAGTACCGCCATCGATGCAAACGAATGCCCTGCCAGCAATGCCGGCAGCAACAGGAATTGCAGCACTTGCCGTTTCAGTTCAATTCGGGAACCAAGGCAGTTGCGGTTCCTGCCCGGCGGGGAGCGCCTTGCGGCCGACGTTGAGGATCATCGCCAGCATCGCGTAATAGCCGGCGATGGCGACGAGTTCGATCACGCCCTGTTCGCCGAATACGCCAAGGGCGCGTGCATAGGTGGCATCACATACGCTCTGGTTATGCAGCACTTCGGTGAGCATGTCGTAAAGCGCTTCTTCATCGGTCGCCATGCCGGTCGGACGGCGGCCTTCGGCGATGGCTTCGGCAATCGCCGGGTTCAGGCCGGCTTTCATCGCATGCTTGTAATGCGACTGCCATTCATATTGCTGCGTCCAGTGGCGCGCCGCCATCAGCGTCGACATTTCCGCGATGCGGCGGTCGAGCGGACATTTGAAACGCAGGTATTCGCCGACTTGCTGCACGGTCTGCGCGAGGCCGGGGCTGCGCAGCAGCGCGAGGAATGGACCGCGCACTTCACCGCGCGGGCCGGAGGCAATCGATGCGGCGACTTGCTTCTGCGCTTCGTTCCATTGTTCGGGCGGGATTGCGGGGAAACGTTCGGCTTTTGGGATGGTCATTCGGGAATCCTCATTAAGTACATGTTTTTATTAAATAATTCATGATTTATAACTTCGGGTGTTAATACATCCATTGGCCACCGTTGACGTGCAGCGTCTGGCCGGTGATGAAGCCGGCGCCGGGGCTGCACAGAAAACGTACCGTTGCAGCGATCTCGTTCGGTTCGCCATAACGGCTCAGCGGAATGTGTTCGGTTGCCGCCGGACGCGCGGCGCGATTGCCGACGCGTACGGTATTGAAGTGTCCGGGCGATATGCAATTGAAGCGGATGCCTTTCGGGCCAAACTCACGTGCCAGTGCACGCGTCATGCCCGCGAGTCCGCTTTTGCCGGCAGAGCTGTGCACCTTGCCGACGGCGCCGTTCAGGGCGGTATCGCCACCCAGTGTGATGACGTCGCCGCGTCCCGCTTTCAGCATGCCCGGCAGCACCGCCTGGATGCAGTGAAAGGAACCGTCGAGCGAGATGCCCATCACCTGCCGCCACTCGTCAAAGCTCATGTCCATGAATGGAATCTCGCGGCGTACCGATGCGTTGAGCACAAGAATATCAACCGGCCCCAGTTCAGTGGTGATCGCGGTGTGCATGCGTTTGACAGCTTCCGCATCGGCGATGTCAGCGATAAAAACCGCCGCCTTGCCGCCAGCCGCGCGGATTTCTGCAGCAACCGCATCGGCTTCAGCGCGGGAGGCGCGGGTGTTGATGGCGATGACGGCGCCGGCGGCAGCCAGTTCCAGCGCAATGGCGCGGCCGAGGTTCTTTGCCGCGCCGGTGATCAGCGCAATCTTGCCGGCAAGTTCATTGGCTGTATTCATGCTCATGTAGCGGCTCCACACTCCAGAAAACGGGAGCCGCAAGCATAGCGGGGAACGCCCGGCGTTGCGACCGCCGGCGCTTGTTCGTCCACATGCTGTGTTGGTGGGCTGCGGCTGGTATAGTCTTCGCCCTGTATCACGGCTGGAAAATTTCCATAAACATCCGGAGGCATCATGAAGTTGTTGCACGCACTGATGGTTGTTGCGCTGATGGGCGCCGGCCCGGTGGCGCAAGCCGCACAAAAAGGCGGGCCTGCGCCGGCGGGCGAATATCCGACCAAACCGATCCGCATTCTGATCGGCTTTACGCCGGGTGGCGGCCCCGACATCACGGCGCGTTACCTGGCGCAGAAACTGACGGAAGAGTTCAAGCAGCAGGTGATCGTTGACAACCGTCCGGGCGCCGGCGGCACCATCGCGGCGAATCTTGCGGCTAATGCCAACCCCGACGGCTATACGCTGTTGTCGGTGTCATCCGCACACGCCGTGGCGCCGGCGATTTATGCAAAGCTGCCCTACGATGCGCAGCGAGATCTGATGGGGGTGTCGTTGTCGGCAGTATCGAAGTACGTGCTGGTGTCTTCACCCTCCGGCTTCCGTTCGATGAAGGATCTGCTCTCCACGGCGCGCAGCAAGCCGGGTTCGCTGAATTTTTCCTCGGCGGGCGTTGGAAGCGGGACGCATTTCGCAGGTGAACTGCTGAAAAGCATGGCGAAAATCGACGTCGTGCACATCCCGCTGAAGGGCATACCCGAGGCCCTGGCCGAAGCCATGACCGGCCGCGTGCATTTTTTCATGGCGCCGATCGCCAATGCCGTACCCCAGGTCCGTGACGGCAAGCTGACCGCACTGGGCGTGTCGTCGCTGAAACGCGACGCCCTGTTGCCGGATGTGCCGACCATTGCGGATTCCGGTGTCCCGGGTTATGACGCCGTGTTGTGGTTTGGGCTGGTGACGGCCGCCAAAACACCGAAGACGGTGGTTGCCGACCTCAATCGCGAAATCAAACGCATCCTCAGTGAGGATGAAGTGAAACGGCGCTGGGGGCCAATAGGCCTCGAGCCGTCACCGACCACGCCCGAGGCTTTCGACAAATTGATTGCAGCGGATATCGCGACGTTCACCAAGCTGGCGAAGGCCGGCAATATCAAGGCGCAATAACAGGTGCAATAAGGGAATCCTCCATGAAAATCAAAACCAATGGCATAGAAATCAATTGCGTGATCGAAGGCGACGGCCCCTGGGTGACGATGTCGCACTCGCTGGCCTGCAACCTGTCGATGTGGGACGTGCAGGCCAAGTTGCTGGTCGACAACGGCTACAAGGTCCTGCGTTTCGACACCCGCGGGCATGGTGCCAGTGATGCCCCCGAAGGCGCGTACACGCTGGAGCAGATGGCCGATGATTTGCACGGGCTTTATGTCGCGCTGGGCATCCGCCAGTCGCACTGGGTGGGGCTTTCGATGGGCGGCATGATCGGCGAGACCTTTGCACTGAAATATCCCGGCGTTTTCCAGAGCATGGTGCTGGCCGATACCACCAGCAAGCGGCCGCCCAATGCCGAACAGATGTGGGGCGAGCGGGTGAAGATGGCGCGCGAGCAGGGCATGCAGGCGCTGGTCGATAGCACGCTGGCGCGCTGGTTCACCGAGCCCTACCGCAAGGCGCAGCCGGCGGTGATGGCGAAAATCGGCGGCGATATCCGCAACACGCCGGTAGCGGGCTTCGCCGGCTGCTGCGATGCCATCGCTAAAATCGATGTGCTGGATCAGTTGAAGGAAATCAACTGTCCGTCGCTGGTCATCGTCGGAGACCAGGACCACGGCACGCCGCCGGAAATGGCGCGGCAGATCCACGCCAACTTGCGCGGCTCAGAACTGCTGATTATTCCGTCGGCAGCGCATCTGTCCAACGTCGAGCAGCCGGAAGCCTTCAACACGGCGCTGCTGCTGTTCCTCGCCAGGGTTTCGCGCTGATGCTGGCGCGGGTGTTCGCAAGCGCCGCGCTGGCGCTGTGCCTTGCCGCTTGCGATGGAATGACTGGCGGCGAGGAGGTTGCGCGCATCCCGTTAAATCGCACTCCGGATGGCGGTTACGAACCGGTGCGCATCCTGCTGCGCACCGAGATGAATCCGGTCGCACTGACGCTGCTGGCGGATTTTGCCTGGGGTCGCCATGAAGAGGCGGGCCTGTGGAATGATTACCGCGCCGAATTGCGCAGCAGCGGCAAGGTCATCGCGATGCGCGATTTCCAGGTCAACAGCCCGGAGAAACCCGAAGCGTCATCTTCACCGGCGCCCAATGCGCTGGTGCATCCGCTGCTGCTGGTGGACATTCCCGCTGACGGCGAATATGAAATCGCCATATCCGCCAAAAAACCGGCTGCCGTTACCCTTGAATCGCCCCATCTGGGTGTGCGCATGAAAGTGCCGCGTACACCACAGTCCTGACAGGATTTTCATTGACCACGCCTGACCCGATTGCCAAGGGGGATGTTGCGCAGTTGCGCCGCCTGCTGCGTTTCCTCGTGCCGTACCGTACACGCGTGGTCATTGCAATGACGGCGCTGCTGATCGCTTCGGGCTCCGTTCTGGCATTGGGGCAGGGGTTGCGTTTTGTCATCGACTCCGGATTCGGCAGCGGCAATCCCGCAATGCTCAATATGGCGCTGGCGGGCATCATCGCGATTGCAGTCGTGCTGGCCGGTGCCACCTATGCGCGCTTCTATCTGATGATGACCACGGGTGAGCGCGTTATCGCCGACCTGCGCCGCGCTGTGTTTGCCCATGTGCTGACGCTGTCGCCGGCCTTCTTCGATGTCTCGCGCACCGGCGACATCGTGTCGCGGATCACCAATGACAGCGAGCAGCTGCGCCAGGTGATCGGTTTCGGCCTGTCGATGTTCCTGCGCAACGGCCTGATGATGATCGGCGCGCTGGTGTTGCTGTTCACCACCAGCCCGCGGCTGGCCTTCCTGATCGTGCTCGGGGTTCCTGCAACGCTGATCCCGATCCTGCTTCTCGGCCGTTATGTGCGGCGGCTGTCGCGCAGCAACCAGGACCGTGTGGCCGAAGTGTCGTCGCAGGTTGACGAGGCGATGCATGAAATCCGTACGGTGCAGGCCTATGGCCACGAGCCGCGCACCCGGGCCGCATTTGATGCCGCGACCGAGGCGGCCTGCGCCTCCGGCGTTGAGCGGGTGCGCATCAAGGCCTGGCTGATTTCATCGGTGATGCTGATTGCCTTCTGCGCGGTGGGCGTGATCCTGTGGATCGGCGGCCATGATGTGCTCGACGGCCGGCTGACTGCAGGCCAGTTGTCGGCCTTCGTGTTTTACGCGGGCATTGTCGCCAGCGGTGCGGGAACCGTTTCGGAAGTATGGGGCGAGATCCAGCGCGCGGCCGGCGCGACCGAGCGCGTGATGGAATTGCTGGATGCGCGGACGGCGTTGACGGTCGCCGAACCACGAAGCGCACTGCCTGAACGTGCGCGAGGCGACATCCGTTTCGAGCAGGTGGCGTTTTCGTATCCGACCCGACCCGATGTGCAGGCTTTGAGCGGATTGTCGTTTACCGTCAAACCCGGCGAGCGCGTGGCGCTGGTCGGCCCTTCGGGTGCGGGCAAGACCACGCTGTTTGCCTTGCTTCTGCGTTTTTACGATCCGCAGTCCGGGCGCGTGCTGATCGACGGCGTCGATTTGCGCCATTGCGATCCGCTGACGCTGCGCCGCGCGGTCGCACTGGTGTCGCAGGACCCGGTGATTTTTGCCGCCAGCGTCAGCGAGAACGTGCGTTTCGGCCGTCCGGACGCGACGATGGACGAAGTGCGCGCCGCCTGCGAAGCTGCGCATGCCATTGAATTCATTGAAAAATTGCCGCAAGGCTTTGATACCGATCTGGGCGAGCGCGGCGTGCGTTTGTCCGGCGGCCAGCGCCAGCGGCTGTCGATCGCGCGGGCTTTGCTCGCTGATCGGCCGATCCTGCTGCTCGATGAAGCGACCAGTTCACTGGATGCCGAAAGCGAACGCCAGGTGGCCGCTGCGCTGGAAAGCCTGTCCCGCGGCCGCACCACGCTGGTGATTGCGCATCGCTTGGCGACTGTGCGCAACGCCGATCGTATTCTGGTGCTCGATCGCGGTCAGTTGCACTCCACCGGTACGCATGACGAACTGCTGCGCGCCGACGGGTTGTATGCCCATCTTGCGCGGCTGCAGTTCATGCATGAAGGTGCGGCAGCCTGAAGTGAATTCGCGCCGGATAATCGCCTGAGTCTGAGCGGGTGACCCCGGGCCGGACTACAGCAGGGCTCAAGCCGCCATTGCCGGCGCGCGCTTCACCTTGGACTTGAAGGCTTTCCGGGCCTGCAGCAGGTCATGAGAGGCTTGCTCTGCCAGCCAGACGTCCGCCCGGCCGCCATTCTCCACGCCCAGCCACTTTTCGATGCGCAGCGCCATTTCCGGCGAAATGCCGGCACGGCCGTTGAGTACCCGCGACAGTGCCGCGCGCGTGACACCCAGTTGGGCTGCCGCTTCGGTGACCGTCAAGCCCAATGCGGGCAACACATCTTCCCGCAGGGTTTCGCCGGGATGCGGCGGATTGTGCATTTTGATCATGTTTGAAGGAGTGAATGGAGCCGAAGACGCCCCTCGCTATGCTGTCAATCTGGGAACGCGATTACTTGACCGCTTCGATGATGGCAATTTCGCGCTTGAGAAGATCGTTGGCAACCTCGGACAGCGGTACCCCCTTTTTTGACGCAATGCCGGTCAGATAAACTTGCACCTCTGCGTCCAGATAGACGGGGAGGTTCGGCTTCATGCCTGCACGGTGAAATTTGCCGCGTACTCCACCGGAAAAGTCGATGTTGTCCGGGATGTCGTCTTCACCAGCGGGATTTGAGTTTTTTCCGTTCATGACGATTCACCTATCGCGGTTCGTTTTCATAAGACTGCCGCTCACTTCGTGTTGCGCGCCGCGCCGAAATAATTCGCACGCGGATGTGTGACGGTTCTGTTGTCTGATATGTGTGTGCCACCGCCAGAAGCACTCCATTTTGATCGCAGCCTAGTGTAAACCAGCGCTCCTCGTGCTGGCTATGTGCGGCATCAGCTACGGTCAAGGAGAGGATGTCCATGAAAACGGTGGCGGCTTGATCAAAAGTGACGCCGTGTTTGCGTGCATTTGATAGCGCTTTGTCGGGATCCCACTCAAAGTCATAAAAGATATCCTGCGCGGCCATGCCATTGATTCTACGCGCCCCGCCATAAGCCAGGCAAACCGGCATTTCGAACGACTTTCAGATTCACCGAATGCCTTTGGCAATGCGCTGGGCTACGCACTCGCAACTGAGTCAGGTCAGGCGGCTGGCAATGCGGGGTTAAGCGCACAAGCGGATGAATTGCGGTCCGCCTGGCGGGACAACACCTACGCCCAGAACACGTTCTCGGGAAGCATAGCGGACGTGAAGGCTTACGAGGGCATTACAAGTAATAGTAATATTCTTATTCAGTTTGAAGGGGCTGATGGAAAACCGATTTATCAAAACGACGATCAACGCGCCGCATTGCTAAACCTGCTCAAGCAAGACCCGACAATGACGCCTGAATCGCCCCGGGTTTCGAGGAGGCCATTTGGTTTAAGTCAGGCTATTGCAAGGACCTGATTGGCGTGTTGCCGCCAATAGTTTGCCTCAGCTTCTGCCGGAGGGATATACCCGATCGGCT
>Ga0172373_10000039_pt1 | contig 180989 bp, 178 predicted proteins | sample Lak10m_2_FD_114546 | JGI IMG/M metagenome (GOLD analysis project Ga0172373, IMG submission 114546) | Freshwater microbial communities from Kabuno Bay, South-Kivu, Congo - kab_092012_10m | ecosystem: Environmental > Aquatic > Freshwater > Lake | place: Democratic Republic of the Congo... | reverse complement strand
GAACCCGGGTTCGACGTGGCAAATGACACCTGTTGGGCAGCCGCGAGCAAGGGCGCGCTGAGGGCAGCGACGGCAACCACGCGCAAAAGGCGGCGGCGAGCAAAGGTCATGGTCATGACAATCTCCGTTGAATACAACAAAGCGCGTAGACTAGCCCCCCACCTGAGGCAGCTCCCCTAGGGTTTACACATAACTTACCGCCTAGGTGACAGCTCCCGGCGATCCGTCCGACCACACTCCCGGCCATGCCCACACCCACCCCTACCCCTGAACTCAGTGCCCTGCACATCTGGCGCCACCTGCAAGCCTGTGGCGTGACCCATGTGTTTGCCAACCTGGGCACCGATCACGTGAGCCTCATCGAGGCCTTGGCTGACCTGGATGCACGCCAGGAACCCCACCCCGAATTGATTTTGTGCCCGCATGAAAACGTGGCCGTGCACATGGCCGCTGGCATGGCGGCAGTGACGGGCCAAGGTCAGGCCGTGATGGTCCATGTGGATGCAGGCACGGCCAACGCCGTCATGGGTTTACACAACGCGTGTCGATCCCGCTGGCCCTTGTTGCTGATTGCCGGCAAGTCGCCACACGACTTGCGCAGCGAACGCTTGGGCGGCCGTGACAACTACGTGCATTTCGTGCAAGACCCCTTCGACATGGGCAGTTTGGTGCGGCCCTATGTGAAGTGGGAGTTCAACCTGCCCCACGGCAGTCTGAGCGCCGAGGTGTTGCGGCGCGCCCACAGCGTGATGCACTCCGACCCGCCGGGCCCGGTGTATTTGACCTTGCCGCGAGAGGTGCTGGCCGAGCCCGCGCCCTCCCCCAGCGGCGACGTCTTCAGCGCCACCAGCCACGGTCCGGTGCGCCACACCGGTGTGGACGAAGCCACGCTGGCCCGACTGGCCCAGCGCCTGATGTCGGCCCAAACGCCCGTGGCCTTCACGGCTTACCTGGGCCGCGACCCCGAGGCCGTGGCGGCCCTGGAGGACTTGGCCTTGTTGTGCGGCATGGCCTGTGTGGAGTTCATGCCCACCCAGCTGTGCATCGACCGCCAACACCCCTGCTTTGCGGGATTCGTCCCGGGGCCCTGGGTGGCCAAGGCGGATGTGGGCCTGTTGCTCGATGTGGACGTGCCCTGGTTGCCCAATCAGGTGCAGCCGCAGCCCCAGACGCACTGGATTCACGTGGACGTAGACCCACTCAAAAGTGGGTTTCCGCAATGGGGGTTTGCCAGCCACGACCGCGTGTCGGCCCACACGGGCACGGTGTTGCGACAACTCGCCGATCACATTCGCCGCCACGCCAGCCCCGAGGCGCTGGCCCGGGCCGCCGAACGGGTGAAGGCCTTGGAGGCTCAACGCGTTGCGCGACAAGCCCAGTGGGACGAAGCCGCCCGCGCCCCGGGCCAAGCCGGCGCCCTGTCAGCGGCACACCTGATGTCGGTGTTGGGTGAGCTCATCGATGCGCACGACATCGTGGTGAATGAGGCCATTCGCAATGTGCCTGCTTTGTTGCAACACTTGCCGCGTCGCCATCCCGGCACGCTGGTGGGCTGTGGCGGGGGCGGCCTGGGTTACAGCGGGGGCATGGCCTTGGGCATTCGACTGGCCCGACCCGAGCGACGCGTGATTCAAATCGTGGGAGACGGCGGCTTTCACTTCTCCACCCCGTCTTCCGTTTATGCCACGGCCGAGCGCTATGGCCTGCCCATCCTCACCGTGGTGCTGGACAACGGGGGCTGGCAAGCGGTGAAAGAGGCCGTGTTGCGGGTGCACCCCGATGGCCACGCCCACGCCCGCGACGATTACCAAGCCCGACTGCAAAACCCCACCCGGCGGTTTGAAGCTGTGGGGGCCGCATTTGGCGCCCATGCCGAGCGCGTGCAAACGCCCGACGAATTGCGCCCCGCGCTGCAACGCGCGCTGGCCGCGATTGACCTGGGTCAAGCTGCGGTGGTCACTGTGGCCTTGGGTCTACAGTAAGCTTGGGGCATGACACAGAACGCGGGTTTTACTCAACCACAACACACTTGGGACCATCGCTTTGATCGGCCCGACTACCTCTTTGGCACCGAGCCCAACGCTTACCTGAAGCAACAGGGTCACCTGCTTTCCCCTGGCCTCACCTTGTGCCTGGCCGATGGCGAAGGTCGCAACTCGGTGTGGTTGGCCCAACAGGGCCACCAGGTGCAGGCCTTCGATTTCTCGCCCAACGCCATCGCCAAAGGCCAGCGCTTGGCGCAAGCCCAGGGGGTAACGGTGGCCTTCACCTGTTGCGCCTGGGTCGATTTCGATTGGGGTGAAGCCCGTTACGACCACGTGGTGGGCATCTTTTTCCAATTCGCCCCGCCCAGTGAGCGCGATGCGCTGTTTGCCCGCATCGACGCCTGCCTCAAACCCGGCGGCCGGGTGCTGATTCAAGGCTATACGCCCAAGCAACTCGAGCACAACACGGGTGGCCCTGGCAAGCTGGAACACCTCTACGACGAAGCCCTGATGCGCGGCTATTTCCCAGGCTACGAATGGCTCGACTTGCGAACCTACGAAGCCGACATTCACGAAGGCGACGGTCACCACGGCCCCTCGGGCTTGCTGGGTCTGGTGGCCCAAAAACCGCAGGCCTGATGCCCCCAAGGAGTCCCCATGAAGTCCTGGCTAACCCCCTTGATCTTGGCGTGCAGTGTGTGCACCGGCCCCGCTTGGGCCTTGAGTCGCGACGGCTACCCGGCCATCGAATTTCGCAAATTGCCCAATGCCGTGCAGCGGGCCTACAACCGCGAAAAGCCCAACCTGGGAGAAAACGGTCGCTGCGCCACCGCCTGGGACAGCACCTCGGAGCAAGACAAGATGATCTTCACCTGTTCCATCTACATCAAGATTGGCTCTGAAGGCTCACGCCGCAGCATGAAGCGCTGTGAAGACCAACGCAAGCAGCTTCACATCCAAGCCCCCTGCGCGGTCATTTTGGGCGAGTGAGGCTCAGGCCTTCCAGGCCTTGATCGCTTCTTGCGCGCCAGCGGCAATGAGTCGCAAGTCCGACGAAGTGGTCACCAGGTCGTAACCCATCTGGCGTCGCGCAATGGCGTAGTTCACCGTTTGGCTGTGAATGCCCGCCTTGAGCCCATGGGCGTGGGCGCGTTCCAGAATGTGCGCAATGGCTTGCGCCGCCGTGGGGTCGACGTCGTCGAGGGTAGGCTTGCAGCCCAGTGACAAGGACAAATCGGAAGGACCCACGTAGATGGCGTCCAAGCCTTCCACCTGCAAGATGGCGTCGAGGTTGTCCAGGCCCTGACGGGTCTCGATCATGGCAAACCGGATGATGCGGGCGTTGGCGCTGGCTTGGTAATCGGGGCCATCGACCATGGCCGCACGAATGGGGCCAAAACTGCGCCCACCCATGGGGGCATAGCTGGTGTATTCCACCAACTTGGCCGCCTCATCCACGGTGGAAATCATGGGGCAAATGATGCCCAAGGCGCCTGCATCGAGCGCGCGCATGATGGGCGCAGGCGACAGCCAGGGCACGCGCACCATGGGCATGCAAGGGCTGGCCGCCAAGGCTTGCAGCATGGTGACCAACGAGGCGTCATCGATCAAACCGTGTTGCTGGTCGATGGTGACCGAATCCCAGCCGGCTCGGGCCATGGCCTCGGCGCTGAGCGAATTGGGAATGGCCAGCCAGCCATTGAACGCACATTGATTTTGCGACCACAGGTCGCGAACGCGGATGGATCTCATGCACACCTCGAAGTCATAGACAGGTTGTCGGACATCATAAGTGAACGGGTGCGGCCAGCGTCAGAGGTAAACGCCTTTCATGCCACCTAGGGGATAGCGCTCACCTTGCGCGGCGCCGGGTGGAAAGGCGTTATCCAGGGCTTGCAGTTCCTCGGGGCTGAGTTGCACTGGCCAGACCCCCAGGTTCTCCACCAAGCGTTGGATGCTTTTGGTGCCCGGAATGGGCACGATGTCATCGCCCTGGGCCAGCAACCAAGCCAGGGCCAATTGCCCGGGGGTGCAGCCCTTGCGTTGCGCCAGTTGCACCAAGGGTTGGACCAATTCGCGGTTGTGTTCGAAGTTGCCCGCATGGAATCGGGGGTGGTCATTGCGACGGTCGTTGGCCACCTCGTCGCGCGACTGCACCTGGCCCGTGAGCAGGCTGCGTCCCAATGGCGCATAGGCCACAAACGAGATGCCCAGCTCACGCGTGGTGCGCAGGGTTTCTTCGGCGGGCTCGCGATACAGCAAGGAGTATTCGGTTTGCACCGCACTCAGCGGGTGCACCGCATGGGCACGGCGAATGGTGTCCGGGTGAGCCTCACACAGACCAATGGCGCGCACTTTGCCTTGTCGCACCAAATCGCTCATGGCCCCCACCGTGTCCTCAATGGGCACTTGGGGGTCGATGCGGTGCACGTAATACAAGTCGATGCAGTCGATTTGCAAGCGGTCTAGGCTCGCCTCACAGGCTTGACGCACGTATTCAGGTCGGCCGTTGACCCCGTTTTTGCCGCCCTCGCCCCGGACCTGACCGAACTTGGTGACCCATTGAATGCGCTGGCGCTGCCCCGCCATGGCCTGACCCAGCAAGGTTTCGTTGTGGCCCCAGCCATACATGTCGGACGAATCGAGGAAATCGAAGCCCAGCTCGACCGCCTCGCGAATCAGCCGGCGGCCGTTGTCGTCGCTGCTGGGCCCATACAAGCCAGACAGAGACATGAGGCCCCAGCCCAGCCGATGGATGCGGATGTCGGAATGACCCAAGGTGTGTTGCTGCATGACCAAACTCCTTGGGGGACCATTGTGCGACAAGTTGAGCCGCCGGCCGAATTGGCACTCAGGCTCATGAAAACCCTGCACCTCTGCGGCTCGCAACCTGACAAGATACATCCTCATGACGGAGCCCCTGCAGACCCCCAACGAGACCGCCACTGACGACGCCCCGCCGTCGTCGAGTGTGCTCTACACCCCCATCCAAGCGCTGTCGTGGCGGGACCCTTTCCGCTGGCTGGCCTTGGGCTGGCGCGATGTGCGGCGCAGCCCTTGGGCCACGTTTTTTTATGGTGGCTGTTTCTTCCTGATGGGGCAATTGCTCTACTGGGTGTTCAACCATTCCCCAGCCGATGTGTTGGCCCTGAGTGCTGGTTTTTTGCTCATGGGGCCCTTTCTGAGCCTGGGCCTCTACGACATCAGCCGGCGCTGGCAGCGACTGGATTGGTATGGCGAACCCGAGCCCGACTTGGGCGAGTCCATGCTGGCCTGGACCAACGCCGTGGGCTCGCTGAGCCTGTTTGCCGGCTTGTTGCTGATTCTTGAAATGCTGTGGGGCCGCTCGGCCATGGTGGTGTTTGCCGTGAGCTTCAACACCATGCCCGCTCAGGTGAACCTGTTGCAGTTGCTCACCGACCCCGCCAACCTGGAGTTCATCATCACCTACGTGTGTGTGGGCGGGGTGTTCGCAGGCCTCATTTACGGCATCAGTGTGGTGTCCATTCCGATGATTCTCGACAAACGCTGCGACGCCATTTCAGCCGCTCTGGTGAGCCTGCGCGCGTGCTTCACCAATCCGGGCGTGATGATGCTTTGGGGCGCCCTCATCACCGTGCTCATTGGGCTGTCGATGTTGCCCTACTTTTTGGGCTTGCTGGTGATGGGGCCGCTCATTGGCCACGCCAGCTGGCACGCCTACCAGGTCGTCACGGGATCGGACCATCCCACGGAGCAAGTGCCGGATGCGGCCCATCCGTGAAGGTGTGTGCCGCTAGCACCTGTTCGCGCAAGCGGCGTCGGCTGACCTTGCCTTGTGCATTGCGGTCAAAGGCATTCAAGGCCACAAACAAGCGTGGCCGCTTGTGCGACGACAAACCCGCCACCCGCGCTTTCACGGCCTCGGCCCAAGCCGGCATGGGCTGTTCGGCCACCACCACCAAGACCTCTCCCCAGTATTCCGAGGGCACCGAGGTGATCGCTACCACGGGGCATTCGGGCATGCCGCTCAAGGTGGCCTCGATTTCGTCGGGGTTGACCTTGTAACCGCCGGTTTTCATCACATCGGCCATTCGCCCCACCAGATGCAAACGCCCTTGGTCGTCCCAAGCGCCCAAGTCGCCCGTGGCATGCCAGCCTTGGCATTCGTGATCGCGCCAGCCTTGGGCATCGATCAAGCCATTGCTCATGTGCGCGGCCCGCAGCCACACCTCTTGTTCGGGGCTGGCTTCACTGATTTGGCCATCGGGTGGGCCCAAACGAATTTCTACCCCCAGGGCAGGCCAGCCCACACACGCGCCACCCAGGCGTTGCCCTTCGGCAAGCCCTGCGGTCACGGCGTGGGGCGGCAACACGGTGATGGGGTTGATGCACTCGGTCTTGCCATAGGTGATGCGAATCACATCGCCCCAACGGCCTTGGGTCAAGGCGTGCAGGCCCGGGGTGAGGGGCTGGGTGCCGGTGAAGATCACCTCGACGGGGGCCACCGCTGTAGCCCCACTGCGATCGAGTTCCTGGTGCAATTTGGCCAGCACGGTGGGCGGTGCAAACACCGCACGCAAGCGTTGACCGGGTTGGTTGCGCTCACCAGTGAGCCAAGGCAATACCCGGGGCCCATCGGCCCCTTGGGCCACCACGGCCAAGCCGCCTTGGCTCATCCAAGCGCTGGCCAACAGGCCCGAACCATGGATGTAAGGGGTCATGAGCAAGACCGCATCGCCTGGACCAGGCTTGAAGTCCCAGTGCGCCAATTGCTGCAATTCGCCCAGCCATCGGCGCCCATGGTCATACACCACCGCCTTGGGCTTGCCGGTGGTGCCTGAGGTGAACATGATGCGCGAGCGAATCGAAGCGGGAATGGGCGGCATCACCTGGCCGTGATCGCCATCGGTCACCGCGTCGTCGCACCACACCTCAAAACCCAAAGCTTGCATCCGCTCGCGTTGGTCGGGGGTGGTGAGCACCCGTTCCACGCCGCTCAGGGTTTTGGCCCACAGCAATTCCTCGTCGGTGTAGACCCAGCCCAAGGTCACCTCGCAAGCCCCATGCAAGCGCAAACCCAAGCTCGCCCACACGGCACTCAAGCCATTGGGAAGCAAGGTGGCAATGGGGTTACCAGGTTGAACCCCTGCGGACACCAGGTGTTGGGCCCAAGCATGGGCACGCTGGCTCAGTTGAGTGTGGGTGAGGGTTTGGCCACGGGTGTCATCCACCGCCAGGGCATCGCCCCAGCGTTGCGCTTGCCAACGCAACTGGGCCGACCAAGGCACCAACCCACTGGCCTCAGAGGTGCAAGTCACGCACGTTGTCCAATTGATTCAGGCGAGCCAGTTGGGCCCACAGTTGCTGGGTTTGCGCCGGAGGCAAGGCCTGGGCGCAGTCCATGAACTTGTCTTTCAAGGCTTCAGGGGCCAAGGGCAGCTGGGCATTGCCGCGTGCAAAACGCACATCGCCCGAGCTCAAGGAGCGGCCATCGTTCAAGACGATGTCCACCCGGTCGTTGAGGGCGAAAAAGGGCTCGAAGGGGCAAGTGCCCTCGACGGTGTCAAAGGACACCTTGCCCATGAGTTCGCGCACCTGGGGTTGGGCCACGTAGTCGTCGGTGAGCTCGCGCAAACCCACCCGACGCGACACCAAAGACGACGCCACGGCGAACTCCAGGCTGAACTTGGCCTCCAAGCCCGTGACCGGGTTGTGGTTGCGCAGCATGGCCCCTTGGGCTTTGCCAATGGTGGCGTGCACCCGCTGCACTTGATCGGGCTGCAGGTTGTGCGCCAAGGCCAAGTCGAGCACCGCATCAATGACCCGGTGCGTGCCATAGCACATGGGGTATTTTTTGATGGACAAGCCATAGGTCAGGATGTGCGGCACCGGCTGAACGGCCACGGGGGAAGTGCGGTCCACCAAGCCACGCGGGGAAATGGCTTGCAAAAAGCCACCTGCGTGCTCCAGGGCGTCGGGCGAGGCACTGAGGCCTGCTTCGGCCAAGCGCACCGCATCCAGCCCATTGGCTGCCGCACGACCAGCATGGAAGGGCTTGGTCATGGTGCCAAAGTTGGCAATCAGGCCACTGGCCATGCTGGCCGCAATGGCCAAGGCGGCTTGGGCTTGGTCGACGTTCAGGCCGCGCAAATGGGCACTGGTGGCCGCTGCGGCCACCGTGCCAAACACCGCCGTGGGGTGCCAGCCTTTGGTGTGATACGCATCGGGCTCGCGCCGAAACAACTCGGCCCACACCTCGTAGCCCACCAAATAGGCCATCATGACTTGGGCACCTGTGGCACCCACGGCTTGCCCTTCAGCCAATGCTGCGGGCACCAGCACGGTGCTGGGGTGACCTCCCAAGGACACATCATCGAAATCAAGGGCATGGCCTGCCGTGCCATTGATGAGGGCGGCATCGGTGGCGCTGGCGCGCTCGGCGCTGAGCATCACGCTGGCCTCCTGGCGCGGGTCGCCTTTGGCCCTCACCCAGCGGCTCACCTGCCCCACCACGGGCTCGTCGCGCCCCGCGATGAGCGAAGCCAGGGTGTCCATGAATCCGGTGGACACAATGGACCAAGCAGCATCAGGAACCTGGCCCCAAGGGGGGGTCACCACCCATTGCGCCAGTTGTCGGGTCAATCCAGTCATGCGGGACTCCTTGCGGTGGGCTCAACGCCCTTTGAACACGGGTTTGCGTTTTTCGTTGAAGGCCAGCACGCCCTCCAGGCGGTCTTCCGTGTCCACCAGGTGGTTGTAGGCCTCGATTTCAAAACGGTAGGCGGTGCGAACTTCCATTTGACTGCCATAGCGCACCGACTTTTTCACCTGACGGATGGACAAAGGGGCGTTGGCCGCAATGGCGGCAGCGGCCGCCAGGGCTTGGGGCAAAACCTCAGCTTGGGGGTGAATGGCATTCACCAGCCCCCAGTCCAGGGCTTGCTCGGCCCCAATGGGGCGGGCGGTCATGAGCATTTCTTTGGCGCGGCGCTGACCAATGGCGCGTGGCAGGTTTTGCGTGCCCCCTGCCCCCGGCATGATGCCAATGGCCACTTCGGTGAAGGCAAAACGGGCGTGGTCGCTGGCGTAAGCGAAATCGCACATCAGCAGCATTTCGAGGCCGCCAGCGTAAGTGTGGCCATTGATGGCCCCAATCAAGGGCTGGGGCAAATCGCCCATTTGCCAATACATGCGCTCGAACAATTCGTGCTGGCGATTCCAGGCGTCACGGGTCATGCCGTTGCGCTCTTTCAAGTCGCCACCTCCGCAAAAAATGCGGTCACCGGCACCTGTGAGCACCACACAACGCACGTCCTGTCCATCGGCTTCGAGGCGGCGCCACAGGTCCAGCATGTCGTGGGCCATTTGGGTGTTCAGCGCATTGCCCACCTCGGGTCGATTGAGTGTGACTTGCAAAACCTGGGGCATGGGCCAGGACAAAGCCAGGGTGTCGTAGGTGGGGAAATTCATGGGTCATCCGATTCGGTCAAAGAACCCCGACATTCTGACGCCTTCACCGCGGGGTCGGGCGTGCCGGTTTCACCCGCACGACAGCGCACTCAGGCGCTGAACGTGACGCCAATGCGGCCCAAAGCCCCAAAGTCGGCTGAAACCGCGTCGCCAGCGCGAATCTCCAACGGCGGCATGCAAGTGCCCGTGGTCACGAATTGACCGGCCTGCAGGCCTTCACCCAATTCACGCAGCTCGTTGGCGATCCAGGTCAGGGCCACACGCGGGTCGCCCAACACCGCAGCGCCACTGCCTGCCCGGTTCCAGCGCGTGCCGTCAGCACGGGTCACTTCGGCCGACACCGGGTGGCGCGACAAGTCCAACCCGCTCCAGCCCTCGGGGGCCGCATCACCCAACACAAAACTGTGGGCGCAGGCGTTGTCGGCAATCAGGCTGGCTTCGCCCACGGTGGCAAAGGTTTCAAACCGGGAATTGGGCACCTCGATGGCCACGTGCAAGGCGCTGACCGCGGCCATCACCTCGGATTGGGTGTAGGGCTTGTCGCGTGCCGGCAAGGCCTGGCCCATCACAAAACACATTTCGGGCTCGGCCACCAGCATGCGAACCCCATCGAGGCTCACAGCCTGGTGCTGAGGGATCACCGTAGGCGCAAAAATGCGGCCCGCCAGCGGCCCACTGACGCCAATGTGCTTTTGGCCCGCTTCACTGGTGGCGGCAATCTTCCAGCCCGCCACAGCTTGTTGATTCTGGGCGGCCAGAGCAGCTTGCGCGGCATAGCCTTGACGGCGATCGGTGGGGCACAGGGCAGCATCCAGGGCAGGCATGGCCTGACCCGATTGACGATGGCGCCAGATCAGCGCGGCGACGGTAGCAGCGGCGGAGGTGTTCATGCGGTCATTGTGCGCCAAATGACTGGGGCACGCGACCCTGGCCCTATCACTTGAGCGTCGCTTGCACGCGCTCCAAGATGTCGATGAGGGCTTGGCTGTTTTGGGGCCCCAGTTGCTGCTCCAACTCGGCGTAGGCCGCCTCAATGCGGGGCGCGAGGGCCCTGGCCAAGGCTTGCCCCGATTCCGACACACTGACCTTGACCCGGCGCTGATCGTGCGCCAATTGCTCGCGAACCACCCAGCCCAGCTCGTCCATGCGGGCCAGGATGCCCGCCATGCTGGGGCTGGAGAAGCAACACACTTGAGCAATCTCGCGCGGCTCCAGGGGACCGCGCTCCAACAAGGCGCGAATCACCCGCCACTGCTGCTCGGTGACGCCGGCCTCGTTGAGCAAGGGCCGAAACCGGGCAAAAACCGCCTCGCGGGTTTGTAACAACAACAACGGCAGGTTGCGATGGATGAATGGGCTTGACCGACTCGACATGGGACCTTAGGATACTCACATGTTAGTAAATTGTCGACCCTTTGCCCAGCAGCCGCCCCACCAGTGGGGCGTGAGTGTGTATGGCGTGATGCTCAACCACCAACCAGCGTGGGACGCCATGGCACCGGCCATGTCGCAAGCGCCGCATCGGTTGGCACCGCAAGCGCCAGTGCTCTACCTCAAGCCGCGCAACACCCACACGGGTGATGGCCCCATTGCCGTGCCCGCCGACGCCAACGAACTGGAGCTGGGCGCCTGCCTGGCGCTGGTCATGGGGCGCACCACCCGTGGCGTGCAGCCCAGCGAGGCGCTGAGCCATGTTTCGGGCCTGCTCACCGTGGCCGACGTGCGAATCCCCCACGACAGCTTGTATCGACCCTCGGTGCGATTCATTGCGCAAGACGGCTTTTGCCCCATGGCGGCACGGGTGACGCCCCTGGCCGAAGCGGGCAACCCGGACGACTTGGCGGTGACGGTGTGGGTGGATGGTCAAGCCGTTCACCACACCACCACCGGCAACCGGCGCCGCACGGCCGCCCAGTTGATCGCCGATGTGAGTGCATTCATGACCCTCAACCCGGGCGACCTGTTGCTCATGGGGGTGTCACACGGTGCGCCCCGGGTGCGGGCCGGCCAGCACTCGCGCATAGCGATTCAAGGCCTCACGCCCTTGACCAACCAGTGGATTCCAGCCGGAGACCTTTCATGAAAAGCGCACGCGTGGTGCATGGCGGGGCCTGCCACACCGCCTACCCCGTTGAGGGCGATGAGAGTCAGATTCAGCTGGCCAATGGACAACGGGTGGCGGCCAACGCCGTGCAATGGCTGGCCCCCTTTGAAGTGGGCACCCTGATTGCGCTGGGTTTGAACTATGCCGATCACGTCAAGGAGTTGGCCAAGGAGCTCACCCTCAGCGCCAAAGACGAACCTTTGGTGTTTCTCAAAGGACCCAACAGCGTGGTGGGTCACCTCGGCCAAACCGTGCGCCCTCGCGACGCGAGCTTCATGCACTACGAGTGTGAATTGGCGGTGGTGATGGGCCGCGTGACACGAAACGTTGCAGTGGAAGACGCCCTGAGCCATGTGCTGGGCTACACCGTTTGCAACGACTACGCGGTGCGCGATTACCTGGAAAACTGGTATCGGCCCAACCTGCGGGTGAAAAACCGCGACCAAGCCACGGCCCTGGGCCCCTGGTTGGTGACCGCCGACGAGATTCCAGACCCACAAAACCTCAGCCTGCGCACCCGGGTGAATGGTGAAGTCACGCAGCAAGGTCACACCAGCAACATGGTGCACAGTGTGGCCGAGCTCATCCACTACCTGAGCCAGTTCATGACCTTGCAACCCGGCGATGTGATCCTCACCGGCACCCCCGAAGGGGTGGTGAACGTGCAAGCGGGCGATGTCGTCGTGACCGAAATCGACGGCGTGGGCCAACTCATCAATCACCTCGTTTCCGACTGAAAGCCAGCCATGCGCATCCAGCATTTGATTCAAGGCCAATCGGTGGATTCCACCGAAACGCTAGTCACCGTGAACCCGGCCACCCAAGCGGTGTTGGCCGAAGTGGCCGCTGGCGACGCGGCCACTGTGGACGCCGCCGTGGCGTCAGCCAAAGCCGCGTTTCCCCGCTGGGCCAGCACCCCAGCTACCGAGCGCGCACGCATTCTGCGCAAACTGGGTGATCTGATTGCCCAGCATGTCCCCGAAATTGCCGCAACCGAAACCCAGGACACCGGCCAGGTGATCAACCAAACGGGCAAACAGTTGGTGCCGCGTGCCGCCGACAACTTTTATTACTTCGCCGAGATGTGCACCCGCGTGGATGGCCACACCTACCCCACGCCCACGCACCTGAACTACACCTTGTTTCATCCCGTGGGGGTTTGCGCCCTCATCAGCCCCTGGAACGTGCCCTTCATGACCGCCACTTGGAAAGTGGCCCCCTGCCTGGCCTTTGGCAATACCGCGGTGCTGAAGATGAGCGAGTTGTCCCCCCTCACCGCGGCCCGTCTGGGCGAGTTGGCTTTGGAAGCCGGTGTGCCGCCGGGCGTGCTCAACCTGGTGCACGGCTATGGCCAAGCCGCGGGTGAGCCCTTGGTGGCCCACCCCGATGTGCGCGCCATTTCTTTCACGGGCTCGACCGCCACGGGGAACCGCATCGTGAAGGCCGCCGGCCTGAAAAAGTTCAGCATGGAGTTGGGCGGTAAATCGCCCTTTGTGATTTTTGACGACGCCGACCTCGACCGCGCCCTGGATGCGGCGGTGTTCATGATTTTTTCGAACAATGGCGAGCGTTGCACCGCAGGTAGCCGCATCTTGGTGCAGCAAAGCATTTACGCCGACTTCGTGCAGCGCTTCACCGAACGCGCCAAACGCATCACGGTGGGCGACCCCATGAGCGATCAAACCCTCATTGGCCCCATGATCAGCCCTCAACACCTGGCCAAGGTGCGGCACTACATCGAACTCGGCCCCAAGGAAGGCGCGACCCTGCTGTGCGGCGGCATCGACCGCCCCAGTTACGCCCCCGAATTGCCCCCAGCAATGCAAGCGGGCAACTTCGTGTGGCCCACCGTGTTTGCCGATGTCGACAACCGCATGACGATTGCTCAGGAAGAAATTTTTGGCCCCGTGGCCTGCCTCATTCCGTTCCGCGACGAAGCCCATGCCATTGAATTGGCCAACGACATCGCCTATGGTTTGTCGAGCTACGTCTGGACCGAAAACCTCGGCCGGGCCCACCGCGTGGCGGCCGCCATTGAAGCCGGCATGTGTTTTGTCAACAGCCAAAACGTGCGCGACTTGCGCCAGCCCTTTGGCGGCACCAAGGCCAGCGGCACCGGCCGCGAGGGCGGCACCTGGAGTTACGAGGTGTTTTGCGAACCCAAGAACGTGGCCGTCTCGCTGGGCAGCCACCACATTCCCCATTGGGGCGCCTGAGGCCCCACCAACCGAGGCCACACCATGGGAAAACTTGCCCTCGCCGCCAAAATCACCCACGTGCCCAGCATGTATTTGAGCGAACTGCCGGGGCCACGCCACGGCACCCGCCAGGACGCCATCGACGGCCACGCCGAAATCAGCCGAAGGTGCCGAGCTCTGGGGGTGGACACGCTGGTGGTGTTCGACACCCATTGGCTGGTGAATGCCGGTTATCACCTCAACTGCGCACCTCACTTCAAAGGCACCTACACCAGCAACGAGCTGCCCCACTTCATCGCCAACCTGCCCTACGAAGCACCAGGCAACCCCGAGTTGGGCCGGCTGTTGGCGCAAGCCTGCAATGCCGCAGGCGTGGAAACCTTGGCCCACGATGCCACCAGCTTGGCCCCGGAATACGGCACGCTGGTGCCGTTGCGCTACATGAATGCCGACCAGCATTTCAAGGTGGTGTCGGTGTCGGCCCTGTGCATGGCCCACTACCTCGACGACAGCGCCCGCCTGGGTTGGGCCCTGCGCCAAGCGGTGGAGCAACACTACGACGGCACCGTGGCTTTTTTGGCCAGTGGGTCGCTCTCGCACCGGTTTGCGCAAAACGGCTTGGCCCCCGAATACGGCTTCAAAATTTGGAGCCCCTTTTTGGAACACCTGGACCGCGAGGTGCTGCGCATGTGGGAGGCCGCCGATTGGCCTGCCTTTTGCGAGATGCTGCCGGAATATGCGGTCAAGGGTCACGGCGAAGGCTTCATGCACGACACCGCCATGTTGCTGGGTGCCTTGGGTTGGTCGGATTACGACGCCCCGGCCGAAATCATCACGCCCTATTTCGGGGCCTCGGGCACGGGGCAACTCAACGCCGTCTTCCCCGTCACCCCGCAAACGGGTGAACGCATCCCTGCTGCCAAGGCCAGTAGCGCCCAAGGCTTCACGCCCGTGTCGGTCCGACTCTGAACCCCGGAGACTGCATGCCTCACCTCACCATTCACTACACCGGGCAACTCGACCAAGAGGCCGACATGCCCGCTTTGTGCCGCAACCTCGCCGATGCATTGCTGGCCTTGCGTGATGACGCTGGACAGCCCGTGTTCCCACCGGGCGGCACCCGCGTGCTCGCCTACCCCGCTGCCCATTACGCCGTTTCTGATGGCGGCGTGGCGGGCCGCGCCGCCACCGGGCGCGACGACTACGCCTTCATGTATTTGAACTTGCGCATGGGCAAGGGCCGAAGCCCGGAAACCCTGCAAAAGTCGGGCGACGAAGTGGCCCGCGTGACCCATGCGTTCATGGCGCCGGTCATGGCCCAGCGCTACCTGGGCATCACGGTGCAAGTCGATGTGGGCCAAGAGGTCTACGACAACAAACACAGCAACATTCACCCCTTGTTTCAAAAGCCCTGACCATGCTCGATGAAGTCACCATTCAAGCCCTGGCCTTGGCCCTGAACGAGGCCGAGCGTTCACGGCAGCAAATCGAACATTTCTCCAAGCGCTACCCCGACATGACGCTGGAAGATGGCTATCGCATCAACCGCGCGTGGATGCAGATCAAGGCCAGCGAGGGACGCCGCGTCATTGGCCACAAAATCGGCCTCACCAGTCGAGCCATGCAGCAAGCCAGTCAGATCGATGAACCCGATTACGGCACCTTGCTCGATGACATGTTGTTCACCTGCACGCCACCCGCCGAGCTGGCCATTCCCTTTGAGCGATTCATCGTGCCTCGCATCGAAGTGGAACTGGCCTTTGTGCTCAAGGCCGACCTGCGTGGCCCCGCGGTCACGGTGGAACAGGTCCTGGCCGCCACCGACTACGTGACCCCAGCGGTGGAGATCATTGATTCACGCATTGAGCAATTCGACCGGCACACCCGGGTGATGCGCAAGGTGTTTGACACCATCAGCGACAACGCCGCCAACGCGGGCATCGTGGTCGGAGCCAAACGGGTGAAACCCCACGAGGTGGACCTGCCTTGGTGTGGCGCTGTGTTGCGTCAAAACGGTGTGGTCGAGGAAACCGGACTGGCCGCTGGAGTGCAAGGCCACCCGGCCGTTGGCATTGCGTGGCTGGCCAACAAGCTGGCCCCTTGGGGCGAGCACCTGAGCGCAGGTGAGATTGTGCTGGCCGGCTCCTTCACACGGCCGGTGGTGGGACAGCCCGGCGACCGCTTCGAAGCCGACTACGGCCCACTGGGCTGTTTGCGTTTTACCTTGACCCCTTAAGCTTCAACCCAGAGGATGAACACCATGAACCCCCGCCATCACCCCGACGAATGGGCTGCCCGCGTGCAGCTCGCCGCTTGCTATCGCATTTTTGCCATGCTGGGCTGGACGGAGATGATCTACAACCACATCACCTTGCGTTTGCCCGATTCGGTCACGGGGGGTGAAAAGCACTTTTTGATCAATCCGTTTGGCCTGCACTACACCGAAGTCACGGCCAGCAATTTGGTGAAGGTGAATCTGGCTGGCGATGTGCTCGATGGTTCAACCCACCCCATCAACCCCGCAGGCTATGTGTTGCACAGCACGATTCACGGCGGCATCGACGGCGCACACGCGGTGATGCACACCCACACCACCGCTGGGGTGGCGGTGGCCTCCTTGCAAGGCGGGTTGTCTCAAAGCAATTTCTACTCGGCGCAACTGCACGAGCTGGTGGCCTATCACGACTTCGAGGGCATCACCGTGCACGCCGAAGAAGGCCCACGGGTGCTGGCCAGCATCGGCCGCAAGCCCGCCGTGATCTTGAAAAATCACGGCCTGTTGTCGTGGGGCAGCACCTTGCCTGAAGCCTTTGCCGTGCTCTGGACGCTGCAGCGGGCCTGCGAAATTCAAATGGCCACGCTGGCCATGGGTCAGCCCATTGCGGTGCCTGCTGACATCGCCGCCAAATGCACGCGAGACTCCTTGCAATTCGACATGAAGCAAGGCGGTGTGGGGGTCGACCTCTTCAACGCCTTGATTCGACAGGTGGATCGCATCGACCCCAGTTATCAAACGTGAAAGGCCCAACCATGTTCAGCAAGGTTTGCATCTACGGCGTGGGCGCCATTGGCGGATGGATAGGCGCACGCCTGGGCCCATTGCCCGGCATCCGCTTGAGCGCCGTGGCCCGAGGCGAAACCTTGGCCGCTTTGCAAACGCACGGGCTGCGCTGCACCGCTGGCGAGCACACCACGACAGTGAGCCTCCAGGCCAGCGCACAACCCGCCGATCTGGGCCCGCAAGATTTGGTGATCCTGTCGGTGAAGGCGCCAGCCCTGGCGTCAGTGGCCCAACAGATCGCCCCATTGCTTGCGCCACACACCGTCGTGTATGTGGCCATGAATGGCGTGCCTTGGTGGTTTTTGAATGGCTTTGGCGGAGCCCACGCCAACACCCCGCTGGCCAGTGTGGATCCGAACGGGCTGTTGGATCGCGCCATCCCCGCGCAGCAGGTGTTGGGCGGTGTGGTGCACGCGAGTTGTTCGGTGGATGCCCCTGGACACATTCACCACCATTTCGGGCAAGGCCTGATCGTGGGCGAGCCCTCGGGCGAACGGAGCCCACGTGCACAAGCCTTGCAACACCTGTTGGCTCAAGCCGGCTTTGACGCCAGCCTGAGCCCCTGCATTCAGCGCGACATTTGGTACAAGCTGTGGGGCAACATGACGGTCAACCCCGTGAGCGCCCTCACCGGCGCTACCACCGACCGCATCATGGACGACCCCTTGGTCGTGAACTTCATTTCAGCCGTGATGCTGGAGGCCAAGGCCATCGGTGCCGAACTGGGCATACCGATTGATCAATCCCCCGATGACCGCCATGCGGTGACGCGCAAGCTGGGCGCCTTCACCACGTCGATGTTGCAAGACGTGCGCTCAGGTCGAGCGGTGGAACTCGACGCGCTGGTGGGCAGCGTGCAGGAGTTGGGCCACATCACCCAACAGCCCACGCCCTTCACCGATGCCCTGTTGGGGTTGGCGCGATTGCAAGCCAAAACCTTGGGCTTGTATGGGGCCTAGCCCCTTCACAACACGATGCGATATTGAATGAAACCACTGCGGGCAGCGATGCGTTCGTAGCGTTTTTGGGCATCCGAAAATAAATCGTCAGTCCAAGGCCCGCCACTCCGTATGAAACTTACCCGGCTGATCCAGCCGTTCATAGGTGTGTGCGCCAAAGTAATCGCGCTGGGCCTGCAACAAATTGGCGGGCAAGCGGGCGCTGCGCATGGCGTCCACGTGGGTCAGCGCCGAGGACAAACACGGCACGGGCACACCCCAGGCTGTGGCGTCGCGAACCACCGAACGCAAAGCGGGCAACTGACTTTGCAGCACTTGGGACAGCTCGGCATCGAGCAACAAATGCCCGGGATTGCCCCTAGCCAAGGCTTGCCCCAGGGGCTCCAACAACTGCCCCCGCAAGATGCAACCCGCTCGCCACACCGAGGTCACGGTGGTGAGCGGAATGTGCCACTCGCGCTCCAGGCTTGCGGTGTGGATCAAGTCCAGGCCTTGCGCGTAGGTGGCCAAACGTGCGGCCAGCAGGGCTTGACCCAAGGACTGCACCCAGTTCGCATCGGGCGATGGCGGCTGAACAGGGCCAGCCAGCACCGACGAGAGTTGCAGGCGCTGGTGGCGCAAGGCGCTGGTGGTGCGGGCAAACACGGCGGCCGTCAGGGTGGGCGTGGGCACGCCAAAGGCCAGCGCGGCCTCGCTGGTCCAGCGGCCCGTGCCTTTTTGCTCGGCCTTGTCCACGATGAGATCGACCAGTGGGCGGCCTGTGACGTCGTCCACCCGGCGCAAGATGTCCACGGTGATGTCCATGAGGTAGGACGCCAACCAATCGCGGTTCCAGCCCTCAAACACCTCCGCCATTTGCGGGGCCGACAGGCCCAAACCGTGCTGCAACAAGGCGTAGGCCTCACCCAGCAACTGCATATCGGCGTATTCGATGCCGTTGTGCACCATCTTCACAAAGTGTCCGGCTCCGCCCTCGCCCATCCACTGGCAACAGCGGTGACCATCGGGTGCTTGTGCCGCCATTTGGGGCAGCCAGTCCTTCACGCGGGCCCAGGCTTCGGGGTGGCCGCCGGGCATCATGGCAGGCCCACGCAAGGCGCCCTCTTGCCCACCACTCACCCCCATGCCCAAGTAATGCACGCCCAAATTGGCCAAGCTTCGGCATCGTCGCTCGGTGTCGTCGTAGTGGGAGTTGCCGCCATCGATCACCACATCGCCGGGGGACAAGCGGTCTTTGAGTCGCTCGATCACCTCGTCCACGGGCTGGCCGGCGGGCACCATCAGCCACAGCAACCGAGGCGAAGGCAACACCGACAACACCGCACTGAGCGAGGCTGCCACGCGCGTTTGGCCACCAGTGCGTTGTTTGAAGGCTTCACGCCGCTCGGGGCTGGCATCGAATCCAACCACGGCATGGCCATGCCGCAACAGGTTCAGGGCCAGGCTTTCGCCCATCACCCCCAGGCCAATGAAACCCACGGTGTGGGCTGATGTTTCAGTGTTCATGTTGCTCGCGATTGTGCCGCCGTTGTCGGCGCTTGCGTGGACAGCCAAGCGGCGCCGCGGATGCCGCTGCTGTCGCCGTGCTGGGCCGGCCGCAACGGGGTGCGCAAGGGGCGGTGAAAGCCATAGCGATGCCACTGGGCGGGCACTTGTTCATACAACTCGGTGATTTGGCTCAGGCCCCCTCCGAGGACGATCACGTCCGGGTCGCTCTGGTTGATCACCTGCGCCAATGCTCGGGCCAGCCGATCGACATAGGCTTGCCAGCTTCGAACGGCCTCAGGCGCTCCTGCACGCATGGCTTGCACCCACTCGGTCATGGTCAGGGCTTGTCCCGTTCGACGCTGGTGGTCGGCGCTGGCGCCGGGGCCACTGAGCCAGGTTTCCAAACAGCCCGTTTGGCCACACCAACAGGCGGGCACGGCCAATTCCTCGGGGCTGGGCCAGGGCAAGGGGTTGTGCCCCCACTCCCCGGCCAGGCCGTGCAAGCCCGTCCACACCTGGCCTTGCCATGCCCAACCGCCACCGCAGCCCGTTCCCAAAATCACGCCAAAGGCCAGATTCGCACCCGCTGCCGCGCCATCGGTGGCTTCACTCAGGATCAGGCAGTTCGCATCGTTTTCAAGCACCCAGTCGCAGTGGCTGGCCGCGCGCAAGTCTTGGGCAAACGGTTGACCGTTGAGGCATTGGGTGTTGGCGCCACGCACCGTTTGGGTGTGGGGGTCCAAGCACCCCGGCATGCCCATGCCCACCGGTGTGTCCTCGGGCAATCCCGTGGCCGCTTTGGCCTGGGCCACCAAGTCCACGGTGGCGTTAAGCAAGGCTGGGTAGTCGTGCGATGGCGTGGGTTGGCGCTGGCGAAAGATCGCCTGGCCTTGCGCATCCAGCACCAAGACCTCGGTTTTGGTGCCGCCCAGATCAACGCCGACCAAGGGGCGCCCAGGGGACATCACGCGGGAGCGGTTTCAGCCACGCACGGGTGCGAGGCTTGAGCTTGATCGAACCAACGCACCAAAGCCGGATGGGCTTCCCGCCAAGCCACGGGCTTGCGGAAATCCAAATAACCCAAGGCGCACACCAAGGCGATGGCCGCCGGCGACTGGGTGACGTCGGGCACAGGCAAGTGTTGGCTCAGGTGGGCCAGTGCGCGCTCGATTTTTTCGGCTTGGTGGGTTTGCCACTTGGGAGAAGCTTGGTGGGGTTCGCGATAGCGGCCCTCGTAAACCAACAACAGCGCGGCGTCGGTCACGCCATCGCACAGCTGCAAATCGGTGCGCACCTTCGCCTGAGCCAGAGCGTCACCGGCAAACCACGTGTTGCCTGGAACTTGCGCAGCCAGCCATTCCACGATGACTTTGCTGTCGAACAGGCATTGCCCATTGCCAAGCACCAGCACGGGAATTTTGCCCAGCGGATTTTGCTGGCGCACGGTGTCGGCGGGGTCCATGGTGTCGGCGTTGTCCAGCCGAATGCGATCGGACAAACCCAGCACGGCTGCGGCCATGCGAACTTTGCGTCCGAAGGGCGATGCAGGGCTGGAGCGGAGGATGGCGTTGTCAAGTGTGTTCATGGCTTGGCATTAAACCTCAAAGAGAATGCCCCGTCATGAACTCACCTGCCACCCCCATGACACCCCCTTTGCAGGACCGCCCCGTTGCGGTCATCACCGGCGCCGCCCGCGGCATTGGCCTGGCCATTGCCCGCTGGTTTTTGGAACAAGGCCACGCCGTGGTGATGCTCGACGTGGAAGCGGCCGTGCTGCACCACGCCGCGCAAGCCCTGAACGCCCCCGATCGCGTGATCCCTGTGGTTTGCGATGTGTCTCAGCCCGAAGCGGTGGAACAGGCTGCTCAGGCCACTTGGCAACGCTTTGGCCGCGTGGATGCGCTGGTCAACAACGCGGGCGTTGCCACCTTTGGTCCCGCCATCGACACCTCCTTCGCGCAATGGCGGCACATCATGGCCACCAACCTCGATGGGGTGTTTTTGTGCAGCCAGGCCTTTGGACGCCACATGCTGGCCGCCAAGCGCGGTGCGGTGGTGAACATCGCCTCCATTTCAGGCCTGCGCGCCAGTTTGCTGCGCGTGGCCTACGGCACCAGCAAAGCCGCAGTCATGCACCTCACCCGCCAATACGCGGCCGAATGGGGCGCGATGGGCGTGCGGGTCAATGCGGTGTGTCCGGGGCCGGTCGAAACCGAAATGGCCAAACAAGTGCACTCGGCCGCCATTCGACGCGACTACCACGACGCCATTCCTTTGGGGCGTTACGGCTCCGAGGCCGAAATGGCCCAAGTGGTGGGCTTTTTGTGCTCCGATCAAGCGTCGTATGTGAATGGGCAGTGCCTCGGGGTCGATGGCGGCTTTGATGCCACCGGCATTGGCTTGCCCACGTTTCGGCAAGACCTCGGGCTTTAAGCGCGAGCGGGCAGCTGCTTGCGGCGGGCCCTAGCCTTGGCCGCGGATGGCGTGGGCGACAAGCTTTGCAACAAGTCAAACACCTCTTCGCGAAACAGCTGAAACTCCGGTTCTGCTTGCCGATCCTGGTGGGTCCAGATGTAGAGGTTGCGAGGCTTGGGGGGGTTGGGCAAGTCCAAACGCACCAACGGGTATCGCCCCAAGGTTTGGGCAATGGGAAAGTTGGGCAACACGGCCAAATGTTTGCCCTGCATGAGCAGCTCCAGCAGGATTACCGCATCGCCCAAGGTCACCAGCTGGGTCTTGGTGCGAAAAATCCCATTGCTGGACAAATAGTCTTGATCGGTGTGGTGAAACGGCGAGGTGATGCCCACGTTGAGCCAATCGCAGTGGGCGAAGTCCTGAGGAGAAGGCTTGGCCAAACTGGCCATGGGGTGGCTGGGGCTGCAATACACGCCCACCCGGTCCTCCACCAACAACTCGCGCGTCAAGCCCGGCGGCACGTGTTCATACACCGGCGGGGCAATCACCACATCGAGGTCTTGGTCCAACAACTGCTCCACCAGCACCAACGGTCGCACGGTGGTGATGGACAAGGCCAGGGCCGGCATGCGGGCCATGAGGCGAGAGGACAGCGCCGTCATGATGGCCAAACCGATGAGGGGCCCCGCACCAATGCGCAAGCTGGTGTGCATGCCCAGCTGATCGCGGGCGATCAAATCGTTGGCCTGCACCATTTGGCGACTGATGGCCCGACCCATGCGCGCGAGTTGCTCGCCCAATGGGGTGCTGCGCACCCCAAAGCGACTGCGCTGGAACAAGGGCTGACCCGCCTGCATTTCCAAAGTGGCCATGTTGCGCGTGAGCGTGGGCTGCGAGAGGTTGAAATGCTGGGCAGCTGCGGTCACTGACCCTTTGTCAAGGATCAAAGCCAGCTGCTGCAAATGCTTGGGTTCCATACAAAAATGATGGTTTGGATCATCAAAAAAGAATTTTACTTTGCCCTTTTGCATGGATAGAGTCAAGCCACAAATCAATCAGGAGACACCAATGAACAACCGTCGCATCCATCGCGCCCTGCTGGGGCTACTTTTGGTGGCCAGTGCCAGCTCTTGGGCCAGCAAGGTATCCATGGAAACCGCCACGGCCAATTCGGTGGTGGGCCTCATGCCCCAAGCCATGGCCCCCATCTGGAGCAAAGCCGGCATTTCCGTGGAACTGGCCATGGGTCAAACCCTCACCAAGTCCTTGCTCAAAGTGGGCCAAGGCTCACTCGACACCTCGGTGATGCCGCCACCCGCCTATGGCAATTTGGTCAACGCCAAAGGCCCCTACGCGAAGATGGGCGATGAAGCCAAAGCCATGTCCAAGAACGTGGTCGCCATGTGGGCCTTTTCGGCCAGCAATTACCACCCGATTGTTTGGGCTGACAAAGGCATCAACAGCTGGAAAGACCTCAAGGGCAAGCGTGTCTACCTGGGCCCGCCCGCCGGTGCCGCCAATGCGCAAATTGCAGCCCTCATCAAGGCCGCTTCGGGCTATGTGGAAGGCAAAGACTACACCGCCATCAAGACCCCTTGGGGAGTGGCGCCCCAGTCCTTTCAGGATGGCCAGTTCGATGTGCTGATGTTGCCGGCAGGAACCGGCGCTCAGGTGATTCAGGACATGGCATCGGCCCGACCCTTGCGGATTCTGGCCATGCCCCAAGGTGCCCAAGCTCCCGAGGCGCTGGGCCTGATCAATGCCGTGATTCCCAAAGGCACTTACAAAGGGGTTTTGGGCAACGAAGTTGACATTCCCACCTGGCAGACCGTGATGATGATGGTGGCCAACAAAAAGCTCAGCGATCAAGACGCCTACGTGCTGACCAAGACCTACATGGAAAGTCGCAAAACCCTGGGGCAAAACAACGCCTTGCTGCGCGAGCTGCAAACGGATAACCCCTTGTCGGGCGTCATTGCACCCTTGCACCCTGGCGCCTACCGTTATTACAAGGAAAAAGGCATTAACGTTCCCGCCAACCTGATGCCGCAATGAAGCTGCAGCACGCACGACATGCCCTGATTCAGGTGCTGGGCATTGCGGTGGCCTTGTATGGCTTGGCCAACGTGATGCCGGCCATTGGCGACTTTCGCCTGGGGCCCTTTCCCATGGACTGGTTCCGGCCCAGCTTTTTTGCCCTGTGCATGCTGGTGGTGGGCCTGAGCGTGGACGAGCAAAAGGGGGGCGTCAATGGCATCACCTGGTTAATCTCCGGGCTGGGCATGGTGGCCTTGTTGTGGGCGTGTTGGTCGTATTACCAGGTGAGCGTCGAGATTGACGACGCCATGTTTTTGTTTGGCCTGCAAGAGTCGGTGACGGCCCTGCTGGCCAGCGCAGCGGTCATTTATTTTTGCTGGCGCATCTGGGGCGGTGCGGTGGCCTCGCTGGGGATTCTGGGTATTTTCTACCTCATCACCGGCCCGTATTGGCCCAGCCCCCTGAACACGATTCCCGGCAATTTGAACGAGCTGTTGTCGCAAAACCTGTGGTTCAGCCTGGACACCGGCATTTTGGGCAGCACCTTTTCGGTGGTGATCACCACCGTGTTTCCCTTCATCATTCTGGGCGCCATTCTCGAAGGCATTGGTGCGGGCGAGTCCATGATCCGGATTGCCTTTCGTCTCATGCGGCGCACCGCAGGCGGCCCAGCCCATGCGGCCATTTTGTCGTCGGCCTTGTTCGGCACGGTGTCGGGCAGTGCCGTGGCCAATGTGGTCGGCACCGGCGTGGTCACCATTCCCATGATCAAGCGTCGGGGCTTCACCTCGGAGTTTGCAGGCGCGGTGGAGGCTTCGGCGTCCACGGGTGGACAAATCATGCCCCCCATCATGGGTGCGGCCGCTCTGGTCATGTCTGACTATGCCGGGGTGAGCTACCTCACCGTGATGCTGGCAGCGCTGCTGCCCGCGCTGGCCTACTACGCCAGTTTGTTCCTCATGGTGATTTACGAAACGCGCAAACTCGGCATCAACCCCAACCCCGACAGCACCGGTGTGGGTGAACCCAACACCCAGGACTACCTCAACCTGTTCCTGATTTTTGGCCCCTTGGCCTTGATCGTTGCCCTGATGGTGAACGGCCTGTCGTCCACCGGGGCGTCGCTTGCGGCCATTGCCTTGCTGTTTCCGCTGAGCTTCATCAACCCCTCGGTGCGCGCCAACCCCATGAAGTTGGTCTATGCCCTCAAGGAAGGGGGTGCAACCTTTGCGGGTCTCACCATGGCGATTGCTGCCGTGGGCATCGTGATCTCCACGCTGGCGGCAACCGGTGTGCCGGTGAAGTTCGGCATCCTCATGAACGCGGCCCTGGACACCTCTTTGTTTGTGGCCCTGGTGGTCGTGGCCCTGGGCTGCATTTTGCTGGGCATGGGCATGCCCACCCTGCCCGCCTACGTCACGGTGGCCGCCATCACGGTGCCCTCCATGCAGGCGCTGGGCTTGGCGCCACTCACGGCGCACCTGTTTGTGTTCATGATTGCGGTGTCCTCCACCATCACACCACCAGTGGCCATTGCGGCCTATGCGGCGGCGGCCATTTCGGGAGGCAAGCCAATTGCCACCGCCGTCACGTCCTCGCGCATTGGCATTCTGATTTTTCTCATCCCCTTCACCTTTGCCTACAACCCGCTGATTCTGGGCGTCAAGGAAGCCGGGGCCGTGTGGGCTTGGGGGCCTTACTTGCTGATGCTGGTGGAGTTGTTGCTCGCCATGTATTTGGCCGCGACGGCGTTCACCCGCCATGACCGACACACTCTGAGCTGGTCAGAGACGGTCTTGCGGCTGGTGGCAGCGGTGCTGCTGCTGTCGGTGCACACCCCTTCCGAACTGATCGGCTTTGCCTTGACCCTGGCCTTGTGGCTCTGGCATCGCCGCCACCATTTCTCCCGCGCTTCATCATGACCAACTTCATTTTCATCGTGGCCGACGACCTCGGCTATGCCGATCTGGGCTGCTACGGCGGTCGCTCGCAATGCTCACCGCGTTTGGACGAACTCGCCGCCCATGGCATTCGCTACACCAATGGGTATTCGAACTCCCCGGTTTGCTCACCCACGCGTTTTGCCCTCATGACGGCGCGCTACCAATACTGGGTGCGTGGCGCCAGCGAAGAGCCCATGGCGGGCAACGCCCGGGGCAACCCCGAGCTGGGCTTGTTTCCACACCTGCCCACCTTGCCTGGTCTGCTCAAGGACAAGGGCTATCACACGGCCCTGATTGGCAAATGGCATTTGGGGTTTCGCCCGCACTTTGGGCCTGAAAAAAGTGGCTACATGCACCACTTTGGACCCATGTCGGGGGGTGTGAGTTACTACAGCCACAACGCCCGCGATGACCAATCGGACTTGGAACTCGATGGTCAGCCCTACGACGAGCCCGGCTACCTCACCGACCTGATTTCGCGGCGGGCGGTTGATTACGTGAAAGCACGGGCCAAGGCCGAGCAACCCTTTTTCCTGAGCCTGCACTACACCGCGCCGCATTGGCCCTGGGAGACCCGGGCCCAGGGGGGCATTGACCCCGAGATTCAAAAAAACATCTCGCACCTGTTTGGCGGCAACGTCGAAACCTACCAAACCATGATCCGCGAAATGGACGAAGGCATTGGCTGGGTGGTGGACGCTTTGCGCGAAACCGGCCAGCTTGACGACACCTTCATCGTGTTCACCAGCGACAACGGTGGTGAGCGCTTTTCGGACACCTGGCCCTTGGTGGGCGGCAAGATGGACTTGACCGAAGGGGGCATTCGCGTGCCCTACATCGTGCATTGGCCCGCCGGCATCAGCGCGCCGGGCTCGGTGAGCGAACAGCACTGTCTGACCATGGACTGGTCAGCCACCATTCTGGACTTGGCGGGCGCGCAAGTGCCGGAGGGCCACACCCTGGATGGCGTGTCGCTCAAGGCCAATTTACAAGCGCCGCAACAGTGTGCGGTGCGGCCCATGTTCTGGCGCATGAAACACAACGATCAACGGGCCTACCGTTTGGGTGAGTGGAAATACCTCAAGGTCAATGAACACGAGTATTTGTTCAACCTGAAGCAAGACGCGCGTGAACGGGCCAACCAAGCCAAGCGTGAGCCTGAGCGCTTGTCGCGCATGCGTGAGGAATACCTCGCTTGGGCCGCCCACCTGCCGGCGGTTCCCGACGACGCCCGGGTGAGCCTCATTTACACCTTGGCCGACATGCCCGCTCGCTGAGCCTCAGCGGCCCTCACGGGCCAAGGCTTGGGCCAGGGTCTTGCCCAGCTCAACCCCCCACTGATCAAAGGGATGGATGTCCCAAATGGCGGCCTGCGCGAACACCTTGTGTTCATAGGCCGCAAGCAAAGCACCCAGGGCATAGGGCGTCACCTGCTCCAACCACAGCAAGTTGCTGGGTGTGTTGCCGGCAAAGGAACGATGCGGGGTCATGGCCTCGATGCGCTCAGGGCTCAGGCCCTCGGCTTGCAGTTGTGCCCGGGTGTGTTCAGCATCCCGGCCCAAGGCCAAGGCATCGGCCTGAGCCAGCAGGTTGCGCCGCATGAGGGCTTGGTGGTCATCGGCCAAGGGCAAGGGGCAGCCCGAGTGCTTCACGCCCAGGAAATCCACGGCAATGTGATGCGTGCCTTGGTGCATCAACTGAAAATACGCATGCTGGCCGTCGATGCCTTGCCCCCCCCAAACGATGGGACCCGTTTGCAACTGCACACCCTCACCCGTGGTGTGGGTGGACTTGCCATTGGACTCCATGTCGAGCTGCTGCAAATGCGGGGTGAGGCCCAACAAGGGGTAGGCATACGGGGCCACGTGGTGCGTGCGCATGCCCAGGAAATTCAGATTCCACACCCCCAGCAAGGCCAGCCACAAAGGCAAGTTGTGTTCAGGCGCTGCGCTGAGAAAGTGCTGATCGAGATCGGCAGCACCTTGAAGGAATTGCAAAAAGGCCTGGGAGCCGGTGGTGATGGCAACGGGCAGACCAATGGTCGACCAGACCGAATACCGACCGCCCACCCAATCCCAAAAGCGCAAGATGCGCGATGGATCAAAACCGGCAGCACGCGCGAGCTCGGGCTGGGCGGTGACGGCCACCGCGTGCCGGTGCCACGCGTGTTCTGGGCAACCGTGATCGGTCAGCCAGCGCTTGGCCGAAGCCCACTGGGTGAGCGTTTCTTGCGTCGTGAACGACTTGCTTTGCACGATGAACAAGGTGCGCTCGGGAGACAAGGGCGCCAGGGTGCGTTGCATGGCCCAGGCATCGGGGTTGGAGAGGAAGTGCACCTTCACCGGTGCAGGATCGGTCTCCAGCAACGCGTGACAGGCCATGCGGGGGCCCAAATCGGAACCCCCAATGCCCAGGTTCACCACGTCGGTGATGCGGGCTTGCGTGTGGCCCAACACCTGCCCGGCTCGCAGCGCATCGGCCAGCGCCAGTGAAGCGTTCAAAGCCTGCGTCACCTCGGCGCTGATGGCCGACCCCCAAGGCTTGGGGCTCTGCGCCTGATGCGATCCGCGCAAAGCCATGTGCAAAGCCGCACGGCCTTCGGTGGGGTTGACCTGCTCACCACGAGCCATGGCATGGGCGTGCGGCAACACGCCCCGCGCCTGGGCCAAATTCAACAAGGCCTGTCGCACAGCAGGGCTCACCCGCTGGCGGCTGGCATCCAATTGCAAGCCAGGGGCCTCCAGTTGCCAAGCCGCGCGGTGTTGCGGGTCATTCATCAGGCTGCGCAAGTGCGGCAGGCCAGCGGCGGCCAATTGCGTCAGGGCCGCCCACTCGGGCAGCTGATCGGGTCTCAGGTTCGGCCTTGCGGCCGGCGATTCGGAGGAACGGCTCATGTCAGCGTGTGGGCATCGATTGGGGTCAGGGGGCAGGTCTGGGCACCGCATTGGCCATTTGCGTCGCCGCGCGGGCCAATTGGGTGATGTGCGCCCAGTCCGATTCGACCATGGCTGGCAAGGGGGTCAGCCACGATCCGCCCACCATGCTGACATTGGGTTGTGACAAGAAGTTGACGAGGTTGTCCGGGCTCACGCCACCTGTGGGGCAAAACCGCATGTCGGACAGGGGGCCGGCCACGGCTTTGAGCCAACCCACGCCGCCCACCTGGCTGGCGGGAAAGAGCTTGGCCAAACGCACGCCAGCCTGGCGAGCCGCCATGACCTCGCTGGGGGTCATGACGCCAGGCATGTAAGGCAAGCCCCGGCGATGGGCTGCTTGCACCAACTCCAGGCTAAGCCCCGGTGAGAGCGCAAACTGGGCGCCGGCCTCTTGCACGCGCTGCAACTCCGACGCGCTGAGCACCGTGCCCGCGCCCACACACATCTCGGGCACCGCGCGAGCCACGGCCTCCAGGGCAGCCAGACCTTGCTCATGGCGCAAGGTGATCTCCATGACGTCGATCCCACCGGCCAACAAGGCATGGGCCAAGGGCACCGCCCACTGCACATCCTGGATCACGATCACAGGCACAACGCGGGAACGAAAAGCAGGCAACGGCAAGGGCTCGAACATGCGCGAAAGCTTATCAGGTTGCGGTGCGCGAACCCCCACGGGGCAAAGCCCGCATGAGCAAGTCGCACAAGTATTCAGCGGGGGGCGTGAGTGGGGATTCAGAGCGATGCACCCACACGATGGCTGGGGCAGCCAGCGACTCGCGCAAGGGCAAGACCTGAAGGGCTTGTTCTGGCATGGGGTTGTCCAGCCACTGGCTGGGCAGCATGACCAGCCAATCGGAATGGGCCACGGCTGTTAGCACCGACAACGCCGAATGCGCGCGGCACATGACTTGCGGCACGGGCAAGTTGCGGCTGGCGAACACGCGCATCAAGTCCCCTTCGGCGTTGTAATCCACGGCGGTCGTGGCCCACTGGGCCCCGGCCAAATCGGCCAAGGTTTTGGCCCCCGACAGGGGATGGCCACGCCGGGCCACCACCACCCGGTGGTTGTCGCACAAGCGGTGCATGGCCAAGTCAGCCGATGGCACTTGATCGGGCGCGGCCCCCAGGTAGAAGTCCACACGCCCGTTGCGCAAATCGGCCTCCACGCCGGGCAACAAATCCTCGCGCAGCTCCAAACGAACCTTGGGGTAAGCCTTGCGAAACATGGGCAGGGCTGAGGGCAGCAAGCTCAGGTGCGGCATGATGGACAAGGCCGCCGACACCTCCCCCTCGTATTCCGCTTGGGGAATTTGCACCTCCTCGTGCAAGCGCTTGGCCTCTTGCACGATGCGACCCGCCCGGGTGGCAAACCGCTGGCCCCGCACCGTCAAGCGCATCCCCGTGCTTTCCCTAGTGAACAAGGCCACGCCAGCCTCTTTTTCCAAGGCCCGAATGCTGCGGGTGAGCGCTGGTTGCGGCAAGCCCAAGCGTCGGGCGGCCGCGCGCAAGCCCCCGTGCTCCACGACGGCCATGAAATGTTGCAGGTGATCGATGCGCATGCTTGAACCTCGTTGCGCCTTGCTGCCCAAGTGCAGGTGCTGGCTTTGTGATTCTAATTTTGAATCACTTTTCAGTTTTTGGAGCTTACAAGAATCACGCGCAAGCTCTAGAGTCCCGCCATCGCAATGAGGAGTCATGATGAGCAATCGAAAAAAAGCCCTGGTCACTGGCGGCGGCACCGGCATTGGGCGCAGCGCCGTGCTGGCACTGGCCCAGGCCGGCTACGACGTGGCCTTGGTTTACAGCAGCAGCGAACAACCTGCACAGGCCGTTGCCCAAGAGGCCCGCGCCCTGGGTGCCGACTGTTTCACCCTGAAATGTGACGTCAGTGACGACGCGCAGGTCAAGGCCATGATGGCTGAGGTCGGTCAACGCTTCGGGCATTTGGATGCGCTGGTGAACAACGCGGGCACGACCGCTCCGTGGAAGATGCGCGACCTCGACAGCCTGAACATGGACGATTGGGACCGAGTGTTCGATGTGAACGTCAAGGGCACGTTTCAAGTCACGCGCGCCGCGGTGCCTTGGCTCAAGCAAGGCACTGAACCCGCCATCGTCAACACCGCCAGCATCGTGGGCCTGCGCCCCGGCGCCCAACCTCCACCCTATGCGGCCAGCAAAGCCGCCATCGTCAACCTCACCAAAACCCTGGCCTGGAACCTGGGCCCACACATCCGGGTCAATGCCGTGGCACCCGGCTGGATGGAAGGCGACTGGATGGAGCGCATGCTGGGTGAGAAATACAACGACCTCATGGGTGCTCGCGCCAAAGCCACACCGTTGAAGCGATGCGTGACCGCCGACGACGTCGCCGAAGTCATGCTCAACCTGATTCAGGCCAACCGTTTTGTCACTGGTGAAATCGTCGTGATCGATGGCGGCTTCAGCGCGTCCACCTGAAGGAGAACCCCATGCTTGAAGGCGTTGTGCCCTTTCCCCCTGAATTCGCTGCGCGCTACCGCGCCAAAGGCTATTGGCGTGATCAAACCCTGGCCCAGGAGTTTGCCGCGGTGTTTGCCCGACACGCCGAACGCGTGGCCCTGATCGACGGTGACACGGTGCTCACCTATGCCGATGTGGATCGCTTGTCGACCAACCTGGCGTTGAACCTCTGGGAGTTGGGCATGCGCCCACTCGACCGCGTGATTCCCACCTTGCCCAATGTGCACGAGTTCGTGATTTTGTATTTCGCGCTACAAAAAATTGGCGCCATCCCCATCGCGGCGCTGGTCACGCACCGCTTTGCCGAGATCAACCAATTTGCCGAACTGTCGGGCGCCAGCGTGTGCGTCTACCCCGACCGGGTGGGCGATTTCGATTTCGCCCCCGTCATCGAGCGGGTGCAACAAGCCAATCCAGCGCTTCGACTGCGCCTGGTGCTGGGCCAGGCCCGTGCGGGTGAACACAATTTGCGTGAACTCATCGACCGGCCCGCGACCTTGCCCCTGGACACCTTGTCGTCGTTGCAGATCGACCCCACCGACCCCTGCATCTTCCAGCTCTCGGGTGGCACCACGGGCATCCCCAAGCTCATTCCGCGCACCCACAACGACTACGCCTTCAACTCCAAGGAAGCCGCGCGCGTGACCGACCTGAATGGCGACGCGGTGCTGTTGCTGGTGTTGCCCATTGCGCACAACCTGCCCTTGGCTTGCCCCGGCATTCAGGGCTTTTTCTTCCATGGCGGCAAGGTGGTGTTGCATGGCAACACCCGCCCCGAGGAGATGTTCCAACTCATCGAGCGCCATGGCGTGACCCACCTCAAGGTGGTGCCTGCCCTGCTGATTCGCCTCATCAACGACCCCAGCGCCAACCGCTACAACCTGTCCAGCCTCAAGCTGATTCAAAGTGGCGGTCAACGCATGCAACCCGAGGTTCGGCAAAAAACCCGCGCCCTCATTCCTGGGGTGTTCGTGCAAGAAAACTTTGGCATGTCTGAGGGCACGCTGATGTTTGTGCGCGCCAGCGACCCCGAGGTGGTCAAACTCGAAACCTGCGGTCGCCCCGTCTGTGAAGACGATGAAGTCTTGCTGCTCGACGACGAAGGCCAGCCCGTGCCCGACGGCGAAGTGGGCGAGCTCACCGTTCGCGGCCCCTACACCTTGCGGGGCTACTTTGGCGTGCCCGATTACAACGCCCGTCAGTTCACGCCCGATGGCTTTTACCGCTCGGGCGACCTCATGCGGCGCCACCCCTCGGGCAACTACGTGGTGGAAGGCCGCAAAAAGGATTTGATCAATCGGGGCGGGGAAAAAATCAGCGCAGAAGAAATTGAAAACCTCATCCTCATGCACGCGTCGGTGCAAAACGTCGCCATCGTGCCCATGCCCGACCCCAACATGGGCGAAAAAATGTGCGCCTACGTGGTGCTCAAACCCGGAACCACGCTCGACTTGCCCACGCTGGTGGCCTTCCTCATGACCAAGGAAATTGCCAAGTTCAAGCTGCCCGAGCGGCTGGAAGTGGTGAACGAGTTTCCCGTGTCCACGTTTGGCAAGGTGTCTAAAAAAGCCCTGGCCGAGCGCATCGCCCAGCGATTGGAACAAGAACAAGCAGGCCAAGCCTGAGAAAGCCCCCCATGAAAATCATCGACTTGCATTGCTACCCTGGCACCGACACTTGGATCACCTCCCAAGGCCCGTATCCCGGCGAATTGGCGCGCTACTGGAAGCGCGAATGGGTGGGTAAAACCGAAGATGCCGTGGTTCAGGAATTCACCGACGCCGGCGTGCTGGCCTGCCTGGTGGCGCTCGATTTGGAAATCTCCACCACTGCGCCTGCTTGCACCAACGAATACATCCACGACATGTGGAAGCGTCACCCCGATCGCATCATTCAGTGCTGGGGCACGCTTGAGCCCGCCAAAGGGGAAATTGCCATTCAACAAGCCCGCAAAGCCATGCGCGAGTTGGGCTTCATCGGTTTTCACTTTCACCCCATCATGCAGCGCTTTGCCGTGAGCGATCACCGCTACTACCCCTTGTTTGAAGAGCTCAACAGCCTGGGAGCAGCCGTCATGATCGACGTGGGCACCACGGGCATGGGTGCGGGCATGCCCGGTGGCAATGGCGCCGTGATTCGTCATGCGCACCCCAAGCACATCGACCAATTGGCGGCCGATTTCCCCAACCTCAAAATCATCATGGCCCATCCGGGCTGGCCCTGGGTGGATGAAACTACGGCGGTGGCTTTGCACAAAGGCAATGTCTATTGGGAAATGTCGGGTTGGGCGCCCAAACACTTCCCGGGCAACCTCAAGGTTGACATTCGAGGCCGCTTGCAAGACAAGATCATGTTCGGCAGCGACTACCCCTCCATGCCCTACGAGCGCATCTTGCGCGAGTGGGACGAGCTGGGCTACAAGCCCGAGGTGATGGAGAAGATCATGCACGGCAATGCCGAGCGCATTTTGGGGCTTTGAAGCCCCTTGCCGGGGTTTTCCCGCATGCCGCAAGGAACCCCGTCATTCCGCGAGTTCCCGAACTAAACTGTAAAAATTATTCCATGACAACTTGAGGAGATTCCCAATGTCCACCATCAGCCGCCGTGTTTTCGCTGCTTCCGCTGTCGCCACTGCTGCCCTCATGAGCAGCTTCGGCGCCCAAGCTGCCGAGTTCACTTTCCGCTTCCACCAGCAACTGCCCCCACAGGCCAATGTGCCCAAGTTCGCCATCGTGCCTTGGATTCAAAAAGTGGAAAAAGAAAGTGGCGGCCGCATCAAGATTCAGCACTTCCCGGCCATGCAGTTGGGTGGCAAGCCTCCTGAGAGTTTCGACCAAGCCAAAAACGGTTTCGTGGACTTCACCTGGACGGTGCTGGGTTACACCCCGGGCCGCTTCCCCAAAACCGAAGTGTTTGAATTGCCTTTCATGCTAACGACCAATGCCGAAAATGGCTCCAAGGCCGTCATGGAATACGTCCAGAAGAACGCCATGGAAGAGTTCAAGGACGTCAAGCTGGTGGCTGTTCACGTGCACGGCGCGGGCATGTTCCACACCAAGACCCCCATCACCCGCCTCGAAGACCTCAAAGGCTTGAAGGTGCGTGGTGCTTCCCGCGTCATCAACGACATGTTGCAAAACCTGGGCGCTGTGCCCGTGGGCATGCCCGTGCCGGCCGTGGGCGAGGCTTTGTCCAAAGGTGTGATCTCGGGTGCACTGGTGCCTTACGAAATCGTGCCCACCCTCAAGCTGCATCAATTGGTGAAAAACCACACCAGCTTCGCCGATGGCTCGGCCCTCTACACCGCCACCTTTGGCGTGGTGATGAACAAGGCCAGCTACAACAAGCTGCCCGCAGACCTGAAAAAAGTCATCGACAACAACTCAGGCATTGAAGCCGCCGCCCTCTTTGGCCGTGCCATGGACAAAGGCGATGTGATGGGCAAAGAGCTGATCAAGAAAGCCGGCAACGACTTCGTGACCCTCGACGCCGCTTCGGCCTCCCCCTTCAAGCGCCAAGGCAATGCCACGCGCGAGCAGTGGGTGGCTGACGCCAAGAAAAATGGCATCGACGGCACCAAGCTGCTCAAAGAAGCCGAAGACCTGATGGCCAAATACAGCAAGTAAGTTCAGCCGCACAACACCCCTTCACATGGTTTATCGAATCTTTTACGCCCTGTGTGTGTTCGGGGTGTTGATGCTGGCGGCCATCTCAGGCCTCAGTGTCATCAGCATCACCGGGCGTGCCCTGACCGACTTCGGTTTGCGCCCGGTGCCCGGTGATTTCGAGATGGTGGAAGCTGGCACGGCCATCGCCGTGTTTTGCTTCATGCCCATGTGCCACTTGGTGCGTGGCCATGCCAATGTCGACTTGTTCTACCAACGCTTCTCCCCCGCGTTTCAGCGCGTGATCGACGCGTTGTGCGACGGCTTGATGCTGGTTTTGTGGGGCGTCATTGCTTGGCGCACCTCGCTGGCCGCGATGGAATTCAAAGCCAACGGTGAACTCACTTTCATTCTGCAATTCCCCTTGTGGTGGCCGGTCACGGCCTGTGCCTTGATGGCTGCGCTTGGTTGCCTGGCTTACGTTCACAAGCTACTTGAAACCCTGGGCGTGTTGCAAACGCCGATGGCGTTTCGCCCCATGTCTGCTGCTGAGAAACATTGATGGACCCCATCCAACTGGCCTTGTGGTCGTTCCCCGTGCTGTTGGGGCTGATTTTTTTAGGGGTCCCCATTGCCCTGGCCATGATGCTCATCGGACTGGTGGGCTCATTTCTGATTTTTGGCTCCATCGACCCCTTGTTGACCCAGTTCAACCTGATGGCCTACAGCCAGTTCTCCACCCACTCGCTGTCCATCATTCCCTTGTTTTTGCTCATGGGGCAATTGGCCTCGGTGGGTGGCATGTCCAAGGCCTTGTTCAAGGCGGCGGAGACCTTCATTGGACATCGCAAAGGCGGTGTAGCCATGGCCGCCATTGGCGCTTGCGCCGGGTTTGGGGCGGTTTGCGGCTCCTCGTTGGCAACCGCAGCCACCATGGGCCAAGTGGCGTTGCCCGAATTGCGCCGCGCCGGTTATGACCCCGGTTTGGCCACGGGTGCCTTGGCCGCCGGCGGCACCTTGGGCATCCTCATTCCGCCATCCATCGTGTTGGTGATCTACGCCATCTTGGCGGAACAAAACATTGCCGTATTGTTTGCCGCCGCCATGGTGCCGGGTGTGCTGGCGGCTCTGGGCTACATGGCGGTGATTTCGATTCAAGTGCACCTGAACCCCAGTTTGGCTGGTGAGATTCCACCCTCCCCCTGGCCCGAACGCTGGCGCGCCCTGATTGACATTTGGCCCGTGGTCACCATTTTTGTGGTGGTCATTGGTGGCATTTACTTGGGCATCTTCACCCCCACCGAGGGCGCTTCGGTGGGCGTGGTGACCACCGGTTTGCTGGCGTGGGCGCGTGGGGGCATCACCAAGGCCTCCCTCAAAGGCATCATCACCAGCACCGCCAGTGGCAGTGCCATGGTGTATTTCATTGTGCTGGGGGCGGGTGCTTTCAACACCTTCTTGGCGTTGTCGCAAATGCCGCAAGAGTTGGCGGGCTGGGTGGGCGAGTTGCAGGTCAACCCCTACATCATCCTCACCGCCATCCTGATCTTTTATTTGCTGCTGGGCTGCGTGATGGATTCCTTGTCCATGATTTTGCTCACCATCCCCATTCTGTTCCCCGTGGTGAGCGGCCTGGACTTTGGCCTGACGCCCGACCAAACCGCCATCTGGTTTGGCGTGCTGGTGCTGATCGTCGTGGAAGTGGGTTTGATCACTCCGCCAGTGGGCATGAACCTGTTCATCATTCAGGCCATGGCCTCCGACATTCCCATTCAGGCCACTTATCGTGGCGTGATGCCGTTTGTGTTGTCCGACTTGGTGCGCGTGGCCGTGCTGGTGGCGTTGCCTTCGCTCACGCTGTGGCTGCCGAGCTTCATCACTTGATCGGCGCGACGCACCTAAACCCAATGTAAACCACGCGGGTGTCACTGGGCTTGGTGGCCACGTCGTCCTCGCGTTGACGCTCTGGCCCATACCACCAGGAGCCACCCCGGGTGATGCGTTCACGGCCAGATCCACCGTTGACCCATTCCCACACGTTCCCGCCCATGTCCCACAAGCCATTCACGCCAGGCTGGGTTTGCATCACCGGGACGTGACCTTGGCCGCGCCACAATCGCCCCTCGGGGGCCATCCCGCGCGAGCTGCCGCAACCCGATAAACAATGGCTGCCCTGGGCACTGGCCCCATTGGGATAGGGGTAGCGACGCCCCGTTTCCCAACCCGCTGGGGCTGGCTGGCGTTGCTCTAGATAGGCAGCTCGCGTCCACTCGGCATCGGTGGGCAATCGCTTGCCAAAAAATTGGCAAATGTGTTGGGCCTCGTCGAAGCTCAAATGCACGGCAGGCTCGGCATCGGAGCCGGCTTGTCCATAGGGCGCCCGCCAAGTCCATCCCGGCTTTTGCGTCCAGCCAGCCTCATACACAAAGCCACCGCCTTCACGCTCGGCCTGGCTCACAAACCCTGTGGCTTGGGCCATGCGTTTGACTTGTCCGATGGTCATTTCATGCGCGTCCCAGCGCAAGCCATGAATGGTCAACTCAGGGGCCACCGTGGCCCCCGCGATGCCGGTGAATCCCGCCACGCCCCAACCCAGCCACAGGGCCCAGCGAACCCCACGATGCTTGCCATTCCGTTGCATGTTGCCCTCTGCCGTTGAATCCTTTGGAGGCATTCAACCGCAAAGCGCGATCACCCACGGGGACTGTGGGCAATGGGTCACCATCAACGCGAGGCGTCAAAGGCCGAAGCCAGGCGCGCGAGCGAAGCCTCGTTCAACTGGCCGGCCAAGGCATCGAGGCTGAGCTGGTGCATCAGCCATTCGGTGCGCGCCTTCAGCCACGCCATTTCGGCCGCTGCTGCATCGTTGCGGGCATTGAGCAAATCCAGGGTGGTGCGATCGCCCACTTGATGCCCCACTTCGGTCGCGCCCAGCCGGGACTGGCTGGCCCGGTGGGCCACTTGCAAGGCCTGCACCTGGGCTTGCGTCGTGGGAATGGCCAGCCACGTGGCCTGCAGCTGTTGCATGACCTCGCGATCGCCCGCTTGCAGTTCAGCCTCGCGTTGTTGGGCCACAGCCAACAACTCTTGGGCTTTGGCGGATCGCAAGCCACCCAGGCCCAAAGGCAAGGTGAAGCTCACGCCCACAAATTGCTGTTGTTGCCCCGAGCTGCCTGAGCCCAGGTAGCTCGTGCCCTGCATGCGCTCGACCGATGCCACCCCCACCAAATCCAATCGGGCTTGGGCGGTGAGGTCGGCGCTTCGCAGGTTGTTCTGCGCCAGTCGATGGCGCTCGGCCAGGATCAGCAACTGGGGGTTGTGGGCTCTGGCACGTTGCATCCACTCGGTCAAATCGAGCGGGGTCGTGCTGGTCTGAACCGGCCCATCCTGGGCCCTCAGGCCCCTGGGGCGAAGTTGCGCCAAGGCAATGCCTGACGACGCCGACAAGGTTTGACGCAACACCTCCCATTGCTGGCGTGTGGCCAAGGCTTGCGCGCGCAAGCTGGCCGCGCGGGCTTGGGTTTCATGGGTGTCGGTCACGGCAGCCGCACCCAGTTTGAAGCGGTCTTGCGCCTCTTGGGCCATGCGCTCAACGGCGGCCAATTGTTGGGCATTCAAGGCCAGCTGGCGCTCCAGCACCAACCACTGAAAGTAACGCTGTGCGGTGGTGAGCAGCAATTGCTGGGCTTGCAGCTGCGCCTGCCACTCGGTCAGGTGCGAGGCCTGGGTGAGTTGCGTTTGCTGCAGGCTTTTTTGAGGGTTCACCAAGGGCAAGCGCGCTTGCACCTCGGTGCTGCCCACCGTGGCTTGGCGCAACTCGGTTTCGAACTGTGCGCCGCCGGGAATGCTCATGCCGGGGGCATGGAAACGCGCCCCATCGACTTGGCTGGCGTGGGCACCCTGCCCCACGCGGGTTTGCCATTGCCATTCGGCTTGCATCACCGATTGGCTTTGCAACTGCAAGGCCTGCGCTTGTTGGCGCTGGGCTTGCACCGCGCGCATGATGGGGTCATGGGCTTTCACCCCCGCCCAGACCTCGCTGAGGTTTTGTGCGAAGGCCGCACCCGAGAGGCTGGCCAGCCAAAGCGGCGTCCAAGCCACCCAACGCAAAAGCAAGGGCCGGTGGGTCATGCGGATCTCCCGAGTCAATCAGCAGCCGGCTTCAAGGCCGAGCTTGCGCAAAATGGTTTCCATCAAACACCACTTGGTGAGGGCACTTTGCAGCAAATTGGCGCCCACGAAGGCAGTGAAGGCCAGCCACCACTCGCTTTGAAACACGGGGCTGGCTTGAATGCCCAGCGCCAAGGAAGCCAGAATGAACACGCCAGCGATGAGTCGAACGAGTTGCCAAGATTTCATGAATTACTCCTGAGAAGTTGAGGTGAGGTCATTGAATTCGTGGCGATAAGCCACGTAATACAACAGGGGGATGACCACCAGGGTGAGCAAGGTGGACACCAAAATGCCAAAGATGAGGGAGATGGCCAGGCCATTGAAAATGGGGTCATCCAGGATGAAGAAGGCACCCAACATGGCGGCCAAGCCGGTGAGGATGATGGGCTGCGAGCGCGTCACGGCCGAGTCCACCACGGCTTTGGCAAAGGGCACGCCTTCTTGAATTTGCAGGTTGATGAAGTCAACCAACAAAATGGAGTTGCGCACGATGATGCCCGCCAAGGCAATCATGCCAATCATGCTGGTGGCCGTGAACTGCGCGCCCAACAAGGCATGGCCGGGCATCACCCCGATGATGGTGAGCGGAATCGGCGCCATGATGATCAGCGGTGTCAGGTAAGAGCCAAACTGCGCCACCACCAACAGGTAAATCAAGACCAAGCCCACGGCATAGGCTGCCCCCATGTCACGGAAGGTTTCGTAGGTGATTTGCCATTCGCCGTCCCACTTCAGGGCGTAACCCCGTTGGCTGTCATCGGGCTGGCGGATGAAGTATTCCGACAAGGCCTGACCATCGGGCGTCTGAATCGCCTGAATGGCCGAGCGCATTTGGAACATGCCGTAGAGCGGGCTGTCCACCGCCCCGGCCATGTCGGCAGTGACGAAATTCACCGGCATCAAGTCCTTGTGAAAAATGGGCTGCTCCACCGATTGCGTCACCACATGCACCAATTCACGAATGGGCACCAAGCGGCCATTGCTGGCCCGCACCGTCAATTGCAAGACCTCGTCGAGGCTGCCTTGGCGTTCGGCCGGCAACATCAGCTGCGTGGGTGCTGGGTATTTGCTGCCATCGTGCAAGAAAGTCACGGGCTCACCGGCCAAGCCTGCCCGCAAGGTGGTGACGATGGCTTGCTGAGGCATCCCCAACAGGGCCGCTTTGCGACGGTCCACTTTCAATTGCAGTTTGGGCGCGTGGGCGATGCTGGAGTCATCCACGTCGACCACGCCTGGCGTTTGCTCGAACACGGCGCGCACCGCTTTGGCCACGGCTTCTCGACCGGCAGCCTGTGGGCCATAAATTTCGGCCACGATGGGCGATCGAACCGGAGGCCCGGGGGGCACTTCCACCACCTTCACATTGGCGCCATGGCGTGCGCCAATGCGTTGCAATTCGGGGCGCAAACGGGTGGCGATGGCATGGCTTTGTGCCTTGCGGTGGGTCTTGTCCACCAGATTCACCTGGATGTCGCCCAACTCGTTGGCGTTGCGCAGTCCGTATTGGCGCACCAGGCCGTTGAAGTTGATGGGAGAGGCCACTCCCACATACACCTGGTAGTGCTCGACCTCGGGCACGGTGGACAAATGGTTGCCCAGCTCTTGCAAGGCCGCGGCGGTGCGCTCCAGCGAGGTGCCCGCGGGCATGTCGACCACCACCTGAAATTCAGACTTGTTGTCAAAGGGCAGCATCTTGAGCACCACCCACCCGCCAATCGGCAAGGCCACCGACACCCCAATCAAGCCAAACACGCCCAGCCACACCCAACGGCGATGGCGGGCCCCGTGCACGGGATCGAGCAAGGGCTTGAAGATGCGATGGAAGACCGGGCGCAAGCGCGCGCTCATCCCGCCGTGATCGTGGGCTGTGGATTCACCCGTGGCTTTGAGCCAAATGCGGGCCAACCAAGGCGTGACGATGAAGGCAATGGCCAAGGACAGCAACATGCCCATGCTGGCGTTGATGGGGATGGGGCTCATGTAGGGCCCCATGAGGCCAGACACAAAGGCCATGGGCAACAGGGCCGCAATCACGGTGAAGGTCGCCAAGATGGTGGGACCGCCCACTTCATCCACAGCATGGGGAATGATGGCGCGCAGTTTTTTCTCGGGGTAGAGCTGCATGTGGCGGTGGATGTTTTCCACCACCACGATGGCATCGTCGACCAGAATCCCGATGGAAAAAATCAGGGCAAACAGCGACACCCGGTTGAGGGTAAAGCCCCAGACCCACGACGCAAACAGCGTCACCGTGAGGGTGAGCATCACAGCGGTGCCCACAATCGCCGCTTCACGCCGGCCCAGCGCCAAAAACACCAGCGCCACCACCGAGGCCGTGGCGAACAGCAGCTTTTGAATCAGTTTCATGGCCTTGTCATTGGCCGTGGCGCCGTAGTTGCGCGTTTCCAGCACCTGCACATCGCTGGGAATCACCGTGCCCTTGAGTTGCTCCACGCGGTGGATCACGGCATTGGCCACATCGATGGCGTTTTCACCGGCTTTTTTCGTGACCGACACCGTCACGGCCGGGTGCTCGGTGACGCCGTCCGCGCCACGTTGACCTGTCCACACATAACGCGAGGGCGGCAAGGGGCCTTCTTGCACCCGTGCCACATCCTTCAGGAACACCGGCTTGCCCTGCACCACGCTGACCACCAGGTCACCGACTTCGCTGGCGCGGGCCAAAAAGGGCCCCGCCTCCACGGTGACGGCCTGATCGCCCTGAATGAGTTTGCCCACCGGCAAGCCCATGTTCGCTGACTGCAAGGCCTGACGCAACTCTTGAACCGTGACGCCACTGCTGGCCATGCGCTGAGCGTCCATTTCCACGCGAACGGCGCGACTGGAACCGCCCACCGTGACCACGTCGCGCGTGCCCGGTACGCGCTTGATTTCCGACTCCATGCTCACCGCCACGCGCTCGAGGTCGTAGGGCTGCGATTGCTCGGTGGGGTCAAACAAAGTGAGCGTGACGATGGGCACGTCTTCGATGCCCTTGGGCTTGATCAGGGGCTCCAGCACCCCCAGGTTGCGCGGCAACCAGTCGGTGTTTTCACGCACCGTGTCGTGCAAGCGCACCAAGGCCTCGGTGCGCGATACGCCCACCTTGAACTGCACGGTGAGCATGGCCACGCCGGGCTGAGCCACCGAATAAATGTGCTCGACCCCCACCATTTTGGAGAGCACTTGCTCGGCAGGAATCGCCACCATGTTTTCCACGTCTTGAACCGAGGCGCCCGGGAAAGGCACGATCAGGTTGGCCATGGTGACGTTGATTTGCGGCTCTTCCTCACGCGGGGTCATGAGCACGGCAAAAATGCCCAGCAGCAAGGCCACCAAGGCCAACAAAGGCGTGAGGTGGGCCGCCTGAAACCAGGCGGCAATGCGGCCCGACACGCCCAAAGGCGGATGCGCGGGGTGTTGATGCGGATCGTGGGGGTTCAGCGGATTCATGCAAATGGCTCCCTTGGGGCTCAATGGGCGCGGCGCGTGGCCAGTTCGGGCTGGGTCACCACCGACTCACCGGCTTTCACCCCCGACAAGACCTCGACCTGTTGGCCTTCCTCACGGCCCAAGCGAACCTGGCGCAGCAGCGGCTGACCTTGGGCATTGAGCACGTAAATGCCCGTCATTTCGCCCCGACGGACCACGGCCGAGGTGGGCAACCACAGGCCCTTGGGCAACACCCCTTCAGGGGCCGGCAGCCAGATGCGCGCGTGCATGCCAGGCGTGAGGCCAGTCACTTCACGCGACAACAACAAGCGCAAATCCATGGTGTGGGTGGCGGCGTCGACGGCCGGAATCAACTCCACGCTGGCCGGGGATTGCAAGCCCGAGCTCACCCCAGGCACCTCGTAACGCAAGGCGACTTTCGAGCGCTCGGCAGCGCCTTTGAGGGTTTGCGGCAAGGCACCCCGCACGCGCAAAGCACTGGGGTCGTGCATGACCACCAAGGGACGACCCGGCATGGCCATGTCCCCCACACTCACGGGCACTTGGCTGATCACGCCCGAAAACGGCGCACGCACCAAGAAGAACCCCCGCTGAGCTTGGGCGGCCTGGGTGTTGGCCGCCAAGGCCTGAACTTGGGCCTTGGCGGCATCGAATTGCGCCTGAGCCCGATCGAGTGCGGCTTGGGCGATGTATTGCTTCTTGAAAAGTTCACGCTGGCGCTCCAACTCCTGCGCCGCCAAGGTTTGCTGCGTGCGTGCCGCCAGCCACTGGGCCTGGGCACCTTGCACCTGTTGTTGAGCAGCCCGACCATCGAGCTCCAACAACACCTGCCCCGCCTGCACCCGATCGCCGGCCTTGACGCGGATGTTGACGATGCTGCCCGGCACCTGGGTGGACAAGGTGGCATCACGAACCGCCTCAACCGTGGCCTCGATGGACACCTGCTGGTGGTTGCCCGCAGGGGCACTGACTGTCAGGGTGGGCAAGCTCGGTGCCGCCGTGACCGGCGCGCTGGCGCTGGCGGCCCAGGCCGATTGAGCCAAGCCAAGCGCCAGGAGCCAATGGAGTTTGAGGGCTTTATTCATGATGTTTAATCGATTGCTTGTTTGCGTGATTGCGCAATTGTAGGATAATTTAACTTGTTGTCAAATGCCAAGCGAAAAGAAACCCCATGAAAGATTTGCCCGATCAAGCCCTCAAAGCCATTTCCGCCTACTTTCAGGTGCTGGCGGAGCCCACGCGCTTGAAGATCCTCAACCTGTTGCGGGATCAGCCGCGCCATGTGAGCGAGCTGGCTGAGTTGTCGGGCTTTTCAGCGGCGAATGTGTCACGCCACCTGACGCAACTGGCCCAGCAAGGCTTGGTGGTGCGCGAGACTCGGGGGCAAAACGTGTATTACCAAGTGGCCGATCCGTCCATCTATCAACTCTGTGATCTGGTGTGTGGTCACATCGCCAAGCGATACGAGCGCTCGGCCCACGAAGCCAATTTGTTCAACCTGCACTGAAACCACCCGCACCGTGAAACCGTCCCCTTTTCTGGCCACGCTGCTGATGGTCGGCGCCACCTTGGGTTGGGGCATGGCTGGGGCCGTGACCCGGCAACTCGATCAAGCCAAGGGCTTTGAAGTCACCTTCTGGCGCAGCGCTTTCACCCTCATCAGCCTGTTGGTTTTGCTCACCCTGTGGAAGGGGCCAAGGTATTGGCGTCAGATCCGCTGGAACGACCGCGCCACGTGGGTGTCTGGCGCTTGCTGGAGCGTGATGTTCACGGCCTTCATGCTGGCGCTGACGCTCACCCCCACCGCCAATGTCTTGGTGACCCTCGCCGCCGGGCCCTTGCTCACGGCCTTGTTGTCGCGGCTGATTTGGTCACAGCGCCAAAGCCGCCAAACCTGGTGGGCCATTGCCGTGGCGGGAGCGGGCATCGTGTGGATGTTTGGCCATGAGTTGCAAACCGGCCACTACACGGTGATTGCCGGCATGCTGGTGGCCTTGGCCGTGCCCGTGGCTGCCGCAGTGCAGTGGAACGTGATTGGTCAAAGCCCGTCGGGCGATGGCTTGCTCAACTCGGTGGTGCTGGGTGCTGCGGGCTCTTGCCTCATGACCTGGCCCTTGGCACTGCCTTTGGAAGCCAGCGTGCGCGATTTGCAATGGTTGGCCGTGTTGGGGCTGTTTCAGCTGGCCGTGCCCTGCTTGTTGGCGGTGCTGGCGGCGCGCACCTTGCGGGCGGCTCAAATGAGTTTACTGTCCTTGCTGGAAGTGGTGTTTGGCATTGGCCTGGCTTGGTGGCTGGCCAACGAAACCCCAACGGCCAATGTCTTCACGGGCGGTGTGTTGGTGTTGGGGGCTTTGGTCGTCACCAGTTGGCTGGATTTGCGCTCCGCCCCACAGGCCGCTCAGACCACCGCCAACAACTGACGAACCGCTTCAGGTTTCGGCAAGGGGGCAACCGCGCCAAACCCTTGGGTGGTGAGGGCTGCCGCGGCGTTGGCATAACGAATGGCCTGCGCTGGCGCATCGCCTTGGGCCAATCGCGCCAAGAACGCACCGTCAAAGCAATCGCCTGCCCCGGTGGCGTCCACCACGTTCACCGGGTGCGCCGGCCAATGCTGGGGCGCCTGGCCAGTCCGACTCAGCCAAACGCCATCGCCGCCCATTTTCAGCACCACTTGGTGCGCACCCTGGCGATGACACCAAGCCAGCACCGCTTCGGGGGTGGTTTCGCCGCTGAGCCAGCGGCCATCTTCCAGGCTGGGCATGAACCAATCGCATTGCGCCAGGGTGGCCACGATGATGGCGCGTGCCCGTTCGCGCGGCCACAAGCGCTCGCGCACATTGGGGTCGTAGGCGATTTGCGTGCCGTGCTGGCGGGCCACCGCCATGGCATGAAACACGGTGTCGGTGGCGGATTGGCTGATGGCCTGGCTGATGCCAGACACCTGCAAAAACCGCGCGTTGGCAATGACCGATTCAGGCAGCTGGTCGGGCCGCATGCGACTGGCCGCCGAGCCTGCCCGCGCGTAGCTGAATTCATGACCCGCCGGGCCATGGGTGACGAAATACAAACCCGTGGACGCGCCCGCTTCTACCACCACCCCGTCGGTGTTCACGCCCTCGTGTTGCCACAGTTGCAGCAACAGCCGACCAAAGGCATCGTCACCCAAGCGCGTGAGGTATGCGCAACGTGCGCCTTGCCGGGCCGCCGCCACGATGGCGTTGGAGGTGTCGCCGCCATAGCCTTGCACAAAGTGCTGCGGGGCCTCGGGGCGGGACTGGTTGAACTCCACCATGGCTTCGCCCAAAGCCACCACATCCCAGCGTCGATCGTCATTCATGCGTCTGATCTTAGCGCTCGGCTTGAGGCACACTGCAGGCCATCATGCCCGTTTTGAACACCCAGCACCTGAGCACCCTCCCCCCCGCCGTGGCCCCGCTGGGCTACGACCGCAACGCCTTGCAAACGGGCATCGTGCACCTGGGATTGGGGGCTTTTCATCGGGCCCATCAGGCGCTTTACACCCAAAGCGTGTTGCAAGCGGGCGATGCACGCTGGGGCATTGCCGGGGTGAGCCTGCGCTCCGAGCGGGTGCCCCAGACCCTCAATGACCAAGACCGGCTCTACACCGTGTTCGAACGACAGGGTGCGCAGGGCCAAGCCCAACTGGTGGGCGCGCTGACCCACGCTTGGCACGCGCCGAGTCAACGCGCCCAAGTGCTGGCAGCGCTGGCCAACCCCGCGGTGAAAGTGGTCACCCTCACCGTGACCGAGAAAGCCTATGGCTTGCACCCAGCCACCGGTGCGCTCGATGAAGCGCACCCTCAGGTGCGTCACGACCTGACCCATGCACACGAACCCCAGGGGGTGTTGGGCTACTTGTGCGAGGCCTTGCGCTTGCGCGACCCTGCGGCGCCCTTGACCTTGGTGTGTTGCGACAACATGGCCAACAACGGCGATGTGCTCCACCGCTTGCTCGGCGACTTCACCCAGCGCCTGGACCCCCAGCTTTGGGCACGTTGGTCAGACCAATTGCAATGCCCCAACACCATGGTCGATCGCATCGTGCCTGCCGCCACCGAATCCAGCCTGGCGTGGGCGCAATCGCAACTCGGGGTGCGTGACGCCGCCGCCGTGGTTTGCGAGCCCTTCACCCAGTGGGTGATCGAAGATCGGTTTGCCGCTGAACGCCCCGAATGGGAACGCGCGGGCGCCTTGTTGGTGCCAGCCGTTGGGCCGTTTCAGGCCATGAAGCTGCGCTTGCTCAACGGCAGCCACTCGGCCATTGCCTACCTGGGCCAATTGCTTGGCGTGGACACCGTGGCGCAAGTGATGGCCAGCCCGCCGCTGGCGACCTTTGTGCGCGAACTCATGACGCAAGACCTGTTGAGCGTCACCGCAGTGCCGAATGGCTACGACGCGCATCGCTATTGCGACGACTTGCTTCATCGGTTCGAGAACGAAAGCCTGGCGCACCGCACCGAACAAATCGCCATGGATGGCACGCAAAAGGTGGCCGTGCGTTGGCTGCCCGCATTGCGCGACGCCCTGGCACGCCAACAAGCCTTGCCCCGGTTGGAATGGGCGCTGGCAGCGTGGCTGCACTACCTGAAACATCCAGTGAACGCGCAAGGCCTAGCCCTCACGGTGCAAGACCCTGGCGCTGCGGCTTTGCAAGCGCGCATGGCCGATACCCAAACCCCGGCCGAGTCACTGGCTGCTGCTGTCTCACATGCTCCGGTATTTGGCTCAACGCCCTGGCCCAGCGATTGGCAGCAACGGGTTGCTGCGCGTTGGGAGCGCCTGCAAACTCAGGGGGTGATGGCCAGCTTGACAGCGCTGGGTGCGTCGTAAACGACGATGTGCTCGGGCATCACGCGAATGCCAATGCGCTCACCCACCGCATGATCGTGGTGGCTGGGCACCAGCGATTGCAGCTCTTGGCCATCGCCCAAATCCAGCACATATAAAAATTCGGAACCCCGAAATTGCTTGCGCACAATGCGCGCTTTCACCGGGGCCGCATCGTCGCGCACCACATCGTCGGCCCGCATGAGCACTTCACACACGCCCTGGGTTTGATCGGTCTGCGGCAAAGGTGACAACCATTCACCCAAAGGGGTGATGACGCGACGTTGTTGGCCTTCGCGCACCCACTGTGCGGGCAACAGCACCCCATGACCAATGAAGCTGGCGACAAAACGCGTTTGCGGCCGGTGGTAGGTGTCGTAGGCATTGCTCCACTGGTGCAAATGCCCTTCGTGCATGACGCCAATGACATCGGCAATGGCAAAGGCTTCCATCTGATCGTGGGTCACCATCAGGGCCGTGGCCCCCGCGGCTTTCAAAATGCGCCGCAGGTCCTGAGCCAAGCGCTCGCGCAATTCAATGTCCAAGCTGGAAAACGGCTCATCGAGCAACAACAAATCGGGCTTGGGGGCCAAGGCCCGCGCCAAAGCCACGCGTTGCTGCTGGCCGCCCGAGAGTTGGTGCGGGTGGTGATGGGCGCGATCGGCCAAGCCCACCAAGCTCAGCACCGCTTGCACCCGTTGCTCACGCTCGGCGGCCGCCCAGCGGTGCAGGCCATAGGCCACATTGGCCGCCACGCTCAGGTGGGGGAACAGGGCAAAGTCTTGAAACACCATGCCCACACGCCGTTGCTCGGGCGGAACATGTGCACCCTGGCGGCTGACCACCCGTTGGCTGAGCAAGATCTCGCCCTCGCTGGCTGGCTCCAAACCCGCGACAGCCCTTAACAAACTGGTTTTGCCACAGCCCGATGGTCCCACCAAAGCCCCCAATTCACCCTGAGCCAGGCTCAGGCTGACCCGATGAACCGCCGGCTGGGCTTGCGCAGGGTATTGAATGGACAGGGCTTTTAATTCCAGGTGCATGGGCACATTGTAGGAATCAACCCATGCCCCCAGCGGGGAAGTGGCCTGCCTAGAATGGGTGGTTGTTGCATCACCCCTCACCCCATGTTCTCCAGGTTTCGCTGGCCCTCAGCGTCAACGCTTGCTCTGACCGCTTTGACCCTCGTGCTCATCTGGCCCACGCTGGTGATTTGGCACGCCTGGTTCGAATCGGACACCAGCAGCTGGGACTTGTTGCGCAACATGGCGCAAACCGTGTTGCCCGACTACACCCTCACCACCGTGGGTTTGTGCCTGGGCGTGATGGTCGGTGCCGGCAGCATGGGCTTGGTGAGCGCCACCCTGGTAACGGTGTTTGAGTTTCCAGGGCGCCGCGTGCTGGAGTGGTTGTTGTTGTTGCCGCTGGCGGCGCCCGCGTTCATCGTCGCGTTTGCCTACACCGATTTTTTGCAATTCAGCGGTCCGCTGCAAAGCCTGTGGCGATCCCTCAGTGGCGCGCAAGCCCCCCTGTGGCCCGACGTGCGCAGCACGGGTGGAGCCATCGGGGTCTTCTCGCTCACCCTTTACCCGTATGTGTATTTGCTGGTTCGGGCTGCGCTGCTTGAACGCGCCACCCACCTCATGGCCAGCGCCCGACTCCTGGGCGCTGGGCTCACCCGGCGTTTGCTGACCATTGCCTGGCCAATGGCCCGCCCCGCCCTGGTTGCAGGTTTGGCGTTGGCGCTCATGGAGACCTTGGCTGACTATGGCGTGGCCAGCTACTTTGGCATTCAAACCTTCAGCGCCGGCATCTTCAAAGCCTGGTTGGTGATGGACGAGCCCCGTGTGGCCGCACAACTCAGCACCTTGTTGCTGCTGGGGGTGCTGGTGGTGCTCACCTGGGAACACCGTGCACGACGACACCTGCGGTTTCATGCGCGCAACCATGCCACCGACACCCACGAACACCAACCCGTGCGATTGCAAGGTGGCTGGGCTGGGCTGGCCACCGCGCTCACCACCCTGCCCGTGCTCTTGGGTTTTGTGTTGCCCGCAGCGATCTTGATCCACGCCATGATGGGCCGCGAGACAGATTGGGCCTGGGGTCGCTTTGTGTCGTGGTCGCTCAACAGCTTGTCGCTGGCCGGTCTCACCGCCGTGATGGCCGTGGCTTTGGCCTTGGCCTTTGGTCGTGTGTTGCGGGTGCGCCGTGATGCGCTCACCCGCGCGGGCGCCCACACGGTGGGCTTGGGCTACGCTTTGCCCGCCACCTTGCTGGTGGTGGGCATCCTCACCACCCTGACCCAGCTCGACGCCTTCACCGGACAGGGCTTGGCGGGCTGGTTCACCACCACGGGCATGGCGCTCATTTGGGCCTACCTGATTCGCTTCACCGCCGTGGCGCAAAAATCCATTGAAAGTGGGTATTCGCGCATCCCCCCTACCCTCGACGAGGCCTCTCAAACCCTCGGGCAAACGGCGAGCGCCACGTTTTGGCGCGTGCATTGGCCCTTGCTGCGCACCAGCAGCTTGAGCGCCTTGTTGCTGGTGTTTGTCGATGTCATGAAAGAACTGCCAGCCACCCTCGCCTTGCGGCCGTTTGACCACGACACCCTGGCAGTGGTGGCTTATCAATTGGCTCGCGACGAACGGCTCGGCGACGCCGCTTTGCCTGCGTTGGCCCTGGTTGGCGTGGGCCTGTTGCCCGTTTGGTTGTTGATTCGAGCCATGCGACGAAAAAACTAAATGCGAACCATTCTCATTTGCGTTATACTGACCGCATCCGTTCCCAACTTTTGAAGTCACGCAAATGTCTAAGCCTTTGAAAAAACTTGCCTTTTCTCTGATTTTGGTGGCCGCAGCCAGCGGCAGCGCCTGGGCAGCCGGCAGCCTGAACATCTATTCGGCCCGCCATTACCCCAGCGATGAACAGCTCTACCAAGGCTTCACCCAAGCCACGGGCATCGAGATTCGCCGGGTCGACGCCGACGACGCGGGCGTATTGGCCCGCCTGAAAGCCGAAGGCAAGAACTCCCCCGCCGATGTGGTGTTGCTGGTGGACGCCACCCGTTTGTGGAAGGCGGAACAAACTGGTTTGTTTGCCCCCATCCGCTCGGCCAAGCTGGAGCAGGCGATTCCCCCCACCTTGCGCGCCCAAGCCAATGCCCAAGGCGAAATCGCTTGGTTTGGTTTTTCCACCCGCGCCCGGGTGGTGGTCTACAACAAAACCCAATGGCAAGCCGCCGATGTGGCCACTTATGCGCAATTGGCCGATCCCCGATTCAAGGGTCAGCTGTGCATTCGTTCGGGCTCACACCCCTACAACCTGAGCCTGTTTGGCTCAGTGCTCGAGCACGAGGGCGAGGCCGTCACGGAAAAATGGCTCAAAGGCTTGGTGAACAACATGGCGCGTAAGCCCAAAGGCGGTGACACCGATCAAATTCGCGCCGTGGCTTCTGGCGAATGTGGTGTGGCTGTCACCAACAGCTATTACCTGGCGCGCTTGATGCGATCTAACAAACCAGAAGACCGAGCAGTGGCTGAACGAGTGGGTGTGAGCTTTCCTAACCAAAGCAGTTGGGGCACCCATGTGAACATCGCTGGCGGCGCCGTGGCCCGCCATGCGCCCAACCGTGCCAACGCCATTCGTTTTTTGGAATACCTGGCATCCCCTGAAGCCCAAGCTCACTTTGCCAATGGCAACAACGAGTGGACCGCAGCCCAAGGGGTGCACTTTGACAACCCGGCGCTCAAAGCCATGACGCCCAAAGGCTTCAAGGCCGAGACCATCCCCGTGTCCCAAATTGGCCAAAACCAAACGCGCGTGCAGCAAATGCTCGACCGCGTGGGTTTTCGCTGAGTCATTCATTGTTCTCATAGCCAGCCATTACACGCACCCGGTTAGAGGGTGCGGGGTGATAGCCAGCCAGCGTTTCAACTGGTTGCCCCAAGGCAACCGCTGTCTGGATATTCACCATGCCACTTTCACACCCCCCCAAAAAGCCCCTACTCCCCTTGGCAGCCATGATGTGGGCCACTGGCTTGAGCCTACCGGTCGCGGTTCAAGCTCAAGACATTGAGCGCACAGAGGTCACCTTGCCAACAGTCACTGTCCAAGACCAAGGCGACTCGCCCACTGAATCCAAGGAGCGGCTGTGGGTGAAACGATCGGACATCGCGAAAGGTCATCAATCCATCAAGGACATTCCACAAACCGTCACGGTGATGACCGAGAAACTCATGGATGACCGAAACCTGGATGACTTTCGTGAGGTGCTAAAAACCACTGCCGGGGTCACGTTCTTAGCAGGAGAAACCGGCGAAGAGGACGTCCGCATTCGGGGGTTTTCCTTGCAGCAAGCGGGCGACATCTATGTGGACGGCTTGCGTGATGCCCCATTGCGTGAACGCGACACCTTCAACTTGGATCGGGTGGAAGTGCTCAAGGGTTCGGCCTCCATGCTCTTTGGTAAAGGTTCCACCGGCGGGGTGGTGAACCAAGTCAACAAACAGCCGTTTGCAATGGATCAAAGTGAAGTCAACCTGACGGCGGGAACCGGACAGATGCACCGAGCCATGGTGGACCTCAACCGTTCAACGGGCGAGTCCTCGGCATTTCGCCTCAATGCCATGACCCACCATGCTGACAGCTGGGGGGCCACCTCAAACAAGCAAGGCATTGCGCCCAGCTTTCGCTGGGGCATTGGTGAACGCCATGAATTCAATCTGAGCCTTTACCATTTAAAAACCGAGGGGCGCCCTTTATATGCCCACCCCTGGATGGTGGATAACGGCAGCACCATCAATGGGGGGCCAAACAACAGCGGAGCCAATGGCGCCGGCACCTTGGTGGCGGTGCTTGACCCGCGCCATTACTATGGCATGGCGAGTGACCGCCTGCGCACAGAAACCAGCCAAATCACTTTGACGCACACCCTTCGCTTGGCAACGCAAAGCGAGCTCAAAACCACCGCTCGTGCGGGTCACTACAGCCGTGACTTGTTGGGCAGTCAAGTGGGCTTCAAAAACCTGACCCAATTGAGTCAATTGAGCGATGCCACCCTGTTGTCACGCAGACCCAAAGCCCGTTATGGCGACAGCGATGTGATGCAATTGCAAAGCGACTACACCCAAAGCTTTGAAATCTGGGGGCATCGCCACCAACTCATTGCAGGAATCGATGGACTGTCAGAAACGGCGAGACGAAACAACAACCACACCACAGGCCTCAACAACCCAGACATTGCCGTAGGTTCGCCCAATAACGGTGTGGGCATCAGCGATCCCCGGATGTTGGCACCCAGCCTGTTTTTCTCGAGCCAAACGCTGGGGGCGTATGCGCAAGATACGGTGCAATTGACCCCTCATGTGAAGGTGATGGGTGGGCTTCGCTTGGAGCAATTCAGCGCCAATTACCGCGATGTTGTTGGCTACGCGGTGAGCAAAGATGATCGCTTGCTGAGCCCACGATTGGGAGCACTCTGGCAACCCAATGCCAGCACCACCCATTACGTTTCCTGGGGGACTTCCTACAACACCGCAGGCGACACCTACGCCTATGCCGTTGGGACCTCATTGGCGCCAGGCAACGCCAATGTGACCACGCTCAATACACCGCCCGAGATGAGCCGGAATGTGGAGTTGGGCAGCAAATGGGAGCTACAAGGCGGCAAAGGCCTGCTGGGCGTGGCTTGGTTCAATGCGCGCAAATACAACGAGCGCAACACCGATGTGGATAGCGCCACCAATCAATACCTGCTCTCCGGCGAGCGCCATGCCAACGGCATGGAATTCAACTATGCCGGTCAACTGTCTTCCACTTGGGAAGTGTTTTTCAATCACACCTGGATTCCCGACGCCCGCATTGACGTGAGCAGTGCCACGGGCAAGATGAAGGCAGGCGATCGACCGGGGCTCACCCCCGTTCACAGCGGTAGCGTCTGGACCACCAAACGTTTCAATGGCTTATGGCGTGTGGGCGTCGGCCTCAACTACCGAAGTGAGCAAACCCCACTCACCAGCTCAAGCATCAAAACCCAAGCCTTTGCCACCTGGGATGGGATGCTGGAATACACCCTCAACGACCAGAACCTGATCAAACTCAATGTGACCAACCTGACCGACCAGGTTTACATCGATCAGGTGTATTCCTCCTTTTACATCCCGGGCACGCCACGTCGCTTGGAGCTGAGTCTTAAAACCCTGTTCTAACTCTGCCATGCTGCTGACCCTGAAATCAATCTTGACCGAGGCCGAACTGGCCTCAGCCCAACGCGTGCTGAACAACAGCCAGTCCTGGATCGAGGGCAGCCGCACAGCGGGCAAGCAAGCCCTGACTCAGAAAAACAACTGGCAACTTCAACAAGACAGCCCTGACAGTCAAGCCTTGCAATCGATCGTCTTGTCTGCCTTGGCACGCGACGTGGTCTTTCAGTCAGCAGCCTTGCCCCGCCGGATCTTGCCGCCCTTATTCAACCGCTATGGTGGCGATCACAATGCCTACGGGCCCCATGTTGACAGTGCCTTGTTGAAAAACCCGCAGACCTCGGTGTGGCAGCGCAGCGACCTCTCATGCACGATCTTTTTAAGTGACCCAGAGGCCTATGACGGCGGCGAGTTAACCCTTAACGACGTACAGCAGCGTCACCGCATCAAACTCGCGGCGGGCGATGCCGTGATTTATTCCAGCACCTCAGTGCACGAGGTCACCCCGGTCACACGAGGGGTTCGGTTGGCCAGTTTTTTTTGGATTGAAAGCTTGGTTCGCAGCGCAGAACAGCGCCACTTGTTGTTCGATTTGGACATGAACCTCACGGCGCTGCGAGCACAACTGGGCGAAACGGCCCAAACCACCGCCCTAACAGGCGTCTATCACAACCTCTTGCGCCTATGGGCCACGCCATGAGTGTCTCGACGGATCTGCCCACCCTATGTTTCAGCCCTGAGGACCACGCCCAAGCGGCGCAAGCGGCATTGCCCGAGGACGTATGGGCCTATGTGAACGGCGGTGCTGCAGCGGGCCTCACAGCCCAGTTCAATGTGCAGGCATGGCAGGCATGGGGCTTGGTGCCTCGGGTGCTGCAAGACTTGTCGCAGGGGCATACGCGAACCAGTCTGATTGGGCGGGAATGTCCCTGGCCCGTTTTGATTGCCCCCATGGCGGCACTCGGTTGGGTGCATGCACAAGGCGAATTGGGAATGGCATTGGCGGCCGCCGCGCAAGGTTGTGGCATGGTGGTTTCCAATCAAACGAACACCCCCATGCATGAAGTGGCTCGCGGCTTATTCACCGAAACTCAGCGCGGCCCTTTGTGCTGGCAACTGCAGTTGTCACGCGCATCGGCGTCGAAGCAACTGGAATTGGCTCATGAGGCCAGTCTGAGCGGATATGAAGCAGTGGTGCTCACCCTAGATGCCCCTGTTCAAGGTGTGCGCGACGCCGAGCGAAGAGCCCGCATTCGAACCCCTCGCCCACCTTTGGCGCATCCCGGGCCCAATTCATCGTCCACGTCAACGAACGGCTTGTGTCAGGGTCTGGCGGCAAATGCACCTCGGTGGTCCGAGGTTCACGATTTCCTTCGCCACTGTCCATTGCCGGTTTGGCTCAAAGGCATTGCCCATGCAGACGATGCCCTTCAAGCCTTGGACCAGGGCGCCAATGGCGTGATCGTGAGCAACCACGGGGGGCGGGTGTTGGACACCCAAGTCCCCACGGCTTATCGACTTGAGGTGCTGACACCAACCGTCCGACGGCATCATCCACAGGCGTCGATCTGGGTGGATGGTGGGATTCGTCGCGGCACTGATGTGTTCAAGGCTTTGGCCCTGGGGGCCAACGCAGTATTGGTGGGGCGACTGGCTTTGTGCGCCTTGGCTCATAGCGGGGCGCTGGGTGTTGCGCAGGCCTTGCGCCAATTGCGTGATGAATTCGAGGCCACGCTGACCTTGTGTGGCTGCGCCACGCTGGCCGACATCCGGCCCGTACATTTGGAGCGATCATGGCGATGAGCGCAAAAGCCCATCGGACCATCCGGGTCATGGCATTGGTTGCCCTGGGACACGTTTTGATCGTGGATCTGTTGGCATCTACCTCAGCTGACAAGCGACCCAGTTTCATGAGCGAAAGCCCTTTGCGTGTTGAATTGGTCAGCCTGCCTGCCCCCCGTGTGATCACACCTTCGAAGCCATTTCAGCCTCCACCCCCGCCTCGGCCTGCGCGGCCAAAGCCCACACCCTCAAGGTCTCAAACGGTGCAGGTCTCAACCGCCCCAGCTGTTGCAGCAAGCCCTGCTGCGCCTTTCACAGAGGCCTCAATTTTGGCGCCGACCCAAAGCCAAAACGAGCCCTATGCCAAGCCCTCCGAACAGCGCCCTCCCTCGCCAACCCCGGTGGTGCGAATGCCGCAAAGCGATGCGGCCTACCTGAATAACCCCCCACCGCCTTATCCCCGCCTTTCTCGCCGCTTGGGTGAACAAGGGGTGGTGCTGCTTCGGGTGTGGGTCTCCGCAGATGGCATCCCTGAGCGTGTGGAAATGAGGCAAAACAGCGGCTCACCGCGATTGGATCAATCGGCCTTGGACACCGTGCCACGCTGGCGGTTTGTGCCAGGCCTGCGAGACGGACAGCCCCAAGCCATGTGGGTGCAAGTGCCCATTCGATTTCTTCTTGACTGACCCCTTTCACAGGAGCCCCTATGCCAACTTTTGGTCTTTCACACATCTGGACACAAGGCGATACCGTCACCAGATTCATCCTATTGATTTTGCTAACCATGTCTGTGTTGAGTTGGGGGACGCTTTGGCTCAAAGGTTGGGACCTCTGGCAACACCGTCGAAGTGCACAAGCCACAAATGGGTTTTGGAAAAGCTCCAATTGGGAGGACGGCTTAAACACGTTGAAGCAATCGCCCACGACCTTGTTTTGGTCTGTGGCCTGCCACGCATTGGAAGCCATCCAAGAGCATCGATCCACATCAGGTCCCTCGAATGCCGGTCTCGATCTGAACCACTGGGTGTCACGCAGGCTTCGCCATGGTCTGGATGATCAAACTCAGCGACTCAAAACCGGATTGGCACTGTTGGCCTCGATTGGGTCCACGGCCCCCTTTGTGGGCTTATTGGGCACCGTATGGGGCATTTATCACGCCTTGGTGGCCATGGGCCAATCGGGACAGGCCAGCTTAGACGCTGTGGCGGGTCCAATTGGCGAAACCTTGATCATGACGGCCCTGGGCTTGGCCGTGGCCATTCCCGCCGTGCTGGGATACAACGCACTGGTCCGAGGCAACTTTTGGGTGGTGAATCAACTGAACCGATTTGCACATGAGCTGCTCACCGACCTACTCACGAGTCAGCGCTACAGCCAAGCCCATCAGGAGCGTTCAAATGGCATTTGATCGTTGGGATTCGGAAGATGAAGTCATGAGCGAGATCAACATGACGCCCTTGGTGGACATCATGTTGGTGTTATTGGTGATTTTTCTTGTGACAGTGCCCGTCATGCAACACGCCGTGAAGGTCAACCTGCCCAAAGCCAGTAGCGCACCAGATCGAAGTTCCACACCCACACTCAATCTGACCGTGAATGCGCAAGGTGCATGGCTGTTGAACGACGAGTCCCTGAGCTTGGCCGAGTTGGAACGGGCTTTGGTGGAACACGCTCGACGAGACCCGCAAGTTCAACTGAACCTGCGAGCCGATCACCGGGCCAGCTACAACCCTGTGGCTCAGGCTTTGGCGGCCGCTCATCGAGCCGGCTTAACGCGACTGGCATTTGTCACAGAAATGAGCCAGCCGTGACCCTTTCATCGAAGTCTGGTTCACGCCCGCCTGCGGGATCCAAGGCGTCACCACCAGTGCCTTCAGGGCAACGTCCAACCGGCAACACACACCACCGAGTGCTGGACACCTCGCAGCTGTTTCTGGGCGACACCGTAGTTCACCTGAGCCACCAGGGGGAGTGGTATCGGTTGCAAGTCACGCGGCAAGGCAAACTCATCCTCACCAAATGACGCGTCACTTCGTCGAGTGTCCAGAAGCCAAGCCATTGACCTCGGCGATGAAGTCGGCCAGCATGGGCACATAGTGCTGACCTTGTCCAGCCGCTTCCATGGCCGCAAAGCTGTTTCGCACCGCCGACTGCAGGGGGTTCACGGCCCCAATGGCGCTGGCCATGCTCGACAAATAGCGCATGTCCTTGTGGGCGTTTTGAATCGTGAACTGGTGGGCATTGCGATCGCCCCCATGCACATACTGCATGAAGGTGTCGTAGAAGGGGCTGCGCATGCGGCCCGCCCCAATCACCGAATGAAACTGCTCGATGCTCAAGCCCGCCTTGCGCGACAACGCCACGGCCTCTGCAAACAAGGCGGCGTAACCCATGGCCACAAAGTTGTTGATGAGCTTCATCTTGTGGCCCAAACCCACCTCGCCCAAGTGCACCACATGCCCGGCCCAGCAACGCAGCACTGGCTCGATGCGCGCAAAGAGTTCATCGGGGGCGCCCACCATGGTGTCCAGGGTGCCGGCCTCAGCCTCTTTAGGGGTTCGTGACAAAGGCGCATCCACAAAGTGCATGCCCTGGGCTTGCGCCTCCTCGGCCAAGGCCAAGGTCGACACCGGGTTGGAAGTGGAGCAGTCAATGATGATCAGCCCAGACTTGCCGCTGGCAAAAACCCCATCGGCGCCGCGCATCACGGCCTCCACCTGGGGTGAACCCGTCACGCACACGTGAACGATGTCCACCTGCGCGGCCAGCTCACGCGCCGAGGTGGCCTCAATGGCTCCCAAGGCCTTGAGTCTTTCCACTGGCTCGCGGTTGCGATGCCCCAGGATGACCAAGGGGTGTCCCTTGGTGATCAGGTTCTTGGCCATGCCATGCCCCATCAGGCCAACGCCAATGAAGCCAATCGTGGGTTTGTTGCTCATGTGAACTCCTGGGTTGATTGCGTCCGGGGCCACGTTCGGCCCGCTGGCGTTCAGTATGGCAGTGGGCTTGGCCTTGCCCTGTCACGCAGTCACAGAGCCATTGGCGCCGTTGCCAATAGAGCTTGACCATGATGGCGATTGAAACAAGTCATCAGGGTATTCCCGGAAATCGCAAGCCAAGCCCCTATACTTCATCTCAATCGAAATCAGTCGATTAATAGATCAAATCAATGAAAGGAAGTCTCATGTCTCTCGTCAACGCCTTGTCCCTCATCAACACCCCGGTGCAATCCTTCAAAGCCCAGGCTTTCCACAACGGCAAGTTCGTGGAAGTGACCGAGAAGAACCTGCATGGCAAATGGTCTGTGATGATCTTCATGCCCGCAGCCTTCACCTTCAACTGCCCCACCGAAATTGAAGACGCCGCCGACAACTACGCCGAATTCCAAAAGGCCGGTGCCGAGGTCTACATCGTGACCACCGACACCCACTTCTCGCACAAGGTGTGGCACGAAACCTCCCCCGCCGTGGGCAAGGCCAAGTTCCCCCTGGTGGGCGACCCCACTCACCAATTGACCCGCGCTTTTGGTGTGCACATCGAAGAAGAAGGCCTGGCCTTGCGTGGCACTTTCGTGATCAACCCCGAAGGCATGATCAAGACCATGGAAGTGCATTCCAATGAAATCGCCCGCGATGTGAAAGAGACCCTGCGCAAGCTCAAGGCCGCTCAATACACCGCCGCCAACCCCGGTCAAGTCTGCCCCGCCAAATGGAATGAAGGCGCCAAGACCCTGACCCCCTCGTTGGAACTCGTGGGCAAGATCTAAGCCCATTGGGGCTGTGACAGCCCGTCCCGAGACCCCACCCTCACCCGGGGTGTGGGTCCCCCTAGGAAGGGCCACCGCCCTTCACCCATCGAACCAGGAGCACACCATGTTGGACGACACCCTCAAATCACAACTTCAGCAATACCTTGGCCTGTTGCGCCAGCCCATTCGCTTGCAGGCCACCTTGGGCGATGACGCCACCAGCAACGAGATGCGGCAGCTGCTGGAAACCATTGGGTCCTTGTCCGACCAAGTGCACGTGGAATGGGATGGGCAAGATGCCCGTCGCCCCTCTTTTTTGATCACCCGCGTGGGTCAATCCCACGGCGTGCGTTTCGCCGGTCTGCCCTTGGGACACGAATTCACATCGCTGGTGTTGGCGCTGCTCTGGACGGGTGGTCATCCGCCCAAAGTCGAGGCCGAAACCCTGGACGCCATTCGCGCCTTGGATCAAGACCTGAGCTTTGAGGCCTACATGTCCCTGTCCTGCCACAACTGCCCAGATGTGGTGCAAGCCCTCACCCTGATGGCGGTGTTCAACCCCCGCATCCAAACCGTGGTCATCGAGGGGGGTGCATTTCAGCAAGAAGTGACCGAGCGCAACATCATGGCCGTGCCCATGGTGTTCCTCAATGGTGAGGTCTTTGGTTCTGGCCGCATGTCGGTGGAAGAAATTATTGCCCGCTTGGACACGGGTGCAGCCCAACGCGATGCCCAGCGCTTGCAAGCCAAGGCCCCGTTTGATGTGTTGGTGGTGGGCGGCGGCCCCGCTGGCGCGGCCGCAGCCATTTACGCCGCCCGCAAAGGCATCCGGACCGGCGTGGTGACCGAGCGCTTGGGTGGTCAGGTGAACGACACCATGGCCATTGAAAACTACATCTCGGTGCTGGAAACCGACGGGCCCAAGTTGTCGACCGCCCTCGAACAGCACGTGAAAGCCTATGACGTGGATGTGATGACCCAACAGCGCGTGAGCGGGTTGATTCCTGCCGCTGACAACCAAGGCTGGGTGGGTGTCCAACTCGAAAACGGCGCCGTGCTGCACAGCCGCAGCGTGATCCTGTCCACTGGGGCGCGCTGGCGCAACGTCAACGTGCCCGGCGAGCAGGAATACAAAAACAAAGGGGTGGCGTATTGCCCCCACTGTGATGGCCCCTTGTTCAAAGGCAAACGCACCGCCGTGATTGGCGGCGGCAACTCCGGCGTGGAAGCGGCCATCGACTTGGCGGGCATCGTGCAACACGTGACCCTGATCGAGTTTGCCGACCAACTCAAGGCCGACGCCGTGTTGGTGGCCAAGCTCAAGAGCCTGTCCAACGTGACCATCGTGACCAACGCCCAAACGCGTGAAATCACGGGCGATGGACAAAAGGTCAACGGCCTCACCTACATCGATCGCGCCACGCAAGCGTCGCATCACGTCGAACTCGAAGGGGTGTTTGTGCAAATTGGTTTGGTGCCCAACACCGTCTTCCTGCGCGACACCCTGGAGCTGACCCGTTTTGGCGAAGTCGTGATCAACGATCGCTGCGAAACCAGCCAGCCCGGCGTGTTTGCAGCGGGCGACGCCACCACCGTGCCCTACAAGCAAATCATCATTGCGGCCGGTGAAGGTGCCAAAGCCGCCTTGAGCGCCTTTGACCACCTGATCCGCACGCCCGCCCCTGAGCAAACGCCCGAGGCGCAGCCTCAGCCCGAGCCCACTCCGGCTTAAGCACAGCCTGGCTCACAAGCCCAGCCACTGGCTGGGCTTTTTTTTGCGCGAATGCGGGAAATTCATCATACAAATTTCGAAAATCCCGGCACCTGAACCCTGACAATGCAGGCATTGATTGTTCACGCCTGCGCCATGTCCACTCACCCCTTGCAACCGCTCGCCCACGCCATCCGTTTTTTGTCCATCGATGCCATCGTGCAAGCCACCGAGGGCCATCAGGGGGTGCCACTGGGCATGGCCGAAATCGCCACCGTGCTCTACACCCAGCACCTCAAGCACAACCCGGCCGACCCCACGTGGTTCGACCGCGATCGGGTGGTCCTCTCCAACGGGCACGGCTCCATGTTGCTGTATGCCCTGCTGCACCTCAGCGGCTATGCCGGCATCAGCCTCGATCAAATCCAGCGCTTTCGCGAACTCGATTCCCATTGCGCCGGCCACCCCGAGCGCGATCCCGCCCTGGGCATTGAAGTGACCACGGGGCCCCTGGGCCAAGGCATCGCCAACGCCTTGGGCATGGCTGTGGCCGAAGCCTTTTTGAACGCCCGGTTTGGGGATGCCGTGGTCAATCACCGCACCTATGCGTTTGTGGGCGACGGCTGTTTGCAAGAGGGCGTGGGCCAAGAAATGATTGCCCTCGCTGGCCATTTGCAACTGGGCAAATTGACTTTGCTCTGGGACGACAACGCCATCACCGACGACGGCAGCACCGATTTGTCCATCAGCGAAGACGTGGCCGAACGCTTTGCCGTTGCGGGCTGGCAGGTGCAACGCATTGATGGCCACAATCTCGACGCCGTTCATGCCGCCTTGACCGCCGCCCGACAAGACCCTCGCCCTTCACTCATTGCCTGCAAAACCCTGATCGCCAAGGGCATTGCCCGCTTGCAAGGCCAACGCGGAGGGCACAGCGCCCGACTCTTCGAGGCCGATGCCCAGCAAGCCCGGATCGACTTGAACTGGCCGCACGCCCCGTTCGAGGTGCCCCCGGAGGTCCTCACGCCCTGGCGCGCTGCCGGTGCTCGGCATCAAGCCGAACACGCCGACTGGCAAGCGCGGGTGCAGGCCCTACCCGAGGAGCAGCGTCACGAATTCCAGCGCCTGATGCGCGGCGATTTGCCCGCCGGCTGGGAGGCCGTGTTGCAAGGCTATGCCCAAGAGGCCGTGGCGTCTGCCAAGGTCAACGGCGGCATTCTGCTCTCGGCCGAGATCAACGAGCGCCTGAGTGCTTGCTTGCCCGAGCGCATCGTGGGCTGTGCCGATTTGGAGGCCCCCACCAGCCACAAGCGGGGTCTGCAGGCCTTCACCGCCCAAGACCCTGCCGGGGCCTATGTGCACTGCGGCGTGCGTGAGCACGTCATGGGCGCGATGGCCAATGGCCTGGCTGCCCACGGTGGCGTGCTGCCAGTGGCGGTCACGTATTTGGCCTTCGCCGACTACCAACGCCCCGCCATGCGCATGGCCGCCCTGATGGGCTTGCCGGTGAAATTCGTGTTCAGTCACGACTCCATTGGCATTGGGAAAAATGGCCCCACCCACCAACCCGTGGAGGTGTTGGCCGCCTTGCGCGCCCTGCCCAACCACTGGACCCTGCGCCCTGCCGATGCGGTGGAAGCCGCCGAGTGCTGGGCCTTGGCTTTGGCTCGGCGAGATGGCCCTGTGAGCTTGGTGTTCGCCCGACAAGATCTGCCCTTGGTGCGCGCAGACGCCAACACCAATCGCAGCGCGCGCGGAGCCTATGTGTTGCACGAGGCCGCAGGTGGGGAGCGACGTCTGACCTTGCTTGCCACGGGCTCTGAAGTCGCCTTGGCCGTTCGTGCTCGCGAACAGCTCCAAGCCCAGGGCGTGCCCACCGCCGTGGTGTCCATGCCCTGCTGGGAATTGTTCAACGCCCAAGACACCGCTTGGCGCGAACAGGTGCTGGGGCCACGCGCCTCAAGGCTGGGCATCGAGGCGGCCTTGCGCTTTGGCTGGGACCAATACCTGGGTCTGGACGGCGGCTTCATCGGCATGACCGGCTTTGGCGCTTCGGGACCTGCCGATCAGCTCTACCAACGCTATGGCATCACCGTCGAAGCCATTGTGGCCCTGGGCTTGCAGCAAGCGGCCGCGAGCCGCACTTGATTGACGCTGGTTCGCGGGCTGGGATAGCCTTGTTCTTTTCTTGAATTTGAGCCCTCTGGAGGTTGCATGTTGCTCATCCCTCAGGCGTCTGGGGTCTACCCCATCGCGCCCACTGCGTTTCACCCCAACGGCGAGGTCGATGCTGCGTCCATGGATCGCCTCACCGACTTTTACTTGAGCATTGGCGCCACCGGCATCACGGTGCTCGGCCAGTTGGGGGAAGCCCCCAAGCTGTCCCACGAAGAAAGCGTGGGCATTGCCCAAGCGATGATTCGTCGCGCTCCCCAATTGCCCGTCATTGTGGGGGTGTCGGCACCCGGCTTTGCGGCCATGCGGGCCCTGACCCATGCCGTGATGGATGCTGGCGCAGCAGGCGTCATGATTGCCCCACCCAACACCTTGCGCACCGACGACCAAATCGTGGCCTATTACACCCAGGCCGCCCAAGCCATTGGCACCGATGTGCCCATCGTCTTGCAAGACTACCCCCTGACGTTTTCGGTGCAAATGACGCCCGGGGTGATTCGCCGCATGGTGCAAGACATCCCCTCCATCGTCATGCTCAAGCACGAAGATTGGCCAGGTCTTGAAAAAATATCCGCCCTTCGGCGTTTTGAGGCCGAGGGCAGCATGCGCCACATCGCCATCCTGTGTGGCAATGGTGGCCTCTTCCTCGATTACGAACTCGGCCGTGGTGCCGATGGTGCTAACACCGGCTATGCCTTCCCCGATTTGTTGTGTGATGTGGTGCGCTTGCGCCAGGCCGGCGACATCGAGGCCGCGCACGACCTGTTCGATGCCCATCTGCCCTTGTTGCGCTACGAACAGCAACCCGGCGTGGGCTTGGCGGTGCGCAAACACATCTTGATGCGCCGCGGCATTCTGAGCAGCGACACCCAGCGCCAGCCGGGCGCTGGCCTCACCGCCCAAGCCCAGGCCGAGGTGCAGCACCTGCTCACGCGCCTGGCCCGTCACGACCCGCGCGCCCGCATTTGAACGAAAGCCCAACCCCATGGATTTGCAACTCACGAATCGCCATGTCTTGATCACAGGCGGCAGCAAAGGCATTGGTTTGGCCTGTGCCCAGGCCTTTTTGGACGAAGGCGCACGCGTCACCCTCATTGCCCGTCAGCCTGCAACGCTGGCCCGAGCCCAAGCGCAACTGACCCAAAACCACCCGGCGGATCGGGTGCACACACTGAGTGCCGACCTGGTGGACGCCACCGCGGCGGCGCAAGCCGTGAACGACGCCATTGCCCACCATGGAGCCATCGATGTGTTGGTGAACTCAGCGGGCGCCGCCAAGCGCACGCCGCCACATGAGCTGACGATCTCGGCTTGGCACGATGCCATGGATGCCAAGTATTTCAGTTACCTGCACGTGCTCGACCCCGTCATCAAGCGCATGGCCGAGCAAGGCCATGGCTCGGTGGTGAACATCATTGGTGCGGGTGGCAAAGTGGCCAGTCCCGTGCACCTGCCTGGTGGCGCAGCCAATGCCGCGCTCATGCTGGTCACGGTGGGGATGGCCAACGCCATGGCCAGCAAAGGGGTGCGCGTGAATGCCCTGAATCCAGGCGCCACCGTCACCGAGCGGCTTCAGGAAGGGCTGCGTGCCGAAGCGCGCTTGCAAGGCATCAGCGAGGCCCAAGCGTTGCAAAACGCCACCGCCCGCATTCCCATGGGGCGCATGGCTTTGCCCGAGGAAGTGGCCCATGCCGCGGTGTTTTTGGCTTCACCGAAAGCCAGCTACCTCACGGGGGTGGTGATGGCCATGGACGGCGCCACCCACCCCATCGTGGTTTAGATCAGAGCAAGCTGAGGGTCACACACAACTGGTAGCCCTCGTTGCGCACCGATTCCAGGCAATTGGGCGGGGCGCCAGCGTCGATGAGCTTTTTGCGCAAACGGGTCATGCGCACCGCGAGCGTCGAGCGGGGATAGCTGTCCGCCTTGTGTCCCAGGCTGCTCACGATTTGCCAAACCTCCAGCCGCTGGCCGGGCGCCTTGGCCAGTGCACCCAAAATTTGCGTTTCGGCCGAAGACAGGCGAATGGCGACGCCCGCACGACCAATCAAGCGCAAGCCGGTGGCGTCGAGCACCAAGGGGTCATGGTGAATGGCTTGAATCAGTTGATCGTGGGCGCGTTTTTTTCTGGCCACCGCCGCCACCGAGGCCAACAACTCTTGCTCGGACACCGGCTTGGTCAGGTAAAGGTCGGCCCCGCTGTTGTAGCCCGCGATGCGATCTTCCACCTCGGAGCGAGCGGTGAGCATCACCAAGCCCACCAAGGGGTAAGCCGCCCGCAAGCGGCGCGACAAGCTCATGCCGTCTTCGCCGGGCAAATTCACATCCACCACGAACACGTCCACCGAGGAGCGATGGGGCATGTGATCGAGGTCTTCCGCGCAAGCCACGCCCACCACATCCCAGCCGTTTTGGCTCAAGGTGTCGCAAATCACCGCGCGCAAGGCCTCGTGATCCTCAATCACCGTCACGCTCAATTGCAAGCTTGCAGCGACGTCAGCAGGGGATTCGGTCGTCAGGGTCATGGGGCACAGTCAGGGCAATGGGTTCAGCACACAGCACTGAGTTTCGGGGGGAATCGACGCCAAGGATTACACGACATTACGAAGGGTCGGCCTGGGCTTTGAGTTGATGCAAGGCCGTGGGCAAAACCAAACGCATCACCATGACCGGACCGGGCTCAATGCCGGCTTGAATGTGCGCGCCCAGCAAGGTGACGACGCCCTTGACGATGAACAAACCCAAACCGGTGCCCGAGATTTGCTGCGCCGCAGCAGCGCGATAAAACTTTTGGAACATGCGATCGGGGTCGGGCATTTGTCGCGGATCAATGGGGTTGATGACCTCGATCTGAATGCGCTGATCTGAATCTTGCGCCCATCGAATCGGGGTGATGCGAACCTGAACCACGCCACCCAACCGTTGGTATTTGTAGGCGTTGTCCAATAAATTGAGCAGCACCGTTTGTAGCAGTTGCAAGTCGCTCCAGACCACGGCCTCTCCGTCGCCGCTGATCACGGTCGCTTGATAGGCCGGCGATTTGCTCACCACCTCGCGCATCACCTCGCCCACGCGCACGCGGGCAAACTGGGCCACTTGCTTGCCCTGTTCGAGTTGGTCGAGCTGGTTGCAGCGGGTGATGAGGTTGCCCATGTCCTCCACCGCCTGCCAAGCGTAGCGCTGGGCGTTGGAGGCCTCGGGCAGCAGCTTGCCCAAGCTCAGTTTGAGCACGCTCAAGGGTGTTCGCAACTCATGGGTGAGCATGCTCATGAACTGCGATTGCCGTTCTCGATGCAAGCGTTCCATCTCCAGGTTTTTCTCGGTCACCACCACTTGACGCAAGTGCGCCTGACTGGTCAGGAATAGCTGCTGGTGCACCAGAATCATCAACAACACCCCGGTGATCACGCCATGGAGCATGGAGGAATACATGGCGAAAAAACCCGCTACGGGCAGTCCCAAAGTGGGCAAGGCGGCTGACAGCAAAAACACCAGCATCAAGCCGTGAACCACCAGCAAAAAACGTCGCCCCAGGAAATGGCCCGCATCCACCAGCTGAGGCGATTGCCAATCGATGCCCCACTGAATGAGCAGCAACAACCAAATGGGCAAGAGCAAGGCCACCCATTTGTTGAGGGTCAAACCCCCAGTCACTTCACCAGCGACCACCAGCAACACCGACAGCAAAGCCATCGCCCAAATGACCTGCAGGCCACGCACAGCCCAGGTTTTGGGCCGATACGGCTTGAAGAACTCCCAATGGAACCAGACACTGATGAAGGCATAAAGGGCAATGGTCCACTTGGTGCTGGTCGCCAGCCAAGGCCCAGGCATCCAGTCGCCCAACAACAAACGGTGGTAACCCAGAATGGTCGCGCCATAGCCCAGGGCCATGACCTGCTTGAGGGCAAACATGGCCATGATGCGCGTGGGATGAAACAAGGCATAGGCCAGCGCAAAGCCCGCCAACAAGAGCAAGCTGGCGGTCAAGGCATGCAAGAGCAACTCGCTCTTGAACAGGGACACGCCCATTTGCGGGTTGTCGTTGAGCCGCAAATCCAAAATGAAGGTGGTTTGGGTTTGAATCCGCAGATAAATCCAACGCGGCTGGGACTGCGCCGGGATCACAAAGGAGTGCGTCAAGGCTTGTAGCTGATCAGCGCGCCAGGGCAAGGCCTGCCCCGTCACTTGCGAGGAGCCAGACAGGGTCGGGTCATGCAGCTCAATGCGGTCCAGGTAACTGGGCTGCACTTGCACCAGCAATTGGGTGGAACCTGCCTGGGCAGGGTCCACCGCCTCCACCCGGGCTCGAACCCAGAGGCTGCCGCTGCGATAGCCTTGGCTCAACGTGCCCCGAAAGGGCTGAAATTTCGTTTCCGGGCTTTGGACGTCGTCAACGGTGGCGCGGTTACTGTCGTCCCACCAATAAGCGGTATCGGCGAGACGCCAGGCCGTGGACGCGGCGACTGGCCCCACCCCAAGCAAGCCCAAGCCCATCACCCACACCGGCAGCCAAGCCAAGACAACACGCCAAGGTCTCATGGTCACGTCCTTTTTCCTCTGGGGCAGTGTATCGGCGCGACTCGGCTTATTCCGCAGTCGGATACCCATCCAACCAAAAAATTGAAGATCCACCCCCTTCCCCCCCGACAATCGTTACCCGTCATGATTCACCGAATCCTTTTCCTGTTGTTGCTGGGCCTGGGCTGGCTGCCCCTGGCGCAGGCCGACGCGCCCTCACCGGTCGCTTCATCCGCCTGGTCCACCTCGCCCTTGATGCCACCCGAAGCCTTGAGCCAAGCTTTGCAGCGACGACCCGGGCAGTGGCGCATCGTCGACATCCGTGACCCCGTGTCCTTTGAAGACCAACACGTGCCCGGGGCCCTCAACCTGCCCTTCAATGCCTGGCGCGGCCCCGATCACAACCCGGGCGGAGTCCCCGACCTGTCCGTGTGGATGAAGCTCATCGATCAACTCGCGCTCGGCCCCCAACAACCCGTGGCCGTCATGGCTTATGGCACCGATGCCGCCGACTTTGGGGCATCGGCTCGGGTCTACTGGACCTTGAAGTCCCTCGGGGTTCAGCGTTTGGCCATCGTCCAAGGGGGCTTTTCCGCCTGGGAGCTCGCGGGTTTGCCCACCCGTTCGGGGGCAGCCTTGGCACCAACCCCACCTCAGCGCCGTCTCGTGCCCCATGTGCGCAACGACTGGCTAGTCACCACGCCTCAGGTGCTGGCCCACGTTCAGCGCCACGATGCGCAGTTGTTCGACGCCCGGACCGAGGCTTTTTACCGAGGGCAGACTCGCGTGCCTGCGGCCAAGGCGGCGGGCACCCTGCCCCAAGCCCTGCTGCTCGACAGCACCCGATGGTTCACCCCGGGCAGCAACGCCAGCCCCGACCCCCAACGCATCAGCGAGTGGGCCCAGCAGCAAACCCGTCCAACGGGGTCAACGGTGGTGTTTTGCAACACCGGGCATTTGGCCGCCACCAACTGGTTTGTGCTCTCGGAATGGCTGGGTTGGTCACAGGTGAAGCTTTACCCCGGCTCCATGGTCGAGTGGACCCAACACCAAACTGCCTTGCCCTTGTCCAATGAGCCGCGACGCTGGAGCCAACTCTGGCTGGACGCGCAGCTCTGGTATCAACAGCGATTCTGATGACTTCAACCCGAATCTGGATGGCCGCGGGCAGCGCCCTCTTCTTTGCCTTTTTGTTGGGCTGGGTGTCGGTGCGTCAATCGGTGCTGTGGCTGGTCGGCCTGGGCATGGGAGTGACCTTGGCCTCGGCCCGTTTTGGGTTCACCACGGGATGGCGCATGCTGATCGTGCATCGCGACCCCCGCGGGGTGGCCGCCCAAGTCCTGTTGCTGGGCTTGGCCAGCTGGATCGCACTGCCTTTGCTCCACCAATTTCAAGAATTGCAAGCCGCGCTGGGCCCACCCAGCTGGAGTTTGCTGCTGGGCGCCTTTGTGTTCGGTCTGTGCATGCAGATTTCCGATGGTTGCGGCTCTGGCACCCTTTACAAAGCCGGCATGGGCGTCTCGCTCAACCTGGGTTTGCTGCCTTGGTTTGCCCTGGGTTCATTTTTGGGCTCGGTGCACCTGGACTGGTGGCTGGGGCTGGGCAACTTGCCCCCCGTGAGCCTCTTGAGCCACTGGGGCCTGTGGCCGGCCCTGGGCGCCACCACCTTGGGCTTGCTGCTGATCTTGGGCTTGGCCCGCCGCTGGGTGGGGCCAGGTCACGTCTGGTGGCAGGCCCGCTGGGTGGGCGGGGCCATCGCCTTGGCGGTGTTGGCCAGCCTCAACCTGGTGTTGGCGGGGCAGCCCTGGGGCGTGGTCTATGGTTTTGGCTTGTGGGTGGCCAAAGCCAGCACGGCCATCGGCGCATTCGACCCACTGACCAACGCCTACTGGTCTGCGCCGCACAACCTGCAAAGCTTGTCGCAATCGGTGTTGCTCGATGTCACCACCATCACCAGCCTGGGCATTCTGGTCGGCGCCGCCTGGGTGGCACAGGCCCAACCACCGGTCGATCGATCCCTGAACCGCAAACAATGGGCTTTGGGCCTGTTGGCTGGCTTGTTGCTGGGCTACAGCTCGCGCCTGGCCTTTGGCTGCAACGTGGGCGCCATGCTCAGCGGCATTGCCACAGGCAGCCTGCACGGCTGGATTTGGGTCGTCATGGCGTTCGCTGGCACGCTCTTTGGGGTGCGACTGAGACAACGGTGGGGATTTTGAACGTGCGCAACCGCTCCACCCGCCGATGGCGCGCCCTGTTCTGGTGGGTGCTGGCGGCCGGCCTCCTCCTGGATGGGTGGCAATCGCCACCCATCAACCTTCGCCTCGAGCCGCCCTTGTTGGCCATTGGCTCCGGGCAAGTCAGCACCTCGGGCCACTGTTCCACCCCGCCGCCTCAAGCCTCCGGACGTTGATCCCGCGCTTGCCGGGCCAAAGCCACCAAGGCCGCCTGAAGCGCCTGGGCCGTGTGCACGGGCTGATCGAACTCAAAACGCACCAAGGCTTCTGACCTTCGGCACTCGCCACCTTGGGCGTCGAGTGTCACCAGCTCCCACCCCTCGTCATCGCCTTTGGTCAGCGCCTGGGCCATGGCTTGGACGGCCTGGGCATGGTCTTGGTTCATGTGCTCGCATGCGCTTTGATCGAGCCGATCAAAGGCTTCGGGATCCGGACACGGGCTCAACACATCGTGGGCCTGCAGCTCAAAGGCTTTGCCAAAGCCCCCATTCAGGCTGGCCCGCTCCGACTCAATGCGCCAGAAGGAGAAATCGCCGAAGTCCACATACAAACTGGCCTTGGGCAACCGAGCCAAATAACGGCGCCGCACCCGAGCAAGCGCCGGGTCGTCCGCCTGCACCCGCACCGCACGCCCCATCAGGGTGATGCGGGGATGGGCCAAGGGGTCGCCCTTGCCGGGCTCCCCGAGCAACAGCGCACAACGGCCATCGGCCTTCACCGCCTGGGTGTGGGCCGACAAGTCGGACACCAGCATCAAGGGGGTGCCGTCCACGTCAGTGGCCAGCGCGATGCGGGTGGCCTGCGGCCAACCCGTCCCGGAATCGAGCACGGCCAAGGCCGCATGGCGAGCGGTTCGAATCAAACGTCGCGCCATTGCACGCGTGGCGTCGTCCACGGGTTGAAACAATGGCGATTGCGGGGTTTCGGCCATCGGGTCGCTCCTCAAGCTGTGGGCTGAGCGCCTTCGGGGCCCCGGCTGGCTTGTTCGATTTGCGCCTCAAAGGCGCGCAAGCGTTTGTAAACCGAAATCAACTCCACGATGGTGGACCAACTGTTGACCAGGTATTGAAAGGAGTTCTCCACGCGATTGAAGGCGCGCACGATTTGCTGCATGGTGCCCAAGGTCAAGGCGCCCGCCACAATCGTGGGACCCAACGCAATGTAGGGCACCAACACGCCAAACTGCAAATACGACCACTTGGCCACATCGAAATACAAGTAGTGAAAAAACAAGCGGAAGTAGTTGGTGCGCACCTTGCCAAACAGGTCTTGCACCGACTGCGGGTCGGCCCGGTGGGCATGGTCCTCGCCATACACCAGCTCCTTGCGATACGCAGCCTCCACCAGCTGGTTGTTGAATTCCAGCCCCGGCAATTTCAAACCCACCACCGCCATCAGCACGGTGCCAAACAAGGCCATAAGGATGGCCACATAGACCAGCGCATGGTCAACCGGGCCAATCCAAGGCAACTCGCGCACCTGGCCAGACAAGGTCCACAGAATGGGCAAAAACGCAAACAAGGTGAGCAGCGAGCGCATGAAGCTCACGCCCAGGCCTTCCACGATGCGGGCAAAGCGCATGGTGTCTTCCTGGACCCGTTGCGAAGCGCCTTCGATGTGCCGCACCAGGTGCCAATGCGCCATGTAGTAGTCGTTCATGGCGGTGCGCCAACGGAACACATAGTGCTTGGTGAAAAAGTCCACCATCACGGCGATGAGCACATACACACCCGCAATGCGACCAAAGGTCAGCAAATGCGCCATGAACTCGTCGAAAGTCACCGCGTTGGGCTTGGACAGCGCCTTTTGCACCAGGTTGTAAAAACTGCCAAACCAGTCGTTGATTTGAACGTCCAGCTCCACCTGATACCAATTGGCCAACAAAATAAGCGCCGTGCCCAACAAAGACCACGGCCACCATTGGCGATTCATGAAAAAAGCACGAAACATGCGTCATCTCCCTCGCGTCGACAGCCGCGCAACGGGGGGCTGTCTCTTGCGGCAACGAGTGTAGGTCAAGCCCGGGGAAGAATGCCGCCATGACTGCCCCAACCGAGAACCTCTGGCGACTCTGGCTGTTTGGCGGCGGCGGCGATGCCCGCAACCACCACGCCATGGCCGAAAGTGCGGCGCAAGCCCTGATCCTGGACTTGGAAGACTTCACTCCGGCCCCGCTGCGCCCTTCGGTTCGCGCCCGACTGCCCGAGATTGCCCAGCTTTGGCGACAACATGGCAAGGCGGTGTGCATTCGCATCAATGCCCTCGATGCCGAAGGCCCCGAGGATTTGGCCGCAGCCTTGCGCGCCCAGCCCGAGGTGATTGCCTACCCCATGGCCGCACACCCGAGCGACATGCATCGCCTGCACGATGCCCTGAGCCAAGGGGAGACGCAACTGGGCTTGCCTGTGGGCAGCACGCAAATTCTGCCCGTGTGTGAAACCGCTTTGGGTGTCGTGCAAGTGCGCGCCTTGGCCCAGGCCAGCCACCGCATTCGGTATGCCCTCTTGGGCACCGAAGATCTTGCGGCCGACCTCATGGCCGAGCGCAGCGTGGAAGGCCTGGAGCTGGCCCATGCGCGTCGACACTTTTTGTTGGAATGTCGCGCAGCTGGCATTGAGCCCATCGACGCGCCCTACACCTGGTCTGCCCCCGAGGGGGCCCATGCCGAAACCCAGCAGGCCCGTCAACTGGGCTATCGCTGCAAAAGCCTGGTTCGGCCCGAGCACACCCAAGCTGCATGGGCGGCCTTGGCCCCATCGGCCACCGAATTGGCGGCTTTGCGGGCACGGGTGTCGGCGTTCGAGGCGGCCCGCACCCGCGGCGAAGACCGGGCTTTGGTGGACGGTTTGTGGATCGAAGTGCCCACCTACAAGGCGGCCCTGCGGCGCTTGCAGGAGTGGGGCGGCTAACCCGAGGAGGGTCAGCGCTTTTTCTTGAGGTCGGCGGCCAAGGCCTGCTTGATGTGCTTCACCAAGGCCGAGGTGGTGTTGCGCTGGATGTCGGACGAACGCAAGCGCAAATACTCTTCCTTGGCCATGCGCTTGTCGCCGGAGCTGTAACTGAGCGCTTTTTCCCAAGTGGCCACATGCACTTTGCCCTCGCGCAATTCGTGCAAAGCGCGCTCGAGGGGGTCCAGTTCAGGAATGGCAGGCGTCATGATGGCAGGCAGGATAACCGATGTCAGGCTTCATAATCGACACATCCGCAGGCAACTGAACCCCACCCATGTCCTTTTCTTCATCCCCCGATTGGCAGCCCAGCCCTCGCTACCCCGACCCCTTGGTGGTGGCCGAGGACGACGCCTTCAAGGCCTTGACCCTGCCCTTGGCCAAAGTGGAGCGGCTGAGCAGCGGCCATCGCTGGTGCGAGGGCCCGGTGTGGTGGGGCGATGCGCGCTGTTTGCTCTGGAGTGACATCCCCAACAACCGCGTGCACCGCTGGGACGAAGCCACTGGCGCCGTGAGCGAGTGGCGCAGCCCTTCGAATTTCGCCAATGGCGCCACCCGCGATCGCCAAGGCCGCATCGTCCATTGCGAGCACGGCGGGCGCCGCATCGTGCGTACAGAACACGATGGCCAACTCACCGCCGTGGTCACCCACCACGAAGGCCGCCGCCTGAATTCCCCCAACGATGTCATCTGCGCCCGCGATGGCAGCCTGTGGTTCACCGACCCCAGCTTTGGCATCCTCGGCTACTACGAGGGCCAGCGGGCCGAGCCCGAGTTGCCCACCCGGGTTTACCGCTGGCACGAAGACGAGGGCTTGAGCGTCGTGGCTGAAGGCATCAACCAGCCCAATGGCTTGGCCTTCTCCCCCGACGAGTCGGTGCTCTACCTGGTGGAATCGCGTTCGGTGCCCCGGCGCATCTTGGCCTTTCCGGTCACCGGTGGTGGCCGTGAGCTGGGCGAATCGCACATCCTCATCGACGCTGGACCCAAAGGCACGCCCGATGGCTTGCGCGTCGACATTCACGGCAACCTCTGGTGTGGTTGGGGCATGGGCGAGGCTGGCCTCGACGGGGTGCATGTGTTCAACCCGCAAGGCCGGCGCATTGGCCGCATCGACTTGCCCGAGCGCTGCGCCAACCTGTGCTTTGGTGGTGTGCATCGCAACCGCTTGTTCATGGCGGCCAGCACCTCCGTCTACGCGCTTTATGTGAACACCCAAGGCGTGGCTGGAGGTTGACGGTGTCGCTGGGACAGGAACGGTTCGTGGCCGCGATCCAGGCGTGGCCCGGTCGTGTGGTGCTGTGGGCCTTTGCCGCGTTGCTGGTTTGGTTTCACACCGAAGACGGGTGGGACGCAATGATGCTGGTGGGCGCAGCGGCCTGCTTTGCCCACGCGCCCCGCAGCCGCTGGGTCCAACGGGGCTGGCTGTTGCTGCTCTTGTCGCAAAGCATCAACTTGGCGCACATCCTGAACGGCAGCACGTCCCTCACCGAACCCCTGACGCGGGTCCTGCACGACGAACAATGGGAGGCCCTCAACCCCAGCAGCCTGCTGGCCTTGGGGCATGTGGGCTTTTTGGGCTTGGCCTGGGCGCATTTGGCCTGGGCTCGCTACCGACCGCAGGCCTGGGTCAACCAACACCCTTTGCTCACCTGGCTCGCCGTGGGCGGCTTGGCCCTGGTGCTCGCAGCCCCTGGCTGGGCCAGTGGCTCAACCCGCGTGTGGGCCTGGTTGTTGGTGCTCATGCTGTCTCGCAATGTCTGGTTTTTGATGCTCGCCCTCCTCGATCAGCGCTCGGCTCAACGCAGCCCGGACGCCCTGCAGTTGGGCACCTTCCATCCGTTTTGGGGCGGCTCCAGCCTGCCCTATGGCAAGGGCGCAGCCTTGTTGCGCAAGGTGCAGGCCCAGACCCCCGCCGATCTGGCCCTGACGCAATACAAAGGCCTCAAGCTGGGCTTGTGGTCGCTGGGTTTGCTGTTCTTGGAACGCGGCCTCACCTGGTGGCTGGAAGACCAGTTGGGCTTGCGCCAAGTGGAAGACGAGGTGGCGGCGTTCCTGAGTCAAGCTGGCCGGCCCGTGTGGCTGCAATGGGGTTCGGTGCTGTGGTCACAGTTCGACTACGCCTTGTGGATTGCGGCTTGGGGCAATGGCGTCATTGCCCTGGGCCGTCTGGCGGGCTTGCGCTTGCCACGCGCCAGCCACCGGCCACTGGAATCACGCACCATGATCGACTACTTCAATCGGGTGGTGTATTACTTCAAAGAGTTGTTGGTGGATGTGTTTTTCACGCCCAGCTTTTTCCGTTACTTCAAAGCTCACCCTCGCCTGCGCCTTTTTTTCGCCACCTTCATGGCGGCCGGCGTGGGCAATGCGCTCTACCACTTTGTGCGCGACGTGGACTTGTTACCCGAGATGGGCCTGCAGGCCTTGTTCGTGAGCTTTCACAGCTACCTGTGGTACAGCCTGGTGCTGGCCCTGGCCATTGGCTGGTCTCAGGTGCGCATCCTGAATGGCATTCGTCCACCCACCAGCTTGGGGGGCCGCCTGCGGGCTTTTGTGATCATTTGGGGGTTTGTGTCCCTGATGCGCATTTTTGGCGACGAGTCCCGATCCCACGACCTGGGCGAACGCCTGCAGTTTTTGATTCACTTGTTTGGAGCCTGACATGACCGACGACCTGCGCACATCCCTTCGTGAGCGTTTGCAAGGGTATTTGACCAACCAGGGTGACAGTGCGGGCTTCACCGACGACGAAGCCCTGTTCACCAGCGGGCGCATCGACTCCTTTTCACTGATGCAACTGGTGTTGCACCTGGAGTCGCATCACGGCGTCGATTTTTCCAGCGTCAATTTCGAGCCGGCCTTGCTCGACTCGGTGGATCGCATCGTGGATTTGGTGGCCAAGCGCTGAGCCACCCAATCGACCAGCGCCTTGCGATCGATCTTGCCACTCACCATGCGCGGCATGGCCTCCACCTGACACCACACCGAGGGAAAAAACACCTTGTCCAAGTGCGCCAAGGCCTGGGTGCGTGCCCGCTGCTTGTCCTCGTCGGTCAGGGCTTGCTCGGTCACAGCCGCCAGCTGCGTGACATGGCCATTCGCGTCTTTCAAGGGCACCACCACCAAGCCCGTGAGCCCTGGCAAGGCCGAAAGCACCGACTCGATGTCGCCCAGATCCACCCGCTTGCCCGAAAGCTTGATTTGGTGGTCGATGCGTCCCAGGCATTCCAGCTCGCCATTTGCATTCACCACCGCTCGATCGCCCGAGCGATACCAAATCTGGCGGCTGATGTCCCAGTCGAAACGCACAAACTGCTGCGCGGTTTTCACTGGGTCGCCCAAATAGCCCCGCGACACCTGGGGGCCTGCAAACACCAACTCGCCCACTTCGCCGGGCACCACTGGGTGGCCTCGTTCATCCACCACCTTCAGGGTCATGCCCGGAAACGCACGCCCAATGGGCACGATGCGACCCGATGCGGACGCAGTGTCGCTGGGAACAAAGACATGTCGGCTCACATCCACCGTGGCTTCCGTGGGGCCATAGTGGTTTTCTACGCGACCGTTGGGCGTGGCCAGTGACCAAGCTTGGGCCATGCTCACCGGCAAAGGCTCACCGGCGAATCGTGAAATGCGCAGGCTGGGCATGGCGCCGGGCTTGAGCATGCCCAAGCGTTGCATGAACACCCCAATCGAAGGCACAGAACTCCACACCTGCAAGTCGTTGGCTTGAATGAAAGCCAAGGGCGTGAGCAAGGCCTGCGTGGGCACCACGCACAACTCCCCCGCCAAGCGCCAGGTGTTGAAGAGATCTGACACCGACGGGTCAAACGAAAAATCGTGGAATTGCGATGCCCGGAAACCGGGCTCCAAATCCCAGCATTGGCCCAGGGCTTGCAAATAAGCGGTGACGTTGGCGCGGGTGACTTGCACGCCTTTGGGCTGGCCGGTGGAGCCCGAGGTGAAGAGCACATAGGCCAAGGCTTCGTCGTCCACGGCCACCGGTGCACGCAAGGCTTGCGCGGGCGCCTGCGTGGTCAAGTTGACCCAACGGCGATCCGGGCAGGATGGGGCCTCATCCGACACCAGCACATCGATCAAGCCCAACTCGCCCACTTGCGCCAATTGCTCGGTCAGTTGCGTCAAAGCCGTGGCCTCACCCACCAGACACCGAATGCCAGCGGTTTTGAGGATGCTCACCAGTTTTTGCACAGGCGCATGGGCTTGCAGCGGCACATAGTGACAACCGGCATACAAAGTGCCCAACACCGCGGAATAGGCCAAGGCATGACGCTGCCCCACCACCCCCACGGCCGAGCCCACCGGCACGCTCGCGTGCAAGGCGCCCGCCACACGCTAGGCAGCGTCGGTGAGTTGTTCGTAGGTGAAGATCCGATCGGTCAATCGCAAGGCTTTGCGCGGGGCAAATCGCTGAGCAACCTCAAAAAGGGTTTGAACGAAAGACATGTCGTTGGAACCTGACTGCAAGAGGGAAATGAGTCCGCAAGGGAACATCAGTGATAACCCTAAGTATAGGTAACCCTGATGGGCACGCACAAAGCCCTGATGGGAGTCAGATGAAATCTAGGATTCAGGCACAGAACTTCACTTCCCAGCGACACAGCGCACAAACTTCACTCACACCAAGATGACACCTGCGGTGAAGCGCCATGCCTAAGATGAGCTGAAGGAGTCATCATGAACGAAACCGATGTCTTGTATGAGGTGCGACGAGGCGTGGCGTGGATCACGATCAATCGGCCCGAAAAACTCAATGCCTTTCGAGGCCTCACCTGCGATCAATTGATTGAGGCCCTTTACCGGGCGGGTTACGACGACAGCATCGGCGCCATCGTCTTGGCCGGTGCGGGGGATAGAGCCTTTTGCACTGGGGGCGATCAATCCGCCCACGATGGCAATTACGACGGGCGCGGCACGATTGGCTTGCCCATCGAGCAGTTGCATGCCGCGATTCGCGACGTGCCCAAGCCGGTCATCGCCCGGGTGCAAGGCTATGCGATTGGCGGCGGCAATGTGCTGGCCACCTTGTGCGACCTCACCATTTGCTCCGAACGGGCCCAATTTGGCCAAGTGGGGCCCAAGATGGGTTCGGTCGATCCGGGCTACGGCACAGCCCTGCTGGCCCGAGTCGTGGGCGAGAAAAAAGCCCGTGAAATGTGGTTCTTGTGCCGACGTTACAGCGGCCAAGAGGCCGTCGAGATGGGTCTGGCCAACCTTTGTGTGCCGCACGAACAACTCGACGAAGTGGTGCAGTCCTGGGGCGAAGAATTGTGTGAACGCAGCCCCACGGCCTTGGCCATTGCCAAACGCAGCTTCAACATGGACACCGCGCACCAGGCCGGCATTGCCGGCATGGGCCTCATGGCCCTGAAGCTTTACTACGACACCGATGAATCACGCGAAGGGGTGAATGCCTTGCGTGAAAAACGCCCGCCCAATTTCCGAAAGGCCCGCCAATGAGTGCTCACAACCCCTTAGACGACTGGACGCTGCAACGGTCTGAGATTGGCTTTGTGGGTCAAGACCTGCAACGCCCGGAATGCATCTTGGCCGAGCCCAATGGAGACTTGTGGATCGCTGACGCCCGCGGGGGCGTGACGCATTGGCAACCCAATGGCCAACAGCGTTTCATTGGTCAACACGCCAGTGCCCAATTTGCCAGCAGCCCCACCGACGCCACCGCCGATGTGGAAGCCAAATTCACGCAAGGCACCTTGCCCAATGGCTTGGCCTTTGCGGCCAATGGCGACTTGCTCATCTCCAACTTTGGCACCGATGTGCTGGAGGTCATGACCCGAAGCGGCGAGACCCGCACGCTCTACGACCGCATCGATGGCCAGCCCATTGGCAAGGTCAACTTCGTCCTGCGTGACTCGCGCAACCGCATCTGGCTCACCATCTCCACCCGCGTCAACCCGTGGACTGCCGCCGTCACCCACCCCTTGGCCGACGGCTATTTGGCCGTGGTCGACGCGCACGGCATCCGCATCGTGGCCGATGGTTTTCACTTCACCAACGAGGTGCGCTTGGATGCCCGCGAAGAATGGATTTACATCGTCGAAACCACGGGGCCGTGCATCTCCCGCATGCGCTTGGTGGAAGACCCCAGCGGCGTTCGTTTGACCGACCGAGAAATCTTTGGTCCGCGTCACCTCGGCGGGTTTCCGGACGGCATCGCCTTTGATGCCCATGGCAACCTGTGGTGCACCCTCATCATGGTGGATCGCTTGGTGGCGCTGACCCCATCGGGCGACTTGCGCATCTTGCTCGACGATGGCGATCCCCAAGCGAGCCAAACCCTCATGCACCACTTCGAATCGGGCACGCTGTGCACCGAGCACATGCTGGCCGCCAAAGGCACTTTGGCCCCCTGGATGGCCAGCATCACGTTTGGCGGCCCCGACTTGCGCACCGTTTATGTGGGCAGCCTCATGGGGTCACGCATTCCCTGCTTTTCATCCCCCGTGCCTGGCCTGCCCATGGTGCATTGGCCTGCAAACCCATAGCCCCAGCCATGACCCCCGTGCACGGCATCACCCTCAGCGCCCCTGGTTCAGGCCCTGACCACTGGGTCCAACAGTTGCAAGCCCTCTGGCAGGGCCTGCACTTGACCGAATGGGTCCACACCGAAGGAGATCCCAACCAGGGCCCGTGGCAGTGCCGGTTGCATGACGCGGTGGCCGAGCGACTCACCCCGCAGCACGACACCCACCGCTGGGCCGAACGACAAACACCTGGCGAACGCCGCCGCGCCGCCAGCCTGTGCGAGATGCAGCAATTGCAACGCGACCTCTGGGTGTCGCTGCTGTGCGCCCCCGTGCCACTCACCTGGACCAACTGGCCCGCGCTGGAGAGTGCGTTGCGGGTGCGCACCACCCTGAGCCAGCGGGCACGAACCAGTGCCATGGATTTCCAGACCGAGACGGCCCACCGGCCAGCCAGCCACTGGCGCGACGAAGACGAACTGGGTTTTGTCTTGCAGCCCGGTGCCGATTTGGTGCAAGCCCTGTTGCTGGCCACCCAGCCCGCTTTGAGCGGTCAGGTCTATGCCTTCAGTTGCTACCGGGCCACCGAACATCTGGTGTTGTTGGCCCTCGCCACCGAAGCCCAGACCCATGCGCCCCAGGCCTACGCTCGCCTGCTGGCGCAGTGGTCCGAACGTCCCCTCAAGGCCTGGTCATTTCAAACCGCTTATTTGCAAGAAATCGGTGGGCCCGACGACCCCCTGCCCCTCACCTGGTTTGTGCCGGGCGACCGGTATTGGTTTCGCAACCCGGATGTGGCCTCAGCCGCTGTCGAAGGCTACGAGGGCTCTTGGGTCATCTACCTCGGGCGCGGGGAGTTCAGCAATTTCTGGCAATCGGATCAGCCCTACACCTTGGATCACAAATTGGTGGAGTTGCACCACTGGCGACATGGCCTGGTGCACGACGCCAAGGGCGTTGCCCGCATCGATGAAGACCGCGTGACCGCCCTCACCCAGCAAACCCTGAATGATGCCCAGGCGGTGGCCGCCATTAGGGCCGATTTGTTTCGCTTGCGTGACCCCTTGGACGTGGACGGCGGGCCGGGCGGCGCCATGGACGGGGCCCGCGATGCCCCCATCGCCGTCCACGCATTGCCCCACTGAGCTTCGGGGGTGTTGACCCCAAGCCGGGCCAATTTGGCTATGCTTCGCGCCTGCTCCACCCTCACCCCGCGTGCATCGTGTCTGACCCCGTGATTGAAGCCCAGGATCTGGTTTTTCGTTGGCCCAACGCCACCCAGCCGACGGTGCGCCTGCCCCATTGGACCCTGGCCCCTGGGGAGCGCGTGTTTGTGCATGGCCCCAGTGGCAGCGGCAAGTCCACCTGGCTGAGCCTGCTCGCTGGCGTGCTCACGCCCAGCTCGGGCAGCTTGAAGGTGCTGGGGCAAGACCTGGCACAGCTCAGCCCCACAGGTCGCGATCGATTCCGGGCCGACCACCTGGGCGTGGTGTTCCAGCAGTTCAACCTCTTGCCTTGGCTCAGTGGCTTAGACAACGTCACCTTGTCGTGCACCTTTTCGGCCAGCCGCCGTGCGCGCGCGCAACCCTTGGCCAGCAACGCCAGTCACCTGCTGACCGAGTTGGGGCTCACCCCTTCGGAATGGCATCGCCCCGCAGCCCAACTGTCGGTGGGCCAGCAACAGCGCGTGGCCTTGGCCCGCGCCCTGATGGGGCGACCCGCCCTCATCCTGGCCGATGAGCCCACATCGGCCCTGGATGCCGATCACCAGGCCCGCTTCCTGAGCTTGTTGCTCGATCAATGCCAGGCACAGGGCACCAGCCTGATTTTCGTGAGCCATGACTTGCGACTGCAATCGCATTTCGATCGCACCCATGCCCTGAGCGCAGGAGCAACCGCATGAAGTCCCTGATGACCTTGGCCTGGGCCAGCGCGTGGTCACGCCGCCTGAGCCTGGGCATTGTGGTGCTGGGCATTGCCGTGTCCTCGTGTTTGCTCCTGCTGATTGAGCGCGTGCGCCAAGACGTTCGACACAGCTTCAACGCGTCCATCGTCGGGGTGGACTTGGTGGTGGGCCCCCGCAGCGGCGACATTGCGCTGCTGCTGCAAACGGTGTTTCACATTGGGCAAGTGCCCCACACCCTCAGCTGGGAAGCCTACGAACGCCTGGGGCAAGACCCAGCCGTGGCCTGGCGTGTTCCCCTGATGCAGGGCGACCATTTGCGCGGGTTTCCCGTGATGGGCACCGAGGCCAGCTATTTCCAACACTTGCGCCAAAGCGATGGACAAGCCTTGCAATGGCGTGCGGGTCGCGCCTTCGAGGGCTTGTTCGAAGCGGTGATCGGCCATGAAGTCGCCCAACAGCTTGGGCTTCGTGTGGGCCAAACGGTGGCCCTCAGCCATGGCCTGGCCCAACAGGCCGACCATGACCACGATCACGATCACGACGATGCCCCTTCAAAGGGCCAGGGGCTCACCCGAGGCCACGCGGACAAACCGCTGCGCATTGTGGGCGTGCTGGCCCCCACCGGCACGCCGCAAGATCGCACCGTATGGGTCGACCTCCAAAGCCTCACCGCCCTGCACCTCGACTGGATGGGTGGCGCGCCCATTCCGGGTTTCCGAATTCCCGCCGAGCAGGTTCGCAAGTTCAACTTGCAGCCCAAGACGCTGAACGCGGCCCTGGTGGGCCTGCACCAACCCCAACAGGTCTTGGCGGTGCAGCGGCGCTGGAACACCCAAACGGGTGAGGCCTTGCAAGCGGTCATGCCCGGCGTCGCGCTCGACGCCTTGTGGGCGCTCATTGCCCAGTTTGAGCGCAGCTTGCAGGCGATCTCGGCCTTGGTGATTGCAGTGGGGCTGGGGGGCATGGCGGGCACCTTGTTGGCAGGGCTCAACGAGCGGCGCCGGGAAATGGCCGTCTTGCGCGCCCTCGGGGCCAGCCCTCACCACTGGGCGGGTTTGCTGTGCCTCGAGAGCTTGAGCGTCACAGCCCTGGGCTTGCTCCTGGGGGTGTTGTCCCTGCATGGCCTGGTCTGGGGCCTGGCCGACTGGGCCGTGAGTGCGCATGGCGTTCGGTTGGCCTGGCGCTGGCCCTCGGTCGAGGAGTGGGCCTTGATGGCAGGCGTCATGGCCACGGGTTGGCTCTGCGGCCTTCTGCCCGCCCTCAAGGCGTGGACAATGGCTTTGTCTGACGGGCTGATGCCCAGGAGTTGAGCATGCGGTGGTTGGTTGTGGTGGTGGGTTTGTGGACCGGGCTGTGGGGCGCGACGGCGCACGCCCAAACTTGGCCTGAAATGAAATGGGAAGCCTTGGTGCCCAGCGACTGGGACCCCACCCCCGCTTTCAAAGGCTTCGACTTGTCCCGCCTGAGCGATGCCGACCCACAGGCCGATCAGTTGCTCAAAAAAATGCGCGAGGTCTGGGACGCCGCCCCCACCAACCCCAAGCTCAATGGCCGACGCATTCGCATTGCCGGCTTTCCCATTCCGCTTGAGCGTCAAGGCGATCAGGTGAAAACCTTTTTGCTGGTGCCCTACTTTGGCGCGTGCATTCATTCCCCGCCGCCGCCCGCCAATCAAATCATTCATGCCCGGTCGGCCACTGGCCTCAAAGGTTTGAAGATGATGCAGCCCATCTGGGTGTTTGGCACGCTGCAGATTGAGCGCAACCCCAGCGACTGGGGCGTTGCGGGCTATGCCTTGCGCGTCGAGCGCGTGCAGCCCCACTGAAGGTTGGCCCCATGCACGCACCCCAGCCGCCCAAGCTGCCCATCCTGACCCAGCGCATCGACGACTTCCGGGCCTTGGTGCGCATGCAATCGGGCTCGCTCATCACCTCGGTGTTTGGCGACGTGGTGCTGCCGCGTGGCGGCCACATCTGGCTGGGCAGCCTCATTCGCTTGCTCGCCCCCTTGGGCCTGAACGAGCGCTTGGTGCGAACCACCGTGTTTCGATTGCTCAAGGACGAATGGCTGAGCACCCGCGCTCAGGGTCGCCGCACCGACTACCACCTCACCCCTGCGGGTGAAGCTCTGTTTTTGCAAGCCAGCCAACACATTTACGCCACCGAATCCCCCACCTGGGACCACCAATGGCGCTTGTTGCTGGTGGTCGGCGACTTGCCCGCCAAGGGCCGCGAGCAGTTGCGGCGCGCCCTCTTTTGGCAAGGCTTTGGGGATTTGGGCCAGGGCAAATGGGTTCACCCCTTTGCCGATTTGCAAGCCGTGTTGCACAGCTTGGAGAGCGAGGGTCTGGGGCCGCACCTGCACGCCTTGTTGCCCATGCAAACCCAGGCCATGTCGACCCCCGGCACCCTCTCGGATCGGGAAGTGGTGGTCAAGGCCTGGGACTTGCGCGACCTCGCGGGCCGCTACCGTCAATTCGAGTCCACGTATCGCCCCATCTTGGCTGAACTCCAAGCCCACGCTCCCAGTGCCCTCACCCCCGAATGGGCGCTGGAGTTGCGCTTGTTGCTCATCCACGACTTTCGTCGCCTGTTGCTGCGTGACCCCGAGTTGCCGCTGGAGTTGCTGCCACCCGATTGGCCGGGTCAGTCCACGCGGGATTTGTGCCAAGCCCTGTATCGGCGGGTGCTCAAGCCCTCGGAAAAACAGCTCGACGCCTGGTTTCAGCTGTCCGATGGCTCCGTCCCGCCCGCGGGCCCCTTGCTCAAACAGCGCTTCACCTCACCCCGCAGTTGAACCCGCTCGAACCTGCCCATGATGCGGGATATCCCGCATCCGCAGCTCAAGTGCGATACGCATAATCAAGCCTTCCACTTGATTTTTGTATCAAATTGAACGCATCCACTCCCTCTGCCTCACCCCCGACCGACCCGCAGGCTTTGGCCGAAGCGGTGGCCCAAGCCATGTGGGCGCGCGACGCCGCCACCCATGCCTTGGGCATGCAATTGGTGCACATCGCGCCTGGTCAATGCACCCTGACCATGACGGTGCGACCCGACATGGTCAATGGCCACCACATTTGTCATGGTGGGCTCATGTTCACCTTGGCCGACAGCGCATTCGCCTATGCGTGCAACAGCTACAACCGCACCACGGTGGCTTCGGCCTGCCACATCGACTTTTTGGCCCCTGCTCGTGAAGGCGATGTGCTCGAAGCCCACGCGGTCGAGCGCTCAGCCAGCGGTCGCACCGGCGTTTACGACATCACCGTTCGCATCCGTGACGGCGCCACCGTGGCCTTGTTTCGCGGCAAGAGCTATCGCATTCAAGGCGAAGTCATCGCCGGGCTAGAACCCCAATGAACAGGAGTGACCCATGACCCAGCGCGCGATTCGTCCCCAGGTGCTCGACCCCATCGAGACCGCCAGTCGCGATGAAATCTCGGCCTTGCAGTTGCAGCGCTTGCGTCAGACCTTGCGCCGGGCCTACGACCACGTCGACCACTACCGGCGCGCCTTTGATGCCGCTGGCGTGCACCCCGACGATCTCCAGACGCTCTCGGATCTGGCCCGTTTTCCCTTCACCACCAAAGCCGACTTGCGGGCCAACTACCCCTTTGGCCTCTTTGCCGTGCCGCGAGAACAAGTGGTTCGTGTCCACGCCTCGTCGGGCACCACGGGCAAACCCACGGTGGTGGGCTATACCCAAAACGACATCAACCACTGGGCCGACTTGGTGGCCCGCTCCATCCGGGCTTCGGGCGGCCGTCCGGGCGACCTGGTGCATGTGTCCTATGGCTATGGGCTGTTCACCGGCGGCTTGGGCGCGCATTACGGGGCCGAGCGCCTGGGTTGCACCGTCATCCCCATGTCTGGTGGGCAAACCGAAAAGCAGGTGCAACTCATCACCGACTTCAAACCCGACATCATCATGGTGACGCCGTCATATGCCTTGGTGTTGGCCGAAGAATTCGAGCGCCAAGGTCTGGGCCCCGACGACATTTCCCTGCACATTGGCATTTTTGGTGCCGAGCCCTGGGGCGAAGGCATGCGAGCCGAGATCGAGCGCAAGCTGGGGCTGGATGCGGTGGACATCTATGGCCTCTCCGAGGTCATGGGACCGGGTGTGGCCAACGAGTGCATCGAAACCAAAGACGGCCCGGTGATCTGGGAGGATCACTTCTATCCCGAGATCATTGACCCGGCCACGGGCGAGGTGCTGCCCGATGGCGAAGAAGGCGAACTGGTCTTCACCTCGCTCACCAAAGAGGCCATGCCCGTCATTCGCTACCGCACCCGCGACATCACCCGCTTGCTGCCCCCCACCGCCCGATCGTTTCGCCGCTTTGCCAAGATCACGGGGCGCAGCGACGACATGCTCATCATCCGTGGGGTCAACGTCTTCCCCTCACAAATCGAAGAGCAGCTGTTGAGCCATCCGGCCTTGGCCGCCATCTACGAAATCCACGTCAGCCGACACAACCACCTGGACGAAGTCGAGGTGCGCTGCGAGTTGCAACGCCAAGCCAACGGCCTGAGCGAAGCAGACCAGCAGGCCCTGCGAGCCGAGCTGGTTCATCGCATCAAAACCTTTGTCGGCATCAGCACTTCGGTGGCCTTGTTGCCCCCCGATGGCTTGGCCCGCACGCAAGTGGGCAAAGCCAAGCGGGTGTTTGACCATCGCCCCGCCCTCACTTGACCGCTGCACTGGTGAACCATGTATACCCAATCCCTCTCCATCCCCGATGCCCCGGCCCCCAAAATTGCGCCCGTGGCGCCCGTTGAGCCGGCCGAGTTGCAAGCCGCATTCGATGCCCGCGTGGCGGCCGATGGCCGCATCGAGCCGCAAGATTGGATGCCTCAGGCGTATCGCAAAACGCTGGTTCGACAAATCAGTCAGCACGCCCACAGTGAAATTGTGGGCATGCTGCCCGAGGGCAACTGGATCAGCCGCGCCCCCAGCCTCAAGCGCAAAGCCATCCTGATTGCCAAAGTGCAAGACGAGGGCGGCCACGGCCAATACCTGTATTCCGCCGCCGAAACCCTGGGCACCTCGCGCGAAGAGATGCTCAACGCCTTGCACACCGGCAAGGCCAAATACAGCTCCATCTTCAACTACCCCACCCTCACTTGGGCCGATGTGGGCGTGATCGGTTGGCTGGTTGACGGGGCCGCCATCATGAACCAAATTCCCCTGTGCCGATGCAGCTATGGACCTTACGCGCGGGCGATGATCCGCGTTTGCAAGGAAGAAAGCTTTCACCAGCGCCAAGGCTACGAAGCCTTGCTGGTGATGATGCGCGGCACCCCCGGGCAGCGCCGCATGGTGCAAGACGCGGTGAACCGCTGGTGGTGGAAATGCCTGGCCATGTTTGGCCCCCCCGATTCGAACAGCGCCCACAGCGAGCAAAGCATGCATTGGGGCATCAAGCGCATCAGCAACGACGATTTGCGCCAGCAATTTGTCGACGCCACCGTGCCGCAGGCCGAGGTGCTGGGGGTGAGCTTGCCCGACCCCTTGCTGCGCTGGAACGAGGCGCGTGGTCACTACGACTTTGGCCCCATCGACTGGGATGAGTTTTGGCAAACCGTGAACGGCAACGGCCCTTGCAACGTGCAGCGACTGGCCACGCGCGTGAAGGCCCACACCGATGGCCAATGGGTGCGTGACGCCGCCAGTGCCCATGCCGCCAAACAACAGCAGCGTGCACAACCGGAGGCCGCATGAGCAACCCCGCAACGGCATCCCCCACCAAAGCCCTGAAAGACTGGCCACTCTGGGAAGTGTTTGTGCGCAGCAAACAGGGCCTGGAGCACAAGCACTGTGGCAGCTTGCACGCCAGCGACCCCGAGCACGCCTTGCAAATGGCCCGCGACATCTACACCCGACGCCAAGAAGGGGTCAGCATCTGGGTTGTGCCCTCCAAAGCCATCGTGGCCAATTCGCCCGACGACAAGGCCGAGTTGTTTGACCCATCGGGCGACAAAATCTACCGTCACCCCACCTTCTACGACATCCCCGACGACGTGGGGCACATGTGATGGCAGCGCCCCTGCCGTTTTTGTTGCATCTGGCCGACGACGCCTTGGTCCTGGGCCAACGCAATGCCGAATGGTGCGGCCATGGCCCCGCGATCGAGGAAGACATCGCCATGGCCAACGTGAGCCTGGACCTCATTGGTCAGGCTGGGCTGCTCTACCAGCTCGCGGCCCAACGCTTGGGCGATGGCGCCACCGAAGACCAACTCGCCTACTTTCGCGACGCCGATGCCTACCTCAACCACACCCTGGTGGAGCTGCCGCACAGCGGCCCCCAAGTGGGGCATGCCCAAACCGACCGCGACTACGCCACCACCATCGCGCGCAATTTTTTGCATGGCGCCTTCAACCTGTTGCGCTGGGATGCCTTGTGCGCCAGCAGCGATGCCGATCTGGCCGCAATCGCCGCCAAGTCGGTGAAAGAAGCCCGCTACCACCTGCGTCACGCCCGCGGTTGGCTGATTCGACTGGGCGACGGCACCGCGCATTCCCACGACCGGATGCAAGCGGCGCTCGACCACCTCATGCCCTACACCCAAGAGTTTTGGCTGACCACCCCCGAGGAAAACCAGGGGGTGAGCGATGGGGTCTTGCCCCAGGCGCCCGCCCAGTGGCAAGCCGCTTGGGACGAACTGGTGGACGATGCGGTGAGCCAAGCTGGCTTGCGTCGCCCTTCAAGCCAAGGTCATGTGAGTCAGGGCAAATGCGGCCAGCACAGCGAGCACCTGAGCTACTTGTTGGCCGAGATGCAATCCCTGGCCCGCGCCCACCCCGGGGCGCAATGGTGAGGGACGCAACGTGTCGGTGAACAGTCAGGCCTCAACGCCCGATGCGGCCACGGTGTGGTCGTGGCTGGAGGCCGTGTGCGACCCCGAAATTCCGGTGGTGAATTTGCGTGAAATGGGGATCTTGCGCGACGTGCGCATCGTGGCTGACGAAGTGCAGGTGCACCTGACCCCCACCTACAGCGGTTGCCCGGCTTTGAGCCAAATGCAAACCGATGTGCTGGAGCAGCTGCACCACCGCGGGGTGAAAGCCCGGGTGGTGTTGCAACTCTCACCCGCGTGGACCACCGATTGGATGACCGACGCTGCCCGCGACAAATTGCGCGACTACGGCATTGCCCCGCCTGGGCGCTGCCAGCAGCCCATGCCCGGCCAAGGCAGCTTGGCTGTGGTGCACCTGGTGCGCCATCTGCGCGACGAGGACGAGGCCGTGGTCTGCCCGCGCTGCGGCTCCACCCACACCCAACAAACCTCGGTGTTCGGCTCCACCGCCTGCAAATCTTTGCATCGGTGCCTCAGCTGCCACGAGCCCTTCGACCATTTCAAGGCCATTTGAGCCCAGCGAAAGCCTTTGCATGAGCAAACCCCGATTCGAAGACCTGCTGGTTAGTCGTGTGATGCCGGATGCGGCCGGTGCCGTGGCCATCGCCCTGCAAGTGCCAGCGGCCTTGCGCGAGCGCTTTGACTTCAAGCCCGGTCAATACCTCACCTTGCGAGCCCAAGTGAATGGCGAGGAGTTGCGGCGCAACTATTCCATTTGCTGCTCCCATCGGCGCTACGTGGAAACGGGGGAATTGGAAGTGGGGATTCGACCCGTGCCCGGCGGCCGTTTTTCGAATTGGGCAGCCCAAGCCCTGCAAGCCGGTGACCGCTTGTCGGCCTTGCCGCCAGAGGGGCGCTTCACCATTCACCGCCCCAAAGCCTTGCACCGCGTGGGCTTTGCGGCAGGCTCGGGCATCACCCCCATCTTGTCGCTCATCGCCACCAGTCTGGAGTCAGACCCGCTGGCCAAATTCACCTTGGTCTATGGCAACCAGCGCATGAACACGGTGATGTTCAACGAGGCCTTGCAAGACCTGAAAGACCGTTACCCCGATCGATTCACCATGATTCACATCCTGTCGCGCCAAGCCCAGGAGGTGGATTTGCTGCAAGGCCGAATCGATGGGCCCAAGGTCCAGGCCTTGATTCAAGCCCTGTTGCCGGTCAAGAGCATGGACGAGGTGTTTGTGTGTGGCCCCGAAGCCATGATGGACGCCACCGAGTCGGCCTTGCGCGCCGCAGGTGTGCCCGAGTCGCGCATTCACATCGAGCGGTTTTTAAGCGCCACCAGCCCCCACACGGCCCCTCCCCTCGCCGCTGGCCCCAGCGCGGCGTCGCCCGACCAGGGCCCACACACGGCGCTGACGCTCATCGTGGATGGCAAAACCCACGAGTTGCAACTGCCCGCTCAAACCCCCATCTTGGAAGCGGCCCTGCAAGCGGGGTTGGACATTCCCTATTCGTGCAAAGGCGGGGTGTGCTGCACCTGCAAAGGCAAGCTGCTGCACGGGCAAGTGCACATGGTGCGCAACTTCACCTTGCAAGCCGATGAGGTGGCCCAAGGCTTTGTGCTCACTTGCCAGGCGCTCGCGCTCACCCCCGAGTTGGTGGTGAGCTACGACGAGCGCTAGTCCATCAGGCTGGGCAGCAACAAGGCAATGCTGGGCACGGCCATGAGGATGCCCAATCGCACGATGTCGGCCACCACAAAGGGCCACACGCCCCGGTAAATGGTGGTGAGGGGCACCTTGGGCAACAAGGAGTTGATGACGAAGAGGTTCAGCCCCACCGGCGGGGAGATCATGCCGATTTCCACAATCGTGACGATCAAGATGCCAAACCAAATGGGGTCGTAGCCCAAGCCCACGATGACGGGGAAAAACACAGGAATGGTGAGCAGCACGATCGCCAGCTCTTCCATGATCATGCCCAGCGCCAAGTAGATGACCATCATCACCGCCACCACCATCATGGGGTGCGGGCTGAATTGCACCGCAAAGTCCTTGAGGTCGCCAGGCATGCTGGTGAAGTTGATGAAGTTGGTGAACACCATGGCGCCAATGAGAATCGCAAACAACATGGCAGTGGTGCGCCCGCTCTCCAGCAAAATCTCAAACAGCACCCGCAGACTCAAGGTGCCACGGAACAAGGCAAACACAAAAGCGCCTGCCGCGCCCACGCCTGCGCCTTCGGTGGCGGTGAACACGCCGCCATAAATGCCACCAATGACCAAGGCAAACAAAACGGCCACCCCCCACACGCCGCGAATGGCCTGCCAGCGTTCGGCCCAGCTGTGACGGGCCGTGGCGGGACCCGCTTCGGGGTCACGCCAAGTGATGAGCACCACCGCCAGACACAAGCAGGCGATGGCGAGCAAGCCCGGCAACACCCCCGCAATGAAGAGCTTGCCAATGTTGGTCTCGGTGATGATGCCGTAGATGACCATGACCGTCGACGGTGGAATCAAGATGCCCAAGGTGCCGCCCGAGGCAATGGCGCCACACGAGAGCGACTCCTTGTAGCCGTGCTGCGTCATTTCGGGGTGAGCGACGCGCGTCATGGTGGCGGTGGTGGCCAAAGACGAACCACAAATGGAGCCGAAACCGCCCGACGCGATCACGGTGGCCATGGCCAAACCGCCCCGGAAATGCCCCACAAAGGCGTTGGCCGCCCGGAACAACTCGGTGGCCATGCCGGCGCGGGCCACCAAGTTGCCCATGAGCACGAACAAGGGAATGACCGACAACACGTAGTGAAAGCCAGTTTCAAAAATCACCTGACTGGTGCTGGCCACCGCCGGCGTCCAACCCCGCAAGATCAACAAACCCACAAAACCCGCAATGCCCATGGCCAAGGCCAGGGGCAAGCGCAAAAACGACATCACGAAAACGGCCAAAAAACCCAACAACGACTCAGTCACGAACGGCCTCCTGTTGGCCAGATTGCGCATGCAGCACAGGCATGGGCCGCATCAGAGCCAGCAACACATGAACCAGCGCGGTGATGATGAGCAACACCGCCATGATTTGGGCCACGGGGTAAAGCGGCATGCGGAAATGCTCGGTGACATCGCCATATTCAGCAAAACGGGCCGCGCGCACCAACATGAGGTCGGCGCAAAAAACAAAAGCACCCGCGCTCACCGCGTGGATGAATCGACCCTGCCACCGTTTGAAGCCCCACGAGGTGAAGGCGTCGAGGGTGTCGAACACCACGTGTTCGCTGCGCCACGAGACCAGGGGCAAAGCACCAAAGATCACCATGACCATCAGGGTTTCGGTCATCTCCAGGCCACCGGGCAAAGCGTTGTTGAAAAACTTGCGTCCCGTGACATCCACCACGGTCACCCACATCAGGGCAAACAAGGCCAAGGCGGAGATGCCCCCACACCAGGCCCTGAGCAATCGATCGATCCACTGAAACATGACACTGTCTTTCGCATCAAAAAAAACCGACGCTGTGCGCACAGAGCGCTCGCGTCGGTTCAGCCCGAGCGCCGCAGGGGCGCCCGATGGACATCACTTGAGCTTGTTGATTTCGGCGCGGAATTCAGCCAAGACTTTCATGGGGTCCTTCAGGCCTTTTGCTTTGGCCGCTTTGGCCCAGTTGGCCTCCAAGGCGGCTTGCTTGGACTGAATTTCCTTGACGAAGGCGGCGGGCGCCTTCACGCGCTGAACCCCTTGCTTTTTCTGGGCGCCATTGCGGGAGTCTTCGTCGATGTTGTCCCATTGCTCGCCAAACATGCGGGCCACGGTCTCACCCGAGAGCGAGTCCACGATGGCTTTGTCGGCGGCAGACAAGGACTTGTATTTGGCCGGGTTCATCATCATGACAAAGCTGGTGTTGTAGAGCCCGCCCGGGAACGTGGTGGCGTGCTTGATCATGCTGAGCTTGAAGGACGCAATGGATTCATCGGGGAAGAGCGTGCCATCCATCACGCCGGTGGACAGCAACTCGTAGGAGGCCGGTGCGGGCTTGAGCGAGGTGTTCCACTTCAGGGCTTTGGTGAGTTCGTTGATGTTGCCACCGCCAATGCGCCACTTGAGGCTTTCGCCATCTTTGGCGCTGAGCACGGGTTTTTTGGTGTTGAAAATGATGCCAGGACCATGGGTGAACACACCCAGCACGTGCACGCCCCGGTGCTCGTTCAAGGGGGCAAAGTATTTTTGGTAGATGCGCTGATAGGCCACCGAGGTGGTCACCGCGCTTTCACCCAGGAAGGGAAACTCGGCCATTTGGGTGAACACGAAGCGTCCGGGGGTGTAGCCGTCGACGGTGTAGGACACATCGGCCAATCCATCGCGCACGGCATCGAACGTGCCCGGTGCAGCCACCACGCCTTTAGGCAGGATGTTGCACTTCATGCTGCCGCTGCTCTTAAGCTCGACGCGCTTACACCAGTCGGCCTGCACACGGCTCAGCAGGTGCGAGGGCGGCAGCCAGCTCGACACGGTGAAGGTGGTGGCGGCCTGAGACCAACCCGATCCAGCCAAGAGTGCCAAGGCGGCAACAAGACGCAATTTCATGAAAACCTCCGGTGTGTGTGGATTCGATACAAAACAAATGGCGATGGCCTGTGATTTGGTAACCAATGTAGACGACTCCCACAGCCAAATGAACCCTGAATAACCCTGATCGATCTGTCCATTCCAGGGGCCCCAATCGCCCTAAACTGAGCCTCAAGGAGACCCCCATGCTGGTTGAGCGCATCGAACACAAATGGATTCAGGCATTTACCCACACCTTTGCCCTCAGTCAGGTGAAGCCGGGTGAGGTGGTTGCTTTGCTCAGTGAAACGCAATCGCGAGCGGTGAACGTCGAACTCGCCCGCTTGGCCCTCGAGGGCTTAGGGGCCCGGGTGTTTGAAGTCAGGCTCACCACGCCGGCCCTGAGTGCGCCCACACCGGTGCGCTCCACGGGGGCCAGCGACGCCATTGGCCAACTCGACCCCGTGGTGGCCGCCCTCGCCCGCGCCGATTTCGTCGTCGATTGCACCGTCGAGGGCTTGTTGCACGCCCCCGAGTTGCCGGCCATTTTGAAAGGCGTGGATGGCCACCGCCCGCGCCTGCTGATGGTGTCCAACGAACACCCCGAAATTTTGGAGCGCACCGTGCCCGACCCGGCCCTGGAGCCGTTGGTCAAGGCCGCCATGAAACGACTCAAGGCGGCCCAACACCTGCACGTGACTTCGGCCGCAGGCACCGACCTGAAGGTGCAACTGAGCCAAGCCGTGGTGGGTGGAGTTTGGGGCTTTTGCACCAAGCCAGGCATGGTGTCGCATTGGCCAGCCGGGTTGGCCCTGGCCTTTCCAGGGCCGGGCAGCGTGAATGGCCGTTTGGTGCTGGCCCCGGGTGATGTGAACCTCACCTTCAAAACTTACTTGCGCGATGCGGTGGCGCTGACCATAGAGAACGATCACGTGGTGGACATTGATGGGCGAGGCGTCGATGCCGACTCGTTGCGCGCGCATTGGGCGTCGTGGGAACAGGCCGAGGGGCATCGCGCCTGCTACGCCGTGTCCCACGTGGGCTTTGGCCTCAACCCCAAGGCGCGCTGGGATGCCTTGAATTTTTACGACAAGCGCGATTGCAATGGCACCGAACTGCGTGCCTTTGCCGGCAACTTCCTCTATTCCACCGGGGCCAATGAGGTCGCCAAGCGCTACACCCAAGGCCATTTCGATTGGCCCATGCGGGCATGCACCGTCACCCTCGATGGTCAGGCGGTGGTGAAACAGGGTCAAGTCGAGTGGGACGCTCTGCAGGTGGCGTCGGCATGAGCGCCCTGCCCCACGCCTTGCACAGCCCGCCTGTGGTAGCGGTCCATCGGCCGCGCCTGGTTTTTTTACACGGCATTGGCGGACGCGCCAAAGGCTGGGAGCCGGTGATGCGCCGCGCCCACGCGCGCGGCTGGGCCAGCCTGGCCTGGGACCTACCCGGCTACGGCGACAGCCCCGCTCCGGCCACTTGGGGTTTCGAAGCCTGGAGCGACGCCTTGCATGGCCTGTTGCAGTCGCTGGGCGGCGCGCCTGTGGTGTTGGTGGGCCATTCGCTGGGCGGCATGGTGGCCTTGCAACACGCCGCGCAACACCCGGGGGATGTCGCCGCCTTGGTCTTGGCGGCCAGCAGCCCGGCCTTCGGCCATGCCGATGGGGCGTTCCAGCAACAGTTTGTGGCGCAGCGCCTGGCCCCTTTGCGTGCTGGTCAAAGCATGCGTGAACTGGCGCAGACGCTCATGCCCAGTCTGGCCGCGCCGGGGCCGACCCGGCCCGGTCTGGCCTTGGCGCAAGCCTGCATGGGCTCACTCACGCCTGAGTCTTACGAACACGCCTTGAAGGTGCTGGTGACCTTTGAGCAACGCGCCGCCCTTCCTCACCTCCAGGTGCCTTGCTTGTGCTTGGCCGCTGAGCACGACCGCACCGCCCCCCCTGCGGTGGTGGAGCGCATGGCCCAGCGCATTCCAGCTTCCACCTACCGCTGCCTGCCCCAAGTGGGGCATTTGCTGTGCTTCGAAGACCCCCAAGGATTTGCCGACGCCGTCATTGATTTTTTGGAGCCTGTGTTCCCATGAGCCGAACCGCCTTGCCCATTTGTGGCGACGATTACCCCCTCACCGATGAACAGCGCTCGCTGCTGAATCGGGTGCGCGAGTTGGGCGAAACCCGCTTTGCCCCACGCGCTGCCCAACTCGATCGCGACGCCCAGTTCCCATTTGCCAATTACGACGACTTGCGCGACGCTGGCTTGCTGGCCTTGTGCGTGCCCAAGGCTCACGGGGGGCTGGGCGCCGATTACCTCACCTACGGGCTCGTATCGGCCGAAATGGGCCGGCACTGTGGGGCCACGGCCCTCACCTTCAACATGCACGTGTGCACCATGCTGTGGAGCGGCCGCTTGAGCGAAGACCTCGACATGAGTGAGGCCCAGCGCGCCCAACACCGCGAGCACCAGGCCTTGCACTTCCGACGCGTGGTGCACGACGGCGCCATTTACGCCCAGCCGTTTTCGGAAGGCGGTGCGGCCGCTGCTGGCGCCCAACCTTTTGGCACCACAGCCGTGAAAGTCGACGGGGGCTGGCGCGTCAACGGCAAAAAAATCTTCGCCTCGCTCTCCGATGCCGCCCATTACTTTGGGGTGTTGTGCACCGAACAAAAACCCGACACCAAACTCTCGCGGCGCGACACCTTGTATCTGGCCATTGATCGCAACGCCCCGGGGTTGCGGGTGGAGGGCGATTGGGACCCTTTGGGCATGCGCGCCACGGTGTCACGCAACCTGGTGTTTGAGGATGTGTTTGTGCCCGATGAGGCCGCGCTGATGCCGCAAGGCCTTTACTTTCAGGCCGCCAGTCGCTGGCCCCACATGTTCATGACCTTGGCCCCCACCTACATGGGCATAGCGCAAGCGGCCTACGACTTCACCGTGGCGTATTTGCGTGGGGAAGTGCCAGGCACGGGGCCGGTGAAGCGTCGCCAATTTCCCACCAAACAAATGGCCGTGGCCGAGATGTTCATCAAGCTCGAGCAAACCCGCAACCTGTTTTTGCGCGCCTTGCAAGACGCCCGCGTGGACCCCAGCCCCACCGCCAGGATTCGGGCGTATGCGGCGCAGTTCACCATCATGGAAAACGCTCAAGACCTGGCCCGGCTGGCCATTCGCACCTGCGGGGGCCAGTCCATGCTGAAGAGCTTGCCCTTGGAGCGTTTGTATCGAGACGCCCGCTGTGGCGCCCTGATGCTGCCCTGGACGGCCGAGCTCTGCCTCGACCGCATTGGCCGCGAGGCCTTGTATGAGCCCGGCGAAACCGACGAATGAACTCCGAACTGGAGCCCAGCTTGTTGGCCGCCCGTTTGGCGCAGCTGGCCCAAACCCAAGGCCCCCGCGTGGCGCTGGCCTGCCGAGAGGCTGGCAACGGCTCCACCCCGCTTCGGTCGGTGGACTTTGCCCAGTTTTGGCGTCGCATTGAACGGGTCACGGCCCATTTGCAAGCCAACTGGGGCATTCAGCACGGGGACCGCGTGGCCTGGCTGGGCCTGAACCACGAACTGCAACTCACGGCATTGGTCGCTTGCGCTCGCTTGGGGGCCATCTTCATGCCCCTGAACTTTCGCTTGGCGGTGCCCGAGTTGCAGCAACTCATCGACGACGCCCAACCCCAGGTGCTGGTTCACGACGACGCGATGGCCTCGGCCGCCCAAGCCTTGACAAGCCCTAGCTTGCAACACACCCACCAAAACGCCCTCATCGAAACCTCCTCCCCCCGAGGTTTGGCTTTGCCCGCGGTCGATCTGGACGACGGGCTGTTGTTGGTCTACACCTCGGGCACCACCGGTCAGCCCAAGGGGGCCTTGCACACCCAGGCTGCCGTGTTGGCCAATGCACGCGCCAGTTTGTGGGCCCATGGTTTGAGCCGAAAAGACGTGGTGCTGTCGGTGCTCCCCTTGTTTCATGTGGGGGGCTTGTGCATCCAAACCCTGCCCGCCTTGTTGGCTGGTGCCCAGGTCATCTTGCACGCGCGCTTTGACCCCGCCGCTTGGCTGCACGATGTGCAAGGGGAACGCCCCAGTTTGTCGCTGCTGGTGCCCACCACCTTGAATGCGGTGCTCAACCACCCCGACTGGCCTCATGCCGATTTGTCGAGCCTGCGGGGCCTGATGACCGGCTCCTCCACCGTGCCCGAGGCCTACTTTCAGGCCTTTCATGCGCGGGGCATTCCCATGGGCCAAATCTATGGCTGCACCGAAACCGGTCCCGTCGCCTTGGTGTTGCGATTGCCCGATGCGACCGTGCGTGTGGGCTCGGCAGGCTGGCCCCACCCGGAATGCGAAGTGAAACTGATCGACGAACAAGGCAGGCCACTCAGCCTGCCGGGGCAAGTGGGCGAAGTGTGTGTGCGCAGCGCCAACCTCATGAAGGGCTATTGGCAACGGGGCTTGTCCGGAGGTGGCCCCGGCGGCCACGGTTTGCAAGCGGGTTGGTTTCACACGGGCGACCTGGGCCGACGTGACGCCGATGGCGCCGTGACGCTGGTGGGGCGAGCCAAGGACATGATCATCTCGGGTGGCGAAAACATTTACCCCGCCGAAATCGAAAACCTGCTGGTGGGCTACCCCGGCGTGGCGGAAGTGGCCGTGGTGGGTTGGCCTGACCCGCACTGGGGAGAAGTGCCCGTGTTGGCGGTGGAGTGGCTGCCTCAAACCGAAGCCACTGCACGTGACTCCCAAGCTTTGTTGGATCACCTGCAACCCCGGCTGGCCCGCTTCAAATGGCCCAAGCGTGTGGTGTCGGTCGCGGCCTTTCCCCGCTCGGCGCTGGGCAAAGTGCGCAAGCCCGACTTGCTGGCCCAATTGCTGGCCGAGTAACCCTAAAAAAAAGGCACCCGAAGGTGCCTGCTGGAAACCTACCCCGCTAGCGGGGCGGGAATCACTTGGCTTTGCGAGCCGTCGCGGTCTTGGTGACCGACTTGAGCTGGGCCAAGGTTTGCTCAGCGGCTTCCACCGATTGCTTGGCGGCTTTGCGGGCTTCGACCACGGCCTTGTTGCTCACAGCCATGGCTTCTTTGATGGCGGCAACGGCCACATCGGAACCTTGGGGGGCTTTTTTCAGGTTGTCGTTGACCAGCTTGTTCACTTCGGCGTGCTTCTCGTCGAAGTAGTCTTCGGCGCGCTCGCTCATTTCGGCAAAGAAGCTGCGGTTGAGTTCGTAGGTGGCTTCGGCCACAGCGGCGAAATGCTTGGAAGAAGCTTCGAGCTGAGACTGGATGAATTGAACGGCTTGCTGGGGATCTTTCAAATCCTGGGCGAGTTCCATTTGCTTTTTGGTGAAGGCCAAGTTTTGCTTGGTCTGGTCAGCGGCCAATTGAGCGGCGCGCTCGACTTGATCGAGGGCCATTTGCGCCATTTCCATGGCTTGGTTCAAAGAGGCTTCGACTTGGGGCTTGAGTTGTTTCAGTTGGTCTTGCATGATGAATTCCTGGAGGGGTTGAATGAGATGTCGTCATGGTAAACCCTAGGACCCAGGGGTTCAATGCTTGCGCGCTCGATTAGAGAAGGCACTCTAGTTTGTGGCGGGGGGTGCGGCTTTGATTTTTTGCACCCGATACACCCACAGGCTCACGGAATCCGACCAGTAATTGGGCGTCAAGCCCGCCTTGCGCTTGAGTTGAGCCATGAACAACACGGGGTGCTTGAACTGGGCCCACACCTGGGGCAAAAAGGTGCTGCGGTGCACCCGCCCTTCATGCACGGCTTGAAAAATCACCCCGTGCACCTCAGGCTGCAATTGCCACAGCGCGTGGGCTTGATTCGCGAACGTCAAGGGCTCAGGCGTGGTCAACACCGACACCTCGACCCCCAGCTGGGGCACCAACTCGGCGGGCACTGGCGCAAAGCGCTGATCGCGAATGGCGGCTGAAGAGGCATTGAGCATGACGTCATCCCCCAGGTTGCGAACCGCTTTGAGGCTGCCAATGCAACCCCGCAAACGACCGGCTTCGGTCAGGGTCACAAAGCTGGCGCCAGGGCTGGACAGCTGGGCGCGATCGGCCTCGCTCAGGCCTTCCAGCGGCGGAGACTCTTTGTGAACCAGACCGGTGGCTTTGGCCAAACCCATGCGCGCCATCCACAACAACAGGCGCTCCAAGGCGGGGCTGATCAACACCGGGGCTTGATCGGCGGCCTCGCCCTCGGGGGTCTGATCGGCATCGTTGGCTGATGGCTGGGTTTTGTTGTGGGCCGCATGGTCGTCAAACAAGGCAAAGCTGGCATAGCCCACCACGCGCTCACGGCCGGCCTCGGTCACATCGAAGGTATCGCCCGAGTTGCACTGGCCCAAGGCCTGAATGCTCATGCCGCGCTGCTGGGCGCAAGCCAGCGCGGGGTTGAGCACCCGCGCGCCGCAAGCCTGCTGACCGTGCAATCCCGAATCCATGGCCATGATGCGATCGCAGGTGTCGTGATCGATGCGGCGCGCGTCCTCATAGGCGCGGTAATGCGACAAATCGGTGGTGATCACAAACAGGGTTTCAGCCCCGCCCCACAAGCGCTCAAACACGGGCATGACCGATTCGGTGGGCAAGGCGCCCACCAGCAACGGCAAGACGGGGGGCAGTTCGGGCTGACCCGCCCACACACGCTGCAAAAAAGGCAGTTGCACTTCCAGGCAGTGCTCTTGGGCATGGGCTTGTGGCAGGTTTTGCATGCCGGGCAAACCATTCAAGGCCATGGCCGCCAGCGGGTCGAGCTTCACCACCCCCAGCGGGGTTTCAAAGGCATCGCAGCCCGGCCAAGCCAGCCCGGCGGCTGGGGCGCGATGCGCAGGCCCCATCAGCACAATTCGGCGAATCCGACTCACATGGGGCTTGAGCAAGGCATAGGCCCGTGCCGCCATCGCGCCCGAATAGGCATGGCCTGCATGCGGCACCACCAGCATCTTGGGGCAGCGCAAGCGGTCGGCCACGGTGGGCGTGAACAAGCCCAGCCATTGGTCCAGGGTATCGGCCAGGGCTTGCGGGTCGCTGGGGTAAAAACGCCCGGCCAGCGCGGCGGGACGAACCACCAGGCTGGGCGTTGCAGGTGCAGGTGCAGGTGCAGGCGCAGGTCGGGTGGCAGGCGCCTGCAGCGAATGGGGTTGGATGGCAGTGCTCATGAAGGGCCTCTCGTGCCTTTGTCATCGGCACCAGCCCCCAATTCATGAGCAAAAACTCAAGGCTTGATGTAGGCGTAGCCTTGTTTGGCCTGCAGCTGGGTGATGCGAACCACGCCCGAGGGCACAAACTCCGCATCCATGCTGAATTGGTCTTTTTTCAGGCCCAAGCCTTGGATGGTGATCTCGCAAATCTCAAAGCTCACGCCACGGGCACGCAAGGCATTGACCAAGGCGCCGTAATCGAGGCCGTTGTTCTTTTTGTCGACGGCGCCTTCACGCAAGAACTGCACGCCATCGGCCAAAGCCACCACCACAATCTTGGTGTCAGGGGCCACGTCGAGGTGGTTGCGGATGCTGCGCAGCGCCTTGGTGGCCTGCGCCTGGGCATCGTCAATGTGATAAACGACCTTGTCGCCGGCCCAGGCTTGCCAAGCTGTCAACAGGCCGATAGCCACCACCAAGGAACGAAACAGGGCGCGCAGTGAAGTGGTCATGGGAGACTTTCTGAATCAATACTGGTTGACATCGTCATGGGCCAATTGCTGATCGCGGGCCCGATGGAAGAAACGGCGAAATCCGGCAAAAGCCACCGTGGCCGACACGGCAAAAATGAGCAAGTCGCGGTTGAACGACCAATCGCCCGCCATCCACTGCACACCACACACCACCAAGGCCCCCACGGCCATGCCCAGGAAGAAAAAAGCCCCTGTGAGCAACTCCAGGAGTGCCAGCACGAAAGCGGCAATGAGGGTGATTTGATACGGATCCATGTTCAGGTTCATGCGGATCGATCGGTGAGGCGCTGCACCAGGCCCGACAAGCCCCCCGAGAGGCTGCTCATCACGTCGCTGGGCAACAACACGATTTTGGCGTTGCTGCCACTGGCCAGTTCTTGCACGGCCTGGGCCTGAATTTTCTTGATTTCAAACTCAACCGCACTCGCCCCGCCGGCTGCAATGGCGCGAGCCACGGCGGTCACGGCATAGGCTTCGGCATCGGCCTTGACCTTCATGGCTTCGGCCTGTTTTTGGGCGGCATAAAACTGGGCGTCGGCATCGAGCTCGGTGGCTTGCTTTTTGCCCTCGGCCTCGCGCACCAAGGCGCGGCGGTTGCGCTCGGCATTGAGCTGCAACTGCATGGCGGCTTTGGTTTCGGGGTCGACATCCACTTCGAGGATCTCCACCCGGGTGAGCATGATGCCCCATTCGTCGGACACCACGCGCAAATCTTGTTCAATCTCTTCGGACAGTTGACGCCGGTTGGATTGCACACCGTCGAGGTCGGTTTTGCCAATCACGCTGCGCACCGTGCCATTGACGATGGTCATGATGGCGTCGTCCACATTGCTGATGCGATACAGCGTTTTGGAGGCGTCCACGATGCGGTAGAGCACCGCCAAGGACACGGCGATGGTGACGTTGTCCAGCGTGATGGCGTTGATGGGGCGCGGCGGGAGTTGGCGCTCCAAAATGGGCACCCGGAAACGCACGGTCTCGAAAAACGGAATGATCAGGTGCAAGCCGGCCTCGAGCTTGCGGTTGAATTTGCCCAGCCGTTCGACCAGCCAATTTTCAGATTGCGGCACGATTTTGATGCTGGCGCGCAATGCCACCACCACCAAGATCAAAAAGACCAAGACGACCAAATTCGACATGACCCAGCTGCTCATCAAAGGCTCCTCAGGTTGGTTGACCCGTGTGGGTGATTATTCATGAATTGGGCGTGGACGCCAGCAAGCGGCTGGATTTCCAGTGCTGCAGTGGGGACCAAACCAGCGCCAGCATCGCCGCCAGCCCCAGCACCCGCAAGCCCAGCAACCAATCGGCCGGGAATGGCCAGGACAGCATCACAAAAGCCAACACCAAGCCGGCGATTTCCCAGACCTTGAGGCGCCGACCCAGCCAGGCGGTGAAGGCCACGCTCAGGGCAAAAGTGGCCGAAAAGGCCCACAGGACCGCCCAGGCCACCTCGCTCCACGTGCCCTCCAGCAACAAAGCGGGCGAATACACGAACAAAAATGGCGCCACCACCTTCACAAAGCCCATGCGCATGGCTTCGACGGCGGTTTCGGTGGGCTCGGCCCCCGCGATGGACGCCCCGGCATAGGCCGCCAAGGCCACCGGCGGCGTGATGGCCGAGAGCAAGCCGTAATAAAAGATGAACATGTGGGCGGCGATGACCGGCAAGCCAAACTTCACCAAAGCGGGCGCAATGAGGATGGCCAGCAACAAATACGCCGCCGAAGTGGGCATGCCCATGCCCAAGACAAAAGAGGTGAGCATGGTGAGCACCAGCACCAAAAACAGGCTGTCGCCACCAGCCACCAAAATCATGGACGAGAGCTTCAGCGCCAAGCCCGTGAGCGTGAGCACCCCAATGAGAATGCCCGCCACCGCCACGGCGGCCACCACTGGGGTGACGCTCACCATGGACTCCACCATGATCAGCAGCACCTGCCGCAGGCCCAAGCGGCCTTCACGCCGAAACAGGCTCAACACCAGCGCCATGCCAATGGCCATCACGGCCGCTTTGGAGGGCGTGTAGCCCACGATCAGCGCCCCCACCAACACCACCAAGGGGGTCAGCATGTAACCGCGGCGAAGCAAGACCTCGGAGATGGCGGGAATGTCGGCTTCATCCAGTGGACGCAAACGGTATTTGCCGGCCTCCAAGCGCACCGACACCAACAAGGCGAACACATAGAGCAAGGCAGGAATCAAGGCGGCCGCCGCAATTTCCGCATAAGGGGTTTGCGTGATTTCGGCCATCAAAAACGCCGCAGCGCCCATGACGGGGGGCATGATCTGGCCGGCCGAGGAAGCGGCCGCCTCAATGGCGCCGGCCACCTTGGGCCGATAGCCCGAGCGCTTCATGAGCGGAATGGTGAAGGTGCCCGTGGTGACCACACCGGCCACAGCCGAGCCATTGATGGAACTGAACAGCGTGGACGACACCACCGCCGTCAAGCCTGCCCCGCCTTGAATGCGGCCCGTGAGGGCTTGAGCGATGTCCACAAACACCTGCCCCAACCCGGTGCGCAGCAACACCGCACCCAAGAGCGAGAACAAAAAAATGTATTCCGCCGCCACACCCATGGGCAGGCCGTAAAGGCCTTCGGTGCGCAGCAGCAAATTGGAGGCCATGCGGTCCAGCGCATAGCCAGCATGACCGTAGTCACCAGGAATGAGGTTGCCCCACAAGGCATAAGCCAAAGCCACCAAACCCAAGCCCACCATGAAGCGGCCCAAATACGCACGGGCCATGGCCATGACAGCGATCACGGTGAGCACAAACAACCCAGTCTCCACTTCCTCGGCCATGGCGCCCGCCATCACCATCTCTTCGTAGTGAATGAACAAATAAGGGCCAGCCAAAGTCGCCATGGCGCCCAAGGGCCACCACAGCCAAGCCAAGGGGTGGTGACGCTGTTTGAGGAACATCCACCACAACGCGAAGGAAGCCGTCAGGGACAGAAACGCCGAGCGCAACAGCAAGGCGGTGAGCCCGCCCTCAAACGCGGTGTAAAGAATCAGGACCGTGGTGAGGGCCGCGCCCACCACCAGCAGCACCAGCGCCAAGCCAGAGGCCAGGCCCTGCCGGTGGTCGTCGGGCACCTCGAGGGCCTGAAAAAAATCATCGCATGTCATGGGGGTTCAAGTGGTGACAAGCCCCGGCTAGGCGGGGCTTGTGGGTGGTGTGGTCAACAGCCTCAGCGGATCACTTGGCATTGAAGTAGCGTGCCGCGCCTGGGTGCAAGGCAATGGGGGTGCGGGTGGCCGTGGCCTTGGAAATGGCTTTGGCTGCGGGATGGATGGCCGCCACATCGCCCAAGTTGTCAAACAAGGCCTGGGTCAACTTGAACACCAAGTCTGGGTTGGCATTCTTGGAGGTGAACAACACCGCCGGGTCGCCAATGGCCATGGTGGCTTGGGGGTGGTTTTTGTAAGCCGCCCCGCGAATGCTCACGGCTTGGTAATACGGGTAGTCCTTGATCAGGGCCTGGGCTTGGGCCTCGGTGACCGCCACCAAATTGGCCGAGGTGGAGTTGGTCAATTCGATGAATGCACCGGTGGGCACACCAGCCAGAACCATGGAGGCATCGAGGTTGCCGTTTTTCATGGCGTTGGTGGCCTCGGTGTAGGACAGGTGCTGAATGTTGCGCGCATTGAAGGACCCAGCGGCCTTGAGCAAACGCATGCCCAACACGGCAGAGTTCGAACCGGGGGGGCCAATGCTCACACGGGCGTTGCCCAGATCAGCCACGGTTTGGGCTTTCACGTTGGGCATTGCCGCCACTTGCAGCACGGCGGGATACAGGTAGGCCACAGCCGACACATTCATGGGCGTTTTGAACGGGGCCTCGCCCTTGGAGGCGGCATACAAGGTGGAGGCGCTGGAGAAACCCAACACCATTTCGCCCGCCGACACGCGGCGCACGTTTTCAATCGATGCCCCCGTCACTTCGGCGTTGGCGGTGACGCCGGGCACTTTCTTGCTGATGAGGTTGGCCATGCCTGCGCCAACGATGTAGAACACCCCACCGGTGCCGCCGGTGCCGATGGCCACGCGGGTATCGGCTTGGGCGGTGGTGCCCAACGTGAGGGCCAAGGGCAAAACAGCGGCACAGAGCCAGCGTTGGTATTTCATGGGGTCTCCTTCGGTTACAAACTAACAGACGCTCGAGGATAACTCAGCCCTTATCAGGTCTGCAGGCCCTCAGTCACCTGCTGGATTGTTCTAGGGTCTGAAAGCCCCACGGCTCGCTATCATCCCCGCAGCATTCACTGAGAGGAGTTCCCATGCTTTCACGCCGTCAATGGATTCAATCCACCACCTTGGCCTTGGGCCTGAGCCTGACCAGCCTGGGCGCTCACGCCCAAGACACCATCAAGATTGGCTTGTTGCGCCTGGCCTCGCACTCGCCCAGCATCATTGCCGAGGGCAAGGGCTATTTCGCCAAACAAAACCTCAAGGTTGAATTCGTCGTGTTTCAGGCCGCCCAACCCATGGCGGTTGCCATCGCTTCGGGCGACGTGGACTTTGGCGTGACCGCCATTTCCGCCAGCCTCTTGAACCTGGCTGAAAAAGACGTGATCCGCATCGTGGGCGGCGCCCTCACCGAATCCAAAGGCATCGATGGCCAAAAAATTCTGGTGTCCAAAGCCGCTTACGACGCTGGCGTGACCCGCCCCGCTCAACTCAAAGGCCACACCTTTGGCGTGACCACCGCAGGCTCGTCCTTCCACTACATGGCGCACAAAATCGCCGACAAGGAAGGCTTTGCCCGCTCCGAAATCAAGATCAAGCCCTTGCAAAAGGTGCCCGCTGTGGTGGCTGCCCTCAAGAGCGGCCAAATTGATGCTTGGTCCATCGTGCCCAACATTGCGTCTGGCCTCACCGCCGACGGCCAAGTCAAGGCCATTGGCAACGTGAGCGACTACATCGATGGCTATCAGGTCACCACCATCTTCACCTCCAAGAAAAACGCCACTGGCAACCGCGACTTGGTCAAACGCTTCCTGACGGGCTTTGCCCAAGGGGTGGACACCTACAACCAAGCCTTCGTGAAAAAGGCCTTGCCGGCCGCCGAGACTGACGCCGTGGTGGCCATGGTTCACCGCTACGTTTACAACGACCAGCCCCTGGAGAAAGCCGCCCCCCGCATCAAGGCTGGCGCCATGTTGGTCAGCCCCAATGGCCGCTTGAACCTCAAGAACGTGCAAGACCAAATCCAGTGGTTCCAATCTGAAGGCATGGTGTCCAAAGACCTGAGCCTCCAAAAAGTGGTCGACACCAGTTTCGTTGAAACCTTCTGATCCATCGTGCAACTCGCCCTGCAAGGGCTGTCGCACCGATACGGCAGCCTGGAGGTCCTGAGCGACATTGACCTGAGCGTGAGCGAGGGGGAAATCGTCTGCGTGGTGGGCCCTTCCGGATGTGGCAAATCCACCTTGCTGCGCATGGCTGGTGGCCTGGAGCAACCCCATGCGGGCCAGGTGTTGTTGCAAGGCGAGGTGCCCGAGGGGGTGCGCAACCCCCTCACTTACGTCTTCCAAGACTTCGCCCTGTTGCCTTGGCGAACGGTGGCCCAAAACATTGAACTCGTGCTGGGCCACCACGGCCTGAGCCCCGCCGAACGCGAGGCCACCCTGAGCGATGTGCTCGCGCGCACCAAGCTCAGTGAGTTCCGCAACGCCTGGCCGCGCCAACTCTCTGGCGGCATGAAGCAACGCGTGGCCATTGCCCGCGCCTTGGCGGTCAAACCCGCGATCTGGCTGATGGACGAGCCCTTGTCGGCTCTGGACAGCCAAACCCGCGACTTGCTCATGGACGATTTGGTGGATTTGTGGACCCGCACACCGTTCTCGGCCTTGTATGTGACCCACAACCTGGCCGAAGCCACCCGACTGGGGCATCGCATCGTGTTGTTGTCACGCCGGCCAGGGCGCATTCGCTCCGAGACCCGAATCGACATCCCCTTGAACGAGCGCGCCGCGCATGCCGCCGAGCTCGAAGCCATTCGGCTCGACATCTGGGCGCAAATGCGCGAGCAAGCCTTGCAAGCCGATCGGGAAATTCAACATGGCTGACCCCACCTTGACCACCCCCAGCCAACGGCCCGTGCCCTTTCGTGGCGGCGGCTTCAGTCATCGCCCGGTTCGGGGTGCCGCCCTGGTTGTGTTTCTGAGCCTCGTGGCCCTCTGGGAATGGGGTTGTCGAACCGGCTTCATCAGCCCCATTGCCCTTCCCGCGCCTTCCCAAGTGCTGGGTGCCTTGGGCGATTTGGTGCAAACCGGCATGCTCTGGAAGCATTGGGGCACCAGCCTGATGCGTTTGGTGAGTGGCTGGGTCTTGGGCACCCTGGTGGGGGTGGGCGTAGGCCTGCTCATTGGCCTGTGGTCATTGCCCCGCTCTGGCCTATACCCGTTGGTGTCGGCCTTGTTCCCCATTCCCAAAATTGCCCTGCTGCCTTTGTTCGTGGTTTGGTTTGGCATTGGTGAAGGCTCGAAAGTGGCCACCATTGCGTTCGGCACTTTTTTCCCCACGGTCATCGCCACCATTGGCGGCGTGGATGCGGTTGACCGCACCCTCATTCGCATGGCCCAGTCCTTCGATGTGCCCCATGCGCGCATCGTGCGCGAGGTCATCATGCCGGGCGCACTGCCCGCCATTTTGTCGGGCTTTCGCATTTCGGCGTCCATCGCCATGGTGCTGCTCGTGGCTGCCGAAATGATCGGGGCCGAGTTTGGTGTGGGGGCCTATATCCTCATGGCCGGCTCTTTGTTTGCCATCGACCAGCTCATTGCCGGCGTGATCATTTTGTCGGTCACGGGCCTGTCCGTGGCCTGGCTGCTCAGCCAAGCCGAACGACACTTGTTGTCGTGGCGCAGCACCTAAGCCTCACCCCTCAGGAAACGCCATGCACATTCACGGCCAATGCCATTGCGGTCAGGTGCAATTCACCGCTTTGGTGGATCCCACGCAGGTCTCCATTTGCCATTGCACCGATTGCCAAACCTTTTCCGGCGCGCCCTTTCGGGCCTCGGTTCGAACGCCCAGCCACCAGGTCAACCTCAGCGGCGAAGTCACCGAATACGTGAAGACGGCCGATAGCGGCAACGCCCGGGTGCAAGGCTTTTGCGGCCGATGTGGCACCAACCTCTACACCACAGCACAGCAAGACCGCAGCCTGATGGGCTTGCGTTTGGGCTGTGTGGCCGAACGAGACCAACTCGTGCCGCGCCAACAACTGTGGGGGCAGTCAGCCCTGCCCTGGCTGGCCAGCTTGCCCGAATTGCCTTGCCACACGCGCGGCCCCGACAGCGACCGCCAACCCCAGTTCCCCTGAGCCGTCAGGGTTGGGCTGGGCGCTGCGGCGTGCGCTCGAGCTTGCCAATCGACAAACCCTGCGCTTCCAGGCGCTGCATCAAGGCATACCAGCGCTTTTCATCCACTTGTGGGGTTCTGGACAACACCCAAAGGTATTCACGCTTGGGCTCACTCACGGCGGCCAGGGTGTAGCCTTCGTCCAGATCGATGACCCAATAATTGCCCCACACCATGGGCAAAAAAGACAACCAAGCTGGCGCAAAACGCACGGTGAGGGTGGCACTGTCTGGCGGGCCTACCCGTCGGGCCAAGCCCACCGCCTGATCGAGCACGCCATCGGCCTTGCGACAGCGGTTGGTCACCTCCACGCCCCCTTCGGGCAATGGCCGATAACTGGCTTGGGTGTCCGACTGGCACTGGGACTGAAACCGATTAGGAAATTTGGCCACTTCATACCAAGTGCCCATGTAACGCGACAGATTCAAGCTTGGAATGGGCTGCAAAGGAGGCAACTCCGCCCGCGCCGAGCAAGTCGCAACGATCAGCCCGCCCGCCACGAGGACCAAGCGCCCCACTCGAATCAGCCAAGGGTTGGCATGCGTCATGATCAGCGGCCTTTTAAATGTTGACGGCGGGAAGCACCCGCCCCGTGCAAGAACCAAACCCAATGCGCCGCAGGCCTTCACGTTGGCAGTGGGCTTGGAGGGTGACCTCGTCCCCATCGAGCAAAAAACTGCGTTGCTCGCCATTGGACAAGTTGAAGGCTTGCTTGCCGCCCTGGGACAACTCCAACATCGAGGCCGCCTGCTCAGGCTCGGGTCCAGACAAGGTGCCCGTGGCCAACAAGTCGCCGGGCGCGAGGTTGCAGCCGCCCACGGTGTGGTGGGTCACCAATTGCGCCACCGTCCAGTAAGCGGCCTGCGCAAAATGCGACCGGCTGATGCAGTCCCCGGCATGGCCCGCCTCGCGCATGGCCTGCGTTTGCAGGTGAATCGCCAATTGAATGTCAAATGCACCAGCCTGCGCATTCGCCGCGCTGCTGAGGTAGGGCAAGGGCTGGATGTCCTGGGGATCACGCGCAAAAGGCAAACGGAATGGGGCCAAGGCCTCCAGAGTGACCATCCAAGGCGATTGGGTGCTGGCGAAGTTTTTCGACAAAAACGGGCCCAAGGGTTGGTATTCCCAAGCCTGGATGTCGCGCGCACTCCAATCGTTGAACAAGGTCAGGCCAAACACATGGGCTTCGGCCTCGTCGAGGGGCACGGGCTGGCCCTGGACATTGCCTGGGCCGATCACCACGCCCAACTCGAGCTCAAAGTCCAGCCGCTGCGAAGGGGCCAAGCGAGGCACCTGCGCATCGGGCGCCTTGAGCTGCCCTTGGGGTCTGACCACCGGCGTGCCACTGGCCACGATGGACGAGGCCCGCCCGTGGTAACCAATGGGCACCCAACGGTAATTGGGCAGCAGGGGTTGGTCGGGGCGGAACAGCTTGCCCACAGCCGTGGCGTGGTGAATGCCAATGTAGAAGTCGGTGTAGTCGCGCACCTCGCAAGGCAAGCCCAGCTGCACCTGCGCTTGGGGGTGAAGGTGAGCCTGCCACTGGGCTTGCTGGGCACTGCCCACGCTCAGGCCCTCAAAGAGCTGGTGTCGCAAGGCTTGGCGTTGCGTCGGCGTCAGGGCCAACACCTGCGCCATGTCATCGGACTGGGCCAAGCCAGCCGCTTTCACATCGAGCACCTGATCGCCAATGGCCACCCCCACGCGCCAAGTGGTGTCGCCCGCCAAGCGAAAACGCCCAAACGGCAGGTTTTGCAAGGGAAAGTCGGTGTTGGGGTCTTGGGCCGCGTCGACCCAACTCTGGCGCGCGGGGTCATGCGTCGCATCCAGCGACACGACACTCATGCCGACCCCTTGTTCATGGTCGTGGCGTGCAGCCAAGCCGCTTGCTTGGGCGCCCGCTTGGTTTGGCTCCACTCGTTGAGCATCTCCCAGCGCACCGCAGCCGCCTTGGCATTGAGCTCTGGCGTGCTGGTGTCGACCGCCAATTCCAGCCGGTGGCCATTGGGGTCAAAAAAGTAAATGGATTGAAACAAGGTGTGGTCGGTGATGCCCACCACCTCGATGCCGTCGGCCTGCAAGCGTGCTTTGGTTTGCTCGAGCACCGCCAAGGAATCGACTTGGAAGGCAATGTGTTGCACCCAGTCAGGGGTGTTGGGGTCGTGGCCCATCTCGGGCTGGGTGGGGAGTTCGAAAAAGGCCAGCACGTTGCCGCCACCCGCATCCAGAAAAATGTGCATGTAGGGGTCTTCGGCCTGGGTCGAGGGCACCCGATCTTCTGCAAAGGCCAACTGGAACGTCATGTTCAGGTATTTCTCATACCACTCCACCGTTTGCTTGGCATCTTTGCACCGGTAGGCCACGTGATGAATGCGCTGGATGTTCATGAGGATCCTTCAAGGTATCGGTTCACAGGTCTTGCAACGCCAGTTGCAAGTGGTTTTGAAAACGTTGGGCATCTCCCAAGGCATGGGCATTGAGGAGGGCCAGTTTGGTGAGCATGCGCGCCGCGTGTTCCGGGCCTGCGGCATCAATGGCCTGAGCCAGTGCATCGTATACGGTTTCCAGGCCCTCAAGGTCCAGACCGGTGGAGGTGGGTTCAGTCATGTTCAGGCTTTCGGTAAAAGACCGACAAGGCGTGTTGCCAGCGCTCAGGGCTCAAGGCTTGCCATCGGGCACACACGTGTTGATCGGGGCGCAGCACATACACCGCCCCTTCTTGGCTGACGCCATAGGCTTGCCGAGCCCGACCCAGCGCATCGTGCAGGGAGCCATCGGCCCCGGCCACCGCGTGAGGCTGACGGCTCAAGGCCCAGACGGTGATGCGCAGGCCTTGATCGCGCAAGGGCTGGGCCAAGGCCGACACAAAGGCTGGGACAGCCGCGTCGCTGAACCAGAGCAGATCAATCCCGCCGCCCATGTGGTCGAGCAAATGGTCGTCTGCCCCCAGTCGAACATTCGGTGCGGGTGCACCGGGAGCTGGCCCAGGCGCCAAAGCCAGCGCATCGTCATCGGGCAGATTGAACGCCGAGTGGGCATACACATGGGGCCGAGAGGTGCGCCAGTGATAGAGCGGCCGGACAAAGTCCTGGGACAAGGAAAGCGACAGCACCGCATTCCTCACCCATTCGAAGCCCATCGTGGGTGGCGACATGAAGCGCACGCTTTTGCCCGCTTCGTCGATGATTTCACGTGCTGCGCCCACGCGCTCTGCGCTGAAGTTGGCCAGCGCACGCGGTGGCAACCAGCCCCGACAAACCCAGGCCAGGTGCCAGCCCAGCGACTGCGCATCTTGAAAGGCGGTGTTGGCGCCGCGTACGCCAAAGATGGGCAGCAAATGCGCCGCATCGCCCACGAACAACACCCGACCACACACGTAGTCGGGCAAGGTCAGGGTGCGTGCGGAATACACCGACGACCAGTCCAGTTTCCAGGGCACCCCCGCATGGCCAATGCTGGCCAGTTGCGCATCGATGCGCTCGCGCAACCGCTCGGGCTTCAAAGCCTGCTCGGGGGATTCGCCCTTGGGCAACTGGTAGTCCACCCGCCAGATGCCCAGCGGTTCGCGGTGCATGAGCACCGTGTTGCCCGGATTCCAATCGGGATCAAAAAAAGCCAATCGCTCGGTGGGTAACGGCAAGTCGATTTGGATGTCGGCAATCACGAATTGCCCCTCGTAGGAGGCCCCTTCCATTTTCAAGCCCAAAGCCGAACGCACCATGGAGCGACCGCCATCGGCAGCCACCAGCCAGTCGGTGTGCAAGCGGTATTCGCCTTCCGGGGTGTCCACCTGCAACATCACCCCGTGAGCGTGTGGCTGAACCTCGGTCACCGCATTGCCCCAGCGCACCTCGATGAGCCCAGTGGCCAGACACGCCTCGTGCAAGGCTTGCTCCAAAAACTGTTGCTGCAAATTGAGCATGGGCCAGAAGCGGTCGTTGTCGTCGTGCGGCGCTTGCAGGTGAAACACCTGCTGCCCCCGGTAATACGAACGACCCTCGCGCCAGGGATAGCCCATGGCCATGAGGCGATCGGCCACGCCCACTTGCTGCAAGATTTCCAAGGAGCGGCGAGTGAACACAATGGCGCGCGAGCCTTGGGTGAACTGCAACTCCGCGTTGAGCACACAGCTCCTCACGCCATGCCTGGCCAGCTCCAAGGCGGTGACCAAGCCCGCAGGCCCCATGCCCACGATGACCACCCCGTGCAGGCCGGGCTTGTCTTGAGGCGGGTGGTCGCGGGGAAGCCATGGCGCATGCACCCGGTAAGGGAAATACAGCGAAGGGCGGGGTTGCTGCATGGGCTGATGCATGCGCAAAGTATAGGTTTGATGCCCCCCATTGCGGCAATGGCAAACTTGCGCCTGCTATGCCCCACAAGAAAGCCCTGACATGCTGAGCCTGGCCGCCCTGGAAACCTGGTGGTGGCCCTTGGCCATCGTGTTTGTGGCCTACCTGGTGCTGGGCATTGCCGGGTTTGGTTCGGCCTTGGTGAGCGTGCCCTTGTTGGCTTTCATTTGGCCCTTGCCTGAAGTGGTGGGCTTGGTTTTGCTCATGGACATTCCCACCTCGTTGCTGCTGGGGGGGCTGAACCTCAAAGCCGTGCGGCTGGGCATGATCCGGCGGCTGGTGCCCGGTCTGTTGCTGGGCTCGGCCCTGGGGCTGTGGTTGCTGGGCAGCCTCGACCGGCGTTGGCCGCTGGCCGTGTTGGGGGTCTATGTCATCGGCGTGGGCGTGCAGTGGCTGCGGGGCAAGACTCCCCCGGCGCAAGGCCTGTCTCCGCTGCAATTTCACGGGCTCAGTGGCCTGATTGGGATCATTGAAATCATGTTTGGCACCGCTGGGCCCGTGGTGTTGGCCATGTTGCGTCGGCTCTTCCACGATGTGATGACCGTGCGGGCCACGGCGCCGGTGGTGATGGTTGGCGCCAGCGTGTTGGCGGTGGTGACGCTGTGGGCCACCGAGGCCTTCAGTTTGGCCGTGGTGGGTGAGCGCTGGATCTACACCGCGCCAGTGGCTGGGTTGGCGGTGGTGGTGGGCAACCACTTTGCGCATCGGATTCCGGCCCCTGTGATGGTCCGACTGGTGGCGGGCTTGCTGATGGTCAGTGGCGCGTCACTGACCCGTTGGGTATGGGCTTGACGCATGATCGAATCCCCCCGTTTTGACCTCATCCTCTTGGCTGCCGGCGAGGCCAGTCGCATGGGCCATCGACCCAAGGCCCTACTGGAGCGCGACGGACAAAGCCTGTTGCAGCGTCAGGTGCTGGCCGCTCGCGAGGCGGGTGCACACCATGTGGTGGTGGTGCTGGGCCATCATGCCGAGGCCTTGGCGCCTGTGCTGCGGCCACTTCAAGGACCCGGACTCACGGTGGTGCGCAACCCCAACGCCGCAGCCGGCCAAGGCCAGTCCTTGTGGGTTGGCCTGCAGGCCCTGGCGTCCAGCGGCCCCTTGGCGTTTCCGGTGATGGTGTCCCTGGCCGACCTGCCCCTCTTGGGGCCTGCGAGCCTGCAGAATTTGAGCCAAGCCTATGCCCAGCGCCCGGTGGGCACGGGCTTTGTGCAGCCCTTCAACGGTGAGCGCATCGGCAACCCCGTGATGCTGTCGCCCGAGGTGGCTGAGCAATGGCGGCAACCGCAAGCCCAAGGTCCCGTGCTGGGCAAAACCTGGCAACGGGCGAACCCCGAGCGTGTTCACCTTTGGCACACCACGGCCCCGGATTACTTCTGGGACCTCGACACCCCGCAAGACGTGAGTGCCTTGGCGCAGCAACACGGCGTGACCCTGCATTGGCCCGCCGGCCTGGATGACCCCACCCCATGACCACCCCCCACCTCACCGAAACCACCGTCTCCACTGAAACCTTGTTTGAGGGTCGATTGCTCAAGGTGTGGCGCGACACCGTGCAGTTGCCCGATGGACGCCCCGCTGTTCGCGAATACATTCGACACCCCGGCGCGGTCATGATCATTCCCTTGTGTCAAACGCCCACCGGCGAATGGGAAGTGGTGCTGGAGCGCCAATACCGGCACCCCGTGGGTCGCGTGATGGTGGAGTTTCCTGCTGGCAAGCTCGACCCTGGCGAAGACCCCGTGGCCTGCGGTCAACGCGAACTCAAAGAAGAAACGGGTTGGGTGGCCAGCGAATGGGCCATTGCCGGCTGCCTGCACCCGTGCATCGGCTATTCCAACGAGGTGATTCACGTGCACTTTGCCAGGGGCCTTCGACAAGCGGGACGGCAACTGGATGAGGGTGAGTTTTTGGAAACCTTCACCGCCACCCCGCGGCAACTCCTGGCCTGGTGCCAGGACGGCACCGTCACCGATGGCAAAACACTGACTGGGGCGCTGTGGCTATCGCAACATTTGCAAGGCCAATGGCCCTTGAATTGGCAGCCCGTGGTCTGACCCTTCAACGCACCAAGGGTTGACCAGCCAGCCAGTTGGCCCCCTGCTGATACAAAGCCTGCACCTCGATCCCTTTGAGCTGGGGCATGTCCATCTTGACGCGATAACCAATGCCGGTCTGGATGTAGGCCAAGTGCCGATAGCCCTCGGGCATCTGGCTCAGGCGCTCGCGGTCCAGGCTCAGCGTGGCCGCCGGGTCCACCGGGTCGATGCGGTCTTTTTCGTAAATGGGCTGGCGATGCACCAAGCCCCAGCGCCCGTCGCGGCATTCCAAAAAGTCGTAGAAGCGCCCCGTGCACACCACATCGCACAGCACCTCGTGCACCGGGCCCCGCTGCGAAATGGTCATTTTGGTTTGCGCAATCGCGCGATGGCCCTGCACCTCGATGCTGCTGCCACCCAAAAAGTGCAGGATGCTCACGCCTCGGTTCCATCCCTCGATGGTCACGCGAATGAAGTCCTCAAAGGGGCCTTGAAACCAGGTGGCCATCATCACGCCATCGTCGTGCCAGACGGTTCGGAACCGATCCCAATCGCCGGCATCGCGCCACACGGCCCAGTTCTCGATGAGTTGACGAATCGTGAGGGTGTCTGACCATGCGTTGGACATGAGAAGCTCCGGTGTCGGGTGGATGAAGGCTTGAGGGATGATGCATTCGACTGTAAGCCGCTGAAACTGCGGGTTAACACCAAGTGCTGTCCAATGCGAGCAGCCTCAGGCCAAGGCCAGGGACTCTGACCGCTGCTTCACGGTTAGACTCGTCACAAAACTTTCACAAATGCCGATGGACTGACGAGGTCACCCCATGTTTTTTTCCAAGCTGCTGCCTCGCGAAGGCAATTTTTTTGAACTGTTCAACCAACACGCCGATCGCATGGTGGAGGCCGCCAAGGCCTTTAGCCAGATGGTGGAAAACTACAACGACCCAGACTTGCGCAAGCAACACAACGAACAAGTCAACAAGGCCGAGCGCGCCGCCGATCGCATCACCCACGAGGTCAACAAGGCCATTCACAAGACCTTCATCACCCCCATCGATCGCGAGCAAATCCATTCCCTGATCAACGACATGGACGATGTGGCCGATCTCATTCAAGATTCGGCCGAGACCATGGACCTCTACGACGTGCGTCACATGACGGACGAGATCAAGCAGCTCACCAGCCTGAGTCTGCGCTGTTGCGAGCGGGTGCGCGAAGCGGTGCGCCAATTGGGGCACATTGCCGATCCTGCCCATGCCGAGGCCGCGCTGAAACTGTGCGAAGAAATCGACAAGCTCGAATCCGACGCCGACCGCGTGATGCGCAGTGCCATGAGCCGCCTGTTCCGCGAGGAAAAAGACGTGCGTGAGCTCATCAAGCTCAAGGCCATTTATGAGCTACTCGAAACCATCACCGACCGTTGCGAAGACGTGGCCAACGACATTGAGGGCATCGTCCTCGAAAACTCCTGATCGCCGGAGGCCGCATGGACATTCCTCAAACGGCGCTCTGGATCGTGGTGTTGCTGGTGTTTCTGGCGCTGGCGTTCGACTTCATGAACGGCTTTCACGATGCCGCCAACTCCATCGCTACGGTGGTCTCCACGGGCGTGCTCAAGCCCACTCAGGCGGTGGCTTTCGCTGCCTTCTTCAATTTCATTGCCATTTTCATTTTTCACCTGAGCGTGGCGGCCACGGTGGGCAAAGGCATTGTGTCGCCCGGCGTGGTGGACACCCACGTGGTCTTCGGCGCGCTCGCAGGCGCGATCACCTGGAACCTCATCACCTGGTATTACGGCATTCCCAGCAGCTCGTCCCATGCCCTCATCGGTGGCATCGTGGGCGCCGTCATCGCCAAAGTGGGTCCATCGGCCCTGATAGCCAAAGGCATCTGGAAAACCGTCATCTTCATTTTTGTTTCGCCGTTCTTGGGCTTTTTGTTTGGCTCACTCATGATGTTGATCGTGGCTTGGATCTTCCGGCGCGTCACCCCATCGCACGTTGACAAATGGTTTCGACGTTTGCAACTCGTTTCAGCGGGAGCCTATAGCCTGGGGCATGGTGGTAACGATGCGCAAAAAACCATTGGCATCATTTGGATGCTGTTGATCGCCACGGGCTATGCCTCGGCCAACGACAGCATGCCCCCCACCTGGACGATTGTGTCGTGTTACTTGGCGATTGCCATTGGCACCATGTTCGGTGGTTGGCGCATCGTCAAAACCATGGGGCAACGCATCACCAAGCTCAAACCCGTGGGTGGCTTTTGTGCCGAAACCGGCGGCGCCCTGACCTTGTTTTTGGCCACCACCGCGGGCATTCCAGTGTCCACCACCCACACCATCACCGGCGCCATTGTGGGCGTGGGCTCCACGCAGCGGGCCAGTGCGGTGCGGTGGGGCGTTGCGGGCAACATCGTCTGGGCCTGGGTCTTGACCATTCCGGCCAGCGCTTTGGTGGCCTGGGTGTCTTACTGGGTGTCTTACTTGCTGTATTGACGCAAGGCGCCCCAGAGGCAGGCGGTGGCCAATAACGACGAGGCCATCATCAGCAAACCCATGGGCAAGGCATTGTGGTGCGGCAGCAGGCCCACCAAGTAGCCGCCCAACGCCCCCATCACCTGTTGCATCAGCCCAGCCACTGCGGCTGCGGCGCCAGCCAAGGCGGGCATCAGGCCAACCGTTCCCGCCAGCGTGGCTGGAACCAACAAGCCATGCCCCAAGCCAAGCAACATCAGGGGCAAGGCCATGGCCAGGGGATGATGCCAGCCGAGTGCGGCCAGGCTCGTCATGCCCAACAAACCCAGCAAGGTGCAGGACTGACCCGTCACCAAAATGCGTCGCTCACTGGCCATGCGCACCCAACGGCTGGTGAGGAAGTTGCCCACGATGTACATGCCGGGAATGGTCATGATGTAGAGCCCCACCCCCTGCGGGCCCACGCCATAACTGGCCAGCACCAGTGGGGCGCCGCCCAAGTAGCAATAAAAGGTGGTGGTGGTCATGGCCAGAACGCCCACCAGCAGCAAAAACCGGCGTTCGCGGGCCAGTTGGCGATACGCCGCCCACAAGCCCAGGCGTGCGGAGGCGGGCTGAGCGGGCGCTGGTCGGGCGTGCGCTTGGTCGCGGTCGCGTTGCAGGGTGCGCCAAGCCAGCCCCGCCAAAACCATGGCCAAGCCTGCAATCAAGAGGAAATTGGCCTGCCATCCCCAAGCCACATGCACCTGACCACCCAGCAATGCAGCCGTGGGCGGGCACAGGCCCATGGCCATGCCGATGTAGGCCATCATGCGGGTGCGTTGCGCCCCCTGAAAATGGTCTTGCACCATGGCGCGGGATACCACCAAGCTGGCGGCACAGCCCGCCCCTTGCAAGCAGCGCGCTGCCACCAAAACGCCCACGTTGGGCGCCCAGGCGGCCATCATCGAGCCCAGCCAGGCGATGAACAATCCCACCAGCAACACCTGCTGTCGGCCCAAGCGATCGCTCCAAGGGCCATACAAGAGTTGAAAGCTACCGTAGGTCAGCACAAAGCCGCTGAAAGTGAGTTGAACCCAGGACCCGGACTGCGCAAAGGTCGCGTTCCACTCGGGCATGGACGGCAGGCAAATGGTCATGGCCAACAGGCCGAAGGTGGTTTGCGCCAGGATGCTGGCCACCAAAGCAATTGACGTTGCAGGCTCGGCGGCAGGTGACGAGCGCGTGGCGCTCAACGCTCAGGCTCCGCGGCAATCACCCGTTGAATCCAGGCTTGCTCTTGCAACACCTTGGCGGCGTAACCGCCATCGGATTCGAGATGGCCCGCGCCCACGTAGTAACGCAGGCCTGCGCCCACGGAACCGCGCTGCTTGACGTATTCCTTGAGCACTTGAATGCCCACCCGGATGTTCGAGGCGGGGTCAAAAGCCGCATCGGTGCCGCCAAAGGGCCGGTATTTGTCACGATGCACCCGAGTCATGACTTGCATGAGCCCCGCCGCGCCCACGGGACTTTGGGCATAGGGGTGAAAGCTCGACTCGATGCAAATGACCGCCAAGATGAGCGAAGGCTGGAGTTGCTCTCGGGCGCTTTCCACGTAGGCCACCTTCACCAAGGCCGCCATGGGCTCGGGAGCGATGCCGAATTTTTTGGACAGGTAGTTCGCCACCCGAACCTGTTCGGGACTGAGCGCGTCCAAGCCAATGGCCGTGGCCCGCTCCACCGCGTTGATGTCGGTGGGAATGTCGTTGGAGGACTGCAACCACTCGATCATGAGCATGCGGGTCATGTAGCGCAAATCGGGCTGCGATTGAATGGTCAGCGCAATGCCCGCCACGATCAGGCCCGTCATGAAAAACGTGTTCCTGAACACCATGCGCGCACCCTGAATCGCATCGCCCAAAGCGATCCGAATCGCGGTGAAAAAAACCATCAATTGACGCATGACGCAAACGTGCTCCTCGGCCCGAATTATCCATGCCGCCAAAGCCTCTCATAATCCGCCTGTCGTCCCCTTGCGCCGAGTCCGGCCCTGACCCAGACCATGACCGCTTCCTCCCCTTCGGTTTCACGCGATCAAGCCTTTTGGCAAGCCTGGCGCTGGAGCTACTTGCCGCCCCTAATGATTTATTTGGCGGCCGGCATTCAGGGGCTCACCAGCATCGTGGGCACCTTTTTCGTGAAGGAATACCTGGACCTGAGTGCGGCATTTTTGGCCTCGCTGGTGTTTTGGGCCGGCATTCCCTGGGCGCTGAAGATGCCGATTGGCCACTTGGTGGATGTGATGTGGCGGTTCAAGGCCTGGCTGGTGGTGATCGGCGCCCTCCTCATTGCCGCCAGCTTGGTGATCATGGCCTTGCTGATTGACCAGCGCGAATTCATGGCCGCGATCCTGCCGGTGAATGCCTGGTATGTGCTGTCGGTCTTGCTCGCGCCCGTGGGCTATGTGTTGCAGGACGCCGTGGCCGACGCCATGACCACCGAGGCCGTGCCCCGCGTGGACGATCGCGGTGAGGCCATCCCGCCCGATCGCATCCACGCCATGCACGTGACCATGCAAACCTTGGGGCGAGTGGCCTTTGTGGGCGGCACGGTGTTGGTGGCCGCGGTGAACCTGTGGATGCTGGCCGACACCGCCAGCCTGTCCCCTGCCCTCAAAGCGCAAACCTACCGCGATGTTTACCTCTTGGCGCTGGGCATTCCCGTGGTGTCGGTGCTGGGCCTGGTGTTGGCTCACCGCATTCGCACCCATCAGCGGCGGCAGTTGATGCGCCAAGGTCTGAGCGAAGCCATGGCCCGGGCGCACACGGACCCCTTGCCCGTTCACACCCCAGCCAACCCCTGGATTCTGGGCGCCAGCTTGGTGTTTGTGGGGCTCACCGTCAGCGTGGGTCTGACCGATTGGGCCTACAGCCAAGAATTGATTTTTTTCACCTCATTGGGCATTGTGGGTTTTTTGATGCGCCGCCTGATGATGCAACTGACGCCCGAGGCCCAACAAACCCTGATGGGCACAGCCCTGGTGATTTTTTGTTATCGCGCGGTGCCAGGTCCGGGTGCGGGGCTGAACTGGTGGTCCATCGATGTGCTGGGCTTTGATCCGGCTTTTTTCTCGGTGTTGTCACTGGTGGGCGCTTGTCTGGCCCTTGCTTCGATGTGGGTGTTGCGCCCAGTGATGGCCCGCCATTCGGTGTACCGGCTCACTTGGTGGCTGAGTGTGGCGGGCACGGTGCTGGCCCTGCCCCAGTTGGCCATGAGCCTGGGGTTTCATGAGTGGACGGCCGCGCACACGGGCGGCTGGGTGGATGCGCGTTTCATCGCTTTGGTGGACACGGCGATGGAGTCCCCCTTGGGGCAAGTCGCCATGATTCCCTTGTTGACCTGGATTGCCCATTCGGCACCGGCTCACCTGAAGGCGACTTACTTTGCCGTGATGACCTCGTTTGCCAACCTGGCCCTTTCAGCGGCTCAGTTGCTGACGCGTTATTTGAATGAAGCCATGCCCCTGGCCCGGGAAGTGAAAAATGCAGCGGGAGTGGTGATCACCCCTGCCAATTACAGCGAGCTCACACCCTTGCTGCTCTCGGTGATGGCCTTGGGTCTGCTGATGCCCGCAGGAGCCATTGTGGTGGCCCGCTGGCTGGGCTGGCGCAGCGCCTGAGGCCACACACGCCTTGACTGCGGCTTAGTCGCGTCGGCGCCCTTGTCGATACAGGTCATAAAGCGGCAGCATCACGCCCAGGATCAACAACACCGTCAAGTCGAAAAAGCGCAGCTTGATGAGATAGGGCAAGAAAAAGGCAATCAACAAGGCCACCGCAAAGTATTTGCTGAGGGTCTGGGTCATGAGGTTTGGCTTTCAGTGAAATGGGGTCGCGAGTTGCAGGTCATTCGGAAGTGAGTCGGCGCATGAGCCAGCGCGCAGTGCGCAACAAACGCGCATCCTGCCCTTTCGCACCCACCAGCTGCACCCCAATGGGATGGCCACTTTCAGTCTGCAACAAGGGCAGGCTGATGCAGGGCAAGCCAGCAAATGTCCAGATGGTGCTCATGAGCGGGTTGCCCGTGCTGCCCAAGCCTTTGGGCGCTGGACCCAAGCTGGCTGGGACCACAAAGGCGTCGATGTGGTCGAAGAATTCATCGAAGCCATAGGCGGCTTGATCACAGCGGCGCTTGGCCTCGAGGTAATCCACCGCCGAGACGGCTCGACCGCGTTGCATCAATTCCTTGAGGGGGGTGCTGGCCCGATCGCCCAGCGGATCGACAAAGCCTTGCAGGTTGTGCGTCATCTCGGCGTCCATCACCGTTTTGAGCCAGCCAACAGAATGGGCCACGGACGGATGCAAATCGATTTCGGTGAGGCAATCGGTGAGTTCGTCGCGCAGCGCCTCAAACGCCACTTGGGCGGCAGGGTCGACCTGATCCCAGAATGGGGTCTTGGCGAACATGAACTTGGGCGTCAGGGGTGGCTCTTGCAGGGCCACTTCGGTGAGCGACATGGGAAAGACCAAAGCCCCCGACGGGGTCTCGTGTCCCCCAATGATGACTTCGGACACGCGCGCCAAGTCCTCGATGTGGCGCGCGAAGACGCCGACCTGATCCAGAGAGGGCGAACAAGCCAAGACCCCACGGTTGCTGATGAGGTCGCGCGAAGGCTTGAAACCAAACACCCCACAAAAGGATGCGGGCCGAATGACCGAGCCATTGGTTTGCGTGCCAATCGCCACCGGCACCAAGCCGGCCGCCACCGCAGCCGCTGACCCGCTGGACGAACCACCCGGGGTGTGGCCGGGCACGCGGGGGTTGGTGGTGGGGCCCGGGTTCAAAAACGCCAATTCAGCGGTGCGCGTTTTGCCCCAAATCAGGGCACCGGCGGCGCGCAAGCGATGCACCAGCCAAGCGTCCACCGATGGGGTGCGACCCACCGCACCCTCGAAGCCCAACTCGGTGGGGTAGTCGGCCGTGTCGATGTTGTCTTTCACCCCCACCGGCACGCCATACAGCGCGGGCAATGGTTGACCCGTGTGCTTGAGCATCAACAAGCGCTCGACCTGGGGGCCAATCACTTCAGGGCTCAGGTGGGCAAAGGCCTGCAGTTCGGGCTCAGTGGCCTGCGCATGGTGAAGCAAATCGGTGACGGCGTCTTCGAGCGAGAAGCGCCCTTCCAGCAACATGCGGTGCAGGTCACTGGCAGAAAGTGTGGGGACAGATAAAGCTTGACTCATGGGGCAGCAATCACTTCTTCACGGGGTCAGCGGCCAGGAAGTTGGGGTCCATGACCGAGCCATCGGCGGGCTTGGCTTCCTCGGTATTGGACGACTCCGCCGGGCTCACTTGGGTGGATTTGGGCTGGTCGTACATGCGCTCGGGCAGCCAGCTCACCAAGGCGGGCTGAATGTAGAGCAAGGCCAAGGTGACGAAGACCATGCCCAAGAACGGGAAGCAGCCCTTGAAGATGGTCCACAGCTGCACCTCAGGTGGCGCAATCCCCTTGAGGTAATACGCCGACATCGCCATGGGTGGCGTGAGGAAAGAGGTTTGCAGGTTCACCGCAATCAACACCCCGAACAACAGCGGATCCACATTGAAGTGCTCCAGCAAGGGCAAGAAGATGGGCACGAAGATGATGATGATCTCGCTCCACTCCAAGGGCCAGCCCAGGATGAAGATGATCACTTGGGTGAGCAACAGGAATTGCACGGTGTTGAGGTCCATCGACATGATGAACTCTTTGACCACACTCTCACCACCCAAGTAGGAGAACACGCTGGAGAACGTCCAGGAGCCCACGAACAGGTAACACACCATGGCCGAAGTTTTGGCAGTGAGAAACACCGCTTCGCGCAGGCGATCCCAGGTGAAAGCGCGATACACCACTGCGAGGATGATGCCGCCCAAGGAGCCCATGGCAGCGGCTTCACTGGGGGTGGCCAGGCCAAACAAGATGGAACCCAAAACCGCGAGGATCAACAGGGCCAAGGGCAAGAAGGCAGTTACCAACAGCTTGGTGGACTCCCAAAAGCCCACGTCATCGGCATGCTTGGGTTTGGGGGCCAGTGAGGGGTTGATGACCACACGCGCAACCACGTAAACCAGATACAGCGAGGCCAACAAAATGCCGGGCACCATCGCCGCGGCATACAGCTTGACCACCGACACGCCCGCCGTGGCGGCGTAAACGATGAGCATGATGGACGGCGGAATCAGAATGCCCAGCGTGCCACCCGCCGCAATCACCCCCGTGGCGAGTTTCTGGTCGTAGCCCGCTTTGAGCATGGACGGCAAGGCCAGCAAGCCCATGAGGGTCACCACCGCGCCCACGATGCCGGTGGCCGTGGCAAACAAGGCGCAAGTGACCAAAGCCGCCACCGCCATGGAGCCGGGCACCTTGCGCAAGGACACCTGCAAGCTCAAAAAGAGTTTGTCGAGGATGTTGGCGCGCTCGATGATGTAACCCATGAACAAGAACAAGGGGATGGAGATCAGCACATCGTTGTTCATCACCGAGAAGGTGTTCTGGGTGAACAAGTAAAAGATTTTGTTGTCCAGAAGGCTTTGCGCCGGCACGTGGTAGGCATACAAGCCAAAGAGAATACCCATGGCCATCAGGGTGAAGGCAATGGGGAAACCCAAAAAGATGAAACAAATGAACAAGCCCAGCATGGACAGGGCAATCATGGGATCACTCATGCGATCCTCCCTTCTGACCAAATTGCTGTTGCAACGCCACTTCAAGCTCCACAACATCCTCGTCACGGGCGGGCCACTGACCCTCACGAATGGCCAAGATGCAACGACACACCTCGGCAGCGCCTTGAAGCAGCAGGGTCACACCCGCCACAAAGATGATCAACTTGAGGGGCCAAATGGGAACACCCGCTGGGCTGTTCACACTCACCTCGCCAATGCGGGCGGCATCCATGCCGTAATTGAAGCCCGAGAACACCAAGGCGAGCACGCCTGGGAAATAAAACACGACATACAACACCAAGTCCACTTTGGCCTGGGTGCGGTCAGACCATTTGCGATACAGGAAGTCGCCACGCACATGCCCGTTTTGCGACAGGGTGTAAGCCCCGGACATGAGGAACAAGGCCCCATATAACACATAGCTGAGGTCGAAGGCCCAAGCGGTTGGGTCGTTGAGCCAATAGCGGCGAAACACCTCGTAGCAGGTCCCTGCGGTGAGGACCAGCACAGTCCACCCGAAGCAATGACCCACTGATTCCGAAAAGGTATCAACGGTCTTGATGAATTTTTTCATGATGCGCTAAAAAAGAAAGCCGCTGCCCGAAGGCAGCGACTGAACCAGACACCCTGTGCTTATGCAGGCAATTTGGTCTTGAAGACGTGCTCGTAAGCACTCTTGTAGTCGGCGTCGTTGAAGAAGTTGTAGTAGGCGACGCGACGGGCCCAAGCCTTTTGCGACTCGTAAACCTTTTTGAAGAATTCGTCTTCGGCCACGAGCTTGGCGGTGACTTTGTCCCAAGCCTTGAGCTGGGCTTGGAAGATCTCCTTGGAGGTGCGAGAGACCTTGACACCGTCTTTGGTGATGAGCTTTTGCAGGTCGCGCGAGTAATTGTCTTGGGCCTTCCAGGTGTTGGCCGAGGACACCGCTTCCGAGGCGTATTTCAAAACGGCCTGCAGATCGGGCGACAGCGACTCGTACTTCGTGCGGTTGAAGATGATTTCGAAGAATTCCATGGCCTGGTGATAAGAGCCCATGGAGTAGTTCTTGGCCACGTCTTGGGCACCAAAGCGGCTGTCCGAGGTGGGGTTGTTGAATTCGAATGCATCGATCACGCCACGCTCCATGGCGGGCACGATTTCGCCACCGGGCAATTGCGTCACTTTCATGCCCATTTCTTGCATGAGGTCAGCGGCCAAACCCACGGTACGGTATTTGTAACCGTTGCATTCGGCTTGATTTTTCGGTGGGGTTTTCTTGAACCAACCCAGAGGCTGGGTGGGCATGGGGAAAGCGAAGAAGCCCTTGATGTTCAGGCCAAGTTTCTTTTGCAACTCTTCATACAGTTCGTAGCCGCCACCGGACATCATCCAACCCAGGGTTTGCTCAGCGTTGGCGCCGGTCACGGGGCCAGAACCAAACAGCGAGGCCACCTTGGACTTGCCATACCAATACACGGCCACGGTGTGGCCCGCGTCGAGCACACCCTTGCTCACGGCATCGGTCACTTCGAAGGGCTTCACCACAGAGCCAGACACCAAATACTCGATGCGCAAACGGCCGCTGGACATTTCGTTGTCGCGCTTGACGTAGTCTTCGGCCATTTCATTGAAGATGTCCTTGGCACCCCAGGCGCCTTGCATCTTGATGACCACGGTCGAGGGCGTGGCCGACACAGCGGGAGCAGCCGTTTTGGCGGCTTCAGCCGGCTTTTCTTCGGCTTTTTGCGAGCAAGCGGCCAAAGCAGCCGTGGCCGCGGCCGTCAGGAAAAACTTGCGACGGTTGGACGAGGGTTGCACCTCTTGGGTCACCTGATCAGACATGGAAAACTCCTAGGTTGAATGGAATGGAGCGCATCTTCCTCGCTGTCATGGAAACACAAACCGGGTTTTCCCTAGGGCGAGCGAAATTCCAGACCTGAACGTTACAGCGTCAGGCGTGGCGGGGCTTTTGAGGCCTCGACCCTTGTCAAAGTGAAAGGCTTTGGGCAATGCCCTTACGTCGATGGGTTGAATGCCTCCAAGGCTTTGCGTAAGGCATAGGCCCGGGTGGTGGTGTCGATCGCCACATCGTCCCAACACAGGGATTGGCCTTTGGCCACCGGTCGCACCACTTTCACATCGTGAGCCAAGCCCAAAGGCAGCCCCCCCATGCGCATTGAGGTGGGTGCAGGCAACAACTTGCCCCACACCGTGTAACCACCCTCTCCGTCCAAGACATCGCCGGGCTTCAAATCGCGCTTGGCGGTGGCCACCACATCCGCATGCCAACCGGTGGCCACACCCGTGGGCTCGCCACGCAAGGCCACGCTGGCCACACTCAGGCCCACTTCCAGGCCAATGAGGTGCCACCGCTTGTAAAGGGTGAAGTAGCGGCCACTGGGGTCGGTGTGGGCGTTGTATTCCTCGAAGCAGTGTTTGATGTAGTCGGTTTCGGCCTCCACCGTGACCCAAACGCCCATGCGAATGTCGTAGGGGATCACGCGTCCATCGGGCTCCAGCGACGAAATGACTTCCACCATGCCCTTGCGCTCCAGCACGCCCCCCTCGCTGCGGGGCCGCGTGACCACGGGAATGTCGGTGATGCTGGCCGGCGGATACAGCAAGCCATTGGAGGGCACACCCAGCCCCGTGGCATTGGCCACCGCCGTGCTTTCAATCGAGGGTTTGGAGCCATCGAGAAAGCTGTTGAACATTTTGGGGTTCAAGCCGCCACGCTCGGCTTGCTCGGGCGTGAGGCCGTAGTAGCCCCACACCGTCTCGGGGGTGGACTCACAAAAGTGGGGCAACCACTTGTGGCCGCGACCTGCCGCCACCACTGGGAAGCCACAGGTTCGGGCCCAATCCACCAAGTCGCAAATCATGGCGGGCTGATCGCCAAAGGCCAAGGAATACACCACCCCGGCCTCGGCGGCACGCTTGGCCAGCAAGGGGCCGCCAAAGGCATCGGCCTCGACCGTGACGTTCACCACGTGTTTGCCATGGGCGAAAGCCTCCAAGCAATGGTCCACGGCGGCAATGGGGTGGCCTGTGCATTCCACCACCACATCGATGGCGGGATGCCGAACCAGGGCTTGCCAATCGTCACCCACATGGGTGTGACCTTTTTGTAGGGCGTCGTCCAGCGAGGTGGCGGTGGTTCGCTCGGGGTCCCAACCCACCCGTTCCAAGTTGGTGCGGGCGGCACTGGGGTTCAAGTCGGCAATGCCCACCAAATGCATCCCTGGCGTGCGTGGAATTTGAGACAAATACATGGAGCCAAACTTGCCCGCTCCAATGAGGCCCACGCGAATGGGGCGACCTGCTGCTGCACGTTGCAGCAATTGCTGATGCAAGCTCATGAATCAGGCCGCCTTTTTGGTGAAGTCCACGGGTTCGGGTGAAGTGGCCAAAGCACTGCCCGGCATGCCGTCTTTCCAAGGCAGGTCCACGTCGTAGTCCTTGAGCAAACAATCGTCGGGCAAGCACGAAATCGGCGTGAAGTCGCGATGGGCAATGTATTCGGGGCGCTTGAAGCGTCGAATGTGATTCGACACCGCGCACAAGCTCAAGTAGACGCTCACCCGGTTCCATGGCGACAGGTTGCTGGCAGACGCGTGCAGCAAACAGCTGTGGAACATCAGCATGGAGCCCGCAGGCCCCTTGGGCGACACGATGCCCCCTTCACGGCCACCGGCCCGCGCCACCAGTTCTTCAATCAAAGGGTTGTCCACGGTCCACAAGGGATAACTGGTGGTGGTCAGGTCGTGCTTGGCTTGCACCACGCCTTTTTTGTGACTGCCCGGAATGAACATCAGCGGGCCGTTGAATTCATTGACGTCATCCAAGAAGATGGCAATGTTCATGGCGTTGGGCTCGGGCATCATGTCGTCGTTGAGCCAAGTGCCATAGTCTTGGTGCCACTGCCACACATCGCCCTCAAAAGCCATCTTGCCGTTGATCTTGAACTGGTGCATGTAGAGGGCTTCGCCAAACAGGTCTTCCACCGGCTGAATCATCCGGGGGTGGCGCGCCAAAGTGGCAAAGGGCTTGCTATAGAGGTGGGCGGCAAAGTTGGTGCGCACCGCGTCACTGCCTTTTTCGCGCACGTTGTAGGCCTCGCGGCGGCTGTAGATTTCGGGCACGGCTGCGTTGAGCCGTTGCACCTCTTCGGGCTTGAACAAGCCGGGGAAAAACAAATAGCCATCGCGATCAAATTGGGCCTTTTGTTCGGGCGTGAGGTTCATGAAGCGCTCCTGGTTGAAAGGGGGGTTGGGGTCGAAGGGGTCTCGTCCTCGGGTTGGCTCCGGGCCAAGACCTGATGCAATTCGTTGGACAAGTTCTCACACGCTTGATTGGCGTGGGTTTCGATGAGGTTGACCGCCAAGGCTTCGTCGCCCGCGGCAATGGCTTGGGCAATGGCCGCATGCTCGTCCCACAAGGAACCCCGCTGGCGCGACTGCTGCAACACCGCACCCATGGCACGGCGCACATGTCGCCACTGGCTTTGCGCCGTTTGGGCAATGAGGGGGTTGCCAGAGGCTTGGTAAATGGCTTCGTGAAACGCGATGTCGGCCTCGATCATGGCGCGCACATCACCGGCGCGCGCCGCCTGCCGCCCATTCACCAGCAATTGGGGGTCGATGACACTGCGCGCACGGGCCGCCCACCGGGCCGCCAGTGCATCCAGCGCCCCTCGCACTTGGTAAACCTGCACCAGGCTTTGGACGTCCAATGGAGCGACTTGCACCCCGCGCCCGGGCGCATCGGCCACCAAGCCATCGCGCTTGAGCCAGCGCAGGGCTTGCAACACGGGTTGGCGCGACACGGCCAGTTGCTCGGCGATTTCTTCTTGGGTGATGCGCTGGCCAGGCGACAAAGCGCCTGAACTGATGGCGTCAAGCAAGACCCGATACACCCGATCGACCAGATCGGGCGTGGTTTCGATGCGAACCAAAGTGGGCGGTAAATTCATAGCGGTATTCTGTATACAGAATACTTGGCCCTCGCGAGACAAGCACTGGGGCAAACCCGCGCCAGCCATTTGCCACAATTTTTTAACTTTTCAGGCGAATTCACCATGACCACAACCTCCCCGACCTCCCCATCCCCTGCCTCGGCCTCGGCCTCGCTGCGCTTTGATTTTTCGGGGCGTGTGGCGGTGGTGACGGGGGGCGCTAACGGCATTGGCCAAGGCATTGCCCTGGCCTTGGCGCAAGCCGGTGCGCGCGTGGCGGTCTGGGATGCGAATGCCGATGCCGCTCAGGCCACCGTGGCGCGCATTGAAGCGGCGGGGGGATGCGCCCAGGCCTTCGGGGTGGATGTGTCGGACACCGTCCAAGTGGAAGCGGCCATGCAGAGGGTGCATGCGCAATGGGGACGCATCGACCAGTTGATCAACAACGCGGGCTTGGCCATTCGTCGCCCCACGCTGGAGTTGTCTGTGGCCGATTGGAATCGCGTGCTGGAGGTGAACCTCACGGGTGTGTTTTTGTGTGCCCAGCAAGCAGCGCGCTTCATGATTGCGCAAGGCTCGGGCTGTGTGGTGAACACGGCCTCGATCATGGGCTTGTCGGGCGGCGGGCTCTACCCCAACATTTCCTATCAATCCACCAAAGGGGCGGTGGTGAACCTCACCCGCGCTTTGGCCGTGGAATGGGCCAGCGCGAACATCCGCGTCAACGCCATTGCACCCACTTGGGTGCGAACGGGTTTCATTGAACCGCTGCTGCAACAACCCGAGTTGGTGGCACGCATCGAAGCCATGACCCCCATGGCGCGTTTGGCCGACATCGACGATGTGGTGGGCCCTGTGCTCTTTTTGTGCAGCGATGCCGCGCGCATGATCACGGGCCACACCTTACCCGTGGATGGCGGCTTTTTGGCGCAGTGATCAGCGGGTGCCCCATGTCACTCGGGGCCAATCGCCCTCAGGGTCGCCGTGGGTGAGGTAGTCGGCCATGCGCTCCACAATGCCCCCAGCCTCGGTGGCGCGTTGCGCGCACTCGTCGGCGCTCAGTTGCACCGAGTCGTTGGCCAAGCCGGCGCTGCGCACTCGCCACTCCAGCTGAGCGGCATCCTCCAAATACCAACACCACACCAAGGCGTGGCGCAGCGTGGGCCCCACGACGACCACCCCGTTGCCCCGCATCACGACTGCCGAACCGGCACCCAGGGTTTGCGCCACTTGGGCCGCACGGTCATCGTCGCGAATGAGTTGCGGGTCATCCCACAGCACCATCCGGCCCTGGAAATAAGTGCCCGGACCGTGGCGGGGTGCTGGCAGGACCCTGGCCGTGCTCAGGGCCATGAGCAGGGGTGGCATGCAGCGGATGATGGCCCCCACCTCCGGCCGTCTGGCGTAGATCTGCTGATGCACGCGCACCTCACCGAGCACGCCATCGGGCAACGACCCGTGAATGGGCACGGTGGTGCCCACGTCTTCGGGGGTGATGCACCCCATGGGCTTGGGTGCGCAAACGCGAAAGGTTTGCGCATCCAGACGCTCACTGCAATGGCCATAGGCGTGGGCCAAGCCATGCCGACCCAAAGCGCGCGCGGCCATGCGCAAGCGTCGATCGACATCGGGGCTCATGGGGCCTCTTTCTTGCGAAACTCGGGGATGTCGGGCACCGAGCCCCACATGCAAAAAGATTCGTTGCACGCCGGGAACTGGCGCGGGAGGTAGTCCGCTTCCTGCTCCTGGGTGATGCGACGCACGCCGGTGGAGTATTCGTAAATCAGGCCGTCCGGGCCTTCGAAATACAAAAAGATGGCGCCCGAGGTGGGGTGGCGGCCGGGGCCAAACACGATGCGAACCCCATGCTTTTGCAGGCCATACCAAGCCCGCATGATGTCATCGATGCCCTCCACCTGATGGTTCACATGCTGCAAGCCAGAACGCGTGGTGGGAAAGAGCGCGATCTTGTGGTGCACCTCGTCGATGCGCAGCAACGGCGCGTCGCCAATGCGGTCACTCACTTTGGCGCTGAGAATGCGGGTCCAAAACTGCTCGTCGCGTTTGGGGTCTTTGGTGCACAAGCCCACGTGGCTGAAGCCAGTGATCCCCGCATCGCGCGAGGGAAAGTGTCGAACCCCGCTGTGGTGGGGGCCCACCACCAAATCGATGAGGTTGCCCGTGGGGTCGCGAAAGGACAGACAGGCTTGCACGCGGCGTTGCTCGCAATCGGTGATGCTGCGCTCGATCACTTCGATCCCCGCCTGACTCAGTTCGCTGCCAGCTGCCTGCAGCTCGTCGTGGCTGCCCACTTCGAAACCCACGGTGTGATCGCTGGGATCCCCTTGGAAATAGACCAAGGTGTGGTCTCGGTTGTCGCTGCGGTAATAGCGCGCACGCCCCTCTTCTCGCCCCAACTCCAAACCCACGATGTCGCGAACGAATCGATCTGCCAAGGCCAGGTCGGGGGTGCCAATGCGCACATACCGGATGTCTCTGAGTTGAATCATGGCGAACTCCTGAGTCGAGGTGTTGATGCTGCCTGTGTTGCATTGTGAATGCTGGGAACAAGCCCACCCTATCACCAACACAACACCCCAAGCGGGTGCCCAGGGTCATGGGATAAAGTTGGGCGCATGAACCAACACGTCGATCTTGATTTGGCCAAGGGCATGAATCAGCTGGCCGTTCGCATCACGGCCATTGTGGTGTCTTTGGCCATTGGTGCCACGGTCGCATTGGCAGCAGTGGCTTTTTTCAAAGTGGTGGCCGTGGCCAACGGCTTCTGGGCGGTGGCTTTGCCCCATGAATGGGCACTGGGCGAGTGGCACTACGCCTGGCCTGTGGGGCTGGCCTTGTTGGTCTCGGCCTTGATTGCCGGACAAATCCTCAAGCGACTGGATAACGGCCGTCCGCATGGCCCGGCTGACCTCATTCACTTTGCCCAGCACGACAAACCCGCGGATTTGCGGGCGGGCTTGTTGTCCTCGGTGCTCGCGCTGAACAATTTATCGGGGGGGGCTTCGGTGGGCTTGTTTGGGCCTTTGGTGCACTTTGGCGGCTGCGTGAGCGCCTGGCTGCAACGCAACTCCAGCCGATTGCCTCGGGATGTGGTGTTGGGTTCAGGCGCGGGTGCCGCCATCGCCGCTGTGTTTTCGGCCCCCATCGGGGCGGCCTTGTTTGCGCACGAAGCCATCATTCGGCGTTTTGGCGCGTTTGGCCCTGGCCCCGCGCTGGCGTGCTCGTTTGCGGCTTACTGGGTCTCGGAACAGTTGCTGGGCCAACACCGGTTTTTCAAAGTCGACGATGTGCCCAACCTCGATGCACAGCATTTGCTCATCGCCTTGGTGGTGGGCATTGCCTCGGCCTTGGTGTCCATGCTCTACATCTACGCGGTGACGGAGATGCCACGATTGGCCAAGGCCTCTGGCATTCCTCTGACCTGGCGGCCGCTGGTGCCGGCCTTGTTGTTGTTCCTGATCTCCCCGGCGTTGCCCCATTTGTTGGGCTCGGGTTTGGAATCCATCAACTTGGCCATGGGCGGGCACCTGGCGTTGACGCTGTTGGTGGTGTTGCTGGTGAGCAAGATCCTCATCACCAGCCTGTGCCTGGGTTTTGGCTATTTTGGTGGCGTCTTTGGTCCGGCCTTGTTCATTGGGGCCATGCTGGGTGCCATCGTCGATTTGGCCCTCACCCACTCCGGCATGGTGGCCTCGTCATTCGTCATGCTGGGTGCTGCCAGTTGCGTGGCCACCGTCATTGGTGCGCCCATGGCGGCCACTGTCATCGTGTTTGAAATGACGGGCAGTTACGAATGGGCCGTGCTGTCGTTGGTGAGTGTGGTGGTGGCGGCACAAATTTCGCGCAGCTTCATGGGCCGCTCCTTGTTTGACCGCCAACTGGCTTCACGCGGCATCGTGGTGAAAGACGATCGCCATCGCGGCAGCTTGCCACACGCCTGAGTCACCGACTGAGCGCCGGCTGCTCACAGCCAGCGTTCAGGGGTGAGCGACACCGAACCCAGCGCGCTGCTCACCACCAAATCGCCCTCTTGCAAGGTGACTTGCAGTTGCATGCTGCGTTCGGCCATTTGGGCCAGTTCGGGAGCTGCTGCTTTGGGCAAGCGCCACACCTGCAGTTTGTCGAGCCGACTCACTTTGGGTGCCAGGGCTTTCCACCAGACCTCGGCGGTGGGCCCAAAGGCGTAAACCAACACGGCATCGGATTTGCTGCACGCCTTGGTCAAGGGCTTGTCTTCGGGCTGTCCCACCTCGATCCACAGGCGTTTGCGGCCCGTGAAGTCGGTGAGCGACACATCGGGATCATCGGGGTCTGACAAACCCGCACCAAAGGCCAGCGTGGCGTCGCCGTGACACAGGTCTTGCAATTGATGGGCTTGCAGGGCCAAGGCCACCAAACGAACCATCATGCGCTCATCGGTTTCGCTGGGATGCCGGGCCAAAGTCAGGGCGTGGTCGGCGTAGTAGCCGTGCTCAATGTCGGCAATTTGGACATTGGCTTTGTAAATGGTGGATTTCAGGGCCATGGACAACATTCGTTCAATGGGTTCAGCTTAGCGCATCCACTTCACCCAGTCGCTCACCACCTGCGCTTCCATGCCAATGAACCCGTGGTAGTGGTGGGCCTGGCAGGGGTTGCCCTCAGTCGGGCCACCGCCTTGCACCAACTGGTGATCGGCTCGGGGAGCGGCGCGAAAGCGAGGCATCAAGGCCTGACTATCCTCGGGGCGGGTGATGCGGCAAGCGTCTTTGGCATGCGAATAAACAAGCACCGGTTTGCCAAAGCGCTCCAACGGCAAATCGGGCAACGCCCCCTGGGCTTGAGGGCCGGTGAGGCTGGCGCTCAACACCACGCCAGCGATTTCGTTTTGCCAGCTCAGGCCGGTCGACATGGCACTGAGGCTGCCTTGACTGGTTCCTAAGAGCCAAATGGGCAAGCCCGGCGCTTGCTGTTGAATCCAGGTGATCACCGCATGGACATCCTGGCTGTGCGCACTCGACAAACGAAAGGCTGGAGACAGTTGTCGCTGGTCTTGGGGATTGCCCATAAGAAAAACCGAGACCCCTTGTTCGGCGAACAAGCGATGGCTTCGAATCAGGAAGTTGCCCGAAGCGGGCTGGCCTGCCTTCAGACCGATGCCGCCCTTTCCACCAGCGAACAAGATCGCGACCGCGTGGGCCGACGTCGCCGGTTGCCACCAGCCCGTCACATCGCCACCCGGGCGGGCCGAGAGTTTGACCAAGCCTGCAGGCGGCAGGGATTGCGCCCCCACCCCATTGGCCCAAGACAAGGCCAGGCACACGAGCAGGCGCCGCACACACGCAGGGAACATGGCATCACCACCGTTGATCGTTAAAGCGGCGATTCTCGGTGCTGCTGCGCTTGCTCGGCAATGGTGGCCCGTTGCTCAGGCGAGAGTCGTTGCAAATTGCGCAAGGACAACGCCATGCGGGGGTTGGCCGACAACGAGGCTTCGTGGCGGGATAAAAAATCCCAATACAGGGTGGTCAGGGGGCAAGCCCGATCCCCCGTCGATTGCGCGGGGTCGTATCGACAGCCTTTGCAATGGTTGCTCATGCGCGCCATGTATTGCCCGCTGGCCACGTAGGGCTTGCTCGACATGAAGCCGCCATCGGCATATTGGCTCATGCCCAAGGTGTTGGGCAGTTCCACCCACTCCACCGCATCCACATAAACCCCCAAATACCAAGCATGCACTTGTTGGGGCGACACCCCCAGGAGCTGCGCATACAAGCCCGTCACCATGAGGCGTTGAATGTGATGGGCATAACCGTGGGTCAGGGTTTGGTGCAGCGCATCGCGCACGCAAGCCATGTCGGTTTGACCGGTCCAAAAGCATTCGGGCAAATCGGCCTGGGCGTTCAAGGCGTTGCGTTCCAGATAATGTGGCATTTGCGTCCAGTAAATGCCACGAACGTATTCGCGCCAGCCCAAGATTTGGCGCACAAAACCCTCGACCGCTGGCAAAGGCGCATGTCCGCTTTCCCAAGCGGCAACCGCTGCGTCGATCACTTCGCGAGGATGGAGCAACTTGAGGTTCAGGGCACAAGACAAATGCGAGTGATAGAGCCACACATCGCCTTCCCACAGGGCGTCCTGATACTGCCCAAAGTGCGGCAAACGCGCCTGAACGAACACCGCCAGGGCTTGCAAGGCTTGCTCACGCGTCACCGGCCAGCCCATCGTGGCCAATTCCCCTGGATGGTCGGCCAACTGGGTGTTCACCACCTCCATCACCGATTGGGTGATGGCATCGGGCTCGAACCGAAGGGGCGGCGTCCGGGGATCAGGGCCATGGCGCCCAAATCGCTTCCGGTTTTCGGCATCAAAATTCCATTGCCCGCCCACTGGCTCTCCTCCTGACATGAGGATGCCGGTTTGTTTGCGCAGCTTGCGGTAGAAAAACTCCATGCGCAAGCTCTGCTTGCCCGCCCAGTGCTGGGCAAACTCCCGAACGGTGATGAAAAAATGCGTGTCGTCTCGCAGGTCCAACGGCACGGATTGCGCTTTGGCCACCTGGCGAAGCGATTGCAGCACCCGCCAATCCCCAGGCGCGGTCAGGATCAACCGTTCGGGTTGCTCACGCGCGATGCTGGCCGCCAGCTCATCCCCCAGGGTGTGGGTGTTCTCCGGGTCGGTCCACGCGCGGTAATGCACCGTCCAGCCCTTGTCTCGCAGGGTTTGAGCAAAATGCCGCATGGCACTTAAAAACACGGCGGTTCGTTGTTTGGACGAGCGAATGTGGGTCGACTCCTCGCGCACCTCGGCCATCCAAATGGCATCCCGACTGGGGTCAAACCCGTCGAAGGCACTCGATGCCGCATCGAGCTGATCGCCCAAAATCAAGACCAAATGTCGAACGCCCACGGATTTGCCCTCTCTGGATGGAATGGACATCCTCCGCCAAACCGCGCGTTCCCGCCGAGCGCTCGCCAAAGGGCTTGCGCAAACAAGGCTAGAATGCTGGTGTTGCAGCCGTTTGCTTACCATGCTGCATCGAAGGTTTGATATGGGTAGCGGCGCCCCAATGCCGCTTGCCACGACCCGCCTGCAGCCCACGCTGTGGGGCCTGGGTCCTCACACTTTTCGCTTTTGGCAAGCCCAACCCCGACAGGTAGACCGCTCCAACACCGCCCTTGTGCCGTTTCGCTGTGACCCCGCTCACCAGCCCCATTGGCACGGATGGCAACCCACCGAATGATTGCAAAGGAAGATGCATGGCCAAGGAAGAACTGATTGAAATGCAAGGCAAAGTTGACGAAGTGTTGCCCGATATGCGTTATCGAGTGACCCTGGACAACGGCCACCAGCTCGTGGCTTACACGGGCGGCAAAATGCGCAAACACAGCATTCGAATCCTGGCTGGCGATCGCGTCACTTTGGAAATGTCGCCTTACGACCTCTCCAAAGGCCGCATCACCTTCCGTCACCTGGAAAACCGCCCACCGCGCGCGCCGGGCTCTGGCCCGAACCGTTCCAAGCGTTAATCCTGTTTTTTTTACACCAACCCGCGTCCCCTCATTCGTGGCGCAATTTTCTGAAAGGCTCCACCATGAGCAACAAACTGTACGTCGGCAACCTGTCTTATGCTTTGCGCGACGATGACCTGAATCAACACTTTTCCGAGTTCGGCGAAGTGCAGTCCGCCAAAGTCATGATGGACCGCGACACCGGTCGCTCCAAGGGTTTTGGTTTTGTGGAAATGGGCAGCCCCGAGCAAGCCCAAGCCGCCATTCAAGGCATGCACGGCAAAAACGTGGGTGGTCGTGACCTCACCGTGAACGTGGCTCGTCCCATGGAACCCCGCGCACCTCGCAGCGGTGGTTTTGGTGGCGGTCGTCGCAACAGCTACTGATCACCTCCCGGCTTCGTCACCAGCGGCGCGACCCCATTGGGGCTTGGCTCAACGGTGACGGGGCACGCGCCCCACTATGGGGTAAATCGGATCGTTGTAGCCATGGGTGCTGGCATAACCTGCTGGCACCTGGGCATTGATGAAGGCCTCGTCTTCGTCAGTCAGTGTGCAGGACAGGGCTGCTAAATAGTCCTGCCATTGGGCCAAGGTTTTAGGCCCAGCAAACACCCCATTCACCAATCGATTGTTCAGCACCCAGGCGATGGCCAATTGGGTCGGACTCATGCCGCGCGCGCGCGCATGCTGCTCGAACGCTTGCGCCAGCTCCAAAGACTCGGGCCGAAACTCGGTTTGCATCAAGCGCCGATCGGCGCGTGCAGCACGGCTGCCCTCGGCGGGCGCTTCACCCGGCTTGTATTTACCCGTCAACACACCACGCGCCAGCGGGCTGTAGGCCACTACCCCCAAGCCATAGTGGTCGCAACAGGGCAATAACTCGGTTTCGATGAGGCGAGTGGCCGCGTTGTAAGGCGGCTGGCACGCAATCGGGGCAGGAACCCCCATGCGGCGCGCCGTCTCCACCATGCGGGCCACGCGCCAAGCGCGAAAGTTGGACACCCCGTAATAGCGAATCTTGCCTTGTTCAATCAAGCGGGCAAAGGTCCCCAATACCTCTTCGATGGGCACGCTTTCGTCGTCCCGGTGCATGTAGTAGAGATCAATCCAATCGGTATTCAGTCGCTTCAGACTGTGGTCCACCTCTTGCCACAGCCATCGCCGCGACAAGCCCCGATCGTTGGCATCCGAACCCATGGGGTTGGCGACTTTGGTGGCCACCACCCATCGCACTCGGTCGGCCGCAATGAGCTGACCCACGATGCGCTCGGACTCGCCCCCCGCATAACTGTCGGCGGTGTCCAGGGCCATCACGCCAGCCTCGCGCGCAGCATCCAACATGCGACTGGCCTCGTCGATGGGGGTTTGATCGCCAAACATCATGGTGCCTAGCCACAGAGGGGGCACCTTCAGGCCACTGTGCCCCAGCGGGGCGTAGGGAATGGTGTTCACAAGACGTCCTCCAATGGGTTGGCATTGTGACAGCACGCCCCCTGGAGGCAGGCATTCGTTGTTATCATGCGTGACCCGATGTTGAACCCCTAAGGAGCCCCAATGTCCCATCGATTCCAACGCGTGTTGACCCTGGCCGTTGCACTGGCCACTGTGGCGGGTGTTCACGCCCAAACCCGAGTGACCTACAAGTCAGCCAAAGCCGGCTCGTCTTATTACCAAATGGGGGTGGAGCTGGCCGAAGCGATCAAGGCTGGCACCCAAGGCCGTGTGTCGCTGACCATTGAAGAGAGCCAGGGCTCGACCCAAAACGTGATGGAAGTGCGCACCCGAGGCGCCGATTACGTGTTCACCACGCCACCCGCGCTGGTGGCCAGCGCACAAACTGGCCAAGGCCCGTTCAAAGACAAAACCCACCCCAAGTTTCAAGACATCCGGGCCTTGTTCCCCATTCCCGCTTTGACCATGCATTTGGTGGCTCGCGCTGACCGTGGCATTCACAATTGGACAGACCTCAAGGGGAAATCCTTGCTGTTGGGCAAGGGCTCTTTCGGTGCCACAGAAGGTGACAAATACCTGAATTTGTTTGGCGTGAAGGATCAGGTCAAGTTGGTGAATGTCGAGTTGTCGAATGCCGTGGCCGCCTTGAAAAATGGACAAATTGACGCCTTCGTCACCGCAGGCTCCTGGCCTGCCCCCAACGTGGTTGAGGCTGCCGCTTCGGCACCGGTGGTGGTGGTGGGCATGAATGCCGAGCAAATCAAGGCCAGCAAGCGCGATGCCTTGACCATTCCTGCAGGCACGTATTCCGGGCAAAAGGCTGCCATTCAAACCACCACCTTGCCGGTGGTGGCCTATGCCACTGCCGCCATGAGCAACGAGGTGGCCTATGAACTCACCAAAACCTTCTGGAACCAGCGAGACGCCATGAGCGCCAAAGCCCCTTGGTGGCGTGGCGTCACCCCCGAGTTGCTGGCCAACATCAGCACCCCCATCCACCCGGGGGCGCTGCGTTTCTACAAAGAAAAAGGCTTTACCCTGCGCCCAGAACATCAGTGATTGACGCCCTGTGCGCAAACTGATCTGGCCAATCTGGGGTGCATTGGGTGTGGCCATGCACCTGGGCTTGGCCCTTTACGGGCTGGTGCCCAACTTGGTGCTGCGCCCCTTGCACATGGCCTATGTGTTGCCTTGGATTTTTGTGGCCATGGCCACCAACACCTGGCAACGGCGAACTGGTGTGCTGCTGGCCGCCCTTGGCATGGCCGTTTGCATCGGAGTGGCCTGGCAGGCCGATGCCCTTGGCGATCAATACGGGGCCCTCGAGGGTGGGTTTCAAACGGCATGGGCGTTGGCCTTGCTGCTGATCGTCATGGAAGGCGCACGCCGAGTGATTGGCTGGCCCCTGCCCTTGATGGCAGCCTTGGCGTTGCTCTACGGCACTTGGGGGCAGCACCTGCCCGGTGAGTTTGGTCACGCCGGCCTGCCCCTGGCCAGCTTTTTGGGCACGCTCACCATCGCCGAGGGTGGGCTGTGGGGCAGCCTCACCGGCATTTCGGTGGGCGTGGTGGCCATCTTTGTCATCTTCGGAGCGGTGCTCAATGCGGGCGAAGCGGGTCAAGGCTTCATGAACTTGGCTGCAGCGGCCGCAGGTCGGCTCACCGGGGGGGCGGCCAAGGTCTCGGTGGTGTCCTCTGCCTTGTTTGGTTCCATTTCGGGATCTGCGTCGGCCAATGTGGCCTCGACGGGCGCCATCACCTTGCCCGCCATGACCCGCTTGGGTTATCCCAAGCACTTGGCCGCCGCGGTTGAAGCAGTGGCCTCGTCTGGGGGGCAAATCATGCCGCCCCTCATGGGCGCTGGCGCTTTTGTGATGGTCGAGCTCACTTCCACGCCCTACCTCACCATCATGGCCGCGGCCACCTTGCCCGCCTTGCTGTATTTCTTCACGGTCTGGGTGGGCATCAATGCCTGGAATCGCAAAGCGCCCTTGGCCGCACTGCCCGTCGATGAACAGCCCACGGCGCGTTCGTTGTGGATCACGGTGGCTTTTTTTGCCTTGCCATTTGCGGTGCTGCTTTGGGGCATGTTTAGCCAACACTGGACGCCTGAGTATTCGGCCGTCGTGGCCACTGTGGTGGGCGCGGCTTTGTTGATGACGGATCAACAGGGGCGCTGGGATGGGGCGCAGATCAAGCACCGTTGGACGCTGGCCCTCACCCACGCCGGACAACAAGTGGCCATGATTGCCACCATCATTTTGTGCGCCTCCATCATTGTGGGGGTGTTGTCGCTCACCGGCTTGGGGGTCAAGGTCACCTCGGTCATTTTGTCGGCATCCAACGGCGAGTTGTGGGTGTCCTTGCTCCTCACCGCCCTCGCCTGCCTGATTCTGGGCATGGAGGTTCCCACCACCGCCGCTTACGTGATTTGCGTGTCGGTGGCGGGCCCGGCACTCACGCAACTGGGTTTGGAGCCCTTGCAGGTGCACCTGTTTGTGTTTTGGTTTGCCTTGCTCTCGACCATCACGCCACCGGTGTGTGGCGCTGTGTTCATTGCCGCTGGCATGGTGGGTGAGCATTGGCTCCGCGTGGCCCTGACCGCCATGGCCTTGGGGGCTGGCTTGTATGTGGTGCCCTTGGGCATCATTGCCCACCCCAGCCTCATTGCTTGGTGGGATGCCCCAGCCTCAGCCCTCTTGGCCTTGCTGCAAATGGGCGTGGGGCTCACGGTGTTGTCGCATGCCTTGTTGGCACCCATGCCCATTTGGCGCAAAGCACTGGGCACCCTGGCGGGTTTGATGTTGGCCTTGTGGTGAACTGCCGCCTTGGCGTCAACACCGTGGGCTCCTTTGCCTCATCATGGGCCTTTGCTCACATCACCCTTTGCACATGAAGCCTGCCTCGCTGAACTTGTTGGATGGGCCTTTACTCAGCACCTTGCTGAGGCTGAGCATTCCCAACACCATCGCCATGCTGGCCACCGCACTGGTGAGCGTGGCCGAAACCGCTTATGTGGGCCAACTGGGCACCAGCGCCTTGGCGGGCATGGCCTTGGTGTTTCCGTTTGTGATGCTGCAACAAATGCTGTCGGCAGGCGCCTTGGGCGGTGGCATCAGTTCGGCCATCAGCCGTGCCCTGGGCCACGGCCACACCGACCAAGCCCAGCTGATTGCCTGGCATGCCGTCATGATTGCTTTGGGCTTGGGTGCGCTGTCGACTGCGATCATGCTCTGGTGCGCGGCCCCGTTGTTTCAGGCCATGGGGGCTCACCCCGAGGTGCAAGCCCAGGCGCTGGCCTATGCGCAAGTGGCTTTCTCGGCGTCGGTGGGCACGTGGCTGCTCAATGCCTTTGCCTCGGTCGCGCGTGGCGCTGGCCAAATGCGCGTGCCCTCGGTGACCCTGTTGGTGGTGGCCTTGATGCAAGTGGGCTTGGGCGGGGTGTTGGGTTTGGGCTGGCTCACCGGCCATGTGGGGGGCATGCCAGGCGTGGCCATGGGCATGGCGCTCAGCCAATGCGCTGGGGCGGTGTATTTGGGCTGGGTGGTTACGCGACCCAATGCCAGCTTGCGCTTGCGTTGGCAATCCACCTGGCAAGGCACCTTGGCTGCACCCATTCTGAAGATCGGAGGGGTGTCCTCGGTGTCTTCCTTGCAAACGGTGGCCACCATCGTCATCGTCACGCACTGGGTGGCACGCATGGGCACGGAGGCCTTGGCGGGCTATGGGATTGGCTCGCGACTGGAGTTTTTGCTGGTGCCCTTCACATTTGCCATTGGAGTGAGTTGTCTGCCCATGGTGGGCATGGCCTTGGGTGCTGGGCGCGTTCAACAAGCGCGACGGGTGGCCTGGATGGGGGCGGCACTCAGCGCCGCTTGGGTGGGTGGCTTGGGCCTGTTGGTGGTGATCTGGCCCGATGCATGGAGCCGTTGGTTCACCGATCAACCACAGGTGCTCGCCGTGGCCGCAGACTACTTCACGCGCGTGGCACCGTTTTATGGCTGGTTTGCGCTGGGCTTGTGTTTGTATTTCGCCAGCCAAGGGGCTGGGCGCATGTGGGGCCCCGTGCTGGCGGGCACCTTGCGCTTGGTGATGGTGGCGGTGGGCGGGTGGTGGCTCTCGACCCAACCGAACCCCCAAGCGAATGACTTGTTCTGGCTCATTGGCCTAGCCATGCTGGCCTATGGGTTGTTTGCGGCCATCAGCGTCAAGCGAACGCCCTGGGATTGACGAACGCATGGAGCAACGATTGGCCCCCTCAGGGCAAGGCCAATTCGCAATTGACTTTGGTGGCCGGTGGCGAGAGCGTTTCCCGAGCCCGCCAGTCGGACAAGGCCGCCTTGCACAATTCAGCGGAAGGCTTGCAAGGGCCCGACCACACCACGCGACCATCCGATGCGCGGGCCACCAACAAAAAACACAGTTTTTTCTCTTCGGCCCAAACCCGTGCACTCCCTGCGCTCAGGCCGGCGAAGAGCATCAGTGCCAAGCTGATGCACGTGGGAGCGGACAAGCGATGAAACATGGTGATTTGAAAACGGGAAAATCGATGACGTTTCGGGATTGCTCAGTTTAGGCTTTTTTTGCTGCGCGCAATGGGCATGGCGACTCACCCTGCCTGGTATTCAAAGTCGAAAACCCAGTCTGTGGACTCTGGGCTTTTATTCTTATAAAAATGATTGTGATTGGATCGCAATCTGGTTAGACTCAGCCCGCCTCTATCGGGCTTCCAACCACATCGCAGTTCATGATGGTCAACACTTCCGGGCTCAAAGCCGTTGTCGGTTTCAGTTTTTTACTCTCCTTGGGTTTTTGGCTAGCCGGATTGGCCGCTGCGCCAGACCGAACCGCCTTTGTTCACAATATTGGCTGGCTGTATCAAATCGTTTGGTTGCCAGCTCACATCCTTTGCGGTTATTTGGCCATGGCCATTTACCGGTCTGCCCAAACCAGTTGCAACCCCTCAGCGGCAGCCATTCCGGTGGGGATCAAGCCCTATCTGAACTATCTATTTCGCAAATGGCTGATTGCCTCCCTGGCGGTGCTGCCTTTTTTGATCATGGATGGGATCGAAGGCTATGACATGGTGTTGGAGGAATTTGCCAGCATGGGCCGCTCCGGTTGGCTGCTTTTGGCCGTATGGGCCATTGAGTGGGTGGCCACTGGGGTGTTGTGGGTGCATGTGCTGCTCACCCTCAAACTAACCTTTGATTTCTATAACGAGGCCTATGTTCGTGATCACTTGGAATCGATTTTGATCACGTCGAAAAACTCGCCCCTACTCATTGCGGGCGTCGAAAACTCGTTGGTGATTTTGTTGTTTGCCTTGGCCACCTTTGGCTACATTTGGTTGGCGGGCGGTGAGCTATCGGACTTCGTTGCGCTGGGTGTATCTGCCATCTTTGTGCTGATTGCTTTTTTGGGCAGCATGCTGCACCTGAAAATCAAAATCAACCGGGTATTGGATGACATCTATGAGGCACGGTTGCAGACGCTGCTAAAACTCACCGCAGCACCCGCTGCTTCAACTGCTTCAAGCGGACAAACCCCACTGAGCTTGCAACAAATGGACCAGTTGATTTTTAACCGCCCCACAGGGATTTCACCGCGCAGCTACGCACGCCTTCGAGCCATCAAGGCGAGCTTGCTGTTGCAAACCGATGTCGACACCTTGCAGATGGGACGAGAAATGTTCCGCTACACCGAATTCGAAATTCGGCTCGCGACCGTGGGGGTGGCCGAATTGCGGGCCGTGCTGATGCGCCTGTCTGCCCCCTTGGCGGGGTTGGTCGCGAAGTCTGGACTGCTGGGAGGCTCTTAAAACCAGACCGCTTGAACCCCGCCCTTACCTCAGGCGGGCTGGCCGGTAAAGCCAACGTCGTCGAGTTGGGCCAACAAGGTGTCAGCCTTCACGTTGTCATCGGCTTGAACCTGAACTTGCTTGGTGGCCAAGTCCACCACCACGCTGTGCACGCCAGCCACGCCATTGAGGGCTTTTTCGACGCTGGCTTTGCAATGGCCACAGGTCATGTCGGGCACATGGAATTGATGCGTTTGGGTCATGGTTAACTCCGGGATGATGAAAGGGTTGGGCGGCCTGCACGGCGCAGTCTCAGCGCATTGGTCAGCACAAACACACTGGACATGGCCATGGCACCTGCGGCCAATGGCGGTGACAGCTGAACACCCCACCAGGGATAAAGCAGACCAGCAGCCACTGGAATCAAGAGCGTGTTGTAGCCGAATGCCCAAAACAAGTTTTGCTGAATGTTTCGCATGGTCTGCTGACTCAAGGTGATGGCGGTGCCTACTCCGCGCACATCGCCAGACATGAGGACCACGTCTGCGGATTCAACCGCCACATCGGTGCCTGTGCCAATGGCGATGCCCACATCGGCACTGGCCAAGGCTGGTGCGTCGTTGATGCCATCGCCCACAAAGGCCACCGGCCCCAGGGATTGCAGCGATTGGATCGCCTTGACCTTGCCCTCGGGCAGCACTTCTGCGACCACATGGTCAATGCCCAAGGTTTGGGCGATGACATCCGCTGTGGCGCGTTGATCACCTGTGATCATGGCCACTTGCAGGCCTTGGGCATGCAATTCACGAATCGCTTCCGGGGTGGTGGGCTTGATGGGATCGGCCACTGACAAAACGCCGACCACAGCCTCATCAACCGCCACCATCAAAGCGGTGTGCCCTTTGGCCGCCATGGCCTGAAGTTGTTCGTCCCATGCTTGGACATCCAAGCCCAAGCTGACCATCCATCGCCGCGCACCGGCACGCACCAGGTGGCCTTGAATGTTGGCCTGTACGCCCCTACCGATTACGGCCAAAAAGCCGTCGACGGTGGGCATGGGCAATTGACGCTCCTGAGCGGCTTTCACGATGGCCTTAGCCACGGGGTGCTCAGATGACTGCTCCATCGCAGCCACCCAACCCAAACACGCATCGCCCCATTGTGGGTCGACGTGCCATTCAATCAGTGCTGGCTTTCCTTCGGTCAAAGTGCCCGTCTTGTCGAGGGCCACCACCCGCACCGACTGCAAGGCTTGCAAGGCATCACCTTGTCGGAACAACACGCCAAACTCAGCCGCACGGCCTGTGCCCACCATGATGGACGTGGGTGTGGCCAATCCCATGGCACAGGGGCAAGCGATGATGAGCACGGCAACGCCCGCAACCAGTGCATGCGTCAGCACCGGCGCCGGCCCCCACACCACCCACAGCAGCACGGTGATCAGCGCCGCGATCATGACAGCGGGCACAAACCACAGGGTGATGCGATCGACCATGCCTTGAATGGGCAATTTGGCACCTTGGGCGGTCTCGACCATGCGGATGATTTGGGCCAGCGTGGTTTTGGCCCCAACCTGGGTCACCTTCAACAGCAGTGCGCCCTGGCCATTGACGGTGCCTCCAATGACTGGATCCTGAGGTTGCTTGTGCACGGGCAATGGCTCCCCGGTGAGCATGGACTCATCCAGCCAACTCTCTCCTTCAATCACCACCCCATCGGTGGGCACACGCTCGCCAGGCCTCAGGCGCACCGCGTCGCCCACTTGCAGCTGATGAATGTCGAGTTCCACCAGTTGCCCGTCTTTCAAGACCGAAGCGGTTTTGGGTTGCAAGCCAATGAGTCGGGCAATGGCTGCACCGGTTCTGCCTTTGGCTCTGGCCTCTAAATAACGGCCCAAGAGAATCAGCACCACGATCACCGCTGCCGCTTCGAAATACACATTACGGGCCCCCTCTGGCAGAAGTTCGGGGGCAAACGTGGTGACCAAGGAATAGCCATAGGCTGCGCCCGTACCCAAGGCGACCAGGCTGTTCATGTCTGGCGCACCCTGCAACAAAGCCGGCACGCCCGTTTGGTAAAAGCGACGACCAGGACCGATGAGCACCAACGTGGTCAGCACCCATTGCAGCAAGTGACTGTTGTGCTCACCCAGGTTACTGGCCACCCAATGGTGAAAAGCTGGCACGCCATGACCAACCATTTCCAACACAAACACGGGGGCTGCGAGCACAGCGGCCACCACAAAGTGCCGCTGCCAGGTTTTGGCTTCTTCCTCTTTGCGTGCAGCCGTGGCTTCTTGCGCTGCATCGCTTTGCTCGACGGCCTCGTAGCCCACCTTGACCACAGCGGCGATCAACGACGCCACATTGGTTTGATGCGCGTCGAATCGAATCTGCGCCGATTCGCTGGCCAAATTCACGGCCACGGCATCCACACCTGGCACCTTGGCCAAGGCACGTTCGACCCGTCCCACACAGGAGGCACAGGTCATTCCCTCAACAGACAACTGGGCCAGGGAAGACTTGGAATCACTCATGACCTCAAGTTTAGGCCTTTCATCCATGACTTGTTCAAGAGGTGTGAGCTGGGAATGCCTTTGGCCCCGGAGGCTTGCTCGCGAAACGCTTTACTCGGCGATTGAATCGATCCACGCGACGATCTCAGCCACCCCATCGACAGGGGTTCGAAAGTGGTTGCTGGCGATCTCAAGGTATTTGTGCTTGGGGTTGGCGGGCAGCAGCTTGAACACATAGTCTGGCCCCAGTTTGATCAATGCGTCTTGGTAGCCAATAATCCACAGCACCGCCGTGTGCGCGGGCAGCTTTTTGGCGGTGACTGCCATTTCTGCTTCGCCAGCAGGGTCAAAGTAACTCAAAAAGGCGTTGGCCGTTGTCCAGGTCGCGATGCTCGAACCTTGATTGATGTCGGTAAATCGCGCCTTTTCGTCCCCTTTGCCAGCAGCAATGGCTTGGCGGGCATCCTCCAGCGAGGATTGGACTGCACACATCGCCACAGGTGACACGCGGGACAAGCACTCGCTATATAGGATTGGCACATGACCGGGCGCCATCATGGCCACCCCATCGATTTTTTGGGACTGTGCGGCATAAGACAACGCCGCTGGACTTCCAATGCTGTGACCCGCAATCACGATTTTTTGAGCGCCCTTGGCCCGAAGCTGATCGACCGCAGCTCCAATTTCAAGCATGGCCTGATGCCAATTGCCATCGAGGTAACGCTTGCGTGACCACGGCATTTCAGGGCGAGCCACCAGATAGCCCTTATCGGTTAACGCGTTGGCGAGTTTTTTGATGGGACTGAAGGCGCCATCTGGCATGCCTTGCTTACCGTGAAGGATCACCACGCCCACTTGCTCAGGCTTGGCATTTGCGACGGTGGCGACAAACAAGGCAGTGGCAGACAACAGCAACCGGATCAACCCATGTTTCATGAACACCTCCAGTTCACTCAATCCGAGAGGCCGATGTAAACCCGACCTTTTTCGATTTTGACTGGCCAAGATTTGACAGGCTCCGTCGCCGGCCCACAGGTGACCGAACCGTCTCGCAAATCGAACATGGCTTGATGAAATGGACACTCCACCAAGTGCCCCTCCACAAACCCATCGCAAAGCTTGGCATGGCCATGCGTGCACCAGTTATCGATGGCGTAGATGCCGTTATCGACTTTGAATACGGCAATGTCATGGCCATTGGGCGAAACGGCCAGGCCCACGCCCTCAAATAAATCGTCCTCAGCGCCAACGTCGGTCCAGTTGCTCATGATCAGATGGGATAAATGATGGAGTTGGGAATCATTTCGCTGTCGTAAACACAAATGCGCTCAGCAAATTTAAGCCCGAGGGGTGTTTGAACAATCGTATCCATGTATCGACCCACATTGAACACGGTGCTTTCCTTGTCGTATTTCGTTCGAAAAACAGCGTAATTGGCTTCGCTGTGAATGCGCCCGTCCTCGACCTTGCGCACCACAGGCGCACTCACCACATGGCGCTGGTAATAAGGGTCGTGATAAATGGTTTCGGTGATGCCGTAAACGCGATCTTTGAGCATGCCCTTGCTGCTCAAGAAAAGCGTGGCCAACGGGAAACCACGCTCATGGTTCTCACGAGGCTGTATTTTGTAAACACATGAATCGGTGAAAAATTCTGGCCATTGATCCCACTGGCCACTGTCGACCACGATGGCGTAATCGGCATACAACTGTTGGATGCCCAACCAAGTTTGCAGGTCCACCATCATCAAGCTCCCATCACCTGGCGCCAATATTGATACATGCCGCGAATCAGCGTTTCTGTGACCATGTGATCGGTATCGCCGACATCACGTCCACCCAATTCAACCACCATGCGGTGTTCGGGTTTGGACTCGAACGCTTGCTGTGAAAACTCGATCACCTCACCATCGTCCGCGGATACAAAACCTGCTGGGCCAAATAAATTGGCTTGCCGGAGCCGACGATTCGTCATCTCGGGGGTGTCGTCTTCAAAACCAAAATGGGTCCAAACAAAGTCAAAGGCGCCATGGCCATCGGGTTGAATATGGCGGGTGGAAACGCTGTTGACCTGTTGTTGAAAGATCACGCTGGGGAAAAGCGTGATCATGACGGCAGTGGGCATTTGATCGTCCAATCGCCACCAGTCTTCGGGGACGATGTCGAGAAAGCTGTCGTCATTGAGTTGCATGCTGGCTTTGAAACTGCTGACCTGCGTCACTTGGGCCTTGTCGCCGCTGGCCTGACCACTCGCGCCACGGGTTGAAATCATGGCGGCATGCCGATGGTGTGCGTCCATGCGCAATTCTGACTTGTTGTCTGCACGCCAGAGTCCAAATGTGACAAACCAAGTGTGTAGCAAGCCAGGATGGTAGGGATCCTTGATGTTTTCTTGCATGAGCTTCCAGTTGCCCGGTATGCGCTGGCGGTTGTAGCCCAGGATGGTGAGTTTTCGACCATTGAAGAGGCGGTCGAAGTATTTGAGGATGGCTGGCCCCATGTAGTCATCGAGTGACTCCACGTTGTGATCGAAAGATGCGAATACCACCCCACCTCGGCTGGCGACCTTGAGTTGGGTCAGGCCATGGTCTTTGGGATCGAAGTCAGCAGGCATCCCGCCGTTGACTTTGCCGTCTTGACGAACACCTCGACGAAAGGGAACGCCTTGCAACTTGCCGTCTAAGGTGTAGCTCCATTGGTGATAAGGGCAAACCAGTTCTTTGGTATTGCCATGTCGCTCTCGGCAAAAGGCCATGCCACGATGGGCACACACGTTCTCTAAAACGTGAATGTGTCCTTCCTGGCTCCGGGTCATGATCACCGATCGCTCACCAATGGCCGTTCGCTTGAAGTCGCCAGGATTGGGGATTTCAGCCTCCAGACCCACATACGACCAGTGGTTCTTGTAGAACAGCCGTTCCAACTCTTTTTTGTGGATCGCCTCCTGGGTGTAAACGGCAAAGGGCACGCGACTGGTGCCGCTGCTTTCCCAATGTATGGCTTGCTCTTGCATGATGCCTCCTGGCGAACACTTGCAGTGAAACTGTGGGCCGAGTTTATGAGATGAGTGAAGCCAAAAACCCAAGTTCATTACACTTGGCCTTCACAACACAACCAGATGGATGACGTCATGCTCAAACTTTGTGGCTTTGCTGGCAGCAACTACTACAACAAAGTCAAAATTGCCTTGCTGGAAAAGAACATTCCTTTCGAAGAGCAACTCACGTGGGTGGGTGAGACTGATCTCAATAGCTCGCCGATTGGCAAAGTGCCCTATTTGCTCACACCCGAAGGCCCCTTGAGCGAATCGTCCACCATCATGGAATACCTTGAGCAGCACTTCCCTGCTCAGCCTTTGTTGCCCAGCAACAGCTACCAAGCGGCAAAGGTTCGCGAATTGGTGCAATTTTTAGATCTTCACATTGAGCTGGTTGTTCGAAACCTTTACCCAGAAGCGTTTTTTGGCGGCAAAGTCAGCGACTCGGCGAAAGAAAAAGTCGGGGCGCAACTGCAACACAACGTCAAGGGCTTGTCTAAGCTTATTCATTTCAAGCCTTTTGTGGCAGGGGATGCTTTCACTTTGGCCGACTGTGCGGCCATTACGCACTTGCCATTGGTGAGTGCCGCAACCAAAAAGATTTATGGCAGCGACTTTTTGGCTGAGTTGCCGGTCAAAGATTACCTTTCCAAAATGAATGAACGACCCAGCGTGCAACGGGTGAATGAAGATCGCAAGCTCAACACGGCTCTATTCCTGGAGCGCATCAAAAATAAGTGATAACGCTCAAGGACCTGCGTTGGAGTTGACCGTCCAAGGTGTCCACGAGATGCTGGAGGAAGGTGTTCCCGGACACGGCGAACCTGAGGCTGAATTGCGTGCGCGAGGCATGCTGCTGGACGGGTCTACAGCCGACGAGATCAAGCCCGGATCCATCTGATGACCTCAGGGGATTAAACGAAGCAATTGACCCTGAGCTTCATCGGTGAGTAGGTAGATCCAACCATCGGGGCCTTGTCGGACATCGCGCACCCGTTGGCCCAACTGGGTGAGGTGTCGCTCCTCTTTGATCACTCGGCCTTGGTGCAGCGTGAGCTGAACCAACTGGCGGAACTTGAGCGAGCCCACCAGCCAAGTGCCCTGCCAAGCGGCGCCATATCGGGGGCTGGTCACCAGGGCCAAGCCCGAGGGAGCAATCGAGGGTGTCCAATGGTGCACGGGCTGCTCCATGCCAGGCGCGAGGGTCAGGCCCTGCCCAATGGGCCCACCACCGTAATTCTCGCCATGGGTGATCACGGGCCAACCGTAATTTTTGCCAGGCTCCAATCGGTTGAGTTCATCGCCCCCCTGTGGGCCATGCTCCACCACCCACAAGCGCCCATCGGGGCCCCAGGCTGCCCCTTGCGGATTGCGGTGCCCCCAGCTCCAAATATAAGGATCAGCCCCTTCGCGCAGCCTCAATGGGTTGTCGGAAGGCACCCCACCATCAATCGTCAGCCTGACCACCTTGCCCAAGTGGTTGCTGAGGTTTTGCGCGTCAGCCATGCGGTGATAGCGCTCGCCCAAGCTTAAAAACAAATGACCGTTGGGGGACTGAACAATGCGGCAACCAAAATGCAGCCGCCCCGCCTGATTGGGCTGTTGCCGAAAAATCACGCGAACCGATTCCAATCGCTTGGCCTGCTTGGGCAATCGCGCGGAGGCCAATGCCGTGGCGTTGCCGCCACCGTTGGCAGCCGCTTGCGAGAAACAAAAGAACACGCGCCGATTGACTGCGAAATCGACATCGGCAATGACGTCCAGCATGCCCCCCTGCCCCACGGCATCCACGGGTGGAACATTGCCCAAGGGCTCACTGAGCTCGCCATTCGGCGACACCAAGCGCAAGCGACCCGGGCGCTCGCTCACCAACATCTGCCCCTCATCCAAAAAGGCCAAGCCCCACGGGTGCTCCAACCCGCTGACCACAACGTGTGTGTTCAGGGCCCAGACCGGCATGGGCAACCAGCCCAATAGACCCATCAAAAGGGGGACACCAAGCAGGGATTTCAAGACCTCAAGCCACCCGGTGGTCGTGCCATTTTTAAAATCTGTTCGCATGGGCATACAAGTGGTTTGGTTCAAGCGTGATTTGCGTTGGCAGGATCATGCCGCATTGGCGCTGGCCAATCAACAAGGACCCGTTCGCTGCATATACATCCATGAACCGGCGCTTTGGAAGCAAGCCGACGCTGCAGCTCAGCACTGGGATTTCATCCATCAGAGCCTGCTCGACTTGGCGGATGGGTTGGCCCAATTGGGTGTGCCCTTAGAGGTTTACTCTGGCGACCCCGTTGGCATTTTGAAACGCCTGCACGCGCAAGCTCCCTTTGAAGCCTTGCATTCCCACCAAGAAACAGGCAATCAGTTCACCTACGAACGCGACAAAGCCGTTGCACGCTGGTGTCACCAACAAGGCGTTCAATGGCGAGAACAAGCCCAGTTTGGCGTGGTGCGCGCTTTGAAGCACCGATCGCAATGGCAACCCGCATGGGAAACGCTCATGGCCCAGCCCCTGGCGAAGGTGCTGCCGATACAGGCATGGCAAAGCCAAGCCCCCGCATGGCCCGCATTCCCAGCACTGACCAGCAATGGCCAGAGCCAACGTCAAACCGGCGGTCGACTGGCAGGCCTGCAAGTGTTGCAGAGCTTTCTGGACATGCGCTGTGCGGGCTATCGAGGTGGTATCTCTTCCCCACTCATTGCGCCTCAAGCGTGTTCGCGTTTGTCACCGCATCTGGCCTATGGGTGCTTAAGCCTTCGGGAAGTGGTTCAAGCTACAAGACAGACCCTGGCGCAATTGCCCGAAGACGCCCAGCGCAAACGCGCAGGCCTTCAGCATTTCATGAGCCGCCTGTATTGGCATTGCCATTTCATTCAAAAGCTAGAGTCAGAACCTGACATTGAATGGTGCAACATGCACTCGGGTTACGACGGTATACGCGAATCAGCCTTTGCATCCGATCGATTTGAAGCCCTTAAGCAAGGCCGAACGGGTTGGCCCATGGTGGATGCTTGTGTGGTCATGTTGAACGCTACAGGATGGCTCAACTTCCGAATGCGTGCCATGTTGGTTTCGGTGGCCACCTATCCCCTATGGCTGCATTGGCGACCCGTCGGCGAATGGCTGGCCACTCAATTTCTGGATTACGAGCCCGGCATCCACTGGAGCCAAATGCAAATGCAAGCGGGCACGACAGGCATCAACACCACCCGGGTCTACAACCCCATCAAACAGGCCCGCGATCACGACCCCAAAGGCTTGTTTGTTCGCCGCTGGTTGCCCTACATGCGCAAGGTTCCTGACGACTGGTTGTTTGAGCCATGGCGCATGCCCCCATCGGTATTGAGCCAAACTGGCTTGACGCTGGGTAAAGACTTGCCCGTTCCACTGGTCGAATTGGAGAGCGCCACCCGTTGGGCCAAACAACGTTTACATGAACGGCGACGCCAACCTGAAGTGCAAGCGGGCAATGCAAAGGTGATTGCCAAGCATGCCTCGCAACGGGGTGATCGCCAGGTGGGCACTAAGCGCAAGCCGAGTCGTTCGCAGTTGTCGTTGGATTTTTGAGGCCTGAGGCAACCCGCATTCAATTTGGCAATACAAAGGTTGCTAGCAACCCCAAGCGCTCAAACATCCAAAAAATGCCAACCAGTCCAATGGACAAAGAAGTAACTTGAACCAATCGACGATAAAAAGGTGTGGTCCTGAGCGCCCAAGCCATCGGAAGAAAGACCAAAACGATGGCCAATTGACCCGCCTCTACCCCAACATTGAAAGTGGCCAATGCCAACACCTTGGCTTGAGTAGGCAGGCCCAAATCCGCCAAAACACTTGCAAAACCAAACCCATGGATCAAACCAAACAACAAGGCCAGGGGCCATCGTTTGACTGAGCGGTCCCCAAGTAAATTATTAAACGCAGCTACACCGACAGAGAGTGCAATTACGGGTTCAACGATGGATGCAGGTGGCTGAATCACCTGTAAGACCGACATCACCAGAGTAATCGAATGGGCCAAAGTGAAGGCCGTAACCACTTTAAGCACGTCCCAGGTCATGAACTTGAAGGTGGCCGGCTGGTTAGGCACACCTGAGCGCTGTGGAATTTGCACCCAAGGTGCCAAAAGCAACAAACTGATCAAAAAAAGCACATGATCGAAACCCAACCAAATGTGCCATACCCCTTCAATGCCATAGCGCAGTGCGACGCTCCAGGGTGTTAGTCTCGTTCTGTCTAGCTTGACTTCAGGTTGCTCAGGGCTGAGCAATGCCGTGCTGATGGCTTCACCATGTTCAATTTTCACCACCCCTCTGTGTAAAGGGTCGCGGTCAAACAAAAGTTGATATTGCAGGATCAGGCCATCACTCTGTTCAGCGGAACAGTTCACATCGCCGAGCAGACTCAGGTAAAACCCATCCGAACGCTGACTGGCTTGAAGGTCCGCGCCGCTCCATTCGCAGCGATGATCACCTTGGCGAAATTCAACGCCTTGAAGCAACCATTGGGTTATGGCATGCCGCTGTTGTTCAACCTCACGCCACACGACCTGACCATCTCTGTTTTGGTCCAAATCGAACACCAGATCCACATCCCGCAGATGAACATCCAGGCGCAAACTAAGTTGCTTTTTCCACTCGCTGATCATCAAATAACTGTTGCTGCTGGAATGCGCCAGACACGAGGCCAAAGGGACCAAAGCTCCCATCAATAGACCGACCAGAAAGTGACACCATCTCCTGTCGTTCATGAGGCTTGACTCCAAGCGGGGTGAGCTTGTAGCCGATTCACCCAGTGGTTGAGCAGTGGATCACGATACCCCGATTGCTTCAACCACTGAAAAACGGGTTGTGCCATACGAGGCCGGTTGCTAAACCAAGCTGCCTTCAACAAAAGCAGCGCATCCGGTGGATCTTGTTGCGTTAACCAGTTGCGCACGGCCAGTTCCAGCCCTTTGGACACGTCACCACGTGCATCGATGTAATACACCAAAGTTGGACGTTCAATAAGCCCGTCTTGACGTTGTTCTTGCGCCTCAATTCGTGCTGCCATCATGGATTGAACTTTGATCGCCCTAGCACTTTGCATGCCCTGCTCTGCGATTAAAACTTGCGCCAAAAGGGCGTCGGACAACTGCTCAATCGGTTTATCGCGAATGGCCAAAGCACGAGCCTTCTGGTGTAAAGATTGGTGGTTTAACTCGGTGACCAGCGAGAGCCGAAGCCAATGCGACTCGGGTTGAGCAACCAGTTGTTGCTGCCAAATGGCAAGCGCAGCCTCAGTTTGACCACTCAGTCGCAATGCTTCCCCCAAATGAAAGCCCACCCACTCCTGCGCAAATCCGTCTTGAAAACGTGGCAGGCTCATCGCGCGTCGAAGTGGCGCAATGGCTCGATCTGCATGCCCTGTTCGGTAATCCAAAATCGCTCGATAAATTGCTGTTTCTTCTGCACCCAACCAGCGTTGCATGTGTTGTAGATCTGACTGCGCCTGCGAAAAGCGAGACAGGAGCACATGCAAAACGAATCGCCATGACCAATATTCGGCTTGATCTGGCGAGCGCGCGATGGCTTGGTTGATGTCATTAAGTCCCTCATCGAAATGGTGAAAACCTTGCTTAATCAACCCCCTCAAATAAAAGCCTTCTGGCTCCATCGACTGGGCGTTCCACCAGGGCATCAAAGCAGCTTTGGCGTTACCAAGCCAACGCATGTCCCCCGTGGAGAGGCCCTGGGTAAAAGCCGCTCTGGCATAAGGCCAAGCGTTCACCGATTGTTGGGGATTCGTTCGCCAAGCCTTTTCCAATGCCCTGATGGCTCGGCCAGTGGCGTCTTGCCCATAAAGACTCTGCGGCAAAACGACCGCGTCCGGCTCTGGCGTTAGCCTAGCTTGGCTCCAGGCAGGCAAAGCCACCCAGAGGGCAAGCAGCAGCCACAACCGATTGCACATGTCATTTCCCTTTTGCTGAAGGACGAAGAAGAGGAATTCACCACATCCTATCGAAACCCGTTAGTATTCGGCGGTGCGTCAGCACAAATCCCCTTCAATGTCTTCTTACCAACTCACAGGTGCCCTATGAAATTTGCAATCACGGCGATCATTTCCGCATTCATGGTTTTGTCAGCTCCCGCATTTGCAGGTAGCCATGGAGGCGGAAAAATGGATTGTTCGAAACAGGAAAACAAAGAAAACAAAGCCTGCAAGAAGTGACCCGTTTTCAATCCATTCAAAACCCCTCTCGAAGGGGTTTTTTTATTGATCAAAGTGGCGCCTAATTTTCAGTTCAAACGGTTTTCAGGCTGGGTGAGTAGCTTGGATCTCGAGTTAAAGTGAGGCGATCAGCCCAATATCTGTCAGCATTATTTCTTTCTTGTTCTAGCTTGACTTGGTTTTTCGGCATGGGCATACGCCTTAAGCCCAGCTTCACGGTCAAGTGGAACCGTGGTTTCCATAGTCGTCTCTATTCGCGGTTGCAGATGCGGTGGGAAAAATGCCAATTTTTGATTTTGAGCCAGTTTATGGGTTCGGTCCAAATCTAAATCACGTTCGTTGACGCCACTGGGTGAAACGCACACGCCGTTGACGATTTCCAGGTCGAACCACCATCGCTTGACCAAATTGCGCTTGCCTGCACCGATTTGATCATCGTAATCAATGAGGGCTTTTCTGGAACTGGGCACCTTGATTGAAAGCTCAAGGAGTCGTGACGATTCAACAAGGTCTTCTCGGTTGTAAGGACAGGTTTTCATGCAACGCCCACAGGCTGAACCCTTCATGTTCGTTAAGCGATACTTGCCACATTTCTCAACATCAGGTTTCCATATTTCATAGCCATTGAACATCACCTTTGGTCCAAAGGGTATGGCATTGCATGGGCACTCGCGGGCACATTTCAGGCACATATTGCAGACAGACTGCAACCCAAAATCAATGGGCTGATCAAACGCCAAAGGCAAGTCGGTCGTGAGTAAAACACTTTTCGAGCGAGGGCCGATGAATGGGTTTAAAACCAACTCCCCAATGCGCGAAAGTTCACCCAGCCCGGCCAACAAAGCAGCAGGAATGTGCAATACATCTGATTCTGCGTTGGTGTGAGCTCGAGACGAAAAACCCAGGCGACGTAAGTGCGCGCCCATGACACCCGCTATGAAAGCCCCTCGCATATAGCCCCTCATGGATTGCGCACCTGAAATCCAGTCGTCCCCCGATGCACCTTCCATGGTCTCAAAGCCTTGATCAATCAACATGACAACGCAGTGCTTATGAGTGGGTTCAATCGGTTTCCCTTGTTGTGCTTCATGTGAATAAAACATCCAAGGCTCTGCCTCACAAATGCCCACCAAATCTGCGCCTAAAAAATACGCCAAAGCCTTGATTGACTCGGCATTTTTTTTGGGATCTGACAATTCTGAATTTGAATCTTTAGGAACGAGCCGCTCATATGTGCCTTGCAACGGAACCATGTTTCGGATCAAAGGCGTCATGGCAAACGCCAGCGGATGTTTGGTGGCAAACCGAGTTCGCTGCACCTTTGCTTTTTCACCTAAATCACCTGCGAGTGCTCGCGTAAATAAATCGGCTCTTTTGCTGTTGCGAATGATGTCGTCACGAAAAATCAGTGTTGTGGGTTCTGGAACCCTTTTCAATGATTCCATGGGGTATCGCCCCAAATGCATAGGACGCAGCTCAGACTCCGATTCTTCCCAACCTGGGCGAGTGCCCATCTTGCCCATGTAAGCGTCAGAGTCTGGCCAACCCAAAGCGGCATGAGCTGCAATTGGGAGATCAACCGCCAAAGGCAAATCAGTGGTGACAGCTGCTATTGCAAAGCCACGATGCAGGAAGGGCATTTTAAGAACGCCGTTTTCACACCGAGCGATGCCAGCGCGTTGCGCCAGTGTTTCAAGATTGAAATGCGTATTGCCCGTGACATGGCCGCGGGCACTGTATCCCATAGCGCGAATGTATCCCGCCAGAACAACCGCCACTTCAGTGGTTCGCGCATCGGTTCTAGCTTTGTTACTGCCATGAATCCACGCTGCACCTGGCTCATAGGGTTGGGGTTCACGGCTGAATTCAACGAGAAAAATCAAAGCATGGGTGTGTTTCAAGGCTATTTCAGGCGCCCCATCCAAGGGATCAATGGCGCACACACCAGCTAAGGTTGCATCCAAAAAATAGGCGCACGCTTTGAGGTTTTTACTGCGAAGACTCAAATCGTCGGGTATCGGTGCGCGGGCATTGGCGATCTCGCCATCTAGAAACTTTTCAAATAATGCTTGATAAGTCGACAAGGCCTCGTTGATCGAATTCGGACCCGCAGGATTTTTGTCCTTGGGTGATTCGGCTTGGCACTCTGGCGCATGGGCATCTCGCTCAAGCAATTCTGTGGGCAAATCACCCATGTCGTAGTGCCTTGACCGATTTGAAAATAAACGTGTCATGAATCAACGATCCATCAAATTGAAGCCCTGTTGCGAATCGACAAACTTTGCGTAGCCCGTCCAATCAGGCCAATGGCGTCATACAGTGCAGACTCAGCAAGCGCACAGCCATTGTCACCAATCCAGGTTTGTGCATCCAGGCAAACCCACTCGCCTTGGGGGCGTCGCAGCCAATTAATCGTTAGATCTGAATTGATGAAGCTGTAAGAACGGAAATCCAGAATAGCGCTGATTCCGTTTCCCGAATCAGCAGCGACAGCGGTGCGCTGAAATGGACTGGGTTCTTCGCCCTCAACCAGGGGGTGCTGAAGCCGAAACCAAATGGCACAAGGACCTTGAAAAACCGTTCCGCGGGCAGAACGGTTTTCAATCAAGTCGGCATAGCCGCGATGCCCGTCTTTCGCGAAAGGCATGTGCGTAAGCTCGGACAACTCGGGGGGACGCTGTGCACTTGGCCACGGGTAACCCGGCAATCCGGCAGGCAAGTCCACCGAATTTTCCCGCTGCGCCAGTGCAGTGAAACGCAAAACGACTTTACCGCGCGCAAGCAACTCGCCTGAAAAATGGCCAGCGTTTTTGCCCACATAGTCTTCTTGCAGCTGCACTTCAAGGTCGTCGATGGGAACGGGTCGCAGCAGGTTCGTGGTGAGCCGGCTCAGATGCGTGAGCCCATGCACACTGGCTGCGTGCTCTACTGCGCGGCAAACCAAAGCCGAGGGCGGTCCCGCGTGTTGATGGTTGGGGTCCCAAGGGCCTCGCGTGAGTTCATGTGATTTGAAGCGGTTTGCCTCAAGGATGCTGTAAGCACTGGAAGATTCACACATTGGCCTGCGCCTTTATAGGTTGAGGAATTGACCCTCACGGTTCAAGAATGTTCTGGTAAGTATTCCTCACTTTTTCCCCACCGCATAACAAAAAAGCCTCCGAATGGAGGCTTGATTGCAAGTTTGGTGGGTGATACATGGATCGAACATGTGACCCCTGCCGTGTGAAGGCAGTGCTCTACCGCTGAGCTAATCACCCGTGTCTCGCGACGAGGGCAGATTATGCCACAGTTGTTGCTCCATTCGGCTCGTCTGCACCTTGGTTTTCGACGGTTCGCCACAAGGTTTTGCCTCCGCTGGCTTTATCGATTTCGGTCAGCATCTGTTCATGGGCCTGTAGCTCTTGCGCATTGGGTTCAATGACCACCAATTTGAGGCCTCGATAGTCGGCAACCGGCGCTTGACTCCCGCTGGGACCATGCTCTTCTTCGAGCAACATTTCCTGACCACGGGTCAACGCAATGTAAACATCGGCCAGCAACTCTGCATCCAGCAAAGCGCCGTGAAGCGTGCGGGAAGAGTTGTCTACGCCCAGCCGCTCACATAAGGCATCCAAGGAATTTCGCTTGCCTGGATACAACTGCTTGGCCATGGCCAAGCTGTCTACCACTTGCTCGACGTGCTGATGAAAAGCCAGCTCCCCCACTCGCTCCAACTCGGCATCCAAGAAACCCACATCGAATGGTGCGTTGTGAATGATGATCTCAGCACCGCGCACAAAGTCCAGCAATTGCTGGGCCACTTGCGCAAATTTGGGTTTGTCTTGCAAAAACTCAGTGGTCAAGCCGTGAACCTTCAGCGCATCCTCGTGGCTTTCACGCTCGGGGTTCAAATACAAATGCAGGTTATTTCCCGTCAAGCGGCGATTGACCAATTCGACACAACCAATTTCGATGATCCGATCACCTGCATGAGGGGATAGGCCCGTGGTTTCGGTGTCCAGCACAATTTGACGCATGGGTGGTCTTAATGGTTTTCTTTGGCGTGGTTGATGGTGTAGCGCGGCAACTCAACAGTAAGGTCGGTTTGACCGAGCTTCACTTGGCAAGACAAGCGCGACACCGGTGTGAGGCCCCACGCTTTGTCCAGCAGATCATCCTCTTCTTCGGTCGCTTCTTCTAGGGTCGAAAAACCTTCGCGCACGATCACATGGCAGGTGGTGCAAGCGCAACTCATGTCGCAGGCATGCTCCAAAGCAATCTCGTTGTCGAGCAAGACCTCGCACAGCACATCGCCGCTCAAGGCCTTCAGTGTTTTGCCTTCCGGACAAAGCTCGGGGTGGGGCATGACGCGAATGACTGGCATGGTTATAGGTTCTCGATGTTTTGGCCCTGAAGGGCGTGTTGAATGCTGCGGTTCATGCGCCTGGCGGCAAATGCTTCGGTTCCATCGGCCAAAGCCTTGGTGGCCGCCTCTAACGCAGCAGCCGATTGATGCGACTGGCCTTGCTCCAATGCAGCCATGAGTTGATCGATTTGAGCCCGCTCTTCGTCTTGTAGCAAATCGGCATCGGCGGCCAAGGCGGCACGGGTGGCCAACACCATGCGGTCAGCCTCCACTCGGGCTTCTTGCAAGGCCCGCGCATCGCGATCTTGCGCGGCGCTGGAGAAACCATCTTGCAACATGCGGGTGATGTCCTCGTCGGACAAGCCATAGCTGGGTTTCACGTTCACCTCGGCCTGCACGCCACTGATTTGCTCGGTGGCATTGACCGACAGCAAGCCATCCGCATCCACGGTGAAGGTCACACGAATCCGAGCCGCGCCCGCTGGCATGGGCGGAATGCCGCGCAACTCAAACCGGGCCAAGCTGCGGCAGTCTTGAACCAGCTCCCGCTCGCCTTGCACCACATGCACGGCCAAGGCGGTCTGACCGTCTTGGTAGGTGGTGAAGTCTTGTGCCATGGCCGTTGGGATGGTTTGGTTTCGAGGAATGATGCGCTCAACCAAGCCCCCCATGGTTTCCAGCCCCAACGAGAGCGGAATGACATCCAGCAGCAACAGCGCTGCTTCGGCAGAGTGGCCTGCCAATTGGTGGGCTTGCCGCGCAGCACCTAGGGCCACCACTTCATCTGGGTTGAGGTTGGTCAGGGGTGTTTGGCCGGTCAAGGTTTCAATTGCACGGCGGATGTGCGGCATCCGGGTTGCCCCCCCCACCAACACCACCCCCTGCAGATCGGCGGCACTGACCTGGGCATCGCGCAGGGTCTTGCGAAACACCTTCAGGGTGCGCTCAGTGAGCGAAGCACTCAGGAATTCGAATGTCGATTGGTCAATGTTGAGCGTTCGACATTGACCCTCGATGCTCAACTCCATTTGGACTGAGTCTTGATTGGACAAGGTCTCTTTGGCTTGACGTGCCGCCTGAAGCAGTGCGGTGCGAGATTCAGGCCCCAGCGCAGCGAGCCCCCATTCGGACAAGCAATGATCGGCCAAGACTTGATCGTAGTCATCTCCGCCCAAGGCTGAGTCACCACCTGTGGCCATCACTTCGAACACGCCGGCGCTCAGGCGAAGGATGGAGACATCGAAGGTGCCCCCGCCCAAGTCGTAAACCGCATAAAGCCCTTCGCTGCCGTTGTCTAGACCGTAGGCAATGGCGGCAGCGGTGGGTTCGTTGAGCAAGCGCAAGACATTCAGCCCCGCGAGTTGAGCGGCGTCTTTGGTGGCTTGTCGCTGCGCATCGTCGAAATAAGCGGGCACGGTGATGACGGCGCCAAACAAATCGTCGTCCAGGGCATCTTCGGCGCGATAGCGCAAGGTGGCCAAAATTTCGGCGCTGATCTCGACCGGCGTTTTCACGCCCTCGCGGGTCTGAATGGACACCATGCCGTCACCAGGCGCTAACGCATAAGGCAAGGCGGGCAAGGTCGCCAAATCCTGTCGGCTTCTGCCCATGAGCCGCTTGACCGAAGCAATGGTGTTGGCCGGGTCTGTGGCCTGTTGAGCCAAAGCTTGTGCACCAATTTCACGCCGCCCCTCCCCCAAATACCGCACCACCGAGGGCAAGATCACTTGACTGTTTGCATCGGCCAGACATTCAGCAACACCGTGTCTAACCACTGCCACCAACGAATGGGTCGTACCCAGATCAATCCCCACCGCCCATCGGTGCTGGTGGGGTGCAGTGGATTGTCCGGGTTCAGCAATTTGAAGCAAGGCCATGGCTTAGCAGTTATTCAATTAAAGGTCCATCTGATCCAAACGCCGGTCGATGTCTTGCTCAAAACGTTGCATGAACATCAGGCGTCGAACCCATTCAACGGCTTGGGGCCAGTCCGCTTGCAGGTCTATGGCATTCTCGCAGGTGGCCAAAGCTTGTTGGCGGGCGGTGCGCACATCAAGTTTCAGGGCGTCCAGTTCAGCGGGGGTTTGAGCTTCTTCCAACTGCTCCCGCCACTGCATCTGCTGCATGAGAAAGTCGGAGGCCATGTGGGTGTTGGATTCCGCTTGAATGGGATGCCCCGCCAACTCACACAAATAGGCCGCTCGGCGCAGCGGATCTTTCAGGCGCTGGTGGGCTTCGTTGATTCGAACCGACCACTGCATGGCCAGACGCTGGGCTGCACTCGCTTGAGCGGCAAAGCGATCGGGGTGGGCCAGTTGTTGTAATTGCTTCCAACGCTGCGCAACGGCGTCGGCATCGACCGCGAATTGTTGCGGGACTTGAAACAGTTCAAAGTCATTGGCTGCCAGCAAGTTGGGCAGCTCACCAGCAGGCCCTGCCATCACACCCGAAAGGATTCACCGCAACCACAGCGGTCGCGTTCGTTGGGGTTGTTGAACCGGAAACCTTCATTCAAGCCTTCTCGAACGAAGTCCAGCTCGGTGCCATCGAGGTAAACCAAGCTTTTGGGGTCGATGTGAATCTTGACCCCTTCAGACTCAAACACCATGTCTTCGGGTGCGGCCTCGTCCACATATTCCAACTGATAGGCCAAGCCCGAGCAACCGGTGGTTTTCACACCCAAGCGCACGCCCACGCCACGGCCACGCTTGGCCATGTATTTGTTCACGTGCTTGGCAGCAGCGGCAGTCATGGAAATGGACATGTCGATCTCGGCGTCAGGCGTGTTTTTTCTTGTAGTCGTCGATGGCCGCTTTGATGGCGTCTTCGGCCAGGATGGAGCAGTGAATCTTCACCGGCGGCAATGCCAACTCTTCGGCAATTTGCGCATTTTTCAGGGCACCCGCCTCGTCGATGGTTTTGCCTTTGACCCACTCGGTTACCAAGGACGATGAGGCGATGGCCGAGCCGCAACCGTAGGTCTTGAAACGGGCGTCTTCGATCACACCCGTTTGCGGGTTGACCTTGATTTGCAACTTCATCACGTCACCGCAAGCGGGCGCTCCCACCATGCCAGTGCCCACATCGGCGTCACCTTTGTCGAAGGAACCCACGTTGCGGGGGTTTTCGTAGTGATCAATCACTTTGTCTGAATAAGCCATGCTTTTTACTCCTGTTGGTCAGCGTGTCAGTGCGCCGCCCATTGAATGGTGGACAAGTCCACACCGTCTTTGTACATCTCCCACAGCGGGCTGAGGTCACGCAGTTTGTCAACGTTGTGCCGAATCATCGCGATGGCGTCATCAATGTCCGCCTCGGTGGTGAAACGGCCAATGGTGATGCGCAAGCTGGAATGGGCCAACTCATCATTCAGGCCCAGCGCACGCAAGACATAGCTGGGCTCCAAACTGGCAGACGTGCATGCCGAGCCCGACGAAACCGCCAGCCCCTTGATGCCCATGATGAGCGACTCACCCTCCACGTAATTGAAGCTGATGTTCAAGTTGTGGGGAACGCGTTGTTTCAAGTCGCCATTCACGAAGACTTGCTCCATGTCTTGCAAGCCTTTGAGCAAGCGGTCTTGCAGAGCCTGGGCTTTGGCCCGGTCTTGCGCCATTTCTTCTTGGGCAATGCGGAAGGCCTCGCCCATGCCCACGCACTGGTGGGTTGGCAAGGTGCCACTGCGCATGCCACGCTCATGGCCACCGCCGTGCATTTGGGCTTCCAGGCGAATGCGCGGCTTGCGTCGCACATACAAAGCACCAATGCCCTTGGGGCCATAGGTCTTGTGAGACGCCAAGCTCATGAGGTCAACAGGCAATTGCTTGAGGTCGATGTCCACTTTGCCCGTGGCCTGAGCCGCATCCACGTGAAAGATCACGCCCCGCTCGCGGCAAATTTGCCCCAGGGTCGGAATGTCTTGAATGACGCCAATTTCGTTGTTCACAAACATGACGCTGGCCAAAACGGTGTCGGGTCGAATGGCCGCCTTGAACGCTTCCAAATCCAACAGGCCGTTGGCTTGCACGTCCAGATAGGTCACCTCAAAGCCTTGGCGCTCTAACTCACGCATGGTGTCGAGCACGGCTTTGTGCTCGGTTTTCACAGTGATGAGGTGTCGCCCTTTTTCTTGATAGAAGTGGGCCGCCCCTTTGATGGCCAAGTTGTTGGACTCGGTGGCGCCAGAAGTCCAGACGATCTCACGGGGATCGGCCCCGATGAGGTCGGCCACTTGGCAACGGGCCCGTTCAACCGCTTCCTCAGCCTCCCAGCCCCAAGCGTGTGAACGCGAGGCAGGGTTGCCAAAGTGCTCGCGCAACCAAGGAATCATGGCGTCAACCACGCGCGGATCCACCGGCGTGGTTGCACCGTAATCCATGTAAATCGGCAAATGGGGTGTCATGCTCATGATGAAACTGCTTCAGGAATTTTTACCGCCCATGGAACCCAATGCGAACACCGAATTGGGGGCATTGACTCGGATGGGTTTGACCACTGGCGCACTGGAAATGGCCTTCTTGATGGAGGGGCGCATTTCGATGTGAACCCCTTTGGAGACTTGGTCGTCGACCAGCTTTTGCAGGGTGACCGATTGCAAGAAATCCACCATGCGTTGGTTCAGGTTGGACCACAGCTCATGGGTCATGCAACGGCCCGACTCGCCTTGGCAATTTTCTTTGCCGCCACAGCTGGTGGCGTCAATGGGCTCGTCGACCGACAAAATGATGTCGGCCACCGTGATGAGCTGCGCGTCGCGGCCCAAGGTATAGCCACCGCCCGGACCCCGGGTGGACTCGACCAAGTTGTTGCGGCGCAACTTGCCAAACAATTGTTCTAGATAAGACAGGGAGATGTGCTGGCGCTGACTGATGGCAGCAAGCGTCACGGGACCTGCTTGTTGGCGCAGAGCCAAATCGATCATGGCGGTGACAGCAAAACGACCTTTGGTGGTGAGACGCATGGCGAGCTCCTTTCGTGGGTTTGTCTAGGACCTATCAGCTTCATTTCAGAAAACTGACAAGTTCACTTTAACACAAACCCTATTGAAATAGTCGGGAATAGGGCGGGTTAACCCTGAACCTTGTCGGACTTTGGGCCTCAGACTCAGCTGTCGTGGCCTGCGGTCCCAAATACCTCGCGCTTGATGCGTGCCATTTGATCGCGGGTCTGAGCCGCTTGCTCGAACTCCAGGTTTCGCGCATGCTCCAGCATTTGTTTTTCCAACTGTTTGATGCGTTTGGCGGCTTCTTTTTCATCCAGCAACGACAGGTCTTCGCCCAAAGCCAAGCCCTGCAGCACCTTGTCGTCGCCCTTGTCGCTGTAGACCCCATCGATGAGGTCCCTCACCCGCTTGACCACCCCTCGGGGGGTGATGCCATTGGCTTGGTTAAACGCCATTTGCCTGTCACGACGTCGCTCGGTTTCGTGAATGGCCCTGGCCATGGAATCGGTGACGCGATCGGCATACAAAATGGCTTGGCCATTGAGGTTGCGGGCGGCCCGACCAATGGTCTGAATCAGGCTGCGCTCCGAGCGCAAAAAACCCTCTTTGTCGGCATCCAAGATGGCCACCAGCGACACCTCGGGGATGTCCAAGCCTTCTCGCAGCAAATTGATGCCCACCAGCACATCAAAAGCCCCCAGTCGCAAATCCCGAATGATTTCCACCCGCTCCACCGTGTCCACATCACTGTGCAAATAGCGGACTTTCACGCCGTTGTCGGTGAGGTAATCGGTGAGTTGCTCGGCCATGCGCTTGGTCAGGGTGGTGATGAGCACCCGCTCCTCGCGCTTCACCCTGAGGTGAATCTCTTGCAAAACATCGTCCACCTGCGTGGTGGCGGGCCGCACCTCCACCATGGGGTCGACCAAGCCGGTGGGGCGAACCACCTGCTCCACCACTTGGCCACTGCGTTGCTTTTCGTAATCCGATGGGGTGGCCGACACAAACACCAATTGACGCATGCGTTGCTCAAACTCTTCGAGCTTCAAAGGTCGGTTGTCCAGGGCACTGGGCAAGCGAAATCCATATTCCACCAAGGTGGTTTTACGGGCACGGTCGCCATTGAACATGCCCGAAAACTGCCCCATGAGCACATGACTCTCATCCAAAAACATCACCGCATCTCGCGGCAAATAATCGGTGAGCGTTGGGGGTGGGTCGCCGGGAGCCGCGCCGCTCAAATGGCGGGTGTAGTTCTCAATGCCTTTGCAAAAACCCACTTCGCTGAGCATTTCCAGATCAAAGCGTGTGCGTTGTTCCAGCCGCTGGGCTTCCACCAACTTGCCCATGCCAGTGAGCTGGCCGAGGCGCTCCGCCAATTCGAGCTTGATGGTTTCCACAGCCGCCAACACCCGTTCGCGTGGGGTGACGTAGTGGCTTGACGGGTAGACCGTGAATCGAGGCACTGCTTGGCGCACCTGCCCCGTCAAAGGGTCCAACAACTGCAGGTTCTCCACCTCATCGTCAAACAACTCAATGCGCAAGGCCAACTCGCTGTGTTCGGCAGGAAAGACGTCGATGGTGTCCCCTCGCACCCGAAAGGTGCCCCGTGAAAACTCCACATCGTTACGCTGGTATTGCATGCGAACCAATTGGGCAATGATGTCGCGCTGACCCAGCACATCGCCTTTCCTCAGGGTCAACACCATTTGGTGGTAACTCTCAGGGTCGCCAATGCCGTAGATGGCCGACACCGTGGCCACAATCACCACGTCCCGCCGTTCCATCAGGCTTTTGGTGCACGACAAGCGCAATTGCTCGATGTGCTCATTGATGGCGCTGTCTTTTTCAATGAACAAGTCCCGCTGAGGCACATAGGCCTCGGGCTGGTAATAGTCGTAATAGCTCACAAAATACTCCACGGCGTTGTTCGGGAAAAACTCCCGAAATTCGCTGTAGAGCTGCGCCGCCAGGGTTTTATTGGGCGCATACACAATGGCTGGCCGCCCCAAACGGGCAATCACATTGGCCATGGTGAAGGTTTTGCCCGAGCCCGTGACGCCCAACAAGGTTTGGAACATCTCGCCGTTTTCAAAACCTTCGACCAACGCATCGATGGCACCAGGCTGATCGCCTGCTGGCGGGTAAGGCTGAAATAATTCGAAAGGAGAGCCCGGATGTTGCACCCAATGTCCCTCGCTGGAGGGCGCTTCGGGGGCCGAAGGGGCAGATGTTTGGACTGTCATGTCTAAATGAGGGGCAAATGCAGGTGCGAAACGGACAAATCTGCGGGAAATCCCGAGGTCCCGCCGCTAGAATTCAACCCACTAGCGTATCCCATCTGGATCGCAGTGTCCCAACCCCATCACTCCCATCCACCACGAGACCAACATGTCCCTGTTTCACGCCGTTGAAATGGCCCCCCGTGACCCCATCCTGGGTCTGAATGAGCAATTCGCAGCCGATGCCCACCCCAAAAAAGTGAATTTGGGCGTGGGGGTTTACTTTGATGACCAAGGCAAATTGCCCTTGCTCGAGTGCGTGAAACAAGCCGAAGCCCAACTGGCCGCCGCCCCCAAAGCCCGCGGCTACTTGCCCATCGATGGCATTGCCGCTTACGACAACGCGGTCAAAACCCTGGTCTTTGGTGCAGGCAGCGAACCCATCACCTCGGGCCGTGTGGCCACCGTTCAAGCCTTGGGCGGCACAGGCGGCCTGAAAATTGGCGCTGACTTCCTCAAGCGCCTGAACCCCTCGGCCAAAGTCCTGATCTCCGACCCCAGCTGGGAAAACCACCGGGCCCTGTTCACCAACGCTGGCTTCACGGTCGAAACCTACACCTATTACGACGCCGCCAATCGCCGCGTGAATTTCCCAAGCATGCTCGCCTCGCTTGAGGCCGCCCCGGCTGGCACCGTGGTGGTTTTGCACGCTTGCTGTCACAACCCAACGGGCTACGACATCACCCCCGCCCAATGGGACGAGGTGGTGGCTGTGGTGAAGGCGAAAAAACTCACCGCTTTCCTCGACATGGCCTACCAAGGCTTTGGTCAGGGGATTGCTGAAGACGGCGCAGTGGTTGGCAAGTTTGTCGCCGCTGGCCTCGACTTCTTGGTTTCCACCTCGTTCTCCAAGAGCTTTAGCCTGTATGGCGAGCGCGTGGGGGCCTTGTCGGTGTTGTGCGAAAACAAAGACGAAGCCGATCGCGTGCTCTCACAACTCAAAATCGTCATCCGCACCAACTACTCCAACCCGCCCACTCATGGCGGCACGGTCGTCGCCACGGTGTTGAACACCCCCGAGCTGCGCGCACTGTGGGAAAAAGAGTTGGGCGAGATGCGCGTTCGCATCAAAGCCATGCGCCAAGCCCTGGTCGATGGGCTCAAAGCTGCAGGCATCCAGCAAGATTTTTCGTTCATCACCCAGCAAGTGGGCATGTTCAGCTACTCGGGCCTGAGCCAAGCGCACATGGTCCGTCTGCGCAACGAATTCGGTGTCTATGGCACCGACACCGGACGCATGTGCGTGGCCGCGGTCAACACCGGCAACGTGCAACACATTTGTCAGTCCATCGCCACGGTTTTGTCCGTATAAACCGTGGGTCGATCCCAGTGGCCCCGCTCGCGGGCGAGGCCACATCCCATTCAAGCTTCAGGAGGTCTTTATGCTGTATCAACTCTTCGAAACCCAACGGGGTCTCATGGAACCTTTCGCAGAGTTTGCCAAAGCGTCCTCCAAGCTGTTTGGGAACGGGCAATCGCCATTTGCCATGCAGCCGTCTTCACATCGCATTTCGGCTTCCTTCGACTTGCTTTATCGCCTCTACAAAGACTACGAAAAGCCTGAATTCGAGATTCGCTCCATCCAAAGCGAAGGCCAAGAAATTGCCATCGACGAGCGCGTTGAAGTCGACCTCCCCTTTTGCCAATTGCGCCGCTTCAAGCGATTCACCGACGATCCCGTCACCCTGGAGCGCATCAAAAAAGAACCCGTGGTCCTGATCGTGGCGCCCTTGTCGGGCCACTACGCCACCTTGCTGCGCGACACCGTGCAGACCATGCTGCAACACCACAAGGTCTACATCACCGACTGGAAAAACGCCCGCATGGTGCCGCTGTCCGAGGGTGAATTCCACCTCGACGACTACATCAATTACGTGCAACAGTTCATTCGGCACATGCAGGCTTGCTACGGCGACATCCACATCATGTCGGTTTGCCAGCCCACCGTGCCAGTGCTCGCCGCCGTCTCCCTCATGGCTTCGCGTGGCGAACGCACGCCCATCTCCATGGTCATGATGGGCGGCCCCATCGACGCACGCAAATCCCCCACCACGGTGAACAACTTGGCCACCAACAAGAGTCACGAGTGGTTTGAAAACAATGTGATCTACCGCGTTCCGCCCAATTTCCCTGGCGCGGGTCGTCGGGTGTATCCGGGCTTTTTGCAACACACGGGTTTTGTGGCCATGAACCCCGACCGTCACTTCAAGAGCCACCTCGACTACTTCAACGATTTGGTCAAGGGCAACGATTTCAGCGCCGACGCCCACCGCAAGTTCTACGACGAATACAACGCCGTGCTCGACATGGACGCCGACTACTACCTGGAAACCATTCGCACGGTGTTCCAAGACTTCAACTTGGTCAAAGGCACCTGGGATGTGCGCAATGTGCAGGGCAAGGTCGAGCGCGTTCGACCCGAAGACATCCGTGGCGTGGGCTTGATCACCGTGGAAGGTGAGCTCGACGACATTTCAGGCTTGGGCCAAACCAAAGCCGCGCATGGCCTGTGCAAGGGCATTGCCGAAGCCGACAAGCAGCATTTGGAAGTCAAAGGCGCGGGCCATTACGGCATTTTCAGTGGCCGTCGCTGGCGCGAAATCGTGTATCCCGCCGTGCGCCAGTTCTTGGCCAAACGACAAAAATTCGCCAAGACTCGCCTGTTCATCGCTGAACCCAGCATGATGTGCGACGACCATCAAGGCGATTCGCCGGTGACCCGCTCGGTGAAGGCGGCCGCCAAAACTGCCCAACGCACGAGCAGCCGCAAGGCCGTGACCAGCTCCGCTCGCAGTCGCACGGCTTCGGCAAGCACCAAATCCAAAACCACCACGGCTGCTGCCCCTGCACGCAGCCGTTCGGCCAAGCGCCGCACCTGACCCCGAAGGGGTGATGGCATGGGCTTGCGCGACCTGCTCCTCGATGCGTTGCCGCAAACCCAATGCACCCGCTGCGGTTACCCCGACTGCGCAGCCTATGCCGACGCCGTGGCCACAGGAGAGGCCGCCATCAACCAATGCCCGCCCGGCGGGCAACAAGGGGTGGCGCGCTTGGCACGCCTCACCGGCCAACCAGAAATTCCACTGAACCCGGAGATTGGACACGAAGGCCCGCGCCACGTGGCCTGGATCGATGAGGCTTGGTGCATTGGCTGCACCTTGTGTTTGCCGGTTTGTCCCACCGACGCCATCTTGGGTGCGCACAAGCGCATGCACACCGTCATTGAATCCGAATGCACGGGCTGCGAGCTGTGCATCCCCGTTTGTCCCGTCGACTGCATTCACCTCGACGATGTGAGCTCACCCGCTACGGGCTGGCAGGCCTGGAGCCCCTTGCAAGCGCAACAGGCGCGTGAGCGCTATGCCCTGCATCAGCAACGCTTGGCGCGCACACAGGCTGAACGCGCTGAGCGGCACGTGAGCAAACTCAGCCAAGATTTACAAGACTTGGACGATACCCGCGGAGCCAACTCGCAGGCCGATGCCCAAGCCGAACGCAAGCGCGCCTTGGTCGCCGCCGCCTTGGCCAGGGCCCAAGCGCGCGCCCAAGGCTAAGCCACTCAGTGTGGCTGACTGGCCAAGGCGTTCATGGCCTTGACCACTTCGGGTGGGGCCTGCACCAACTCAATCAGCACGCCCTCGCCGCTCACCGGAAACTCGTCATTGCCCTTGGGGTGAATGAAGCAAATGTCAAAGCCTGCGGCGCCGCGTCGAATCCCGCCCGGCGCAAACCGCACCCCTTCCGAGGTGAGCCATTCCACGGCTTTGGGTAAGTCGTCAATCCACAGGCCCACATGGTTCAGCGGTGTGGTGTGCACAGCCGGTTTTTTCTCGGGGTCCAGCGGTTGCATCAAATCCACTTCGACCTCGGTTGGACCAAAGCCCATGGCACAAATGTCTTCGTCGACGTTTTCGCGCTCGCTTTGAAAATCGCCCTTGAGTCGCAAACCCAACTTGTCGACCCACAAGGTGCGCAGGGCCAATTTGTTGAGGCCCCCAATGGCAATTTGCTGCAAACCCAGCACTTTGAACGGGCGCGTGCTCATTCAAACTCCACAATCAATTGGTCTACCGTCAAGGACTCACCCACATTGGCCATCACTTGCTTGACCACGCCATCGCGTGCAGCGAACAGCACGTTCTCCATCTTCATGGCTTCAATGACCGCCACGCGCTCGCCAGCCTGAACCACCTGGCCTGGCTGCACATTCACTTGCACCAACAAGCCCGGCATGGGAGAGATGACAAAACGGCTCATGTCTGGCGGCGCCTTGAAGGGCATCAAGCGATGCAACTCGGCCATGCGCGGCGACACCACCAAGGCCTCCATGCGTCGGCCGTTGTGCTGGACCACCAAAGCCAAGGGGTTTTTACCGGTGCCTCGCTCGACCTGAGCGCTAAAGGCCTGGCCATTGACCGTGCCCTGGATGCAGATGTCGTTCAAGCGGGAATGGCTGTCGATTTCGTAGGCCTTGCCTTCAACCCGAATGCAGGCTTTGCCCACGATGTCGCCGGAGTCCTCGATGGTGACCGCGTGGTGTTGGTGCTGGCCTTTGGCGTCGAGCGCAATCACCACATAGCTCTCGCCCACTTTCACGTCGTAGCCCCGGAGCTGGCCGGAGATCGTGGCCGCACGCTGGCGAGACTTGCGACGCACATAGGCAGCCAGCGCCACCAAAAAATTCGCATCGTCGTGTGGAACGTCTTCGGCAAAAAAGCCTTGTCCGTAGTGTTCGGCAATGAAGCCCGTATTGAAGTCGCCCGCCACAAACTGGGGGTGCGCCAACAGCGCCGCTTGGAAAGGAATGTTGGAGCTGATGCCGCGAATCACAAAGCTGTTGAGGGCCGACTTCATTTTCTCAATCGCATCGTTGCGGTCGGTGCCGTGCACGATGAGTTTGGCGATCATGGAGTCATAAAACATGGGGATCTCGCCCCCTTCTTCCACGCCCGTATCCACTCGAACCCCCATCAGTTGTTCGGTGTTGGACTGGAACATGGTTTGTTCCGGCGTTTGCAAGCGCACCAATCGACCCGTGGAGGGCAAGAAGTTGCGGAAGGGGTCTTCGGCATTGATGCGGCACTCGATGGCCCAACCGTTGCGTTTCACATCGGCTTGTTGCAGGCTCAGTTTTTCACCCGCAGCAATGCGAATCATCCACTCCACCAAGTCCAAGCCCGTGATGCATTCGGTGACCGGATGTTCCACCTGCAAACGGGTATTCATTTCCAGGAAGTAAAAACTTTGGTCCTTGCCCACCACAAATTCCACCGTGCCCGCGCTTTGGTATTTCACGGCTTTGGCCAAGGCCACAGCTTGCTCGCCCATGGCTTTGCGAGTGGCGTCAGAAATGAACGGTGACGGCGCCTCCTCGATCACCTTTTGGTGGCGGCGCTGAATCGAGCATTCGCGCTCGTTGAGGTAGATGACGTGGCCGTGGGAGTCGCCCAAGACCTGAATTTCAATGTGACGGGGCTCTTCCACGAATTTTTCAATGAACACGCGGTCGTCACCAAAGCTGTTGCGTGCCTCATTGCGGCAGGACTCAAAGCCTTCTTTGGCTTCCTTGTCGTTGAAGGCCACGCGCAAGCCCTTGCCCCCACCACCCGCCGAGGCCTTGATCATCACGGGGTAACCAATGCCTTTGGCAATTTCAACGGCCTGATCCCCGCTGTCGATGGGGTCGTTGTATCCGGGAATGGTGTTGACATTGGCCTCGTTGGCCAGCTTCTTCGAGGCAATTTTGTCACCCATGGCCGCAATGCTGAAATGCTTGGGGCCAATGAACACAATGCCCTCTTCCTCGCATCGTTTAGCAAAGCCTTCGTTCTCCGACAAAAAGCCATAGCCCGGGTGAACGGCCTGAGCACCCGTGGCCTTGCAGGCGGCAATGATTTTGTCGGCCACCAAATACGACTCGCGTGATGGTGCGGGGCCCAACAACACGGCCTCATCGGCCAACTGCACATGGCGCGCTTCTTTGTCGGCCTCGGAATAAACCGCCACGGTCTGGATGCCCATCTTGCGGGCAGTGGCGATGACGCGGCAGGCAATTTCGCCACGGTTGGCAATCAGAATTTTCTTGAACATGGTGTGATCTCCGGCGCGTGCATCAAAGGGGAATATTGCCGTGCTTGCGCCACGGGTTGTCAATTTGTTTGTCCTTGAGCATGACCAGCGAGCGGCAAATGCGCTTGCGGGTTTCATGCGGCTGGATCACGTCGTCAATGAAGCCACGCGCACCCGCCACAAAGGGGTTGGCAAAGCGCGCCTTGTATTCGGCCTCGCGGGCGGCGAGCTTGGCGGGGTCATTTTTGTCTTCGCGGAAGATGATTTCCACAGCACCCTTGGCGCCCATCACTGCGATTTCTGCATTGGGCCAGGCGAAGTTCACATCGCCACGCAAATGCTTGGAAGCCATCACGTCGTATGCACCGCCGTAAGCCTTTCGGGTGATGACGGTGATTTTGGGCACCGTGCACTCGGCATAGGCGTAAAGCAACTTGGCCCCATGCTTGATGATGCCGCCAAACTCTTGGCTGGTGCCGGGCATGAAACCGGGCACATCGACAAAGGTGATGACGGGGATGTTGAACGCATCGCAAAACCGCACAAACCGGGCGGCCTTGATGGAGCTCTTGATGTCCAAGCACCCGGCCAACACCAGGGGTTGGTTGGCCACAATGCCCACCGTCTGGCCATCCATGCGGGCAAAACCCGTCAGGATGTTTTTGGCGTAGTCGGGTTGCAGCTCAAAGAAATCCCCATCGTCCACCGTCTTGAGGATGAGCTCCTTCATGTCGTAGGGCTTGTTGGGGTTTTCTGGCACCAGGGTGTCGAGTGACCAATCCATGCGCTCAATCGGATCCCCACTTTGGCGAATGGGCGCTTTGTCGCGGTTGTTCAACGGCAAGTAGTTGAAGAGGCGACGCAGCATCAGCAAGGCTTCGACATCGTTTTCGAAAGCCATGTCGGCCACGCCGCTGCGGGTGGTGTGGGTGATGGCCCCACCCAGCTCCTCAGCCGTCACGCTTTCATGGGTCACGGTTTTCACCACTTCGGGCCCAGTAACGAACATGTAGGAGGTGTCTTTCACCATGAAGATGAAATCGGTGAGCGCCGGCGAATACACCGCGCCACCGGCTGAAGGCCCCATGATGAGGCTGATTTGAGGAATCACGCCCGAGGCCATGACGTTGCGCTGGAACACATCGGCATAACCGCCCAAGGACGCCACGCCCTCTTGAATGCGCGCGCCACCCGAGTCGTTCAGGCCAATGACAGGGGCACCAACCTTCATGGCTTGATCCATGATTTTGCAAATTTTCTCGGCGTGCGTTTCCGACAAGGCACCGCCATACACGGTGAAATCTTGGCTGAACACGAACACCAATCGCCCGTTGATCATGCCGTAGCCGGTCACGACCCCATCGCCTGGGATTTTGTTGTCGGCCATGCCAAAGTCGGTGCAGCGATGCTCGACAAACATGTCCCATTCTTCAAAGGTGCCCTCGTCCATGAGCACCTCTATGCGCTCGCGCGCGGTGAGCTTGCCTTTGGCATGCTGGGCATCGATGCGCTTTTGACCGCCGCCCAGTCGGGCTGCTGCGCGCTTTTTCTCCAGTTGTTCAATGATGTCTTGCATGGAGTTTCTCCAGGAATGAATGGGTAATCTGGTTTCAGTTTCGATGAGCCGTTAACAATTGGCGCGCCGCCGTCGAGGGTGCCACCTCGCCTGCGAGCACCCGCTGCTGCAACTCGGGCAACAGGGTTTTGACTGTGTCGTGGGCACGAAAACCTTGGATGAGTTCGCTATGGATGCGATCCCACATCCAAGACAACGATTGCTGCTGACGGCGTTTTTGCCACGAGCCATTGGCTTGTTGCAAGTCGCGAAAGCGCGTGAGCAATTGCCAAAAGTCGGCCATGCCTTGGGCTTTTAGGGCGCTGATCTGCATCACCTGGGGGTGCCAGATCTGCGCATCGAAATGCGCATGATCGGGCCGGCCATGAAGACCCAGCAAACGCATGGCGCTGGTGATTTGGACTTGTGCACGGGTGGCGGCATCGGGATCGATGTCGGCCTTGTTGATCAGCACCAGATCGGCCAACTCCATCACGCCTTTTTTGATGGCTTGCAAATCGTCACCCGCATTGGGCAATTGCAGCAAAACAAACACATCGGTCATGTTCGCCACGGCCACCTCGCTTTGGCCCACGCCCACGGTTTCTACCAACACGACGTCGTAGCCAGCGGCTTCACAAATGAGCAAGGCTTCCCGCGTTTTTTCAGCCACCCCGCCCAAGCTGCCGCCGGACGGGCTGGGGCGAATGTAAGCCTGGGGATGAACCGACAAGTGCTCCATGCGGGTTTTGTCGCCCATGATGGAGCCACCCGACACGGTGCTGGAAGGGTCAACCGCCAAAACCGCCACGCGGTGGCCTTGCGCGATCAGCGCCAAACCCAACGCTTCAATGAAGGTGGACTTGCCCACGCCGGGGACACCGCTGATGCCAATGCGAAACGACTGGCCGGTGTGCGGCAACAACTGGGTGAGCAACTCGTCGCCTTGCGAACGGTGATCGGGGCGCGTGGACTCCAGCAACGTGATGCCCTTGGCCATGGCGCGGCGTTGCACCACCGGGTCTTGCCCCAGGATGCCCGCCAGCCAGTTGTTGCTGCGCTCCACCATGGCCCCTTCAGCCTGTTCGCTCAGGCCTGGGCCGCGCGAATTTGCTCCAACACATCTTTGGCGCTGGCGGGGATGGGCGTTCCCGGGCCATAAATGCCCTTCACTCCCGCTTCATACAAAAAGTCGTAGTCTTGGCGCGGAATCACACCGCCCACAAACACGATGATGTCGTTGGCGCCTTGTTTGTTGAGCTCGGCAATGATGGCTGGCACCAAGGTTTTATGGCCCGCGGCCAAGGTGGAAATGCCCACCGCATGCACATCGTTTTCAATGGCTTGACGCGCGCACTCTTCGGGCGTCTGGAACAGCGGCCCCATGTCAACATCAAAGCCGAGATCGGCGTAGGCCGTGGCCACCACCTTGGCGCCTCGGTCGTGACCGTCTTGACCCAATTTGGCAATCATCACGCGCGGACGGCGCCCATGTTGGTCGGCAAATTCAGCAATCTCGGTTTTCAGTTTGTCCCAGCCCTCGGCCGAGTCGTAAGCAGCGGCATACACCCCAGTCACCTTTTGTGTGTCGGCGCGATGGCGCCCATAAACCTGTTCCAGGGCGTCGGACACCTCGCCCACGGTGGCGCGCAAGCGAATGGCCTTGATCGACAAATCGAGCAAATTGCCCTGACCCGTTTGCGCCGCTTGCGTGAGGGCCGCCAAAGCAGCTTTCACCGCCTCGCCATCCCGTTTGGCCTTGATGGCTTGCAAGCGGGCAATTTGCGACTCGCGCACCTTGACGTTGTCGACCTCCAAGATGTCGATGGGGTCTTCCTTGGCCAGTTTGTATTTGTTGACGCCCACGATGACGTCCTTGCCCGAGTCAATGCGGGCTTGCTTCTCGGCAGCACTGGCCTCGATCTTGAGTTTCGCCCAGCCGCTGTCCACGGCTTTGGTCATGCCACCCATGGCCTCCACCTCTCCAATGATGGCCCAGGCCTGATCGGCCATGTCTTGCGTGAGTTTCTCCATCAGGTAAGAGCCTGCCCACGGGTCCACCACATGGGTGATGTGCGTTTCTTCTTGAATGATGAGCTGGGTGTTGCGCGCGATGCGGGCCGAGAACTCGGTGGGCAAGGCAATCGCTTCATCGAAGGAGTTGGTGTGCAAGGACTGCGTGCCCCCGAACACCGCCGCCATCGCTTCGATGGTGGTGCGCACCACGTTGTTGTAGGGGTCTTGCTCCGTGAGCGACCAGCCCGAAGTTTGGCTGTGGGTGCGCAGCATCAAGCTCTTGGGGTTTTGGGCATTGAAGCCCTTCATGATGCGGCACCACAGCAAGCGAGCCGCGCGCATCTTGGCAATTTCCAAATAGAAATTCATGCCCACGGCCCAGAAGAACGACAAGCGGCCGGCAAACGCATCCACGTCCAAACCCTTGGCTAGCGCAGTCTTCACGTATTCCTTGCCATCGGCCAAGGTGAAGGCCAATTCCAACGCTTGGTTGGCGCCCGCCTCTTGCATGTGATAGCCCGAGATCGAAATGGAGTTGAACTTGGGCATGTGCTTGGCGGTGTATTCGATGATGTCGCCAATGATCTTGATGGAGGGTTCGGGCGGGTAAATGTAGGTGTTGCGCACCATGAACTCTTTCAGAATGTCGTTCTGAATCGTTCCGCTCAACTGGTCTTGTGACACGCCCTGCTCTTCTGCGGCCACCACATAGCCTGCCAACACCGGCAGCACCGCGCCGTTCATGGTCATGGAGACGGACACCTTGTCCAAGGGGATCTCGTGGAAGAGGATCTTCATGTCTTCCACAGAATCAATGGCCACGCCCGCCTTGCCCACATCGCCAGTCACGCGGGGATGGTCTGAGTCATAACCGCGGTGCGTGGCCAAATCGAAGGCCACCGACACGCCCTGCCCGCCCGCGGCCAGGGCTTTGCGGTAGAAAGCGTTCGACTCTTCGGCGGTGGAAAACCCGGCGTATTGCCGAATCGTCCAGGGGCGCACCGCATACATGGTGGCTTGCGGGCCGCGCACATAGGGCTCAAAGCCAGGCAAGGTGTTGGTGTGGGGCAGGCCTTGCAGGTCTTCGGCGGTGTAAAGCGGCTTGACCGTGATGCCTTCGGGCGTGACCCAGTTGAGGGCCTCAACTTGACCGCCTGGCGCCGATTTGGCGGCCGCTTTGGCCCATTGCTCCAGATTGGACGGGGTGAATTCAGTGTTGTCGCTCATGGTGTTGCCCTGCGCTGGTGGAAGCGAATTGTTGCGCCTGAGCCCGCCGGTTTCCTGACGCGCTCAGTTAAACCCCAGTAGTCTAGCATTCATAATTATGAATTTTGAGTAATGCATTCGGCTAGAATCCCTGCCCATGCTTGCCTCAACCCTCAACCAACGCCCCCTCTACGAAGACGTGGCCGAACGCTTGCGCCAACAAATCTTCGACCGGGAGCTTGAGCCAGGCAGCTGGATCGACGAAATTCGCATCGCCGAATCCTTGGGCATCAGCCGCACCCCGTTGCGAGAAGCCCTGAAGGTGCTGGCCACCGAGGGTTTGGTCACCATGAAGTTGCGGCGCGGGGCCTATGTGACCGAGGTGAGCGAAAAAGACCTCATGGATGTCTATCACCTGCTGAGCCTCTTGGAGTCCGACGCCGTGCGCCAGGTGGCCCTGAAGGCCAGCGACGACCAATTGCAAGAATTGGCGCATTTGCACGAACAACTCATGCAAAGCGTGGGCGAGACCGAGCGCTTTTTCAGCATCAACGAGCAATTTCATCGCCGGGTGCTGGAGCTGGCCGACAACCGCTGGCGCCTGAACATGGTGGACGATTTGCGCAAAGTGCTCAAACTCAATCGCCACCACTCGCTGTTCAAAACAGGCCGCATTCAGCAATCGCTCGATGAGCACGCCGCCATCGTGCAAGCCCTGCTCGATCGCAACGCCAGCGCAGCGGCCAGCCGCATGGCCTCACATTTTGCGAACGGGCTTCAGGCCGCGACCTGACGCGAACGCACCAAGGTCACCAGCGCCACCCCGGACAGAATCAGCACCGTGCCCAGCACGTGGTGCCAACCCAAAGGCTCGTTGAGCCACCAACTGGCCACAATGGCCGTGTAAAGCGGTCCCAAATACAAAGTGGCCGACACTTTGCTGGCCCCCAGCACGCGCTGGGTCCAGCCATACATCCAATAAGCCCCCAGGCCCGGAAACACCGCGGCGGCCAGCATCATCCAAAACGCCTGCATCGTCCAAGCGGGCATGCCCCACACCGTCATCTCCAACACGGCAAATGGCGCCAACACCAACACCCCACCCCAACAAATCAGCGCCAATTGCGCGCTGGCGCTGAAGGCCGACTTCCAGTGCTTTTGCAACAAGGTGTAGGCCGCCCAAGCGATGGCAGCGCCCGCGATCCAGGCGTCGCCCACCACAAACTGCACCGAACCCAATTGCCCCCACTGCCCACGAACGATCACGTGCACCATGCCCACCAGGCACAGCAACACCCCCAGCAGCTGCACGGGCCGCAGGCTTTCTTTCATGAACCACACCGCCCCCAAGGCAATCATCACGGGCGAGGTGGCATAAATGAGCGAAATGTTCATGGCCTGTGTGCTTTGGCCTGCCAGGTAAACCCAGGCCCCGCAAATCCACATGCCGCAAGCGCCCAACACCACGTAGCGGTGCCATTGGTCACGAATGATGGCCCGCTTGTCCCACAGCTCGTGCCGGGTGAGGAAAGCCAGCAAAGCCCCCACCATGGCCCACCGGCCCATGGCCAACACATGAGGCGACACCACACCGGGTGCAGTGCGGGCCACCACCATGTTGACGGTCCAAAAAATGGGAAAGATCCACAGGCCCGCCAGGGCCAGCTTGCGGGTGGAGTCGCTGAGTTCAGTCTGCACGGACACAGTCGGCGTAAAGGCTCACATTGCCGTGCTCGTCCTCTTGCTCCACCAAACCATGAATGTCGGTTTCAAAGCCCGGCAACTGGCGGTTGAATTCGCGCGAGAACTTCAGGTAGTCGACGATGCGCTTGTTGAACACCTCGCCCGGAATCAGCAAGGGGATGCCCGGCGGATACGGCGTGATGAGGCTGGTGGCAATGCGACCGACGAGTTTGTCCACCCCCACCCGCTCGGTGTTGCGGTGGGCAATTTGGGCAAAGGCCTCGCTGGGTTTCATGGCAGGCTTGAGATCGGTGAGGTAGATCTCGGTGGTCAAGCGCGCAATGTCGTATTTGGCATAAAGCGAGTGAATGCGTTGGCACAAATCGCGCAAGCCCATGCGTTCGTATTGCGGGTGCTTCGCACAGAACTCCGGCATGATGCGCCACATGAGTTGGTTTTTGTCGTAGTCGTCTTTGAACTGCTGCAAAGCCGTTAGCAGTGAATTCCAGCGGCCCTTGGTGATGCCGATGGTGAACATGATGAAGAAGCTGTAGAGACCCGTTTTCTCCACAATCACGCCATGCTCAGCCAAGAATTTGGTGACGATGCTGGCTGGAATGCCCTGTTCGTGGAACGCCCCGTTAAGGTCCAAGCCCGGCGTGACGATGGTGGCCTTGATGGGGTCGAGCATGTTGAAGCCCTCGGCCAAGTTGCCAAAGCCATGCCAGCTCTCGGGGGCCTTTTTGCCATTTCGACGCAGTTTTTGCTCGCCTTTGAGCACCCAGTCGTCGGCGCGGCCAATCCCATCGCTCTCCTTGAGGTCGGGGCCCCACACCTTGAACCACCAGTCGTTGCCATATTCGTCGTCCACCTTGCGCATGGCACGACGAAAGTCCAGTGCCTCGTAAATGCTCTCTTCCACCAAAGCCGTGCCCCCTGGGGGTTCCATCATGGCAGCCGCCACATCGCAACTGGCAATGATGCTGTATTGCGGGCTGGTGCTGGTGTGCATCAGGTAAGACTCGTTGAACAAATGCTTGTCGAGTTGCTGGTTTTGCGCGTCTTGCACCAACACGTGGCTGGCTTGGCTGATGCCCGCCAAAAGTTTGTGAATCGACTGCGTGGCATACACCACCGTGTCCTTGGGCCGCGCCCGCTTTTTGCCCATGGCGTGGTAGGGCCCATAAAAGGGGTGAAAGGCCGCATGCGGCAACCAGGCTTCATCGAAATGCAGGTTGGGCACATAGCCATCGAGCAAGTGCTTGATGCGCTCGGTGTTGTAGAGCACCCCGTCGTAAGTGGACTGCGTCAGCGTGAGGATGCGGGGCTTCACCGACTTGGCGTCTTTGCCCTTGAGCAACGGGTTGGCCTTGATCTTGGCTTCAATCGACTCGGGGGCAAACTCGCTCTCGGCAATGGGACCAATGATGCCGAAGTGGTTGCGCGTGGGCTTGAGAAACACCGGCACCGCACCCGTCATGATGATGGCGTGAAGAATGGATTTGTGGCAGTTGCGATCCACCACCACCACATCGCCGGGCGCCACCGCGTGGTGCCAAACCATCTTGTTGGAGGTGGAGGTGCCATTGGTCACAAAAAAGCAGTGGTCGGCGTTGAAGATGCGCGCTGCATTGCGTTCGCTCTCGCCAATGGCACCATCGTGGTCCAGCAATTGACCCAACTCTTCCACGGCGTTGCACACGTCGGCGCGCAACATGTTTTCGCCATAAAACTGGTGATACATCTGCCCCACGGGGCTTTTGAGAAATGCCACCCCGCCCGAGTGACCCGGGCAGTGCCAGGAGTAGGAGCCGTCTTCGGCGTAGTCGAGCAGGGCCTTGAAGAACGGCGGTTGCAGGCCTTCGAGATAACTTTTGGCTTCGCGGATGATGTGCTTGGCCACAAATTCTGGCGTGTCTTCAAACATGTGAATGAAGCCATGCAACTCACGCAAGATGTCGTTGGGCAAATGGCGCGAGGTTTTGGTTTCGCCATACACATACAAGGGCACATCGGCGTTTTTGCGGCGCACCTGTTCGATGAACTTGCGCAAGTTCACCACCGCCAAGTCTTCATCGGGGCCTTGCGAAAACTCTTCGTCGTCGATCGACAAAATGAACGCGCTGGCCCGAGACTGTTGCTGCGCAAACTGGCTCAGGTCGCCATAACTGGTGACCCCCAAAATTTCAAAGCCCTCGCCTTCAATGGCTTGAGCCAAAGCACGAATGCCGGATCCAGAGGTGTTCTCGGAGCGGAAGTCCTCGTCGATGATGACGATGGGAAAGCGAAATTTCATGCGGAACTCCTTGTCCGGCGGCAACGGTTCAAAAAACTACAAGAGTGTAATCTGGCCACTGCTAGAATGCCGCCTTCCGGAGAGATGGATGAGTGGTTTAAGTCGCACGCCTGGAAAGCGTGTGTGGGTTAATAGCCCACCGCGGGTTCGAATCCCGCTCTCTCCGCCAACACCAAAGCCCCCCAGAACCAGATTGATCTGGCACTCCAAGCTCCGCACCAAGCGGGGCTTTTTTGCGATGGGCAGGCCTCAAGCCCCAACCCTGACGTATCCTTTCCCACCAGAT